>ERZ779924.1-NODE-1-length-316726-cov-8.86727_pt1 | contig 316726 bp, 241 predicted proteins | sample MGYA00511955_ERZ779924 | MGnify/ENA primary metagenome ERZ779924 (study PRJEB29588, sample SAMEA1969417) | human gut metagenome | biome: human gut; feature: human-associated habitat; material: faeces | place: Denmark | collected 2008/2010 ... | reverse complement strand
AATTTATTACTGAAAATCCTTGTGTCCCCGGTTCGATTCCTGGTGGCACCACTTTGAAGAAAAGCAAATAGCAGTAAACTCCTGATTTCCAAGCAAAATCGGGAGTTTTTGCTTTCCCGCAGAACGCAAAAAAGTGCGGAATATGACCGCTTCCGGTGTTCCAAGAGGTGGAGCGGAAAAGGTAGAGCGAAAATCTCCACCGAATAAGATTCTTTCTCACTGATTTGCAATGTTTTGTGTATCAAAAAAACGTGGATGGTTTCCTACTTTTGTCCAACTAAAAAATTGTAGGAAAAATGAAAAGAAACTCGTTCAATGTGCTTTTCTTCATCAAGAAAGCCAAACTGCTGAAAAACGGAGAAGCCTCCGTATGTATGCGCATCACGGTAAACGGTGCGCGAGTGGAAACCAACATCCGCAAGAGCATCGACCCTGCTTCGTGGAATCAGGCAAAGGAATGCGCCCGTGGAAAAAGCCGCAAGGCGTGCGACCTGAACGCCTATATCGAAAATGCAAAAATCAAGCTCCACCAAATCTTCAATGAATTGGAGGAACAACGGCAACCCATTACCGCACGTCTGTTGCAGGGAAAGTTCTTCGGGCAGGACAAAGAGCCGGAAGAAGTCCGCACGCTCATCTATACGATGCAGGAACACAATGACCAATGCCATGCGCTTGTTGGCAAGGACTATGCACTAATTACCGTCCGCCGTTATGAAAGCTGCAAACGCTATCTCGCAGAACTCATCAAGCAGAAATACGGGAAGGAGGATTTACCGCTGACGGAAATCAACGGTGAATTGGTTCGTGCCTTTGAGTTCTATCTCAAAACGGAAAAGTCCTGCCAACAGAATACCGTTATCCGTTACATGAAATGCTTGAAGAAAATCACTAATTTGGCATTAGCCAATGAATGGATTGCCAAAGACCCGTTTGTTGGTATCAAGTTCCATGAGAAGGAGGTTGTACGTGAGTTTCTGACGATGGATGAATTGCTCACCATCTATCACAAGGATTTCCCATTGGAGCGCATCCGAATCGTGCGTGATGTTTTCATCTTTGCTGCATTTACCGGGTTGGCGTTCATTGATGTGCAGCAACTTTCTCCCGAACACATCGTGGAGGATGCGAATGGCAACCTGTGGATTCGCAAGACACGGCAAAAGACAAAGAACATATGTAACATCCCTTTGCTTGACATTCCTTTGGAAATCCTCCGTAAGTATGCCGACCATCCCATTTGCCAAAAGAGAAATGTATTGCTGCCTGTTCCATGTAACCAGAAGATGAACAGCTACCTAAAAGAGATTGCGGATTTGTGCTTGATAAAGAAAAACTTAACCACTCATACGGCAAGACATTTTTAATTTTCTTTCTTACTGAAAACCTGCAACTTACAAGAAAATATTTCTTAATAGGTAACGATTTAGAAACGAGCAAGATTCTCATTTTTGTAACATTCCGCATTAAGTCAAAAGAACGCTTCTTCTGAAGACAAAGGTATGCAAAATTCTCGAATAGCAATTTGATTTTCCACTTATTTTTTGTTTGAACGTCGATACAGGCAGACTATATACCCACATCGGAGAGGTGTACGGCGTCAGATATATGTTATGATGTTATCTGCCATCCAAAACCGCTTTGTCGTGGAGGGTAACTACAAGTACAACTACAACAACGGGCAGTTGGCTATGGCTGACACGAAAGCGGCGGCAATGAACTTCCTGAACGTTCTGGAGCACATACCGAATATTGTGGAACAGTACAAGACGAAGAATGAAGCCATCGAGAAAGACTTGCCGATTTTGCAGGAGGTAGCCGGAAAGGGTTGGAAAAAGGAGGATGAACTGAAACAGTTAAAATCCGAACTTGCCGCCCTTGACCGCAAAATTCAACTGGAACTTGCACCGCTCCCCGTGCAGGAAAAAACGGAAATGGAAGATGTAGACATACAAAGTAATCTGTGCTGTGAACAATCCGAATTATCCAACGAATCGTTGCCAAAAAAAGATTATAGAGCGGACTTTATTCGAGAGCATATTGTTAGTTCCAAGCCCAATGAACCACACAGAGGTATCAAATTATCATAGCTCATACTCAAGTAAAATGGGTAAAGACAGTACGAGGTGCTATTATCCATTTTACTTATAATCAACAAAATACCCATAATAAATTTCTTTTATACTACAGATATAATTTGAAAAATGCTTACCTTTGTAAAATGATTCAAGAGGAGTTCAAATTTTACAAACCTTGTAAGTTACTGCAACCTTACGTTAGGTATTACTGGGTATTCAAGAGTAATCAATTACTGAATACCCTTACTTTTCCTATTGGCTGTCCTCAAATCATTTTTCATAAGCAAACCCCGCTGTATATTCCCGAACTAAACGCTACACAAGACAAAGTGACTATAAGCGGACAGGTTAATTTCGCATCACATTTGTACGCTGACGGGGATACTGAAATGATAGTGGTTGTATTCCAGCCCTATGCTATGAGTATGTTTCTAAACATCCCCACATCACTTTTTTACAACCAAGAAGTTTCCGGCTATGACCTTGAATGCAGAAGTTTGAATGAACTGGCTACCCAAATATCCGACTGTAAGGATGATTCCATTTGTATAAGTTATATAGAAAAATGGCTGTTATCGCAAATTGCTGATAGCTTACTTGATACTACATATAAGATAAAGAGAATAGATACCGCCATACGACAAATATATATCCACCCAAAAACTTCGGTAACAGAACTATCATCTATCGCTTGCCTAAGTAAAAAGCAGTTTGAACGGTTATTCAATTCATTTGTTGGTATCAATCCTAAAGAATACACCCGTATCGTTCGTTTTCAAAAGGCTTTAGCACAAATGCAATACCAACCGAGCGAGGAAATCAATCAGGCACAAATAGCCTATGCAAGTGGCTATGCCGACCAATCGCATTTCATACGGGAGTTCAAAAAGTTCTGTGGCTATACGCCCATGTCCTTGTTGAAAGTGACAAAACCTTATTCTGACTTGTTTACCAATCCCATATAAATGTCCCATTTGTTCTATCCGGCTTCAAATGCTTCTCCTACTTTTGCCACTTGATTTATTGATTAAAAAAGTAGCATAAGTATGAAAGAAGTAAATCCCAAAGAAACCTGTCGGGCTTACGCATTTGAAATGTGGATGAACGCACCCATGCCAATGGTGACGCTCTTTAAGACACTCAACGTGTCACGCCTTGTGAAAATCAGTCGGAAAACGGGAATGAAATTTAATATGCTGATGTGCTATTGCATTGGCAAAGCAGCAAGTGGCGTGAAAGAATTTTATCTGCTTCCCGTAGGCAACAAACTGATACAATACGATAGCATCGCAGTAAATACCATAGTTGCCAATAGAGAGGGCGAAGTAAGTTCATGTGATATTCCTTTCTGTGATGATTTATCACTGTTTAATCAACATTACCTGCAACTTACCAAGCAAGTAGCCGAAAGCTGTACCAATCATGATTTGACAGAAAGCATGGTTATCGGCACTTCCGCATTGGCTCAATACGAGATTGACGGTGCTGTCGGTATGTATAGCGGTATCTTCAATAATCCTTTTCTTATTTGGGGCAAATACAAACGCCATTTACTGAAAACGACACTCACCGTTTCTTTCCAGTTCCACCATACGCAAATGGACGGGGCACACGCTTCCTGTTTTTTGGACGGAGTACAAAAACAAATTGACAAATTGTAGTATAAGAGAATATCATCGTAAATAAGGTATAAATACCTGCAAATGAAAAATAAATCGCATTTTCCTTTGGTGTCACCGAACGGTTACTTATCTTTGTCACCAAATAGTGACATTGATAATTTATGGAGTTAAAAGAAACAGAGAAGCGGTTACTTGAAGCTGTAAGTAAGGTAATTGAAGAAGAAGGATTTACTAAAATAGGCATTAACCGTATTGCAAGGCAAGCGTAATGCGATAAGGTGTTGATATATCGCTATTTTGGTGGTTTAGACGGGTTATTAGTAGCTTGGGCAAAACAATATGACTACTATTCGTTTGCCTATTCAGAGTTCATTAATCAAGTGAAACAAGCCACAACATCCAATCTAAAGGAAATAATACAAACTGTACTATTGAAGCAATTAGAATACCTGAAAGATAATCAACTGATGCTGGAATTATATGTATGGGAATTATCGGGTAACTCATCATTTCGGGCAATACAAGTGGAACGAGAAAAAAACGGTCACAAATTGCAGTTGGAATTAGAAAAGAGATTGGGCAATAGTTGTAAAGATTGTAACTTTTATATTACTATCATCATTGCAGCAATTAACTATATCATATTGTTTTCCCGCCAATATAATATGTTTAATGGAATAGATTTCAGTAAAGCAGAAGCGTGGGAGAAACTGAAAAGTGTTATATCCGACTACGTTGATACATTCATAATGTCAAAAATAAAATGAAATATATACACCTATATTCCATTATTGTATTGCTGCTTTCTTCACCAGCCTTTGCTCAAAAGACAACCTATCTTTCAAAATGTGGCGACCAGCAAGAAACAATCGTTTGGCAGGAGAAAAAGGAAAATGGAAAAATATATTTATATGTAACACAAGAGAATGAGCAACACGAATATGTAATGAATAAGTTATTTCAAACAGAGAAATGGAAAGTTACAAATATTCAGTTGAAAACAGATTTGACAATAGAACTACGCTACAACATATATTCAATTACTGGAAAATTTAAGGGTAAATCTATTGCCAAAACGATTAAAAGTAATGGCTATGTTTGGTATCAGAACATAGCTTATAATGCCGGAGTATTATTAAAAGACAAGAAAACAGTAAAATATGAATGTTTCCGCCCCGATAACATAAAGTTATATGCAATGGTAGCAGAAGCACAAGGCATGGAACAGTTCATGGGAACGAATACTAACAAAATAGAAGTTAGTCTTACTGGTTTGTTATCCGCATTTTGGACTTGTTCATACTATTTCAACCCTGAAACATTGAGTTTCGTTGGTTATAAAGGGGTAAACGGAAAACCGGGAACGCCGGAAACAATTATAAAAATAATAAAATGAAAACAGCTATATTCTACTCATCAACATATAACGGAAACACATTGCGAATAGCCCAAAGTATAGCTGCGGTACTTTCAGCAGATTTAGTTTCTATTGAAGCTAAAATATCAGATATAGACTTATTAAAGTATGATTTAATAGGTTTTGGTTCAGCTATACATTTTGCCGAGCATGATATTCTGTTGCAGCGATTTGTTTCAAAATTATCTTTACAGGAAAAGAATGTCTTTATTTTTTCTACTCGTTGCCGTCCGTTTTTGGGTGGCTATCATAAAGCACTAAAAGAAACTATAAAGCGACAAAAGGCTAATCTTGTTGGTGAATTTTCTTGTGTAGGCTTTGATAAAACAGGTCCTTGGGTCTTGATAAATGGTTATAATAAAAACAGACCGAACGACAAAGACCTATTCAAAGCACGTTTATTTGCGGAAGAATTAAAACAGAAACTCAACCTTGTTTCTCCCTTTACCAAAGAAAATATTACAGTATATGAACAAGGAACAGCCTTTCGTATAAATGGAAGGAACAAGATAGCAGGTTACAAAGTTGTATTTCTCAACACTACTTTATGTATACAATGTGGCAAATGCATAAAAGCCTGCCCAATGAATATTTTTACGAAAAATAATACCGTGCTGCCAACGGGTGAGAAGAACTGTATTCAATGCCAACTATGTGTTAAGCATTGTCCAACAGATTCTATATATATCAATGTGTCGTTTGCAAATGGGATGCGTATTGCCTTTCGAGAAATGTTTAGTACAACACTACAAAATCGTTATAAATCTAAAGCAGAATAAATTCTGAATGATAATCATATCGTCAGTCTAATTAGACAAAAACGAATATAATCTGTGACTTATAGGGTAAGTCTTAACCATTATGATAAAATGCAGACAAATAACTTTGCAACATAAAATCCTTTTGGGATATATAGTATTAATAACGGTCATAGGATGTATGATTGCTGTTTTAATACATGAACGCAATCATGTACAAGATATAGAGGCTGATTCGGGCGCAATTTACCAGACTCAGCGCAACATCAATGTCGCACACCGTTATATTACCATACTTGCAACCTATGGAGAATCTGCTATCTCATGGGACGAGGAAGATTGTGTCATCTATCGGGAACGCCGCTTGCGGACTGATTCCCTGTTACAAGTCCTGAAAGAACAATGTAAGGATTTCATTCCTTCCGAACAAGTGGATAGTCTCTGTATGTTATTGGCGAATAAGGAGGAACACCTGTTTCAGATAATGAAGACATTCCGGCAACAGGAGAAGGCAGACAGTCTCTTGTTGAACCGGTTACCCGCTGTCACGGCAAAGGCAAGCCAACCTCGTACCATTACCCGTAAAAAGAAAGGCATTGCCGGATTCTTCGGGGCAAAAGAGACCGTACAGCTTCCATCAGCAACGGCTCCGCTCCATACGTTAAACAAAGAGTTGATTTCTTTGCAAGAGGAACGGCAGAAAACTATCGACACCTATACAGACAGCCTGCGTCTGCATAACAGGGAACTCAACCGCAAACTCCGCACGCTGATTACAAGTTTGGACGAACAGGCTTTGACTGCCCTTCAAATAAAGGAAGAACGGATAAAATCATCCTATGACCGCTCTGTGGCTATAATTACCGGGTTGATAATTTTTGCGACCCTGTTACTTGTTATATCGTATCTGATTATACAAAGGGATATACGGGCGAAGGCAAAACATGACAAACGGATGGAAGCCACCGTAAAAGACCTGCAAGAAAATATACAAGAAAACCGACGACTGATAGAGGCTCGCAGGCGTATCATACAGACCGTTACGCATGAACTCCGCACACCGCTTGCCGCCATTGTCGGCAATGCGGAACTGATAGAAAATGACAAGAAAGCCGACCGATTGCGTCATCTCGGTTCCATTCAACAGTCGGCAAAGCGAATGGTATCGTTATTGACCAATTTGATGAACTATTTCCGATTGGACAGCGGCAAGGAAAAGGCTGACCTGAAACCTTTCCATTTAAGAAGCATAGCCGATATTCTATACACAGAGTTTACCCCGCAGACGGAAGCGAAACAACTCGCTTTCCAAGTGCAGAACTGCGAGGATGAAGTCGTGATAGGTGACAAAGACCTGATACTCCGTATCGGAAGTAATCTTCTCTCCAATGCCGTCAAGTTCACGGAACGGGGCATGATTTCATTGTCAGCCGTCTATCAGAACGGTGCATTTACAATGACGGTGGAAGATACGGGAAGTGGAATAAGCGGAGAACAACAAGAAAGGATATACCGTCCTTTCGAGCGACTGACCAATGCCGCCACGCAGGACGGATTCGGGTTGGGATTACCCATTGTCCGTGAGCTGGTGGAGCTGATGAAAGGCAAACTTTCGTTGGATAGCGTGCTTGGCAAAGGCAGTCGTTTTTGTGTGCAGTTGCCACTTGAACGGGCAGAGGAAACCATTGCTGCCAAAGGCAACCCCACTGCCTTGCCCCTACTGCGCAACATGTCCGTATTGGTACTCGACAACGATGAGGTGTTGCTCTCCATGACACGGGATATGCTTACACGCCAAAAGATAGATTGCGATACTTGCCGTAATGTCCATGAACTATTGGAGCGAATGCGCAATAAGAATTACTACCTTTTGATAACCGACCTGAAAATGCCGGACATGAACGGCTATGAGGTGATGGAACTGCTACGCACTTCGGATATTGGTAACTCACGGAACATCCCGATTGTCGTTTCCACCGCTATGGACAAGAGTGTGGAGGCGGAGCTGCTTGCAGCCGGATTCTGTGGTTGCCTGTTCAAACCGTTCTCCTCTGATGAGGCGGCACTCGCCATCACTTCCTGCATAGACCATTTGGAGCAACGGCAAGAGATAGACCTATCTACCCTGTTGGCTTATGGTAATAAGGAGGAGATATTGGAACGGCTGATAACCGAAACGAAGAAAGAGATGGAGCAAGTGCATGATGCCTTTGATAAAAAAGATATGGCAGAGCTGGACACCTTGATACACCACCTGCGCAGCTCATGGATGTTGCTCAATGCCGACCGACAGCTCAGGGAACTTTATGAGTTAATACATCAACCACAATATGATGGAATATTGCTGGAAGAGAGAGTACAAGCCGTTTTGAAAAACGGAGAAAATATCATCCGGCTGGCACAAAAGGCAAAGGAGGGCTTATGGGAAAGGTAATCATCATCGACGACAATCCTGTCTATTGCGACTATGTTGGCAACCTACTCGCCAAGTCGGGCATACCTGCCGAAAAGATTTACAGCCTTCAAGCCGCCAAGAAAGCGTTGCTCAAAATTGAGTCGGATGACATCATCCTCTCCGACCTGCGTTTTCCTAACGGGGACGGTATAGAGTTACTGAAATATATGCGTGAAGCCGGACACCGCAACCCGTTCTTCATCATGACGGACTACGATGAAGTGCCTACCGCAGTGAGGTCTATGAAATCAGGTGCGGAGGACTATATCAGCAAACGGATATTGGAAACGGAGCTGCTGCCGAGGTTGCTTGCACTTTGGAAACGACAGGCTCAATCCGCATCGAAGAAAGAGAAGATATACGACAGGGAAAGTGAAGCGTTCCGCAAAATCCGCCACCGCATCAAATTGGTTGCGCCGACTGACATAAGCGTATTGATATTGGGAGATAACGGAACTGGCAAAGACCATATCGCCGGGAAGATACACGAGCAGAGCGACCGTACGGACAAACCGTTTGTGGCTGTAGATTGCAGTGTACTTACCCCGTCATTGGCAGCATCCATCCTGTTCGGACACGAGAAAGGTGCGTTTACGGGTGCTACTGGGAGCAGGAACGGGTACTTTGCCGAAGCCGACGGCGGCACGCTCTTTCTTGATGAGGTCGGCAACCTGCCATTGGAGGTACAACAGATGTTGCTCCGAGCCATACAGAACAAGACCTACCGTCCTGTGGGTGGAAGCAAGGACAAGACCGCTGATGTACGGATTATCTCCGCCACTAACGAGGATTTGGAGACTGCGATAGAGGAAAAGCGGTTTCGCAGGGATTTGTATTACAGGCTTCGGGAGTTTATCATTGAAATCCCTCCGCTCAGGGAGTGTCCTGAAGATATACTGCCATTGGCGGAGTTCTTCCTGCACGAGATGAATACGGCATTGGAAAAATCTGTAACAGGCTTTGATGAACAAGCAAAGAACGTATTATACAACCATAGTTGGACAGGCAATGTGCGAGAACTGAGGCAGGTGGTGCAAACAGCCGTATTACTTACGGGTGAAGGAATGATTGCTGCCGATGCTTTGGGATTGGATGCAGTGGAAACAGAATGTTCTTCCGGGTTCGCATTGGTGGACGATAAGATGCAGAAAGAGCGCATCAGAAAGGCGTTGATGAAAGCCGGAGGCAACAAACGGCAGGCCGCCCGACTGCTCGAAATATCAGTTCCGACACTCTACAAGAAGTTGGAACAGTATAATATAGAACAGAAAACAGATTAAAGTGACAGATATTCCATGAAAAAGGAGTATCTTTGTACTCTGATTGCGAGAGTGGCAAGACCACTTTTGCATGACATTTGAAAATGGCAGACAAAAAAGCTAACGCTCTCTGTCTGACTATATATAGACATAAGACCGCAAGGCGTTTCAAGCGATAATCTGGAAAATTGGAACTACAGAGACGATTGCGTGGTGCTTATGCTATGCTTCGGCATAGCGTGCATTCACGTACTCTCTGTAAAGGCATTCCAGAGCCATCGCTTGAAAGTAGTGTGTTTGCACGCTTCTTTTTTTGACGGCTTCCGGTTGAGAACTTAAAGACCGGAATATATGGCAAGATTTCAACTGCTCATCGTCCAATCCATAGAGGGGTATATGGTGGAGGACTATACGGAACGATACCCCTCCCTCAGCGAAGAAACGGCGGAGTGGCTGAACAACGCCACCTTCCCGATGGACGAAAACGCCTCGCTTTCCATGCTGATCGACGGAAAGAAGCGCAAAGGCAACGACTCTACCTACTTTATCGAAGCCACTCCCATAACCGCAAGTATCATCAACGGTATGCTGCGGATGTACCTGATAAATGAAATTATAGTCTATACCGTCCCCGTCATGCTTTATACAGGCAGACGGCTGTTCCAATCCGAATTGGCTAAAACGGATTGGAAATGTATCGGTACAAAGCTCTTGAAAGACGGTAGTGTACGCACTGTTTTCCGCAAACAAGAATAATTGTCAGTACTATTTTTCCGTTATTGCCAACAATCAGTGTTATTTTTAGCCTCCCTCATCTCCTTATATTCCTGCGTTAGTTTGACGACCTCACGGGTAATGGAGACAAGTTCCATCGTACATTTCTCCAGCTTGTAAAGCAATGCCAACGCCTTCTTCTCCGAGAAGTGGCTGCGCAGTTCCTTGACCACTTGGTTATAGTTACTGCCCACCAGCCTGTATTGGCTGTGGAAGCCCGACAGCATGGCGTAGTATTCGTGCAGGGTTCTGTCCACTTTCAGCACATGGAACTTCTTGCCGAAGAAATGGGCTTTCAGGAACACCGCCTTTGCGTACACCTTCGATTCCTCGTACATCTTCAGAAATCTCAGCCACTCGTCATCGTCAAACCGTACCCTGACGGAGTGGATTTTCGGGTTTAGCTTGGGCGGTCTGCCGTATAGCTTGCGTCTGCCAGTCTTTGTTTCATTCTTCTTTTCGTTCTTTTCCTCAATCATCATTTTCTGTTTTTAACCGTTCATGTTTACATTGAAAATCCCTAAATCAGCCGACTTCGGAGGTTGATTGCGCACCGTGTGCGCATCCCTCTTTTGAGTTGCCCGAAATTTTTCGAGTGCCTCAAAAGACATCTTGCTGTGTTCAGGCGAACACAAAAATCCTCCTGCCGTCGGATTGCTTTTCCAAAGCATCGCTTGACGGATACACTCAGTACACTTGACTGACTGCCTGTACCCGATATATCCGTCAGACTATACTCGGTTACAGTTTGCGCCATTGTTCGATGTCGTCCTGATAGGTAGCGATATGCAGCCGTGCGAGGTTCTCCAACAGCCCCGACACGCTCATCCGTCTGCCACCCAACCTGCGGACTATCTCGTCCAACCTGTCCCGTACCTCACGGCTGACGAAGGCGGGTTTGCGGTCTTCGATTTTGGGGACTTGCAGGTAGGTGGCACGGTACTCCTCCAACGACAGCTTGCGTTGCTTGCTGCTGATACGTTTGGAGGCGGCAGGCTGTTCGGGAAAGTCGTCCGTCTTGTGAGATACGTCCGGTATGGGTTGCGGCTGTATCAGTTCCACAATAGACTGGCTCTCCGGAATGGACGGAGTGGTTTTCTTTGTGGAGACAGGCTGTGGATGGGCGGCTTGTGCCGCCGCATAGATTTCTTCCATAACCTCGTTGCTTGCGGACGGCTTCCGCCTTCCCGCCAGTTCGATTAGCTCCCGTTCCTGTTCGGAAGTGATAAGAGGCTCTCTTTTACTCATAATGCTTTACTTGTTTTAATGGGTTATTACTGTGGTCGGAGTGTACCCACCGACCGATTGTCGTGTGCAAAGGAAGTATGCAGAGTGCAGTCCGTAAAGCGATTGGGTGCGGTGGGACAATTTTGATTGGTTTTGCAGTCCAACGACTTGACAGACGGTGCGGAGTTCTATGATTTGCCGGAATAGCAGAATCGGAACCACTATGTCCATTGCCACGATTTTATAAAGACCGTAATCCGCCTATACAGTTTCAACTTGTTCCATTGGAATACCTTGTCCCACGATATGAACGCCACTCGCTACCGTCAGTCCGTAAGGTGGTTATACTATGAAAAGGCTGTTGTTCCTTTGCACCGTGAGACCGAAAAAAGGAGTATGAAATTAAAACAGTATAGCGTATGGAAATAGTAAGTATCGAGAAGAAAACCTTTGAAGCGATGGTCGCCAAGTTCGACCGCTTCGTCTGCCGGATGGAGAGTATCTGCGAGCGCAACGGCGACAAGACCATGAACAAGTGGATGGACAATCAGGATGTCTGCCGGATGCTGAACATCAGTCCCCGTACCCTGCAAACCCTTCGGGACAACGGCACATTGGCGTTCAGCAAAATCGGCAACAAGACCTACTACCTGCCCGAAGACGTGAGGCGTATCGTCACGCTCGTAGAAGACAGGCGGAAAGCCGCCAAATACAGAGGAAGAGAGATTTGAACGAGAAAACAATCAATAATCACCACTAAATCCGAATAAAGTATGAGTGAAATCCTGACAAAAGAGAGCGAGTGGATAACCCACTTCATGGGCAGTCTTGACCGTATGCTCTGCGGTGTGGAGAAACTGGCTGCCGATTACCGTCCCGTGTTGGGCGGTGAACGCTTCCTGACCGACAAGGAGGTGTCTGCACGGCTGAAAATTAGCAGACGGACATTACAGGACTACCGCAACGAGGGACGGATATCCTACTACCAGTTGGGCGGCAAAATCCTCTATGCCGAGAGCCAAGTAGAGCAGATGCTCAAAGACGGCTACAAGGCTGCGTTCAGATTGAAACGCTGAATCTACCTCATTGTATTATTATCTGCATCATTTACCTATTCAATGATGCAAATTTATTCTTTATGATGCAAATAATCCGTGAAAAAGGATTACCTTTGCATTAAAATCAATTGTACATGCACCTGTTTGATTATCAAGAAATACCCCGTAATCTACTGACACCCGAAATCGTCAATATGCTATCCACACTGCATGAATTCAAAGGAAAGCAGGAGTTGTATATCGAAACAGAACCGGATGTACTGACCGCCTTGTTGGATATTGCCAAGATTCAGAGTACAAAAGCATCCAATAAAATCGAGGGCATATATACCTCCGATGAGCGTTTGGAAGCATTGGTCATGGAGAAGGCAGAACCCCGTAACCGCTCGGAGGAAGAGATTGCCGGATATAGAGAAGTTTTGGCGACAGTACATGAAAGCTATGAATATATCCCTGTGCGTTCCAACAACATTCTGCAATTGCATCGGGACTTGTATAGTTTCAGCAAAAGCGACTTGGGAGGCAAATTCAAGAATACGGATAATGTCATTGCTGAATCTGGAAAGGACGGAAAGCAGCGGGTGCGTTTTACTCCCGTTCCGGCATTCCAAACACCCGAAGCGATGGAGCAACTCTGTCAGCAATTCAATAATGCGATAGACGATGGGCGCTATGACCCGTTGGTTCTTATTCCGATGTTTATCCTTGATTTTCTGTGCATACACCCGTTCAATGACGGTAACGGACGCATGAGCCGTTTGCTGACATTGTTACTGTTATATCGTAGCGGTTATATTGTCGGGAAATATATCAGTATGGAAATGCTTATCGAGAAAAGCAAGGAGACCTATTACGAAGTCTTGCAGGACAGCTCGTATGCTTGGCATGAGGGAACCAATGATTATATCCCGTTTGTCAAATACTATTTGGGAATCATGCTGAAAGGGTACAAGGAGTTTCAGGACAGGGTGGAACATCTTAATTACCGCAAGTTATCCAAAGCTGATAGGGTAAAAGCCGTGTTTGACAAGAAATTGGGTATAGTCAGAAAAGCTGATATCGCAGCATTCTGCCCCGACATCAGCGAAACGACCATTGAGCGTACCCTAAAAGAACTGCTGGAAGCCAACTATATCGAAAAAGTCGGTAAGGCGAGGGCTACGGGCTATGTCAAAAAAGAGAAATAATAAAATCATAAACAATAAAAATAGAGACTATGAATAGAGGATCAGAGTGGCGGATTTGGGATTTGCATGTTCATACACCCGAAACAGCGAAAAATAATCAATTTGGTAATCCTGTTATAGCATGGGAAGAATACATACAGAGGTTGGAAAAAACAGATATTGCAGTATTTGGTATAACTGATTATTTTTCTATTTCTAATTATTTGAGAGTGAAAGAATATCAAGATAAGTATAATCGATTGGAAGGGAAATACATTCTTCCTAATGTTGAAATGCGCATAGAACCTGTGACAGGTAAAGGTACGCCAATAAATATTCATGCAATATTTGACCCGACTTTAACAGAAGAAGAATTGAATCGTGAATTTTTCAGAGCTTTAAAATTTCAGTATAAGGGTGCAGAATACTCATGCATAGCAGAGGATTTACGAACTCTTGGTAGGGCTATAGAAAATAATCCTTCATATACAGAAGATGCCGCAATAAAAAAAGCAATCGGGGAATTTATTATTTCATATACAGACCTAAGAGATATTATCGAAAAGCCATTCTTCAAAAATCGTATTATTATAGCAGTATCCAATAGTTCTAACGATGGAAGTAGTGGTTTGCAAAAACATGAGGGAGGGCTTCAAGCAGTAAGAAGCGAAATTGTTAGAATGGCTGATGTTATTTTGTCTGGGAATCCAAATGACATCGATTACTTTTTAGGGAAACGTACATCTATTGAAGAGGTTATTGAAACTTACGGCAATTTGAAACCTTGTATCATGGGATCTGACGCTCATTCTTTAGATGCCATTGGAACTTTCCCAAACAATAGAATAACTTGGCTTAAAGCAGATCCCTCTTTCGAAGGTCTAAAACAAATATTATTTGAGCCAGAATAAAGAGTCCAAATTTCAGAAATTAGACCAGATCATAAATATGACTACAATGTGATAGATTATGTAGAACTGAATACTGCGGGAACTTGGCATCAAAAAATACTTTTAAACCAAAACCTTAATACTATAATTGGGGGACGCTCTACTGGTAAATCTACATTACTAGCATCAATTGCAGCCAAATTTGAAGACATAGATGAAGTAGAGAATAGTTCATATATAAGCCAACTTGGAGATAATGTACATGTATATTGGAAAGACGGTCAAGAGAACTGTAAAAAGGACATTGAATATTTTCCACAAAATTATATAAGCAAAGTTGCTGACACTCAATATATGGATAATCTTTTATTAAAGATACTATTAGATAATCCTGAAAAGAAATCTCAATACGATATATATAAGTCAAAACTTGCGTTACAATTTACAACTATTCAATCCAAAGTTGCTTTATTCTTTGAAAAACGAAGATTGTGCAATGAAAAATTGCAAGCAATCAAAATTCTTGGAGATGCGGAAGGCATAAAAAGAGAGATTAATAAATTGCAAAATACACGCAATGAAATTCAATCTAAACTTATTGATAAAAAGGAAATTATCGAAGCATATGAAAAGACGGAAATAGAATTAACAAAATTGAAGGCTCAGGAGCATCGTTACAATAAAGATATTGAGAATCTCACTTACCTATTAGATCAGCCTTTTATAGTCAGCAATAATTCGCTCTCTTTATCTGGATTATCGCAAGAATATATAAATGACATTTCCGATAGAGTAAAACAAGCTATAGACAATGCAAATCAGAACGTTCAGAATAGAATAAGTCAATTAATTCTTGATGCAAAAAATGAACTACAAAAAATAACGGTTGGAATACAGTCGATACACGACAGTCAAGATTATAAGAATGGTAAACTGGTTTTTGATGCTAACAAAAGTTTAACAGAAATTATTCAAGCATTAGATAGCCTCAATAAAAAGCAGGCTTCTATAATCAAAGAAACAGAAGTTGCAAAAGAATTGAACCATGAGTATACGCAAATAGGCAAAGAATTGCTAAATCTACATATTGATTATTTGGATATAATGAATGATATTGCATCAAATATGCGCACACTGCACGAAGATGTGAAATTATCATCAGAAATTGTTTTAAAGACAAACTTAGAATCAACTCTCAATGAATGCATTTCATTACGTTCATCAGCAATGATAGAACGAATTGAAAACGTAATTAAAGAATATAATAAGAAAACCAAAAATGAGGTTCGAGGATGTCTTAGGGACTTAGTTAATAGTGCATTAAAAAATGAATTATCTTTTAAAGGTGGTTATGATGCTCGTTCATTTATATCCAAAATATTATCAGAATGTTGGTTTGATATACGATTGAATGTTGAATATGATGGTGATAATCTCAAAGATATGTCTCCAGGGAAACGATCATTTGTTGTGTTAAAGCTATTATTAGATTTTAGTGATAAAAAATGTCCGATACTTATAGACCAACCGGAAGATAATCTTGATAATAGAGCCATATACAATGAATTGGTAAAATACATCAGAAAAAAGAAAAAGGAGCGTCAGATTATTTTGGTAACTCATAATCCAAATATTGTTGTAGGCGCAGATGCGGAAGAAGTTATTATTGCCAATCAAGATGGGAAAAACTCTCCCAATATAGATGGTATAAAATTTCAATATGTTACAGGAAGTTTGGAAAATAGTAATCCTTATGTTAACAATACGGATATTCCCTTATTGCATCGTTGTGGAATCCGCGAACATGTCTGTGACATCTTAGAAGGTGGAGAAATTGCTTTTAGAGATAGAGAAAATAAATATGGATTCCATAAAATCTGATTACAATAAAAATTTGTCATTCTAATTTTCTTGAAGGAGTGCAGTTCTCCGGCTGCTGATGTGTAATTTTGTGTAAGCAATCAAATAGCCTTCTATGGAAATGAAAGGACGGCATACAGAGTGGCTTATCCCTTGTGAAGCCTTTCTGTATGCCGTCCTTTTTTGATTTCCCTGTTTTCCGTCAGTCGCTTGTTCCCGTTGCCGTCTGCCTTTTCTGCGTGGGGCTGGCTGATGCAAGGTTTGGCGGAAGAATACTACCTGAAGAATGAGGGTGGAGATTGTTCCGCCAACCGCTTGCGGCTCGACCTTGCAGCAACCTCCGTGTTCCCACGATACCTTTGCAGACGACAACGGGGGCGAGGGAGTGACGGAATGGAAAGAATATCAATTAAATTCTCCGTATTTACCCTGTCGGACAAGATTTCTGTAAGACAGGAACAAGGATATGGGGTTGTTCTCGCATGGCTTTGCACATAGTCTGCTTATAACAAACATTCTGAAAGCGATTGCCTCCTTGCTGCACAGTCTGAACGCAAGAGCAACGACCATTTCAAGCGAATAGACATCGTAGTTTGTACTGTCGTCCTGCCGGATATACTTCATCGTTTCGTGTTCCTGCAATTCTCCGCTTTTGTAAATCTGCCGTATCGCCTTGCGAATATCATAGACGAATACCCCGAACAAGTCCGCCATCTCGAACTTGGTCATCCATACAGGTGCGGTGGGTACAGTTACCGCACCGACTTTGCTGATTGTAATGATTCCTCGTTTCATATAGCCGTGCTGTTTATTGATTCACTGTCCGTTTGTCTGTTCCTCTTTTCGATGAGCCTGTCCATATCTTCCGATATTTTGTCATCAGTCACTTTGGCGTAGCCCTGTGTGGTTCTTATATTCGTATGTCCCATCATCTTGCTGATACTCTCTATCGGCACACCAGCCGAAAGCGTCAAAGTTCCGAACGAGTGTCTGCTCGCATGGTAGCTGAGATTCTCCTTTACTCCTGCCACGATACCTATTTCGTGGATGCAGTACCACAGCATATCACGGTTGGGCAAGGGGAATATCGGTTTGTCATCATCGGTGGTATTATACAGCGATAAAATCTGTTCAGCTATGGGGTGCAGCGGTATAAAGGATTCCACATCGGTCTTCTTCCTGTTGATACGGATATACCTCCTGCCGTCCGCAGTCGTTCCGATATGCGAGGGGTAAAGCCTTTTCACATCGACATACGATAATCCCGTGAACGCAGAAAAGATAAACGCCCTACGGGTAAGTTCCTGCAACCTCTCCGGCATGGGCTGTTCCATAATCCGTTGCAGTTCGGCTCGGCTGATGTGTTTCAACTTATAGTCAGGTTTCTTCTCGTAGGGTACATCCGCAAGCGGATTGAAACGGAGAACCTCCCTGTCCACGGCGATATAGATAAGCCTGTTCAGCCATGTAAGGCAGTGGTTGATGTGTCCTATTCCGCAACCTTTGGTTTTCAGGTAGAGTTTATATCCCCAGCCAAAATCTTCCGTAATATCTTCAAAGGCGATGTCACGCATACCCAATGACAACAGATACTCGTGCAGGTACGCCTGTGTGGATTTGGACTGGCGGTAGGAGGAGGTTGAGTTTATCGCTTCGGAACGGATTCTCAACCTTTCCCGTTCCTCCTCTCCAGCTTGCATGAGCGTGGTCGGTACTGTTGCTACACAAGTTATCTCATTTTTCAGCATTTCTGCCGTGACCATACCTGTTTCCTTCAACATTTTATTGTATGAGGTCTCTATTTTGGAACGAAGTTCGTCAATGAGGTTGTTTATCCTTGCATCCCTTACCTCTCCGGTCTTGGCGTTCCAGTCTTTAGGATTGCAGTAACAGCCTGTGGCAAATACGCTGCTCTTGCCGTCAATGGTGATGCGGCATAGTATGGATGTAGTACCGTCCGATTTGACTTTGCCACGGTTGATATAGTATAGGATTGAAAAAGTGCTTCGCATAATCAAATTGTATTTATAGGGTTAGAGAATGAGTTTCAAATCTTTTGTCGCCTTGATATACTTGTCCATGTCCTCAAAGAGTTTCTTCGGGGTTACACGGGCATACACTTGGGTGGTTCTTATGTCCGCATGACCCAACATCTTGCTGACAGTCTCGATGGGTACTCCGTTTTCGAGGGTCATGAGGGTCGAGAACGAATGCCGCCCCATGTGGTAGGACAAACGTCCCTTGATTCCGACTTTCATCTTGATGCTCGTCAGACACCATTTCAAGGCTTGGTACGGAATCACAGGGAACAAGGTAGCCCGTGTATCGTCACGGTATTTTTCGATAAGGGCTATCGCTTCGGGCAACAGTTTTACACGGCTCAACTGTCCGTTCTTGCCCCTGCGGTATTTCAACCACAATGCACCGCTGTCATCCATTGAAAGGTTGTCAGGCGTGATAGCCACCACGTCCACATACGAAGTCCCGGCATAACAGGCGAAAAGGAACATATCCCTGACGATGGAGTGTTCGGGGCGGCATCCGGTAAGCTCTACGTCCCGTATCTTCTCGAAATCCTCCTTGCTCAACGCTCTCGGCGGTGTTTCTTTCTGTTTGGGCAATTTGTAGTGTTCAAAATAGAACTTGTCCGAATGTCCCTCCTTGAAGGCTATGCGGCAAATCTTCTTCAGGATAGCCAAGTAATGGCGTACCGTCTGGACGCCCAAGCCCCTATCTACCACGACATACTCCTGAAATTCCCGTATGAACAGTTCGTTGAGCTGACAAAATGCGAGGTCGGACACTTTGAACCTGCTATTGATAAAATCTGCGAGGCGGCTACGAGTGTAAAGGTAATTGGGCAGTGTGCGGTGCGAAACGTCTATCCCTACACGTGCCCTGATTTCTTCGATGTGCCTGTCGAAAAGTTTCAGCAGGGTCATCTGCGTATCCTTGCTGCCCTGAAACATATCCTTGACCGCAGTTGCATCGAAATCGGTCTTGCGTTCCATGAGGGAATCGAATGCGGAGTTTACCGCCAACAGCAGCCTGTCGATTTTCGCATTGACCTCCACCGCTTCCTTGCTCTTGCCGTTCAGACGACTTTCACGGGGATTCCACAGGCCGGGAGAGCAGGAGAGTTTGCTACTGAACTGCGCCATCGTCCGGTTCACGGTGATGCGACCCATTATCGGGGCTTTGTCCGACTTGTCCAATCCGCTCCTTTTGAGGTAGAGCAGAACCTTGAATTTTTCAATCTTCATACGCTTATATTTTTAAGTGCAAAATTACTTGCCATATAAGCGTCCTTTGATATGCAAAATATTGAGAATGAACGAAAACAAAACGGAGAGGGATTCTTTTTATCGCTCCCCGTTACCTATATCGTTTCGGTAACTGACCGGATAACGGTTTGGTAACTGAAAAGGTGCAATATTCTGTCTTCCTTTGCGTTTTACCGATTCGGCAAAATATCGCAACTATGCTAATCCTTAACCGTTTATGTTTTGCTTGCCCGTTTCTGTTTTCGTATGCTTTGCCGTTACTTATGCACATGAGGCGGCACTCGTATGCGACCTCGGTCTGCCTCGCCAATGGTGTGAGTATTGAGAATGTGGCTAAGATGCTCGGTCACTCCAATATAAAAATGACACAACATTATGCACGTGTACTAGACAGTTCCATTCTGCGTGATATGAGCAATGTACGGAATGTACTTTCTAATGCAAGGTAAGAGTTATGGACAGGGGAATCATTACAATCAGTGAAAACGGGACAGTCATTATGCCGACTGCTCCCGTTTGGATGACACAGCTGGAAATGTGCGGTGCGTTTAATGTGTTCGGCTGCGACATCCGCAAGGCTGTACGTGCCATCTACAAGAACATGGAGTTGTCGGAAAAAGAGACGATGCTTTATGTCAGGCAGAACGGCAGGATATGCTATGACGTGTACAGCCTTGAAATGGTGGTCGCCATAGCTTTCAGACTACGGACTAAGGAGTGTATAGCTTTCAGACGGTTCGTTATGGGCAAACTCTATTCAGCCAATAGAGAAAATTCCGTCCATTTGTTCTTTTCGCTATCCAGTACCCATCCACGATGCACGTGTTAGGGTGAAGTAAGCAAAACAACCATTCCATAAAGAGTAAGTCGATGGCGGCAGGATAACTGCCCGACCATCGGCTTACTCTGTTCTTGCGCATGTCAAATTAAATCACGTTTCCAAGCGGTAGGCGTTGCGATACCCGCTCATCACCATCTTTTCGACATCGGACTCCTTGTACAGAATCTTGCCGCCCAACTGGTAATAGGCAATCATCCCGTTGTTACGGTAGTCCTGCAAGGTGCGGCGGCTCACCTTGAGCCATGCCGACACCTCCTTGTCCGTCAGAAACTGTTCGTTACTTGGCGAAGCCTTGCTGTTTGCGCCCATTCTCTCGATGCCTTGAAGCAGGGCATCTAGCTTTCCGATGAAGCCGACTTCCAATTCCTTGTCGGCAAGAATCAACTCGTTCATAATTTGCAGTATTTACAATGGATTTAGTGGTGTTTTTATCTTCAGGTCAAATAGTCCGGCCACGCCATGCTGCATCCTTGCGCCTGTCCTCCACAAGACGGACGATACGCTGCACATCCTCCGGCTTGTAGAAAATCTTGTGCCCTATCTGGGAGTAAGCCAGCGTCCCGTTGTCGCGGAGCGTCTGCAAGGTGCGCAGACTGATGCGCAACTGCTGGCAGACATCCTGGTTGTCCATCCAACGGCTGAGCTTTCCTTTTTCATGTTTACCGATGATTTCATTCACCCGGTCGGACAAGCGATTGAACTTTCCGACCATTTCTTCAAACTTTTCCTTTGAAATAACAATTACTTCCATGAATATGTATTGTTTTTGTTGTTAATAATCCGTTTCGCCTACAAAATAAAACCAGTGCCTGCATTAAACAATGGCTTTGCAATGAGGTGGCAGCTTGTGGCAGCAAGTGGTAGGGAGTGGCGTTGTCCGCCGATCTGTAACGGCTGTTCCAAGCGTCCGTGATGCAAAGGAAAGCGAAACCCGGCTTAATCCAATCACTTCGTACCTGCGTGGCAGCATTTGGCGTCGGTCTGGTAGCCTCTGGCGTTCTTCAAATCTCCAAGCGGCTATCAGGCAACCAACATCACCCCGTACTTCATCCTACATCAAGTCCGGCCTCATGGTGGATGAGGTACGACCTTATCCTATTGAGATCCGAACTGATGCCACATCGGTTACGGACTCCTCCTGATGGCAAATCGGTGCAATATCCACCGTCAATCTAATCGTATAATGCAAATCCGTACAATGTTGCCACACCGAACCCAATCGTTTGACAGCCCGTAATGTATCCGCTTCCTTTGCGGTCGATAATCGGTCTAACGTGCGCACTGTGACCACTATTGTTAAACATTTAATTCAAACAAGTATGAAAAAGAGCGTAAGCAATCAGACAATGGATGCAGCATTGCAGACATTTTTGGGAGACCTGCCAAGTAAGGAAATGGTGAAGTCAGAACCGCAGCCTGCCGAAACGCAGAAGCAGACAAGCGGGGCTGTACAGGAAACGGCTAATGAACCTATGCCGGAACAGACGGATGAAACTCCGCAGGTGGTACGCCGCATCAGCGGCAAGCAACGCCGGGCATCATTGGAGGAATACAAGGAAACTTTCCTCCCCGTTCCGTCCATTGAAGACCGCAAGCCCGTATTCCTCAGCCGCAGCACACGCGATGCCCTCGACCGCATCGTCCGCATGTTCGGTGAGCGGAAGATGAGCGTGTCGGGACTGGTGGAGAACATCGCCCGGCAGCATCTTGCCATCTACGGTGAGGACATCGAGGCGTGGCGTAAACTCTGAGAATTAAGGGACAGACCAACGGGATATAGTTTAGAGTTACTCTGAACCTGTCCAACGGAGTTTTGAGGGGAGCAAGTTTGTGTTTCGGGTATACCGAAACCTCCTGCTCCCACTCCGGAACTCCGTGGAAGCCGCATCCCGTTGGTCTAACAGGTAATCACATTCTAATCAGTAGAAATCAATAAAAAACAATGGAACAGAAACGGATATTTGACAGAAGGAACAAGGGAGGCCGCCCCAAGAAGGGAACGGCAGACAAGCTGAAATACCGCCTCACGGTGAAGATGGCGACATCGGACTACTACACGCTGAAAGGCAAGGCGCGGAGCGCGGGCATGTCCGCCGGGGAATTCCTACGCCGTTGCATGAGGGACGGTCAGGTGAAGGAACGGCTCACGCCGGAGCATACGGGTTATATCCGACAGCTATGCGGTATGGCGAACAACCTGAACCAGCTTGCGCACAAGGCTAACGCGGCAGGCTTCGCCACCGTGAGACTGGAATGTCGTGTGCTGGTCGCCCGTATCGAGGAAGTGCTTAACCTTATCCTTTTATAATGGTTGGATATGATAGCTAAAATCGTCAAGGGAAGCAATTTCAAGGGCGTGGTAAGCTACATCCTTGACAAGGAAAAGGATGCGAAAATCCTCGTCTATGACGGCTTATTTGCAGAGAATAAGGGAACAATCACAGGCAGTTTTGAAGCGCAGGCAAGGATGAATCCGAAGGTGACGAAGCCAGTTGGACACATCGCATTGGCCTTTTCCAAGCAGGATGAGCACCGCCTGACCGATCGCGCAATGGCAGGAATAGCGTTGGAATACCTGAAGAAAATGGGAATAACCGATACGCAATTCCTTATCGTGCGCCACTTCGACAAGGAGCATCCGCATGTACATATCGCCTTCAACCGCATTACCAACGATGGCAGGACAATCAGCGACCGCAACGAGCGAATACGCAGCACACGCATCTGCAAGGAACTAACAAGGAAATATAACCTGTACTTCGCCAATGGCAAGGAGCAGGTGAAACTGCACAGATTGAAAGAACCGGACAAGACCAAGTACGGGCTTTATGCTATCCTTAAAATTGAAGTCGCAAGGTGTGAAAACTGGCGGCAGTTAATGGCTAATCTGGAGAAACAAGGCGTGGAAGTGCGGTTCAAGTACAAGGGTAAGTCGGATGATATACAAGGTGTCATCTTCTCCAAGAACGGCTATACGTTCAGCGGTTCCAAGATAGACAGGCGGTTCAGCTACTCCAAGATAGACGCGGCGTTGAACGCCAACCGCCATGAGGAACGGCAACGGGTGATGGGCGACCAAACGGCAGAATGTCCGATACCGTCAATGTCACAATTTGAGCCAAAGGGGAACGATGATTTGTACAGCGGTTCCATCGGCCTGTTCATGCCCGACAATGCAAATGCTCAGGCGAATGAGAACTATTTTGAGGAACAGTTAAAACGTAAGAAAAAGAAACAACGTAAAATAAGATTCTAAAAATGGATAATAACGAAGTATATGCGCTTTTCGAGGACATCAAGAATGGCTTGAAGGGTATCAATGACAGATTGGAGAACGCTCCAAAAACAAGTGATAACGCATCAACAGGACAAACTCCTGCTATGGATTTGGCTCCCATAAAGGACTTGTTTGACAGTTCTGCAAAGGAGCATCAGGCACAGACGAAGGCTATGCTGACCAAGTTCGGGGAGGCGGAAGTTTGCGCATCGAACAGGATTCTACGCCTATTACGTGATTTGAAAGAGATGTTTGTCCGAAGTTCAGAAGAACGGGAAGATGAGCCGCAGGAGCATATCCACCGCCACTGTTTTGACATCCGGTCGAGCAAGGTGTTTTCTCTTTTGGTAGGCATGGGTGTCGTGTGTAGCCTTTCCTTCTGGAGCAACATTGAGCTTTGGAAGTCCAAGCGGCAATATGCGGACGATGCGTTGAAGTTCCGTGTTATCCGCTCATGGGGAGGTTGCGACGCGAAACACATCCTTTGGCTGAACAATGTGTTCGACATCCGGCGTGATGAAGAAACCATTGAATGGATACGGCAGGAAGCTGAGGGCTATGACAGGGACTTGAAAACAGTTTCTGATAGCCTGATGCAGGAAAAGTTGAAAGTGGAACAAATTATCAATAACAAAAAGTAAGATGAGGAATGTCTGAAAATAATTTGCAAGACTTAAATGAAAAACTGGCCTCATGGTAAAATTTAGAGCCTGTTTAAATTTTGCTCTGCTTCAGTTTGAGAATTGTTTCCGAGGATGCCTTTCTGTTTTTACGAGGATGATAGCGGGCTATCTGACGAGTAAAAACGGGAAAACAGACCGAAAACAAACTCAAAATAAAGCTGATAAAACTGACTTGTTGGGAAATTTAAACAGGCTCTTACTTCCTCCTAAAATATAGAAATATAAAGCTGGAACATATAGAATGTGTTTAAATTCCATCTCCAACGTAAATAAAGATATAGGAGACAGGGGATTATCGCAAAAATTCCCTATCTTTGTAATCGGATTGAGGCGACTCTTTCCGAAACATACGACAAAAAGAAGAAGCGTTATGCTTGTCTTGTAAGTTGGAAACGTAGGAAATTTCGGACTTGGTACAAGAGATGGCATAGTGGTTCTCACGCTATAGCGTGGGCTGCTATTATCATATCTGTGCCAAAGGTTTCCTACAACCTCCAACTTAGACATGGTAGCATTGCAGTTCCACGCTCTTGCTTTTTATAATTGCCTGTAAAGGGACTGACAGGCATTGAATAAGACAATGTATATGGAACAACAATTTTGTCAAAGTTGCGGCATGCCCCTGAGTGATGAGAACAGAGGAATCAATGCCGATGGAAGCCGTAGCGAAGATTATTGCGCTTATTGCTACAAAAACGGAGAGTTCACCCAAGAGTTCACGATGAACCAGATGATTGAGTTCTGCCTGCAATTCTTAGAGCAATGGAATTTGCCAGCCGAATGTAAGTTGACTCCTGTACAGGCAAAAGAACAGATGCTCCAACATTTTCCGCACCTGAAACGGTGGAAAGTGAAAGATGAACGGACGCTGGCGGAAAAAGCAACTCATTTGCTTTCCCAATGTGAGAACGTTACCGTAGTATCCATTGATGCCAACGGTTATCCTCGTCCAGTGCAGATGTCCAAGATTGGTGCAAAGGGTTTCCATGAGGTTTGGATGGCGACAAGTGCCGATTCCATGAAAGTGAATGATTTTAAGGCGAACAATAAGGCGGGACTATGCTATGACCATTATGGAGATGGGGTTGCCTTGCGTGGTACAGTAGAAGTCATCACGGATGATACCATCCGCAAGGATATGTGGCAGGACTAGTTCGTTTATCATTTCCCTGGTGGAGCGAGCGACCCGAATTATGCACTTCTGCATTTTATTGGCACGGAAGCTACGTTCTGGATTAATGGCGAATTTTCTCACTCCAACATCTGATGCTTATGAAAACTATCGTATCTGACACTAAAAACATAGCCGCTTGCGGCCTTTATTGCGGAGCCTGCCGTAAGTTCTTGGCAGAAAAATGTCCTGGATGCAAGCAAAACGAAAAGGCAACTTGGTGTAAAATCCGCTCATGCTGCAAAGGAAACAAGTTCAATACTTGTGCTGAATGCTCCTATGATGTCAGGGAATGTAAGTTGTTTTCCAACTGGATAGGCAAAGTATTCGCATTCCTGTTTAATTCTGACCGTTTTGCTTGTATTCGCTATATAAAGGAACAAGGAGAACAAGCCTTCGCCGAAGAAATGACCAAACGTAAATGTCAAACCATCAAAAGAAAATAAATATGAAGAATGAGGTATTATATCTGTTATTAAACAATTATGCCGACCATGAGCCTGTATTCTTGGCATCGGCTATTGCTTGTGACGAACGCTGTATAAAAGAGAGTCCCAAATACATTAACAAAGTTGTAGCCCCTACATTGGATGCAGTCCGTTCATGCAGCGGTTTCCATACTTTGCCTGATTATTCTTTTGAAACGATGCCCGATGATTATGCCGCTTTGGTGCTAATTGGTGGCTTTGGTTGGCTCGACGAACAAGAAGCTGATAAAGTCGTGCCAATTGTTCACCGCGCCATGGAGAAGGGAATCATCGTGGGAGCTATTTGTAACGCTGCTTCTTTCCTTGCCAAACACGGTTTCTTAAATGAGATAAAACATACGGGAAACGGTTTGGAGCAACTACAATTATGGGGAGGAGATACCTATACCAACAAGGCTGGTTACGTGAACGAGCAAGCCGTATCTGACAATCATACCGTAACGGCAAACGGCACCGGTTACTTGGAATTTGCCAAAGAATTGTTGTTGTTGCTGGAGAATGATACTCCTGAACAGATTGATATGTTCTACCGCTTTAACAAACTGGGACTCGTGGAAATGATGCGGATAATGCAAACAAACAAATAACGGTTATGGTTTGTAAAACGAAACGTAAAGAACGATTTTAAATATTCCTTACAATGAAATGGATACATGTTATAAAGTTGGTGAACTAATTTATGACGCAACAATGTATGACGGACTGAATACTTTTCTGTCCGATTTATCATTTTATAAGAAGTGGCTGCCCAAGGAAAAGGATGCTAAAATCCTTGAACTCTGCTGCGGTACAGGTAGGCTTACCATTCCGATAGCAAAAGAAGGATATAATATTTGCGGAATAGATTATACTCCGTCCATGCTTGAACAAGCTAAACTAAAAGCAATTGAAGCGGGGGTGAAGGTTAAATTCATCGAGGCCGATATCAGGACATTAGATTTACGGGAAAAATTCGATTTCATCTTTATTCCGTTCAATTCCATTCATCACTTGTATAGCAATGAGGATTTGTTTAAAGTATTGAGGATGGTAAGAAATCATCTTCAACAGAACGGGCTTTTTCTATTGGATTGTTTTAATCCTAATATCCGATACATTGTCCATGGAGAAAAAGAGGAAGAAACAATCGCTCGATATACCATTGATGATGAACGGGAAGTAATGATAAGACAAACGATGTCTTATGAAAACGCAACTCAAATCAATCGTATAAAATGGCATTATTATATAAATGGTACGTTTCATTCAGTTCAAAACATGGATATGCGGCTGTTCTTCCCTCAAGAGCTGGATTTCTATTTAAAATGCGCCGGATTTACTATCGTTCATAAATTCGGAAGTTTTGAAGAAGTTCTTTTTCGCGATGATTCGGAAAAACAGATATACGTTTTGTCTCTAAACAAATAATCTGATGAAACAATAGATTTTTATATGGATTTATCTGATTGGTTCAAAGGATTTGAGAAAGGTATAGCCCGGCTATCACCGGAGCAACGGGCTGCATTCTTTTCGGAATGTGGCAAGAATTGTGTGAATGGCGGCACGCTTTCCATTTACAGAAAACTTTATGAGGCCGCTGATGGGGATATGGATGTTTTCTTTCAGATGGCGAATGAATTGCCGAGAGTAAAGGGAGAGGTCGTAGAAAAAGGTCGTGTTTATTATCTTACTTTCTTGAAATGTACCTGCCACTTATGCAAAAAAGGTTATGTCACAACGTCTTTACTCTGTGAATGCTCCCGTCAGAGTGTCATTTATTCCATGCAAAGCCTTTGGAGAGAACAGAAATTTAATGTCACACTTTGCATTCCATTTTGCAAGGTAAAAGGGGCTGTAAGATAAAGATAGAAGTTATATAAGATTTCCGTTTTTTCTATCAAAAAAATGGACAGATGTCGCTATAAATTTAAATTTTGAACCGTTAAATCTCAATCATTTAGAAGAAATTTGAACATATATCAAATTTTTGTGTTACATTTGTCTTTTAGAATTACACGAAGTTCAACATATATGAAGGTAGACTATTCAAGTTGGGGCTCACGATTGTTGTCAATTGAGCATTTAAAGTTAGATGTTAAGAATCCTCGTTTTTCTTATCAGTCTACAAAAGAAATGAATCAAACAGAGATTATAAAATATCTCATAGAAAATCATGCAGTATATGAGTTAGCAAAAGCAATTGCAGCAAATGGATATTTATTAAACGAAGAGCCTATTGTGTGCAAAGAAGGAGATTATTATATAATATTAGAAGGTAATCGTCGAGTTGCAGCCTGCAAAATTCTACTGCAACCATATAAATATTTGTCTCCTCTACGTGCAAAAGAATTATCAAAATATGAACGTATTAATGACAAAATAAGATGTTATATTGCTCCTACTCGGAGAGATGCCGATGCGTTAATATATAATAAACATACTGGAATACCATTACAGAAATGGGATAAGGTTAGTCAAGATGCTTTTTTAGTAAATCTATTACAAAGTGAGAAATCATCAGTTGAAGAAGTTGCCAATAAGCTTAGTGTTTCTGCGTCAGAAATTAGAAAAGCATTACGTAGATATGCAATACATCAATATTGTATCAAATTATTCCAGACAGAACCTTATGAGTTAGAGCAAATCCAAGAACAAAGTTTTCCTATTACCAATTTTGAACGTTTTTATGACGACGATCGAGGATTAAATTTTCTTGGACTAAGCTTTGGTAGTAATGGAGAAATATTAAAACGATTACCAGAGGAAGAATTTAATCGGCGCTTTAAGTTCATCGTAAACCAAATTCTTTCACAAGAATTAACTTCTAGAACGTTTAATAATGACAAAGATAAAGAAGAATACTTTTCCAGTATTTGTACTTATAATAAGGATAAATTTGATTTAGATATTCAACCTTTAGAGTCATCAGATCTATCAGGCTACAATGGGACTGAATCTAAGGATATGATACAATGTGATGCGAAAGAGAAAGAACGGGAAGAACCTGATGCATCCATTAAAGGCAAACGTACTCGGAGAAAATCTGGATTATTTGCTGATTATAATTGGGGAGATACAGGCGTTAAAAAAATTGACGCTCTGTTTAAAAGCTTACAAGAACTTAATATAAAAAAGCATACAGACATGGTTGGAATAGTTTTACGTTGCTACGTAGATATGCTTATATATGAGTTCTTAAAAAGGAAAAAACAGATTGGAGAGGTAAATAAAGAAGATGCAAACAACACGGCAAATGCCAATGATAAAAAATATAATGATTTAAAACAATATATCAAGTCAGCGTACACCTTAAGTGACACTGAAATAAATGACGAAGAATTGAGACGCTATACTCGATTTACAAATAAAATAGTATCGAATAAAATACCAGAACTTGGAAATATGATTGCATATATTATCCACCACCCTGAATTGCTTGAAAATGACACGAGATTAATACAAGTGCTGGAGAAGTTTAAAAAAAGCTATACAAACTTTGTAGACCTAACAGCTTGTAATATGTTTGTTCATAATCAATACTTTTCTGCTGAAGTAAAGACACTTGAGGACAGTGCAAATTGTTTAGCACCTGTATTGAATGCAATGTATCTAATAATAAAAAATGACCAATAATAATTATAGTCCATTAAGATATCCTGGCGGCAAAAGCCGTTTGATAAATTTTATCAAATCTGTCATAGAGTTAAATGATTTGAAAGGGGGGACGTATATCGAACCTTTTTCAGGAGGAGCGGCCATTGCCCTTGCTTTAGCTATAGATGGATATATGGAACGTATTGTTATCAATGATTTAGACAGATCTATATATGCTTTTTGGTATAGTATATTAAATCATACAGATTCTTTCATCGATAAAATATATCAGACGCCACTATCCATAGAAGAATGGCATAAACAACATACAATCCAACGCTACAAACAAGATGTTGATTTATTCAATTTAGGCTTTTCTACTTTTTTCTTAAATCGTACTAATCGTTCAGGCGTCTTAAAGGCTGGTGTAATAGGCGGTCTAAGACAAACCGGCAACTATAAAATTGATGCTCGTTATAATAAACGACAGTTGATTGAGCGTATATTATTAATAGCCAAACATAAAGATAAATTTATATTACACAATAAAGATGCTGTGAATTTATTACATCGTTATCGCAACATAGCACGGAAAAATTTAGTTTATTTGGATCCGCCATATTATGTGAAAGGCAAAGAACTATATGTGAATTTTTTCAAGGATGCTGATCATATATTGTTATCTAATGTTATACAACAACGTATTAATTTAAATTGGATTATCACTTATGACAATCATCCATTTATAGCCAATTTATATAGAAAATCTCAATCGTTATCTTATTCTTTACCATATAGCGCAGGAATGAATAAGCATGGCGTAGAGTTGTTTTTTTGCAAAGAAAATATTGCAATACCAAAACATCTTTTATAGACAACAGTTAAATGAAAATGAATACTGAATCCCAAAACATAGAATTCAAAGAATCTTGGCGCGACGAATACCAGAAATGGATTTGTGGCTTTGCCAATGCACAAGGCGGTATCCTTTATGTGGGTGTAAAGGATAACGGCGAGGTGTGCGGTGTGCCGGATGCCAAGAAACTGATGGAGGACATTCCGAACAAGGTGCGCGACATGATGGGTATCTTGGTGGAAGTCAATCTGAAAGAGAAAGAAGGAAAGCAATGTCTGGAGATTGTAACGGAGGCTTATCCTTATCCCGTCAGTTTTCGTGGCAAGTATTACCAACGTAGCGGTGCAACCAATCAGGAACTGAAAGGAGCGGCACTCGACCGCTTCATGCTTCGCAAGCAGGGCAAGACATGGGATGGTGTACCTGTGCCTTATCTGAAAGCGGAGGACTTGGATAACGCTACGTTTGATTTGTTCCGCAAGTATGCCAAACGGAGCGGACGCATGGAGGAAGCGGACTTAATGGACGATAATCACGGACTGTTGGAGAAGCTCCGACTTTATGAAGGCAGTTACTTGAAACGTGCTGCTGCCTTACTATTCCATCCCGACCCGGAAAAGTATGTGACCGGAGCGTTTGTAAAGGTTGGCTTCTTCCGCGAAGGTATGGATTTGGTATATCAGGACGAAGTGCACGGCAATCTGTTCCAGCAAATCATGAAACTGATGGACTTGCTGTGTACCAAGTACATGAAAGCCATCATTACCTACGAAGGCATCCAACGGATAGAAACATTGCCTATGCCCCATGAGGCACTCCGTGAAGCATTATTGAATGCCTGCATCAACAAAGACTACGCAGAACCTTCTCCTATTCAAATCCGCGTGTATGAAAACAAGTTGGAGATAATCAACGGTGGGGTACTGCCCGAAGGATGGACGGTGGAAACCTTATTGTCCTCACATCGGAGTATGCCTTATAACCCTGATATAGCCAATACGTTTTTTCGTGCTGGTGAGATTGAGGCATGGGGACGCGGCATCGAGCGCATTATCACTGCTTGTAAGAAAGATGGATTCTCCACACCGGAATTTCGTTATGATGCTTCGGGTATATGGACAACCTTTAAGTTTGAGTACCCGGAAAGGGCTACGATCCAAAGCGACCAGAAAACTACCCAAAAGACCATACAAAAGACCATACAAAAGACCATACAAAAGACCATACAAAAGCTAACGGAGCAACAACAAGCCATATTGGTCTATCTGAATGAACACCCCAATGCCACACGAAAAGAATTATGTGAGAAGATTCCAGGTGTGACAATGGGAGGTGTTATACACAATCTTTCCCGCCTTCAAGAGCTTGGCTTACTGAAACGTATAGGAGGCAGGAAGCAAGGATATTGGCAAATTATAGAATAAAAAAGGATTATGGACGATTGGGAAGAATCTGAAAACTGGCACGAGGACTTGATGGCATGGGAACGCTTTCAAGATGAGCTTGAAAGGATTAATGGATCCCCCTATAAATTTCTAAAAAGCCCCTTCATCTTTCAGTTCGACCCGTAACCCATTGTCTGAAAGCCTATTGACGGGCTGAAGGATTAGGTGTGCATCTTTCAGCCTGCTGTCATGCAGAAGAGGCCAAATCATTCTGCGCCAAACGAAAAATCGTTCGGCTGAGAATGATTTTTCGTTTGGCGCAGAAAAAAATAGCGTCATGCCCAAGGCAATGTCCGCCTCTCTACGAAGTAGGGCTGAAACATGGCTGAAAGATGTCCGGATGAAAGTTCAGCCTATAACCATCTTATTATAAACCTATTATATCAATCCCTGAAGGATGAAAGGCAATTTCGTAAAACTCTTGGGAGGGAAGCCGCATGAACTATCCTTAATAATGGAAAGAGCTTCCCCCCACAAACTCACGCAGCAGGGAAGTCGGCGGAATTTCATCGTCTGCCATAGGCACGAAATAGCGCAGGAACTTACGCAAACGATAAGCCTCGGAATACTCCGGTACATTTTCAGGCACCCTTTCCAATATCGGCAGAGCCTGGTTGCGAATGACCGCCAATTCGAACAACAAAGCACTGTTGAACATGGCATCGGCCTCTTCCTGATAAGGGAAAATCCATTTGTCTTCCCCCTCTCGCACACTGGGCCAACGGCGGATGGTATCCAAGGCCGAATATCCCCGGTATTTGTAATCGCGGATGATACGCCGCAACAAACGGTTGTCCGTAGTCGGAATATAATTATGCGCATCCAACAGGATAGTCGTCATGGCCGAGACATAAATACGATATTTGTATTGTTCCTCTATCTGGGCTGTCAACTCAGGATTCAAGCCGTGGATGCCCTCCAGAATCAGTATCATGTGCTCTTCCAACCGAAGTTTCTTCCCGCTCTTCTCACGCAGGCCTGTCTGAAAATTGAAATGGGGCAGTTCCACTTCCTCGCCTGCCAACAACGCTTGTAGTTGGCTGTTGAAAAACGGAAGATCCAAAGCATAGAGCGACTCGAAATCATATTCTCCATGCTCGTCCCGCGGCGTATGCTCCCTATCCAAGAAGTAATCATCCAACGATATGGGATAAGGTTTTATCCCGTTGGCCATCAACTGAATGGACAAGCGTTTGCTGAACGTCGTCTTTCCGCTCGACGACGGACCGGCTATCAATATCAGTTTCAAATTCCGCCTCGACTGTATTTCATCGGCAATACGTACGATCTTCTTTTCCTGTAATGCCTCGGCTACGTTGATCAACTCCGTAGTCCGACCCTCTTGACAAGCTTTGTTAAAGTCACCTACAGTACCCAGTCCGACAATTTCCTGCCAACGATGATGCTCGCGAAAGATTTCGAGCATCTTCTCCTGATGTACCATCTCCTCCAGTTTTTCGGGATTCTTCCTGGACGGAATACGCAACAACAGGCCATCATAATATTTCATTACGTCAAACACCTTCAATCCTCCCGTCGATGTCAGCAGCGAACCGTAAAAATAATCCACCGTCTGATCCAACTGGTAATAATGCGTGTAGATAGCACCATAGCTCTCCAGCAACCGCACTTTGCTCGTCATTCCCTGACGGCGGAACATTTCTATCGCGTCCTCTGTAGGACTTTGTATACGATGGAAAGGTATGTCGGCATCTACAATTTCCCGCATCCGGCGCCAAATGGCCGTCACGTCATCCTCTTCTATCGGCCGCCCTATACGCAAGTCGCAATAGTACCCTCTCGATACCGGCGTCTCGATGCGCAACACACACCCGGGAAATAAATCTTTCACTGCTTTTACCAACACGAAAAAAAGCGAGCGGGTATAAGTACGCATTCCTGAAGACGAGGTAACATCAAGGAACTCCACATCTTTATCATTATAAAAACGATAATGAAGTCCTTCCACCTTATTATTGACCTTCGCACTGACCGGCCCGTAAGGCATTTGCAGATTTAACGCATGATAAGCGTCCCAAAGTGTACTTCCGATAGGGAGTTGAAGAGTTTTTTTATTATTTTTGCAACGTATTTTGATTTCTTGTACCATAAAGCTTTTCGGGGATTTGAATAAACACCTTAAAAATAGGCAATGGGACGGAGAAAACATACTATCGTTCACTTATATTTCGACTGTTTATGGTGGTTTTAGCATTTTTAAAGCTTTTAGGTTGCCTTGGCCTGCTGATGTACGGTACAAGACTCATGGGAGAGAGCCTGCAACAATTAGCCGGGGAACGGCTCAGGCATATCCTCGATTCACTGACCACCAACCGTTTCACGTCCTTACTCACCGGTGCGTTGGTCACAGCCATGATACAGTCTTCCACCGCAGCTTCGCTGATGACCGTCAGTTTCGTGCATGCCGGCATGCTCACGCTCGTCCAAGCCCTGCCCATCCTCATGGGAGCATCAGTAGGCAATACATTCATCGCCTGGATTATGGCCGCCGAATTCAATTTCAGCATCAGCAACTACATTTACCCCTTGATATTAGTGGCGTTTATAATGACCTACTACCGTAAATGGAGCGCGTTGGGCAATTCTATCTTCGGCCTATGCTTCATCCTGCTGAGCCTTGGCCTGCTCTGCCACATGGCCGACGACATGACGCTGACCGGGCCAGACGGCATAGCCCGCTACTTGGCTGTTTCCGATGAGAATTACGCCTCGTATGCCATATTGCTGTTCATTGGTGCTGCCGTCACTTTCGGCGTACAGTCCTCCGCCGTGCTCATGGCCACTTCAATGGCCCTGTGTTCCACCGGCGTATGGTCCATCTATTCCGGCGTGGCTTTTGTGTTGGGTGAAAACATCGGCCGAGCCATTGTCACTTGCCGTGCGGCATCTTCTGCCGGAACGCCTGCCCGCCGTACAGCTCTCGGGCAACTCGTTTTCAATCTGAGTGGCGTAACCTGGATGTTTTTGGCCTTTCCTTATTTCGTTAATCTGCTATGCGACTTTATCCATTTCGACCCGACGCAAAAGCTCATGGCGGCCGACAAGAACCTGGCTTACGTATTGGCAGCCTTTCATACCGGTTTCAACCTTTGCAACGCCGCCCTGTTTATCGGTTTGGTCAACCCTCTCGAACGACTGGCTACCCGCTGGGTGGCCAAGCCACGGCACAACGACGAAGAGGAAAGCCAGTTGCGTTTCATTACCAAAGGGATGCTCGACACTCCGGAACAGTCCGTCATGGAAGCCCGTAAGGAAATCATCAACTATGCCGACACCGTTACAAAAATGTTCACCCAAACCCGTTTCCTGTTCTCCGTATCCAATGAAACGGAATTTAAAAATATTTTCACCTTGGTGGAACACTATGAAGATATTTGCGATGAAATGGAAGTAGACATAGCCAACTACCTGAACAAAGTCTGTACCGAAGAACCATCGGCCGACCTTAAACGTGCCATCTGCGGCATGCTACGCGAAGTGGCCGAAATAGAAAGCATCGGAGACAGTTGCCATCACATCGCCCATACCGCCCGGAGGAACTATCGAAGCACCCAACAACTCACGGAAAAACAGTTGGAACACATCCACCAGATGTTCCAACTGGCAGAACAAGCATTGGAACAAATGCGAACCATCTTATCCATCCGGAAAGCCCCGAGAGAGGCTTCTGCAGCCTACTATATAGAAAAGGAAATCAATAAATTCCGCAACCAACTGCGTAACCTGAATTTTACAGACGTAAACAACGGAGTGTATAATTACCAGACCGGGGCAATGTATATGGATGTCATCAACGAATGCGAACAACTCTCCGACTGCATCCTCAATGTAACGGAGGCACGGTTGGAGACCAACACACCGTCCTGAACAGAAGAACTCTTCCCCCTCCGTTTATCGTTTTATGACAGGCAAATAAAAGCAACAAAATTTGTTTTTCCACATTAAACACATTACTTTTGCGAAGTAAATTTATTAACCTAATCATTTATCATCATGGATAATTATAAAACCCTTCTTAATAGTTTTGCCATCACCGAGGAAATCAGTGAAGACCAATACACCCAATTGGAAGATTTGACAACTGGCGTCAGAGCCAATACATATATTTCACCGGGAAGTTACTACATTATTGATTTCTATAAAATGGAATTTTACCATGTGTTCGAAAACCATTGCTTTTTATGCGGATACACACCACAAGAAGTCCGGCGTATGGGATTTGACTTTTACCTCAAGTGTATCCCCAAAAACGAAGCCCCCATGTTATTTGAAATCACACGCGCGGGATTTGAGCGTTTCAACCAACTGCCGGAACAAGACAAAATGGAGTATTCCCTCTATTACAACTTCCATTTGAAGAAAGAAAGCTTCAAAATCCTGGTCAACCAAAGAATCGCTCCATTAAAGCTCTGCCATGGTAAATTATGGTTGGCCCTTTGTGTAATGACCCCTGCAGCATGTAATGAAACAGGAAGAGTGTTCCTTCGCAAACACCAAGGTATCCCCTCTGCATTTTTCTATTCCCTGAAAGAAAAAGCATGGTCGGAATTTACTTTCATCACCTTGAGCGAAATAGAAAAACAAGTCATCTTCTGCGGCTTAAAAGGCATGTCCCTCCAAGAAACAGCTGAAGAAATATGCCGGGGAGTTGACGCTGTCAAGAAAGTCCGGCGTAACCTGTTAAAAAAAAGCGGAACAAAAAATTTCAGAAGTTTCTGCCAACTCTGCCTCCAACACCATTTGATATAGTGCCGACGACAACGTTCTTCCCCTTCCGGCCTGTGCCTTCCGATGAAAGCACAGGCCTTTTCATTCTTTTCCTGGTCAAAAAATTACCCTTTTGGATAAAAATAAGACTTCATACAGTCATTTTTTCCGAAACATTCCTTCCATCCTTGTTTTTATTCCTACATTTGGACTAACCAAAACGGAGGTATCATGAAACACGTCATCATAGCCGGAGGAGCCGGATTCATAGGTTCCCATCTTTGCGAATACCTACTACATAAAGGTGATAGGGTCATCTGTCTGGACAACTTCCGGACGGGACATCCCAAAAACGTGTCAGCCTTAACGAACCACCCATACTTCAAATTAGTGGAACACGACATCACCATGCCCTATATGATAAAAGGTATCGATGAAATCTATAATCTGGCTTGCCCGGCTTCTCCCATACACTATCAGGACTCCCCCATTGAAACCACCAAGACTTCGGTCATCGGCACGCTCAACCTGTTGGAACTGGCACGCGAAAACCATTGCCGGTTCCTCCAAGCCTCTACCAGTGAAGTCTACGGCGACCCGGAAGTCCACCCACAGCCCGAAAGTTATTGGGGGCACGTCAACCCGAACGGCATCCGTTCCTGCTATGACGTGAGCAAACGCTGTGCCGAAAGCCTTTGCATGGACTATCACCGGAGATATGGCGTAGCGGTGAAAATCATCCGCATCTTCAACACCTACGGGCCGCGCATGGCCTGTGACGACGGACGTGTGGTTTCCAACTTCATCCTGCAAGCCTTGCAAGGCAAAGACCTCACCATCTACGGCAACGGCATGCAAACCCGGAGTTTCCAATACGTGGACGACCTGATTCAGGGCATGGAACGTATAATGTCCACCCCGGACAGCTTTACCGGACCGGTCAATCTCGGCAATCCGGAAGAACATACTATCCTGGAATTTGCCGAACGAATTCTTGAACTGACAGGAAGCCGGTCACGGATGGTATTCCGTCCTCTTCCTGCCGACGACCCAAAACGGCGCAATCCGGACATCACATTGGCACGGCAGGCATTGGACTGGCATCCCCGGATATCCCTCCGTGAGGGATTGCAACAGACCATCGCCTACTATCGTAACCTTTTGGCCGAAAGCCCAACACAAAATATCTCCCGACCATGAACAAGCACGTCCCTTCCATATCCGTCTGCATGGTGACTTACAATGCGTCACCGTTCTTGCGTGAATGCTTGGACAGCATCCTGTCCCAGACATTCTCCGATTATGAACTGCTGATTGTGGACGATGGCTCCACAGATGATACTGTGGATATTATCCGTTCTTATCCGGACAGAAGAATCCGGCTCATTCGTCACCGGCACGACTATATTGCCTCCCTGAACCTTCTGTACAACAATGCACTCGGCAAATACATTGCCCGTATGGATGCGGACGACATAATGGTCAGCGACCGTTTACAGGCTCAATACGAATATATGGAAGCGCACCCCGAAACCGACATCTTGGGCGGGCACATGCACTGTTTCAATGCCGGGGAGTACGATTGCATCCTGCCTGCGGGCACGGACATCACCATGCCTCAAATGCTGGAACAATGCTATGTAGCCAATCCCACGTCTTTCATCCGCAGGTCAAGTTGGGTGTCGCACCACCTGTCCTACCGTAGCGAAGGCATTTACGCCGAAGACTACAACCTGTGGTTGGATGCCCTGTTGGGCGGATTGCGTATCCGCAATCTGGACAAGATTGTGGTACACTACCGTTTCAATCCTGAACAAATCAGTTGTAAGTATAAGGAAATCCAAGCAGCCCACGCCATGGCCTTGAAGGACAAATACGGCCGGTTATGGGCCGAAAAGGAACAAGCCGTAGCACTCGAAGAGGTGGAAATTCCCCTCAGCAATCTCCCGCTTACCGTGGTCATACCTTTTTATAATGAAAGGGAAGAGGTGGGGAACACTTTGGAGAGCATCCGGCAGACCGTCGGGGACGAAGTGGAGGTCATTCTCGTGGACGACTGTTCCGATGATGGATGGGACTATGTCGCCTGCGCCCGGCAATACGGGGCGCATTACATCCGTAACTCCATCCGCATCGGGGCGGCCGCAGCCAAGGAAAAAGGCATCCGCAGCGCACGTAGCCCTTACTTCCTCCTGTTGGATGCCCACATGCGTTTCTACATCTCCGGCTGGCACCGGATTCTGTTACGCCTTTTGCAGGAAAACGACCATCGTTTGCTTTGCTGCCAGACCCGCGTCCTGCAAAAGGGAGAGGGCCGGATAAAAGACACGACGGACATCCGCACTTTTGGGGCATACCTGTCTTTCCACGGAGGCGAGACCATCCCTTCCGTTTCATGGCTTTGCCGCGAGAAGGCCCTTCATCTTACGGACAACCGGATTCCTTGTATTCTCGGTGCAGGATATGCCGGGAGCAAAACCTATTGGGACAAGCTGAAAGGTTTCCAAGGATTGGTACATTACGGCTGCGAGGAACTCTATGTAAGCCTGAAGGCGTGGTTGGAGGGCGGAGGCTGCCGCCTTGTGCCGGAAGTGGAAATCGGCCATATCTATAAAGACCGGTTCTCCTACACCGTCTATCCATCGCAAATCCTGTACAATTATTTGTTTGTGGCCGAGGTGCTCTTCCCCACCTCATTGAAGTGCAAGACATTCGCGTTGGCCTGGTTGCGGAACGGGGATGCCTACGGAAAAGCCCTGAAATGGATGGAATGGTACAAGGCACGCAACGAAGGACTGAAATCCTTTTTCCGTACCTTCCAAGGACATGACTGGCCTTTCGTAATGGGCATCAACCGGCAGGTCAGCCGGGAGATGGAGAAAGAAATCGACCGGAAGTCCACCTCCTTGGCGCATATCGTATCAGCGTGCCTAACCCGTTGCAGGCAAGTATCCACCTATGGGCTGATGGACGGACTGACGGGATACGTCCTGCTGTTTTGGACTTACTTCCGCTATTCCGGCGAAACACGTTATGAAGACGAAGCCACGGAGTGGTTCAACCGGATATGCGAAGAAATCCCCAAGGGAGAACTGCCGTTGACTTTCCGAAACGGGATATTCGGTATCGGTTGGGCTTTCATCTACCTGTGGGAACAAGGGTATGTGACGTATGAGGAAGTAGAAGAGGAATTGGCAGAGGCTGACCGCCGTGCCTTGTCGCTGTCTCCCCTGCGCCTTACGGATTTGTCCCTCGAAACCGGTTTGGGCGGCCTGTTGCTTTATCTCACCGCCCGGATAGGCCATCAAAAGAGGATGCACGTTCCCGTCACATTTCCGGAGACCTATATCCACGAAACGGTGGAAGCCGCGAAAGCGGCCTTGGCAGTCCGTCCGGAAAAGCCGGACGCCCGTTGGGTGTCCGTGCTGATGTTGGCCGCCTTGTTAGAGCAAGACGATTGGGCTACCCTCCCGTTGCTCGTCAGTGATATTACGGATGTGCCCGATTTCCTTCCCAAGGACGAAGCATTTTGGACAGACGGCCTGTCGGGCGTAGCCGGTTATGCGTTGAATTTAATTCACTTTAAAAATATATGCCATGAAGTTGAGTAAGTATTCTTTTGTCATCAAGAGAGGTTCTGATTACGTTTTGTACAATTGTTGGACGGAAAAGAGGCCGTGTTGGAAGACCGGTTGAGAGAATGGTTGGAATCCGGTGATGTAGACCACATCCAAGACATCCATCCTGAATTTTACGACTACCTGCTTCGGGAACAGTTCATTGTGGACAATGAAGTGAACGAAGCCGAAGAAGTCATCAAGAAGTGGAAGGAAGAAGAGGGAAGGGAAGACTGTTTAAGCCTTATGGTCAATTCCACTTTGGATTGTAATGTGCGTTGTTGGTATTGCTACGAAAAGCATCGTGCAAATACAGATTTGACATCGGAAACGGTGTCATCCATACTCAAATTAATTCATAAGAGAATCACAACCCCCAAACTAAAAAGTGTACATATATCATTTTTTGGAGGTGAACCTTTATTGAACTTTGAAAAGACGGTTTTTCCGCTACTCATTCAAATAGATAAAATGTGTCACGCTGAAAATAAACAGTTCGCAGTTTCTTTTGTTAGTAACTCTTATCTGCTTTCAGAGGAGATTGTAAATAAGGTTCACTCTTTGCATTTGGCTCAGCCTATGACTGTACAAATCACTTTGGATGGAAATGAAGAAATACATAATAAGACCCGGCATTTAGCATCAGGGGAGGGAACGTACGCAAGAATCCTTTCCAATATGCGCATGGCAGTAAACAAAGATGTGCAAATTACGTTGCGTTTCAATTGTACAGGAAATAACGTGCGAACATTTGTTGATGTTTTAGCTGACCTAAAAAACTGGTCAACTGAAGAGAAATCGAAAATACGGATTGATTTGCAACAAGTCTGGCAAGACACACCGCGAACCGATGTTGACATGCAGGTTGAATTCAAGAAAATCCGGGAACTTTTTATGAAAGAAGGGTTTTATGTCAATGAGGTAAGAGCAGTGAGTCCATCTCGTTGCTATGGAGACCATGCAAACCATTTTATTGTTAACTATAATGGAGATTTATACAAGTGCTCAGCGCGCGACTTTACAAAAGAAAACAGGGAAGGGGTCTTGACATCTGACGGTGATTTGGAATGGAATGAAAAAAGGGCGGTACGAGAAAGAATCAAATATGGTAATGCTGCTTGTATAGCTTGCCGGATTTATCCCCTATGTCACGGAGGATGCAGTCAAGGGAAATTAGAACAGCAGGGTGTCAATGGATGCATCAAGCATTATACAGAACTTAACAAAGTAAAAATAGTTAGGGATAGAGTAGAGTTCCTATTGGAACGTTTTGTGTAACCATTTAAAGCAGTGCGTTATGGAAGAAAAGAAGAAACTGCTAAAAACACTTTTAAAAAGTGGATTTAGCCCCCTTGAAATCAGCAAAGAGGGAAAACTACAAGGTGGATTCGGAGAAGTAAATCCAAATGGGAATTGTGGCGATTGTAATTGTCCACCGGTAAACGGCATATGCCCCGTCAATGGGAATTGCGAAGAATGCCCTTTTGTAAAATGAATCGTAAAAATGAAAGTTCCTAATGGAACATTATGTCTAATTAAAATCAACGTCATGAAAGAGAGAAAGAAATCTCTGAAAACGCTCTTAGAGGGTGATTTCAGGCCGCTTGGAGAGAGTAAAGAAGGTAAACTGCGTGGAGGATTTGGGGTGTTGGATGCCAATGGCAATTGTGGAAATTGCACTTGTGAGACTAACGGCTCCTGTCCCACCAACAGCACTTGTACCACAAACAGTAGCTGTGACAACAACAGTAACTGTCCCAATTGCTCGTGTACGAATAATTCTACTTGTCCGTCAAATTCCAGTTGCCCCAATAGCGGAACAACCACATCAGCACCTTCACAACCAAATGCTTTTGGCATGATGGGATTCTTCTAACAGTATGTTAAAAACTTAATAGGAGTGGACATAGTTCCATTCCTATTCTAAAATCTAAGAAAAATGAAACGTTGGATTACCTTCCTATTTATATTCTATGCCGTTTTATCCGCTGCCGTGGCTCAAAACAAACCGACACGGTTTGATGTATGGGGACAAGTTTTGGATGCAAATACGCATGGTATCTTGTCGGGAGTGAAAGTTTCTCTGTTAAGCCAAGACAGCGTTTGTATCGGAACGGTAACTTCTTTCGACAATGGCATCACCAACAACAATTACCAAATAGGAAATGTACCGGGTTCGGGAAATTATATACTACACCTTGAAAAAAAAGGATATACCTCCATATATAAGAACGTGACCTTAAAATATCATAAATCACGAAGACCTACTGTTATTTTAGATGCCATCCCGATGCACAGGGAAATGGTACGCAAACTGAAAGAAGTTAAAGTGACCGCCACATTGGTCAAAATGGTGATGAAAAAGGACACGGTGGTATTTAATGCGGATGCTTTTCAACTGGCTGAAGGTTCCATGCTGGACCAATTGGTGGCCCGGTTGCCCGGAGTGGAGCTTCGTGGCAACGGACAGATTTATGTGAACGGCAGGTTCGTCAGCAGTTTGCTTTTGAATGGGGAGGATTTTTTTAAGGGAGATCCTTCCATTGCTTTACAAAACCTGCCGGCTTATACGGTAAACCAGATTAAAGTCTATGAGAAACAAAGCGACAGGGACAAAGCCATGGGGTTGGAAAAAAGGGGGGAACAGCCGTTGGTCATGGATGTCAACCTGAAAAAACAATATAGTGTGGGATGGATGGCCAATATGGATGCCGGAGGAGGCATAGAAGACCGATATAGCGCCAAACTGTTCGGACTTCGCTTTTCACCCCGTACAAGACTGACCGTATACGGGAATCTCAACAACATTACGGATTTGAGCAGCCCGGACGGTAACGGCAATTGGAACTCCAATGTGAATCCGGTGGGTACCATCGACCGGCATAGCGGAGGAATAGACCTTTTATTGCAGGACAAAGAGAAAAAAATCAAGACCACACATAGTTTAAGCGTTGTACACAACAAAGAGGATATTGACATGAACCAAAACTCCACTACGTTCTTTCAATCCGGAAACGTGTATCAGCGTAAAGAATGGAATACTCAACAGGAAAAATTGTATGTAAATTTCAGCAACTCTTTCCAGTATATTCCCCGGTATGGTTTCTACTTTACAGTCAGTCCTTACGTAAACTATAGTAAAGAAGAATATGACAGTTGGACAAGAAGTGCGGATATGGAGGCAAACCTCAGCGAAAGATATGAAGGAGAAGTCTTGGACAGCCTTTTCTCTCCAACAGCTTCACGCGAATATACGAAAAACCTAATCAATAAGTTTCGGAGTTGGGAAAACGAAAAAAAATCCTTTCTATCAGGTGGAGCAGATTTCTATTTGGCTTTCAGGCCTAAAAAGTTCAATAGGGATTTCCTTGAAGTTTCTGGCGGATACAAATATATGGATTATGACTATGCCAACAAATACCGATATGAGATGTCGTACTGGAATAAGGGAAACAATACCGGCAATGAACGGAAAACCCAATATTACATGGATAATTACCGGAATTCCAGTTTCAATTACAGGGCGACTTACAGTTTGCTTTCCAGTTTTGAACGCCATTACCTGAATATTCCTTTTGAATATAGTTTTATATATAATCACAGGAATTCCGAACGTCCGTTTTATGACATTACGGACTCGACATTATGGGCGCATGAGGTGGACCAGTTGTCTTCTTTAAGGGGGAGCCTGACGCAATACATGGATTGGACCAACAGTTTCTTTTCTAAAAACGAGACTTACACCCATATCCCGAAGCTCGTGGTTTATTATGCATGGAAAGACCACAAAAATGAAGATAAATTATGGGTGCAGGCAGAGCTACCGGTCAATATCGTGCAAGAAAACCTGGATTACCGGCGGAATGTCGTGGACACGGCAATGAACCGCAGAACCGCTTTTTTCAATCCAAGGTTGTTCATGATTTATTACCCGGATGAAAACAACCGGCAATACAATCAACTAAAATTTGATTACAGGTATAATTCATGGGCGCAGAATCTGACCTATAAGATAAATTACATGGATACTTCCAATCCGTTGGAAGTATGGATGACGAATCCCAATCTGCCCGACACCCACAGCCATTTCGTAGGGTTTGACTACAATTGGGGCATACCGGAAAAACAACTCCGGGTCTTTTTCTATTCAAATTATACCTACCGGATGAATTCCCTATGCCAGTCTATGACCTATGATGCTGCGACCGGTATACGCACTTACAGGCCGGAAACCGTGAACGGGAACTGGTATTACTATGGTGGATTCAACACTGTGGCACCGATTGACAAAAAAAGATGGTTCTATTTTTCCAATTTTACAGACTGGACATATAGCCACAATGTGGATTACCTCAGCCTGAACAATCAAAGCAGCATACGCAATATTGTATACAAGGCGACCGTAAAGGAATCCTTGCGTTTGGACTTCCGGAAAGACAAGCTGTTTCTCGGGTTGAGGGGGAACTTCTATTGGACGAATGCCAAGGGGAAGAATATTTCCACCATCAACACGTTTGATTACAGCTACGGGTTGAACGGGAACTGGGAACTTCCTGCCGGTTTCGGACTTAGCGGAGACCTGATGATGTACAGCAGGCGTGGACTTGAAACCAACCAACTGAACACGGATGAGCTCTTGTGCAACCTCCATTTAAGCAAATCCGTACTTAAAGGAAAGCTGGTGTTCATGCTGGACGGTTTCGACATCTTCAACCAATTGTCCAACATACGTTACAACATCAACGCCCAAGGACAAACCGAGACGTATTATAATGTGGTCCAAAGATATGCCATGTTAAGGGTGGTATATAAATTCAACCGCGAACCGAAAAAGAAATAATTTATGAAAAAATATAGGATTGCTTTTCTATTTGCCTTATGCAGCCTTACGGTTTCCGCACAGCAAACCCCATACCAGCTATGGGGGGCTGTACGTGATGCCTTTACAAGAGAATCCATTCGCGATGTCCACTTAACCTTAATGACCCCAGACAGCGTGGAAATCGTAAAAGATGTATCTGTTGGAAGCACTCCGGGAAGTCCCAATTTCACTGTAACCGACATACCCGGAAGCGGAACGTATATTTTACGCTGTGAAAAAGAAGGCTACACCACCATAGACACCCCGGTCAAATTAAAATATAGCCGTTTACGGCAGACCCGCGTATTCTTAGACAAAGACATACTAATGACCAAAGAAATGACTCGCAAACTAAAAGAAGTGGAAGTGAAAGCCACTTTAGTGAAAATGGTCATGAAAGGCGATACCATGGTATACAATGCAGCGGCTTTCCAATTGGCACAAGGCTCCATGTTGGACGAATTGGTACGTCAACTGCCCGGTGTGCGATTGGAAAACGGGCAAATCACCGTAAACGGACGTTTCGTGAGCAGCCTGATGCTCAACGGGGAGGACTTTTTCAAGGGTAATCCTAAAATAGCCTTGGACAACCTGCCGGCCTATATGGTGGACAAGGTAAAGGTGTATGAACGGCAAAACGACCGTGACAGGGCTTTAGGTATAAAAAAAATGGGTGAGGAGCCTTTGGTAATGGACGTGAACCTGAAAAAACAATACAGCATCGGTTGGATAGCCAACGCTGACGCGGGATATGGCACGGACGACCGGTATGGGGCACGTTTCTTCGGTTTGCGTTTTTCTCCCCAAACCCGTTTGTCCCTATATGGAAATTTTAATAACATCAACGACATGCGTACTTCTGATACATACGGGAATTGGAATGGAGGAAGCGTCCCTGAAGGCACTACCGACCGCCAGTCCGGTGGCATGGACTTGTTAGTAAAAGACAAAGAAGGACAGTATAAGCTGACCGGCACGCTCACCGCCTACCATCAGAAGGAAGAAAAAGACATGCAACGCCTCTCCACTACATTCTTTTCCAATGGGGATATTTATAACCGTACATCGAATTCCTTTAGGAACAGGCAATGGTATATAAATCCCTATATCGACTTACAACTCACTCCTAAGAAAGGTTTGTTCTTCAGGATCAACCCTTACGCAAGATACCAAAACAACCAAGGAAACGCATTGACCCGAAGTGCGGACTTCACGGAAAACATATACGAACATTACAAGGGAGAAGCCTTGGACAGCCTCTTTGCCCCCAATGCTTCGGAGGTTTACACCCGCATTTTGGTAAACCGCCTGATGAACAGCCAGGAATCAAAGGCATACCAATTCAGCACAGGGAGCAGCATAGAACTTTCCACCAAAGGAGTGACCGGGAATGACAGGTTCACCATAAGAGGGAATTACAATTACAATAAAAACCGGAACAGGGATCTCCAACGATATGATGCCTCTTATTGGAACCACGGTAGCCATACAGGCAACCAACGTACTGCCCAATACGGGGAAAACCATTACAAGAATGCCTATTACGACTTGTTGGGCGAATATTCACTGGAACTGGCCAACAAGAACATGGTGTGGCGGATTACGCCAGGATATATGATAGACTACACTTATCAAAATACATCACGTCCTTTTTATACCTTGGACGCAAACGGAATGTGGGAATACGATGTAGACCAACTTTCGTCCATGAAAGACGGCTTGACCCAATACATTGACCTGCAAAACAGCTTTTACTCCACCCGTAGGACTTGGGCACACAATTCATTCGTAAACCTGCAATATTCCATTTTAGAAAACAGCAATGAAAAACTATGGCTGTATGTGAGATTTCCCATGCGCATGGCTACCGAGAAGTTGGATTACCAACGGGAACGGACAGACACCCTGCTACGGAGGCATCTGAATTTCTTTGAACCGGATTTGAAATTAAAGTACTATCCGAAAGTAGAAAACCGGGACATATTTTTCATCTTGAACTACCGGCTTACCCATTCTGCACCGGATTTGTCTTATAACATAAACTATCGGGATGATGCCACGCCCTTGGTAGTCCGCCTGACTAATCCGGGGTTGAAAAACGCGCATAACCACAATCTCTACACATCTTACAATTGGGGGGACTGGAAAAAGCAAAGGTTCTTCTATACTGCCCTGTACTATAATTTGAGACTCAATGCCCTTGCGCAATCACTCACCTACGACCGGATGACAGGAATCCGGACTTACCGGCCAGAAAACGTCAACGGGAACTGGAACATCGGGGGTACGTTCAGTACCACCACGGCATTAGACAAGGAAAAGCTCTTCACCTTAGTGACTTACACCAACTGGGGCTACAACCATAGCGTGGATTTCCTGAATCTGGATGATGCGGAACACAGCATCCGTAACACGGTCAACAATACCACGTTGGGAGAAAGCCTGAATTGTGAGTTCCGCAAAAACGGATACTTTGCCGGGTTGAGAGGAAACTTCAACTGGTCAAGGGCGAAAGGAGCGAACATACGTACCATCGAAAGCTATAATTACAGCTATGGCATTACGGGAAAAGCCCCTTTGCCTTGGAATCTTGAAGTCAGTGCAGACTTGATGATGTACAGCCGGAGAGGGTATGAAAGCAACTTGTTGAATACAGATGAGTTAGTGTGTAACATGCACCTGAGCAAATCTGTCCTGCGTGGCAATCTGGTATTCATGATAGACGGCTTCGACTTGTTCAAACAACTGTCTAATGTGCGTTATAACGTCAATGCACAGGGGCAGACAGAAACCTACTACAATGTCATGCCACGCTACTTCATGTTCCACGTGATGTATAAACTGAACCGAGAACCGAAAAAGAAAAACTGACGAATATGAAACATGCCATTCTGATTATCGCTTACCATCAAGCGGATTTCATCAAACGCTGCATAGATAATTTTGATGACGATTTCCTGGTCTTTATCCATTGGGATAAAAGGGCGGAACTTACGGAGACCGACCAAGCCATGCTGGCCGGGCATCCCTGCGTGAAATTCTTGGGGAAAGACTATCCGGTGAACTGGGGAAGCTACGGATTGGTACGGGTAACGCTATTGCTCTGCCGGGAGGCGATGAAACACGGGGATGTGGAGTACTTCCACCTTATCAGTGATGCGGACATGCTGACGCGCAATGCAGCCTGCTTCAAACATTTTTTCCAAATACACAAAAGGGAAAACTTCATGGAATACGGCAAGTACAATTCCGAAAGCGGAACTTTCGATGAGGAGTGTTTCCAGAAAATGACGCTGTTCCACCGCACGGAGAAATATAACCTGAGAGACCAAGAGGAACATAAACGTTATGCTGCAGAATTGGAAGAGCAACGGAAAAGCGACAAACGCCGCCCCTTACCCGGCATTCCGCTTTACGGAGGACCGGCGTGGTGGAGCCTGACCCGTGAATGCGTGGCATATTTGTTGGAGAAAGAAGACTATATCGCACAACTTTATACCGACACGCTCCTACCCGACGAGATGTTTACCCAGACGTTGCTGATGAATTCCCCGTTCGCTTCCACAGTGGTCAACAAACATCTGCGTTACATCTGTTGGGAGCATCGGAACGGCAACCGTCCTGCCGTGTTGGATGAAAGTGACTTTGCACGGGTTCTGCGGGGGGATTTCTTCTTTGCCCGTAAAGTGGACCCGGAAGGGGTATCAAAACCGTTTGTTCGTCTGGTAGACGAAATCTGCCTGCATGCCCCGTTCATAGCCGACGGGACGAAAGAGACGTGGGAAAGCCTGTTGGATACAATCCATTCCTTCCTGTATGCCAAACGGGACATATATAAGGTACGGGGATACCGGTACGGCACCATCGGCGTATGGATATTCTTGTACTTATATGGGAAACTGAGGCATTCGCCTTTCGACCTTCCGGCTTGTCTGGAACAGACTGCCGAGGTGTGGGAGGAGGACTTGGACACGGAAACGCCTTCTGAGGAGTGGGGATTCCTGGGCATGGCCGTCTGCATGGAATACTTGTACCAATTCATGGACTGTTCCCTGTTGGACGTGGCATTGGACGAAGTGAACGACTACGCCTATAATTACCTGTGCAACATGGGGACGGAGGAAATAGACGAGGAATGGAGGGCTTCTTTCCAAGCTTATTTCCATTACCGGGAAAAGAACGGGAGGCTCAAGGAAACCGACCGCAAGGTATGGAATATCTTAAACAAGGAAAAAACGGCCTGTACTGCTGCCGCATGGACTTTCTCTTGTCCGGAAGAGGTGGCAGAAAGAATGAACCGTACCAGTTCGTTGGGGCTTTTCGGCTATGCCGGATTGGGACTGGCGTTATTGGCCAAAATCACAGGAAAAGAACAGGCTGACTGGTGGCCTTTGCTTGACCTCATCCAAAAACAATGAAACGATGAAATTCACCCGGCAGTTCGACCAAATGGATTGCGGCCCGGCTTGTGTCCGCATGCTGGCTGACGCCCACGGGCGCCAGTACCCCATATCCTATCTGCGTTCCTTGGCGCATTTGAGCCGGGAAGGGGTGAGCGTGGCCGGTATACGTGATGCCTTGGAACATATCGGGATGAGGTCTGCGTCTTTTGAGATGACGTTGGAACAACTGCGGGCCGATTGCCCTTTACCGGCCATCTTGCATTGGGAACAGAACCATTTCGTGGTGTTGTACGATGTGCGGCAAAGCAAATGGAACGGCGCATGGAAGTATGCCGTGGCCAACCCTGCATATGGGAAATATACTTTCTCGGAAAAGGAATTTTCCAAATATTGGTTGAACGGAGACAAGGGAATCGCCGTGGTGGCAGAACCGACCCCGGCATTTTACGAAAAGAAATCTGTCAAGGAGAAGCACAGTTTCCTGCAATTTATCAAGAAGTATGTATGGCCGTTCAGGAAAGAAATGGTGCAGTTGTCTTTCGGCATGCTGAGTGGCATCCTGCTTTCATTGGTAGCCCCTTTCCTTACGCAGGCCATGGTGGACAGCGGTATCGCCATGCGCGACATGGATGTCATCCGCAACCTCTTGTTTGCCCAGATAGCCCTGTTTATCGGTTCTTTCTCCATGGGGATGATCAGCAGCTGGGTGACCCTGTACATGGGGACGCGCATCAACATCAACGTGCTCCACGACTATCTATGCAAGTTGCTGCAACTTCCCATGACTTTCTTTGAAACCAAGAGCGTGGGAGATTACCAACAGCGGATAGGCGACCACGGAAGAATACAGGGATTTACCACGCAAGCCACCATGCAAACCCTTTTTTCACTGGTGTCATGTGCCGTATTGTTGGTCATTATCGGCTACTACAATATCATCATTCTTGCGGCCTACCTTCTCATTACGGGATTGAGCACGGCTTGGATGAGCTATTTTTTCAGGCTCCGCAAATCGCTTGATTATGAGCAGTTCCGCGTGGGAGTGAGGAACCAGAACAAGCTTTTTGAAATGATGAACGGCATTGTGGACATCAAAGTCAACACTTACGAGCAATACAAGATAGGGGAATGGAACGGGATGCAGGAGGAACTATACCGTATGAGCCGTAAAAGTCTGCGGTTGGGACAAATACAAAACACGGGGTATACGGTCATTGGCCAAATACGGAATATTTTCATCACGTTCTGGATTGCGGCCGAAGTGGTGCAGGGCAACCTTACGCTCGGTATGATGATGAGCATTTCCAGTATCATAGGACAGGTAAACGGCCCGCTGTCGCAGCTTATCGGGTTCCTGCAACAATACCAAGATGCCAAAATCAGTTTGGAACGTTCCGAAGAGGTCTATTTGTGCCAGAATGAAGACCGGGAGGACATGAAGGAACTCACGCCGGACCGGCCTCCGTTGGACATCCGTCTGGAAAACGTCACGTTCCGGTATACCGGCAGCATCGGAAAGGCCGCTTTGGAAAATATCAGTTTTACCATCCCTTCCGGAAAGATGACGGCCATCGTGGGAGAAAGTGGGAGCGGAAAGACCACGCTCATGAAACTGCTTTTGAAATTTTATACACCTACGGAAGGGCATATACGGCTCGGAACAGATGATTTGGCGGATTACAAGGCTGAATCTGTCAGAAAGGCTTCGGGCATCGTCATGCAGGAAAACTTCATCTTTTCAGATACGATACAGAACAATATCACGATGGGGGAAGCATTCGACAGGAAACGGATGAACGAGGCTATTCGTGCGGCTTGCTTGGACGAATACATCGGAGGACTTCCTTTGGGCTTGCAGACTCATATAGGAGCCGAAGGCATAGGAGTAAGCGGGGGAGAGAAACAACGTATCATGATAGCGAGGGCTATTTACAAGAATCCGCTTTACCTGATGATGGATGAAGCTACCAGTTCGCTGGATGCGGAGAATGAACACCGCATTACGGAAAACATAGGCCGTATATGCCGGGGGCGTACATTGTTGGTCATCGCACACCGCCTGTCGACCGTGAAGAATGCCGACCATATCATCGTGCTGCGCCATGGTTGCGTGGTGGAATCCGGCACACACAAGGAACTCGTGAGTAAGAAAGGGTATTATTGGGAATTAGTCAAAAACCAACTGGAACTGGCCGAATCATGAAAGAGAGGAACACCATACATGCTTTTTTACTGCACTACGGCATTTCTACCGTATTGTTGTGTATGTTAGTGGCCATTGTCGTGATGTTGAACACGGTAGACATCAACCAGAAAGTAACGGCCGACCTCCTGAAGGAAAAAGGGGAATATAAGGCTTATGTGGTCAAAAACACTTATCTTTCCTTGGACAAGGGAGGCTCCCTGACCATAGATGCCATGGAGGGGAAGAAGCTGACGTTTACCATACAGTCTGTCATGGAAGAACCGGATTATTATGTGGTCTGCATGACACCTGATGTCCGGACTGCCGTGGAAAAGGCTTTTAGAGGTAATTCCAAACTGTCCGGCTATGTCTATACCCATAAGGTGAAACTGTGGCATCTGGTATTTTCCAAAATCTCTTTAAACAAAAATACGTTATGGTGAATGGTTTTTCGGTTATCATGCCTACTTACAACCAGGCTTATTTTATCCGCAGGGCGGTCATGAGCCTGATAAGGCAATCCTACCCGCAGTGGGAACTGATTATCGTGAATGATGGTTCAACAGACGCTACGGACAGAATCATCAGCGGCCTGCCACAGGATGAAAGAATCAAATACCTGCATTATCCGGATAATCGGGGGATGGGATATGCCCTGAACAAAGGGTTGGACATAGCACGGTACGGACATATTGCTTATCTTCCGTCGGATGATTTCTTTTATGCCGACCACCTGAAAGACTTGAAAGAGGCTTTCGAGTCCGACGAACGGGTTGTCCTGGCTTATTCAGGGGTGAATTTCGATGACACGGATGCCTATGCCCCAAGGGACAATACAGATTCGCTGACCATGATGCCTGGCCATTCTTTGCAGTTGGCGCAGGCCGCCCACCGTAAGACTGCCGACCGGTGGACGGAACGGCAAGAACTGGTGACTGCGGATCTTTTTATCATGTTCTGGCATAAACTGGCCGGACAGGGTATCTTCATGCCAACCCTGAGAATCACCGCGAAATGGACGAACCATCCTTGGCAAAGGCATAAGATTTGCGAGGAAGATTTCGGAGGCAACCTGTATAAGTACAAGGACTATTACCAAGTGAAAGAACCGGTAAGAATCCGTATGAGCCGTTACCGGCTATTGGACGAAAAGGAAACGTATAAACCGGTGGCACGTTCCATTCCCGGCAAACCGTTGATGAAGATACTCATCATCGGGGCGTTGAATTACAACCCGGAACGTTTTTGTGCTTGGGAAGAAGCCGGATGCCAACTGTATGGCTATTGGTATCCTGTGCCTTCAATGGCTCATGAAAGCATAGGCCCGTTCCCTTTCGGGCATATTGAAACCATACCCCATGGAGCAGATTGGACGGAAAGGGTCAGAGACATTTGCCCGGACTTGATTTACCTGTGTTTCTGCTGTTCTTCCTTGGAGTTTGTGTATGACAGCATGATGGAGTTGCGGAAAGCAGGCGTACACGTGCCTTTCGTATGGCATCTGAAAGAAGGGCCGCAACTTTGCATGCGTTTCGGGACTTGGCCGAAACTGATGGAACTGTATGAACTTTCAGCCGGAAACATTATCACAAACCGGCGGACAAAAGAGTGGTATGATTTGTTTCTGCCGACAGGCAAACCTTATCTGATTTTGGATCAGGAAATGCCCAAAAAAGAATATTTTGAGAGACCGTTTTCGCCTAAAATCTCGGCTTCAGACGGGGAAATCCATACGGTGGTTATCGGACGGATGATCGGGATTTCCGTGGAAGACATGCGGAGATTGGCCGCACACCGCATCCATGTGCATTTGTACTCGGCCAGTTATTACAGGCAGAAGAACACGGGCAATAACTTGTATGGCAGGGTTGCACAAGGATATTTCCATGTGCATGCCTATTGCCCCAATGAAAAATGGGTGGAAGAATTTTCCCGTTATGATGCGGGTTGGCTACATGCCGGCCACAGCCGGAACAGGGGAGATTTGTTCCGTGCCATGTGGGATGATCTGAATATCCCCGCAAGGGTGGGCACATTGGCCGCAGCCGGTCTTCCCATGATTTTGCGGCGGAATACAGAACATATCGTAGCTTCAAAAGAACTGTCGGAACAATATGGAATAGGCATTTTGTATGATTCCATCACCGAACTGGCAACACAACTGCACGACAAGGATTTCATGGATATTCTAAAAAGAAACATGCAGGAGCATCGGATGGAATTTACAATGGATGCACATACGCCCGAACTTATCCGCTTCTTTCAATCCCTCATATAATATGATAATGGAAATACGTGAAAAGATGTTATGGCAGATAGCCAACACCGTAATGGTGAACCACCAGTTTATAGACACACCGGAATTTTGTGCCGAACAGGCAGAGGCTTCCCTTTTACTGTTCAAAGTTTCCCAACGATTAGATATAGACATTTACCGTGATTTTGCATTACGGTGTTTTGAGAGATGTGTATCCCAACTTCCTAAAATATCTCAAAAAGTGACCGCTGCCGGATGGGCCATCTGCCGGATTTTAAATGAAGGATGGGCATTTGGGGACATGGATGCGATACTTCATGACGTGGACAAGAGAATAGTTCCTGTACTCAACCGGAATTTTGATTTCGGTGACGAAACGAAAGGAAACTTCATCCTCCCCCACTTTTACCTTCTGGAACGTCATAAGAAAGACAAGAATTATTGGACAACCCAAAGCGACATGATCCAAAACCTCAAGGCTTCCATCAACCGCCACACAGAAAAGGGTGGTGTTTTCTCCATCCTCTGCCAAGAATCCATCGACCGTTTCCTTCTCCATGCAGGTGTAAAAACAGTTTTTGCCGATAGTTATCCTGATACCTTGTATGCCCTTTCACCGGAAGAACTCACGGCGCAAGCATGGAGGTCTTTGCTTTACGGACAACGCATCGCTTGGACATTCAGCGAAAAAGAACTGGCCGACTATATCGACCGGAGGATTGCCGATTTCGATGCCACGGAAGACTTGAACTTGCAAGGTATATTAAGTATAGGACTAATCATATAATTTCCATGGAAAAAGAATATGACCTTATCATAGTGGGCAGCGGCTTATACGGCTGCGTCACGGCTTATCTGGCACATCAGGCCGGATGGCGTTGCTTAGTCATCGAAAAACGGGCTTTCACCGGTGGAAATATCCGCGATGAAATACGGGAGGGTATCAATGTACATTCATACGGGCCTCACGTCTTCCATACACGCCATCAGGAAGTGTGGGACTTTGCCAGCCGATTTACCCCGTTCAACCATTTCCGTTATTGCCCTCTGGCACGATATGGCGGCAAAATGTACAACTTGCCGTTCAACATGCACACTTTCTACCAATTGTACGGGACCCAGACTCCGGAAGAAGCCGCATTGCGGTTACGGCAAGAGCAAGGGCTTTACCCCCATCCCCGGAACCTGGAGGAAAAAGCCGTCTCCATGGTAGGCCGCACGATGTATGAAACCCTGATTAAAGGATATACCGAGAAACAATGGGGACGGAAAGCCACGGAACTCCCTCCATTCATCATCGAACGCCTGCCCCTGCGTTTCACTTTCGACAACAATTATTTCAACGACCCTTATCAAGGAGTTCCCATGGCAGGCTACTCACCTTGGGTGGACAAAATGTTGGAGGGCACGGAAGTACGGTTGAATACCGATTTTCTCGCCGACAAGGACTATTGGATGAAGAAAGCCGGACATGTCTTATATACCGGAGCGATTGATGCGTTTTTCGACTACCGCTTGGGGGCACTGGAATACAGAAGCCTGACTTTCGAGCATGTTTTATTTGAACAACCCAACGTACAAGGCATCGCAGTCATCAACGAAACGGACAGCCGGATACCCTATACCCGAAGCATCGAACACAAGCATTTCGCCTTCGGCACACAACCGGTCTCCATCGTCACCCACGAGTTTCCACAAACATGGGACAAAGACCGGGAACCTTTCTACCCCGTCAATGATGAAAAGAACAACACGCTGTACCGGCAATACCACGCATTGGCGCAACGGGAATGCCCCCACATTACATTCGGAGGACGGTTGGGACTGTACCGTTACTTCAATATGGACGAAACCATCAAAAACGCTTTGGAACAATGGGAGGTCTTAAAAACGAAATTGCTTCCGGCTTGAATCCAAACCGGAAGCAATTTCGTTTTTTGTCCTTTTTTAAATCTTATTCTTCGTAAGGCTCGAAATCATCCTTGCCCACACCGCAAACCGGACAAACCCAGTCTTCGGGAATATTCTCAAAAGCCGTTCCCGGCTCAATACCTGATTCTGGGTCTCCTACCTCGGGATCGTAAACCCACTGGCAAACTGTACAAATATACTTTTTCATCGTTCAAATTGGTTTAAATTCATTTTTATATCAATAACTTGTGCAAGTATACTACTTTTTAGGTAGAAAACAGCAGAAAAGCCCTCTTACTTTTGTTTTTTTAACACACATACTTAAGCTGTAACTTTGCACTTTTCCCTATTCTTTCCTGTGCGTGAACGTTCCGCTTTCACCCATGGCACCGCCCCAAGGAGGAGTAACCTTATTCTTCCAATGACAAAGATGGTAAGCGTCTTGGTCTATTACCCCTTCTTCCGTATAGATCTCAGCCGAACAATGCCACCCGAAAGCGGAAGACTGCTTGGCATGCATTTGGACGGACTTCAAAATCCCGTCTTCGCCAAAGGAAGAGCGGCAATACATGCGATATGAATAAAGTTCCATCCCCAACAAGTTCCTCAACGTGCAGGACTTCTCGAATACTTTTTCTCTTTCCGATTCCGCGCTGTCCCTGTCGCATTGCTCCATACTTTCCATGTCTGCAATAAGGCAACCTATATTCTCAAACACAATACGGCCCTCTTTTTCCGCTACAGCCCACGAACGGTAGGTGTTACCCTCCTTGCACCATTCCAACTCAATGACTTCCATTCCCGTATGCATCTCCTTTTCACAATCGTTGCGAATGGCATCAATCATAACGGTCTGCCCCATCACACCTGACAAGCACCTCATCAGCCCCACGCTCACCACATCGTAGGCATAACGGGTGTTGTCATAATAGCACACCGTGTTGGCCACGTCCGAAAACAGGCGCGACTTCACCTCCTCCAATTCTCTTTCCAAATCAATCTTCCCCCGGTAAGTGTACCCTTTCAGATAAAGGCCGACTCCGTTTCCATCACGGCTTTTCACAGCCTCTTCCCCATGATGTTTCAGGGCATACTCCAACTGTTCTTTCCACGTTCCCAGTCGTCCGCTTGTGGACACTTGTGCTGCCATCGGCATATTCCACATCAAGAATACCACCCAGCTTACCCCACATAAAATACTCTTCATTTATTTAGAATTTATATCCAACAATACATCAAACAACTGCCTTCTGCAACCAGTCCTCGCCCACCGCAACTTGGTTCTAAACATCGGCACACCGACAGAAAAGCAAACGACTGCCCAACAGTTCCTTCCAGCCAAAAAATAAAGCCCTAAAGCCAACGCACTTATCCCCCATATCCAAGAAAAGGCTTCTACTATATCGTTCTTATGTTTATGTTTCATATTCGAATAACGTAAAACTATACCCTTAATTTGTTTAAACTATTTTTATGTATATACGTATGAAGGTGTAAAACTACTTATTAAGAAATTACAACATTAGAACTCTTTAACAAAGAGCCGTGAAAAGGCATTCTTCCCTACCCCAGAGTTTTTCCAAAAACATGTTTCATCTTTCAGGATGAATCATAAAGCACTGGAACAAAGAAAATTAATACACTGAAAGATGATTCGGACATCTTTCAGCCTACTGTCATGCAGAAAGATGAAAATCAATCTGCGCCAAACGAAAAATCATTCGGCTGAGATTGATTTTTCGTTTGGCGCAGAAAAAAAGTGCCTCGTATGCCGAACGATTTCCGGTTCTATACAAGGCACGACTGAAACAGGGCTGAAAGATGGTGAAATCATCCTTCAGTTCATAACTTACTATATACAAGAGACTTACAGAACAACCTGAAAGATGAAACATGTTTTCCCAAAATTCCTGGAGGAGGGAAAGACGCGCTTCCTCCTTTTGCCCTTTCATAATTTTTCCAAACAAACCATAAGCTCTTCCACCCCTTCGGAAGCTCCTTTCATCAAATGATGCACACGTCCCCCGCCATGGATACCTGCCACGGGCTTGGGATCTATCACATAAATGGGAGCATGGGACGGGACGTAATTCAGCAGCCCTGCCGCCGGGTAAACATTCAGGGAAGTGCCGATAACGACAAAAACATCCGCCGTAGAAGTGATGTCGATGGCAGCCTCTATCATCGGGACAGGCTCGCCGAACCAAACGATGAAAGGCCGCAACTGGCTGCCGTCTGCCGCACGGTCGCCTATTTTCACTTCCCATTCCTCAGGGCGAAGTTCACGGATGTACTTAGGGTTGTCCGGTTCCAAACTCGATGTGACTTTCGTCAGTTCGCCATGCAAATGAACCACTTTCGTGCTGCCGGCACGTTCGTGCAAGTTGTCCACATTCTGCGTGATGACCGTCACATCGTAATCTTGCTCCATGGCTGCCAACAACACATGTCCCCGGCATGGTTCCACCTCTTGCAACTGACGGCGGCGTTCATTATAAAAACGTGTGACCAACTCCGGATTGCGGGCATATCCTTCAGGAGTGGCCACATCCTCCACCGGATAGCGGTCCCACAGCCCGCCTGAATCCCGGAACGTACTCAAACCGCTTTCGGCCGACATGCCTGCCCCCGTCAAAACAACAACTTTTTTCATCTATTTTAGTTTTTTACCTACAAAAATAGGAAAAAATACAAGCAAATCATCCTAAAGGTCAAATAATTCAATTAACTTTGCGCCCTTAGTAAGGACATTATTATTAAAAACACCACAAAATGAACAAAGTAAGCTACGCATTAGGCTTGGGTATCGGACAACAACTCAAAAGCATGGGAGCACAAGACCTTTGCATCGACGATTTCGCACAAGCCATCAAGGACGTACTCGAAAACAAAGAACTGGCAGTATCTCACCACGAGGCACAAAGCATCGTGACCCAATATTTTCAGGAAAAAGAAGCAGCCATGAACAAGGAAAAGGAAGCCAAAGGCAAACAGGCGAAAGCGGACGGCGAGAAATTCCTTAAAGAAAACGCGCAGAAAGAGGGCGTGGTCACGACTGCCTCCGGACTGCAATACATGGTGTTGCAAGAAGGCGACGGCAAAAGCCCGAAAGCGACAGACAAGGTGCGTTGCCATTATGAAGGGATGCTCATCGACGGGACGCTCTTCGACAGCAGCCTGCAACGCGGCGAACCGGCCGACTTCCCGCTCAACGGGGTAATCGCCGGATGGACCGAAGGGCTCCAACTGATGAAAGAAGGTGCAAAATACCGTTTCTTTATCCCTTACTTGTTAGGCTACGGTGCAGGCGGCGCAGGAAATTCCATCCCGCCTTACAGCACATTGATTTTCGATGTGGAACTCATCAAAGTACTTTAAAAATTATTTAATTCATAGTAACAAAAATGAAAAAAACAGGTATTATCGCGGCTGCCGGCTTGGCAGCACTCATTTCTTCTTGTTCTTCTTCGGCTCCGAAGGCAGACATGAAAACGGATGTGGACTCTTTGAGTTATTCTATCGGTATGGCACAGACCCAAGGTCTGAAACCTTATTTGGTAAACCGTCTCGGAGTGGACACCACTTATTTGGCTGAATTCGTAAAAGGTCTGAACGAAGGTGCCAACGCTGGCGACGACAAGAAAAAAACAGCTTACTATGCCGGTATCCAAATCGGCCAACAAGTGAGCCAGCAAATGATCAAGGGCATCAACTACGAAGTGTTCGGCAACGACTCTACCCAAACCATCAGCTTGCAGAATTTCTTGGCAGGCTTCATTGCCGGCGTGATGGAAAAAGGCGGCCAAATGACCCTCGAACAAGCACAGGAACTGGCTCAGACCAAAATGAAGGAAGTGAAAGCCAAGAGCCTTGAAAAGACTTACGGCGACAATAAAAAGGCCGGAGAAGAGTTCATGGCGAACATCGCCAAGAAAGCCGGTATCAAGAAACTGGCCAACGGTGTATATTACGAAGTCATCAAAGAAGGTAACGGTGAAATTCCGGCAGACACCAGCCGCGTGGAAGTAAACTACGAAGGCAAGCTTATCAATGACACGGTGTTCGACAGCTCATACGAACGCAAGAGCCCGGCCACATTCCGTTGCAACCAAGTGATTCCGGGGTGGACTGAAGCCTTGACCCACATGCCCGTCGGTTCGACATGGATGGTATATATCCCGCAGGATCAGGCATACGCTGAAAGAGAAGCCGGCCAAATCAAGCCGTTCTCTGCCTTGAAATTCAAAATCGAATTGCTGAGCATCAAAAAATAAAACCGGAAAATGAACGGATTGAAATATGCGGTCCTTTCCTTGGCTGTCCTCGCCTGCTTCGACGGCAGCGCAAAGAGAAAAAACAAGAAAGCCAAGAAAGCGGAAACAGTCCGGGTGGACACATGTTCCGTAGACACGTTCAGTTACGCCATGGGCATGGCTAACACGCAGGGGCTGAAAAACTACGTCACTAGCCGTATGAACGTGGACACCGCCTATATGGCAAACTTCATCGAAGGTTTCAACGCTTCGCTCTCGGAAGCCGAACGCAAAAAGTTGCAGGCATACAGTGCCGGATTGCAGATTCGCCAACAGGTAGAGGAACAAGTCATCCCGGGCATAGACAGACAGATAGCAGGGAACGACTCCGTGAAGACCCTCAACCGGGACCTCTTTTTGGACGGGTTCGGCAAGATGCTAGCAGGTCTGCCAACGGACATGAGTTTGCAAAAAGCAGAGGAAGTGGCCCAGAAGCAAATGAAGTATTACCATGACGCGAACATGGAACGCAAGTATGGCGACAACCGCCGTGCCGGTGAAGCTTTCCTGAAAGCCAACGCCAAAAAGGACAGCGTACGGACTTTGCCTTCGGGAGTGCAATATAAGGTATTGACCCAAGGCAACGGTGAGGTTCCTACCGCCACCTCCAAAGTAAAAGTGAACTACGAAGGACGTTTGGTAGACGGTACGGTTTTTGACAGTTCATACGAACGTAAACAACCGGCCACTTTTGGTTGCAACCAAGTCATCAAAGGTTGGACGGAAGCACTTACCCAAATGCCGGTAGGTTCCAAATGGGAAATCTACATTCCACAGGAACTGGGTTACGGCTCACGCGAAGCCGGCAAAATTCCACCCTTCTCCGCATTGATTTTTACGGTTGAGCTGTTGGAAATTGAAAAATAAGTGAACTATTCTCTATAAAAAGACGCCAAAAACATGTTTTGGCGTCTTTTTTTGTTAAAGCTGCATGCAGTTTGCAGAAAAACGGCTATATTTGCTTACAAAATGTCCAATCAATATAAAAAACAACCTATGGAGAAGATAGACAATTTAGATAAGAAAATTCTGGAAATCATTACGGGAAATGCACGTATTCCATTTAAAGATGTGGCTGCGGAATGCGGCGTATCACGTGCGGCCATCCACCAAAGGGTACAGCGCCTCATCGACCTCGGTGTCATAGTTGGTTCGGGCTACCACGTAGACCCCAAGACATTGGGTTACAGCACCTGTACCTACGTGGGTGTCATTCTCGAACGCGGTTCGATGTACAAACGCGTGGTAGAGGAACTGAACCACATTCCGGAAGTCGTGGAATGCCATTTCACCACCGGACCTTACACGATGCTCATCAAGCTGTATGCTTGCGACAATGCCCATCTGATGGAACTGTTGAACAACAAGCTGCAAGAAATTCCGGGAGTAATCTCCACCGAAACCTTAATTTCACTGGAACAGAGCATCAATAAAGAAATTCCTATCGTTTTAAATAAAAAATAACCCTCATGAGTTCCGGTTACTTCGACTGGGAAACCGCTTACGGCCAATACCACAACCGCTTCCCGGGATATAAAAAACAACCTGTAATCGGTATTACAGGCAATTTCGGAGAAAAGGGGTGCGAACTGGCCGAAGGCTATTTTGAATCCATACTGAAAGCGGGAGCCACTCCGGTCATCATCCCTCCTTTTGAGGACCGGGATGCGTTGGCCAATGTGTTGGAGCATGTAGACGGCCTTTTGCTTTCGGGCGGAGGCGACCTGAACCCGCTGTTTACTGGCGAAGAACCGATTCCGCAACTGCACAGCGTCAATTACAAACGTGATTTGGCCGAACTGCTGCTTATCCGCCTGGCTTACGACCGACAGATTCCTATACTGGGCATCTGCCGGGGCATACAGATGCTCACCGTGGCATTGGGCGGTTCTGTCTACCAGGACATCTACAGCCAACAACCGGACCGGCAACTGCTCGGACACGACCAACAACTGGACCGAAGGTATGCGTCGCATACCATACAGCCGACAGCCGACAGTCTGGTTTTACGCCGCTTGCTCGGCGAGGCACCGGTCGCGGTCAATTCTTTCCACCATCAGGCCGTCAAAGAGGCAGGCCCCCTCCTGCGGGTGTGCGCCACTTCACCGGACGGTCTTATCGAAGCAGTGGAGTCGGCGGAATACAAATCGGTATTGGGCGTGCAATGGCATCCCGAATGTTTCATCCTGCGGCAAGACGAGAGCATGATGCCCTTGTTCCGGTGGCTATGTGAAGAAGCCGGTTCTTTCCGCGAAGCCAAAGCCCTTCACCGGAAAATACTGACGTTGGACAGTCATTGCGACACCCCCATGTTTTTCCACAAAAGCATCCATTTCGACCAACGGGACCCGAACGTCCTTGTCGACCTCCACAAAATGACAGAAGGCCGGTTGGATGCCACAATCATGGTGGCCTATCTGGCGCAAGGCGAACGGACGGACGAGGCATTACAGGCCGCCACAGCAAAAGCCGACCTCATACTGACACAAATAGAAAAAATGGCGGCGGCTCATTGTACGTCTGTGGACATCGCTTACACCCCATCCGATTTGCTACGTTTGAAAAATGCCGGCAAGAAAGCCATCATGTTGGGCATCGAAAACGGATACGCCATCGGGAAAGACCTCTCCCGCCTGCGCCACTTCCGTGACCGGGGTGTCGTGTACATGACTTTATGCCATAACGGCGACAACGATATTTGCGACTCGGCACGGGGAAAAGGAGAGCACGGCGGACTCAGCGCATTCGGCCGTGAGGCTGTGCAGGAAATGAACCGCTTGGGATTGATGGTGGATCTCTCCCACGGAGCAGAAAGCAGCTTTTACGATGCGTTAGAACTTAGTACCACTCCCATCGTCTGCTCCCATTCGTCTTGCCGTGCCTTGTGCAACGTACCGCGCAACTTGACCGACGAACAGATGAAGGCACTCGCCCGAAAAGACGGAGTGGCCCAGGTCACTCTCTATAAAGGCTTCTTGCGCGAAGACGGTGAAGCTTCCATCCTCGATGCCATAGAACACTTGAACCACATGGTAAACATCATGGGCGTAGAGCATGTAGGCATCGGAACGGACTTCGACGGTGACGGAGGAATACCGGGATGCGCATCGGCAGCGGAAGCCATCAACTTCACCCGCCGCCTGTTAGCCGAACGATACAATGACACGGACATAGCCGGCATCTGGGGAGGAAATTTCCTAAGGGTCATGCAACTCGTGCAAGACAGCAGGACTTGCTGACCGGAAAACAGAATAAGCAAAACAGATTCATGAAAAGAACTATTTTAAACTTGCAATGGAGCACAGTCCTCGGTGTTTTTCTATCCGTCTGTACGGCTTGCGGGCATAAAACCGGAAACGGGACAGGCACAACCGACAGCATTCCTATGGCTGCCGCACCGGAATTCAATGCAGACAGTGCTTTCGCCTATACGGCTGCACAATGCGCGTTCGGGCCTCGCGTACCGAACACGGAAGCCCACCGTCTTTGCGGCACGTACATTGCCGAGAAATTCAAAAGTTTCGGCGCGACCGTCACCGACCAATATGCAGACGTGAAGGCATACGACGGTACGGTCCTGAAAGCCCGTAACATCATCGCATCTTATAACCCCGACACAAAGGCACGCATACTGGTTTGCGGGCATTGGGACAGCCGTCCGTGGGCCGACAACGACCCGGACTCTGCCAACTGGCACAAACCGGTGTTGGCTGCCAACGATGCAGCCAGCGATGTGGCCGTCATGTTGGAAATGGCGCGGCTCATCCAACTTCATCCCGTTGAAATAGGAATAGACTTTATCTGTTTCGATGCGGAAGATTACGGCGTGCCGCAATGGTCCGACCAAGCCGGAGACGCTTCGTCATGGTGCCTCGGCTCGCAATATTGGGCGGCCAACCCGCATGTATACGGTTATCAGGCACGCTTCGGCATCTTGATGGACATGGTCGGCGGGCAAGGCAGTACTTTCTCCAAAGAAGGATATTCCCAAAGATACGCCTCACAAGTCGTCGATTTGGTTTGGAACACGGCTGCCCAATTAGGATACGGGCAATTCTTCCCTATGCGTGACGGGGGGTATATCACCGACGACCACGTACCGGTCAACGAGATAGCCGGTATCCCGTGCATCGATATTATCCCTTACTTTACCGATGCCCCGTCCGGGTTCGGCCCTACGTGGCACACGGTAAACGACAATATGGAGCACATAGACCGACAGGTACTGAAAGCTGTGGGACAGACGGTAATCCAAGTGATTTATAACGAAAACCAATAAAATGGAAACGATTAACGAAGTACAAGACGAAATCATCGAAGAGTTCAGCGGCTTCGATGACTGGATGGACAAATACCAGTTGCTCATCGACATGGGCAGCGGGCAGGAACCGCTCCCCGAAGAGTACAAGACTGAACAGAACCTGATAGACGGTTGCCAAAGCCGGGTATGGCTGCAAGCCGACTACCGGGAAGGACGGGTCGTGTTCCGCGCCGAAAGCGACGCGCTGATTGTAAAAGGTATTGTGGACTTGTTGGTGCGGGTGTTGAGCGGACATACCCCGCAAGAGATTCTCGATGCCGACCTTTACTTCATCGACCGTATCGGACTGAAAGAGCATCTTTCGCCCACCCGAAGCAACGGTCTGGTAGCCATGCTTAAACAAATGAAAATGTACGCTTTGGCTTTCAAGGCCAAAGAAGAAAAGGTATAAACACGCCCTCTTAGACGAGTAACTTAAACTCAGGTGCAGGAAAAATCCCGCACCTGAGTAAGCCGCAATAGGGTACAACACCTTCTTCCATCATCATGCCAAACCCATGGCACAAAGCCCCTACCGGGTCGACTAACAAAGGAATAACAAAAGTATTTTAGGGGGTACGTAAATGGTGAAAAACAGGCATATTGCAAAAATAATATACTTCAGCATACTTCCATTTGAGAAAAATCACTACCTTTACAGCATGTTTGGGAATCAATTCTTTCACATTTACTGATGAAACTTATGAAAAAGACAAGTGTAGCTTTCGTATCATTGGTGTGGCTTTTTATCGTTACCTTCGGAAGCCATGCACAAACTACCGTAAAACTGCCCGCCAAGGCGTATCCCGTGAAAGTACCTCACAAGACCGATGCCGGAGTGGACCGTTATTGGCACGTCACGCAAATCCTCTGTCTCGGTCCGTCATCAGGCGGCTACAAATTCCGCATCTACGGCAAGGCGGCCCAGTCATCTTCTTCCCATACCATCAATATGATGTACCTGCTTCCCAACAACCGGGTACAGATAGCCGGGGCTTACATCTTCCCGGCCATCACGGAAGGCAAATCGTTCAAGTTCGACATCGTGTCGGCTTTCAAAGGCTATGCACCATCCTCGTTCAATGGTTTCTTTATCCATGACGAGGCATTGGCACGGATTTTGGAAAACGAAAGGCGCGAAGCCGCCCAAAAAGCCGAAACGGTATCTCCTCCACCCGCATTACCAGAAATCCAGAACATCGTGGAGGACGCCATTGCGGATACGGAAATCCCCAGTACGGAACAGCAGCCCTCGGAGACAGAGAAAGACGAGAACATCTATAACATAGTGGAACAAATGCCGGAGTTTCCGGGAGGGTTGTCTGCTTGCATGTCCTACCTCGCCCGTAATGTGAAGTATCCCACAATAGCTATGGAAAACGGAATACAAGGCCGGGTTCTCGTGCAATTCTGCGTGGAGAAAGACGGGAGCATCAGCAACACCGTAGTGACCCAAAGCGTGGATTCCTCTCTCGACAAAGAAGCCCTCAGGGTAGTATCCTCCATGCCCAAGTGGACACCCGGCAAGCAGAAAGGCAAACCTGTTAGGGTGAAATACACCCTCCCCGTCCATTTCCGATTGAAATAACTTTCCTTTTTATACCTTATTTATTAATACCTTATCCGTATGTACAACAACGAAATTTGGACCAAACATACCCGCCTCATCCTGACGGGAGTTCTCATCGTAGCCATAGCCGGTTGGGTGGCCGGTATCCTACAAACGGCTTCCATTGCCATAGACACTGCCAACGATTTGCTGAAAACGGCTAGCGAGGAAGAATTGCCTTTAAAACCGTTCACTCTCAGCGCACAAACCCTGACTATCATAGGCTACATCTTGTACCTCGTCGGACTGAATGGCTTTAAGGCGATACAAAAGAATTACGAGGCATCTGCCATGGTGGGACGCATCTCCACTGCTTGCGGTTTTGAAATCACAGCCACCCTATTGCTCTTCCCGGCCTCTTTCCTACCTGTCATTTTCGGTTGGTTATTTCGGTTCGGCGCTTTCGTATGCACGATAATCTCGCTAATCCTTCTCAAATCGGCTTTTGAAGAACTCCGTGAAGAAGCGACGTGGAGCAAACCGGCTCTCAAAGGTGCCGAGCAGCTACGCAAATCCGCCGTATACAACATCAACTTGATTTGGATGCCGTTCGTAGCTGCCGCCGTCATAGTGGTCAGCATTCTTCTCTTTACGAAAGGTATAGATTTCAACAACCTTATGTACACGGGCTTCGATGAAATCTCCCGTCAAATCAAGGGTACCGTTTTTGCCATAGGGCTTGAGGTACTGGTCTTCGGCCTCATTATGCTTTATTGGTCTGTCATGCAGTTCGTGCTGCGTATCCTCGGATGGGTCAACATCCATGCGGGGCGCCTCGTAGAGGAAACCAATGCACAAGATGAGAACTCAACTGTAACCGCTCCCATTACCCTCGAAGCCCAAACAGACACCTCCCTGTACACACCCCATACGAACACTCCGGATACCGAAAACAGCGTTCCCCAATCCCGCCCTTCGCAAAGGAACAAGATCCTCCTTTACGGTGGTATCGCTTTGGCCATCCTCGTTACAGCAATTTGCATGGCTTTCTGTGGTTCTTCCGCTAAGGAAAAATTCTCGGGTACATGGCGATTCGACAACGAATCCGAAGCCGCCGAACTCATCCTCGACCTCAAAGGCGATTCCACAAAAGGCACATTCTATTTCGGTAGCAAAGAAGAGATGGGGTTCTTCTCTATCAGTTTCGACGTGGCTTCTGTCCAGGTGGAGGGCAATACGGCCAGGCTCGAACTGACATGGTGGGACGAATTGGAAAACAAAGATATCATCGTGCCGACCACGCTTTTTCTCCGGACGGACAGCGCAAAAATAGACATCACCGTAGGTAACGAAGATACGCCTGAATTGGAATGTGGAGGATACGGTTATATCTTCCCCGTGACATTCACACTCGACCGTATCTCGAACCGGACAACACCTGAAAACGGAGATGAATCCGGTAATAAACCCGAAACCGCTAACGAGCCCACAGCCGAAATGGTCGAAGCTGACGCTCCTACCGAAAAGACGACGGATGTCACAGAAGAAGACTACTCGCAACCTTTCCGCGGCACTTGGAGTTGGACAGATGAAATGATCCACAACGACTACTATGATGATGACATACCAGCCGCCATCGTTACTCTCAAGCTTGATTTCTACAACGCCAACTCCGTAAAAGGAGACGGCGGAACGGCCGACGGATGGATGAACCTTGCCACCACTTCACCACAGCGAGTATCCGAAAACAAGATAACTCTCAACGAAGTCATCGGCAACAAGGCATTCATCACTGTGTTAGACGGCTATAGCGAAATGGCTGAGTACCAAGCTACAATCACTTTCAATCCCGGAAACAAGACTTTGGAGTTCGAATTGGGCGACCTTATCGGTGAACTGGACGAAAACCAAGCGTTTATAGCGGGACAAAGCCCCACAGGAAACTACAGCCGCGTGATACTGAAACGGAAATCCGAATAACCGTAACGCCACTGTTCTTCCTTTTATTAGTGGTATTGGAAACACAACTCAACCGATAAATACACCATGAAAAAAGCTGTTTTATCCCTTTTCTTGTTCTACGCCGCCGCAGGCATACAGGCACAAACCGACCGCGATGCCTGTTGGCTTAACGCCGCGACCGGCGCGTGGGAATGGGGATTCTTCAAGGACTTTGCCGTACATGGCGCACGTCAATGGCAATATACCTCCGTCAAGGAAGGCAGAAAGAAAACCGCCGTCACCTTACGAAGCGGTAAAGAAACCTTGCAACTGGAAATCCGTTACCGAAACGACTCCGTTTGCACCATCGCCGTCAACGACGGAAAGGCACAGACCTACCGGCTGTGGGACAGCGCGAAAGGCATCCTTTCCTACCTGCCGGCTGACGACACGCTGCCGCAACCATGCAGTTACCGGGAAGACAGCGTCACATTGTGCGGTTATCTGCCCGGTATGGAGCATGCCACTTTTACCTGTTCCATGCCCCAACTCACCGAATATCCCAAATTCCAGCCACAAACCGACTCACTCGGACGTTTCCGGTTGCGTTTCCCGGCCTTCGGACCGGCACAAGCCCTTTGCCGCATCGCGGAACGCACGTTCACGCTGCTGTTCAGTCCGGAACAAGACTACTACCTATATATGAACGGCCGTACTCCCATCCTGATGGGGGAAGACGCACGGACGAGCAACGAACTGTTGGCTATCGGAATGAATTTAGACGTATTCTCTCCGACCGAAAGGGACATCCACTCGGTAGACAACCGTACCTGCCTCGACGAGGTACGGCACGAACTGACGCGCCGTGAACGGCAATTAGACAGCCTCATCGGCAAACACCCCAATCTGTCCCGGCGTTACCGTACCCTGAAAGAAGAAGAAATCCGTTACAGTGCCCTCCACCGTCTCGCCTACCAACACCACAACCTGTCGGATTTCGGTGAAAAGCGTCTCTCTCCGGAAATCATACAAGCCATTGATTCCTTATGCCATGCCATACCGCCCGTGCCCTACACCATCTTCCCCGACTACCACGGTTTCCTGCAACAATCCGTCTACTACCAGTACCAACAATTCATCGGCCGTTTTGCCGTCACGATAGACTTGGAGAAGTTGCAGCAAGTGTTGCCCTGGCAAGAAGACTTGCATCTCCCCGACACGCTTTTGCAACTCATAGACCGGACGGTGGACATGGGACGAAAGTTCTCCCGCGACAATCCGGCTGACAGCACGGCCATGCAGGCTTATGATGAAAACCATTTCAAGATTGCGAGAGAAATACACCAGTTTCCGGAATTTCGGGAACGGGTACCCCAAATCATCGGAAACGCGGAATTGTTAAGATACCAGGAACTCCTTGCGTCTTCCACATGGACCCGCTTCCAGAAAGACCTGGCCGGAACCTTGATGGCATGGGAGGCATTGGATCGTGACCATACCCCCTTTCCGGAACCGTTGATGCGCGAAACCATGGCGCATATCCAAACTCCCGTGTTGCGCGAGGCCGTCGCCCGGCGGCAAGACTTCTACACCCGCCAACTGCAAACGCCCTTCGACTACCAAGGTTCGCTGAAAAGCAACGACATCGTGGCCGGACTGACCGACGGGAACGAAATCCTGCAACGCATCCTCGCCCCCTATCGCGGCAAGGTGGTCTATGCCGACATCTGGGGCGGATGGTGCGGCCCGTGCAAGGGGCACATGCGTTATTCCGTCCCGGCCATCAAAAAAGCCATGAAAGGACGCGACGTCATATTCCTCTATTTTGCCAACCGCACACCGGATGACGCATGGCGACAAATCATTAAGGAATACAACTCAGTAGGCGCACAAACCATACACTACAACCTGCCCGGCACACAACAGGAAGCCGTAGAAAACATACTCTTGAACGGCGGTTATCCCTCTTACGCCATCTTCGACAAGGAGGGGCAGCTCGTCACCAAGAATGCCCCTCGTCCTTACGAAAAAGACAAACTGATACAAGCATTGGAAGAACAGCTCAACAAATGACCCAAGACATGAAACGGGAAGGAGATAAGAAACTACAAATTATCACCACCTTATAAGACAACACCTTACGCATTCCCTATAAAGACTAAAATCAATTTCAGCCGAATGAAAAATCGTTTGGCTTAGATTGGAAAATCATTCGGCTTAGATTGATTTTCCGGTTGGCGCAAGGTGATTTTCCCACCTCTCGGTTTCAATCCGTAACCCGCCCCACCGCCTCGCGGGCACGCTCCAGAATGGCGAAAAGCTCGTCCACCGTTTCGGCACGCAACATGGCGATACGCGTCTCACGGAAATTGGGGATTCCCTTGAACACGGGCGAAGCGGCCAGATGGCGGCGGCTGTGCAGGATGCCCCGGTATTCGTCGATGCGGCGCACGCTAGTGAGCACCTGCTCCTTGAGCACGTCTATTTTCCAATCCGCACTCATCACCGGATAGCCGCTCTTCACGGCTTCGTGCGCGGCCGACGCGCTTCCCGGGTTCAAGACATCCGTGATTTCCTTGAAAATCCACGGGCGGCCGAAAGTGGCACGCCCCACCATGACGGCATCCACCCCGTAACGGTCGAAACACTCACGGGCGCGTTCGGGCGAGGTTATGTCGCCGTTCCCGATGATGGGAATCGTCATGCGCGGGTTGTTTTTCACCTCCCCGATGAGCGTCCAGTCCGCCTCGCCGGTGTACATCTGCGCCCGGGTACGGCCGTGTATGGTCAAAGCCCGGATGCCGCAATCTTGAAGGCGTTCGGCCAAATCCACAATCACCTTACTGCTTTCGTCCCATCCCAGACGGGTTTTCACCGTGACGGGAATGTCCACGGCATCCACCACGGCCTGCGTGATTTCCAACATCTTGGGAATGTTCTGCAACATGCCGGCCCCGGCTCCCTTACCCGCCACGCGCTTCACGGGGCAACCGAAATTCAAGTCGAGCACGTCGGGACGGGCACGTTCCACCACGATACGGGCCGCATCGGCCACCGGGCCCGGTTCCTTGCCGTAAATCTGGATGGCCACGGGACGCTCGTCGTCGCACACCGCCAGTTTCTCCAAACTACGGTTCACCATGCGCACCAAGGCATCTGCCGCCACAAACTCGGAATATACCATCGCCGCACCAAAACGCTTGCATAAGAGACGGAAACCGATGTCCGTCACATCTTCCATCGGGGCCAGAAACACGGGATAAGGCCCGAACTCCACATTTCCTATTTTCATGGGTGCAAAGGTAGTGAAAGGCGAGAGCAGAGGCAAATGAAAACGGAGTTTTCTTATTTGGCTTTGCCGAACCGAATCCGACCTTCGCGGGAAGCAAAGGTCGGCAACCTTTTTAAGGAAACGGCAAAGAAAGCCCAAAGAGAGCGTAAAAAAGCAAAAAACACTACCGCGTCTCCGGTATATCGGGAAAAGGGCGTATCTTTGCAAACAAAACCCCACACCATGACGAGAAAAGATTTTGAAATCATGGCACCGGTAGGCTCGCGCGAATCATTGGCCGCAGCCATCAAAGCCGGAGCCGACTCCATATACTTCGGCATCGAAAACCTGAACATGCGGGCGCATTCGGCCAGTACGTTCACCATCGACGACCTGAAGGAAATGGCACAAACTTGTGCCGCACACGGCATCAAGAGCTATCTGACGGTAAACACCATCATCTATGGCGAGGACCTTCCGCTGATGCGTACCATCATAGATGCGGCCAAGGAAGCCGGCATCTCCGCTGTCATTGCTTCGGACGTAGCCGCCATGATGTACTGCCGGCAGATAGGGCAGGAGGTACACCTGTCCACCCAGTTGAACATCAGCAACATCGAAGCCTTAAAATTCTATGCCCAATTTGCCGATGTCGTGGTATTGGCCCGCGAACTGAATATGACGCAGGTGGCCGACATACACCGGCAAATAGAGGAACAACGCATTTGCGGTCCGGGCGGAGAGCTGATACGCATCGAGATGTTCTGTCACGGTGCACTCTGCATGGCCATCAGCGGGAAATGTTACCTCAGTCTGGACAACACGGGCCGGTCAGCCAACCGCGGAGCCTGCATGCAAATCTGCCGCCGGGGCTACATCGTGAAAGACCGCGAAACGGGTACGGAACTGGAAATCGACAACAAATACATCATGAGCCCGAAGGACTTGAAGACCGTACGTTTCATCGACCGGATGATGGAAGCAGGCGTACGCGTGTTCAAAATAGAGGGACGTGCCCGGGGGCCGGAATACGTGGCCACTGTCGTGGGCTGCTATCAGGAAGCCATACAAAGCGTATTGGACGGAACGTTTACCGAAGAGAAAAAAGACGGATGGGACGAGCGGTTGGCCCGTGTATTCAACCGTGGTTTCTGGGACGGGTATTACCAAGGGCAAACTTTAGGCGAATGGACGACGAACTACGGCTCGGCCGCCACGGAAAAAAAGGTCTACGTGGGCAAAGCCATCAAATACTTCTCCAAACTTGGCGTGGGAGAGTTCCAAATCGAAGCGGCGGACATGAGCGTGGGCGACCGCCTGCTCGTCACCGGCCCCACGACAGGGGCGTTGTTTATGGATTTGGAAGAAGTGCGTTACGACCTGAAACCGGTGGAAACCGTAGGGAAAGGCATGCGCGTGTCGTTCAAAGTGCCGGAGAAAATAAGACCGAACGACAAGCTATACAAACTGGTGAAAAGCGTGAAAGAAGCATGACGCGCCGCAATATAGGGGCAAAGCATACGCCCATGACAAATAATCAGGCTTTTTTTTGGGAAGGAAGCCTGATTTTTTTATCTTTGCACGGAGAATATCACACATTTTAAAATTTAATGAGTCTGTTGAATTTCACTCACCTTTTGGCGCAAACCGTCACGGAATTATCCGAAGACTCGTCCCTGAAAGGTTTGTTTCATGAACATCAAGACGGAGACCCCCTCCCTTCGGGAAAAGTCCTGCACGAAATTATCGAATTGTGCCGTGCCATCCTTTTCCCGGGATTTTACGGGAAATCCACGGTCAACCATCATACCATCACTTATCATATCGGAGTCAACATCGAGCGGATGTACAACCTGCTGACCGAACAGATACATGCCGGACTGTGCTTCGATGCCAAGGAAACAGGCGACTGTGCATGCGACACCAAACGCGAAAAGGCCGTCGACCTGGCCGGACAGTTCATCAGCCGCCTGCCGGCCTTGCGCGAAGTGTTGGCTACCGACGTGGAAGCGGCCTACAACGGCGACCCGGCAGCCGAATCTTACGGCGAAATTATCAGTTGCTACCCTATCATCAAGGCGTTGAGCAATTACCGCATCGCCCATGAACTGCTTTTGTTGGGCGTGCCCTTGATTCCGCGTATCATCACGGAAATGGCACATTCCGAGACAGGCATCGACATCCATCCCGCCGCCCGAATCGGCCACCATTTCACAATCGACCACGGCACGGGTGTCGTGATAGGGGCGACTTGCATCATCGGCAACCACGTGAAGCTCTATCAGGGAGTCACGCTCGGAGCCAAAAGCTTCCCGCTCGATGACGACGGACACCCCATCAAAGGCATTCCGCGCCACCCGATTTTGGAAGATGACGTGATTGTCTACTCCAACGCCACCATTCTGGGGCGCATCACGGTGGGCCGGGGCGCGACGGTAGGCGGTAATATCTGGGTGACGGAGGACGTGCCTGCCGGTGCCCGACTCGTACAAAAGAAATATAAATAAACCAATAACAAACAAGCATCCATCGAAAATCGCGAGTAAGCGAGCGCAGACCGAGCTTGCTCGAGTCTGCCGAGCATGAGCGATTTATCCAACAAAACTTACACAATGGAAACTGAATTTGAACTCATCGCCAAAACCTTCCAGGGATTAGAGAATGTTTTGGCCAAAGAGCTGACCGGCTTAGGAGCAAACAACATCCAGACCGGACGCCGGATGGTGTCTTTCACCGGTGACAAGGAACTCATGTACCGCGCCAACTTCGCCCTGCGCACGGCCATCCGCATCCTTAAACCTATCAAACATTTCAAGGCGGAATCCGCCGACCAGGTTTATGATGCCGTCAAGGCCATCGACTGGAACCAGTATCTGAACAATGAAACCAGTTTTGCCGTAGACTCCGTGGTCTTCTCACAAGAGTTCCGCCACAGCAAGTTCGTAGCCTATAAGGTAAAGGATGCTATCGTGGACTACTTCCGTGAAAAAACCGGTTCGCGCCCCAACATCAGCGTGACAAACCCGGACTTGCGCCTGAACATACACATCGCAGAAAACGACTGCACGCTGTCATTGGACAGTTCCGGTGAATCATTGCACCGGCGCGGCTACAGGCAGGAAGCCGTGGAAGCCCCGTTGAACGAGGTATTGGCCGCCGGCATGATCCTGATGACGGGTTGGGACGGCGAATGCGACCTGATAGACCCGATGTGCGGTTCGGGAACAATAACCATCGAAGCGGCACTCATCGCCCGCGGCATCGCACCGGGCGTGTTCCGCAAAGAGTATGCTTTCGAGAAATGGCCGGACTTCGACAAAGAGATGTTCGACCGGATTTACAACGACGAGTCGCAAGAACGTGAATTCACACATAAGATTTACGGTTACGACATCAACCGCAACGCCGTAGACATCGCCACACGGAATGTCAAAGCTGCCGGACTGAGCAAAGAGATCGAAATAGCCCAACAAGATTTCCACAAGTTTACGCAACCGGCCGAGAAAAGTATCATCATCACCAACCCGCCGTATGGCGAACGCATCTCCACACCCGACTTACTGGGATTGTACCGGACCATAGGCGAACGGCTGAAACACCAGTTCCTGGACAACGATGCCTGGGTCCTGAGCTACCGCGAAGAATGCTTTGACGAAATAGGGCTGAAACCGTCCATCAAAATACCTTTGTACAACGGTTCGTTGGAATGCGAGTTCCGCAAATACCAAATATTCAGTGGAAAATACAAGGAATTACGCGCCGAAGGCAAGGAAATCAAGACCGATGAAGAGCGTCGGCAAATGGCAGAAAAACGACGTTTCAAAATGCACCGCGAGTTTAAAAGGGCCATTGATGACGACGAAGAAGACTTCACCCCCAGAAGAAGGGATTATGACGACCGCGACAGTCGGTCACGCGGAAACCGTCCTTTCGACCGCCGTCCGCGAGAAGAACGCGAGGACAGAGGAGCGTCATACGAAAAACGTCCGTTTAAACGCGAAGGAAAAACTTTCGAACGCAAAGAACGCTCGTTCGACCGCAAGAACAAGTCGTTCGACCGCGACCGGAAACCATTCGGGAAAAACCGTAAATTCGACCGCTATGATGAAGAAGATTAATCTTTTCATAGTGATTTCATTACTGTCAATCCTCGCCATGGCACAAGGAAAAAAGAGTTTCACGTTGGATGATTTGCTTCCGGGAGGAAGTACATACCATCAATTACAGCCCCAAAACCTGTACACGGCTTGGTGGGGCGACCGGTTGGTGGATACGGACTTGGACGGCTGCCATGAGATAAACCCCAAGGACGGAAGCAAGAAGGTGCTGTTCACCTTATCGCAACTGAACCAATGGCTAGGAGCCGGGGAAGACTCATCGGTCGTGCATAGCTGCTACAATGTGGAGTTCCCCGATGGCGGACAACCATGGGTAGCCACCGTCGTTTCCGGAAAAGGAAAAAACGGGGGTAAACCGACCTCCATATACACTGTAGTAGACTTCAAATCGGGAAAGAAGGTATGGGAACAGGAATATCCGGCGGATGCCACGGCATTGGACCGCTCCCCGTCTTCCAATAGCCTGGCTTTCGTACGGCAACACAACCTATATGTCACGACGAAAGAGGGACAAACGATGGCCGTGTCTTCCGACGGCAGCAACGACTTGGTGTATGGTGAAGCCGTACATCGTAACGAGTTCGGCATCACCAAAGGAACATTCTGGAGCCCGGACGGGAAACAGCTCGCTTTCTATCGGATGGACCAAAGCATGGTGCCCGACTATCCGCAAGTGGATATCACGACACGCATAGCCACCACTTATCCCTGCAAATATCCGATGGCAGGAGAAAAGATGCACAAAGTGACGGTGGGCATCTTTACGCCGGCCACAGGCCAGACAGTATGGCTGCAAGCCGGAGACCCCACCGACCGTTATTTCACGAACATTTCCTGGAGTCCGGACAACCGGAAAATATACATGATCGAACTGAACCGCGACCAAAACCACGCGGAATTGGTTTGTTACGATGCAGCTACGGGTAAAAAGGAAGGCGTGATATACGAAGAGGAGCATCCCAAATACGTGGAACCGATGCACGGCCTACAGTTCCTGCCGTGGGACAGTTCCAAGTTTATTTATCAAAGTCAACGGGACGGTTACAACCATCTCTATTTGTTCGACCTGTCCAAGCCACAGGCTTCACAACGACATAAGACATTCCAAGGCGGCTCATGCGAAGAACATGTCAAGGTCACCCCGTTGACCTCCGGCGAATGGGTGGTGAAAGAAGTCTTGGGTTTTGACCAGAAAGAAAAGAGCCTGCTTTTTTGCAGCAACGAAATCCATCCGTTGCAGTCCAATATATATAAGGTACGCGTAAAGGATGGCAAACGTACCCTTCTGGACAACGGTGAGGGTGTACACTACGGTAGCGTGAATGCAAACGGCACTTACGTAGAAGACCGTTACTCTTCCCCCACCGTGGCGCGCGGCATCAGCCTGACAGACACCCGGAACGGGAAAGAGCGTAACTTGCTGACTGCCGAAAACCCATGGAAAGACTATAACGTGCCGGAAATTACATGCGGGAGCATCAAGGCCGCCGACGACACCACCGACCTCTACTATCGGATGGTGAAACCCGTGGATTTCGACCCGGATAAGAAATATCCTACCGTAATCTACGTGTACGGCGGGCCGCACGCCCACAACGTGGAGGCGAGCCGGAATTATATGGCACGCGGTTGGGAAATCTACATGGCACAGAAAGGCTACCTGCTCTTCATCCTCGACAACCGAGGCTCGGAACATCGGGGGTTGGCCTTCGAGAACGCTACCTTCCGGCATCTGGGCGTAGAAGAAATGAAAGACCAGATGGAAGGCGTAAAGTTCCTGAAATCACTGTCTTACGTCGACGCCGACCGGATAGGTGTGCACGGTTGGTCGTTCGGTGGTTTCATGACCACCAACCTCATGCTCACTTATCCCGACGTATTCAAAGTAGGTGTGGCCGGAGGACCTGTCATCGATTGGCAATACTACGAAGTGATGTACGGCGAGCGTTATATGGACCGTCCGCAGGACAATCCCGAAGGCTACAAAGGCAGTAACCTGAAACTCAAGGCCGGTAACCTAAAAGGCAAACTCCAAGTCATCATCGGTTACAACGACCCGGTATGCGTCCCGCAACACTCCCTGTCGTTCCTGCGTGCCTGTATCGACGCAGGCACCCAACCGGATTTCTTCACTTATCCGGGCGACGAACATAACATGATGGGAAAGGACCGCATACACCTGCACGAACGCATCACGCAATATTTTGAAGACTATTTGAAATAAAAACAATCGGATATGAAGATATTACTGTTAGGCAGCGGAGGGCGCGAACACGCTCTGGCCTGGAAAATCGCCCAAAGCAAGAAAGTGGACCAACTGTACGTCGCACCCGGAAATGCGGGTACGGGCAGTGTGGGGGAAAACGTACCGCTCAAAGCCGATGATTTTGAAGGCATCAGGCAATTTGTCCTCAGCAAAGGCGTGGACATGGTAGTAGTCGGTCCGGAAGACCCCTTGGTCAAAGGTGTATATGATTTCTTCAAGAACGACGGCCAACTGAAAGACATCCCGGTCATCGGGCCGTCCAAACAAGGTGCCGTACTGGAGGGCAGCAAAGATTTTGCCAAGGCATTCATGCAACGCCACGGCATACCGACAGCCGCCTACCGCACGTTCACGGGGGAGACGTTGGAAGAAGGCCTGAAATTCTTGGAAACCCTGAAAGCCCCTTACGTACTGAAAGCCGACGGACTTTGTGCAGGGAAAGGCGTACTCATCCTGCCCACACTGGAAGAAGCCCGCAAAGAACTGAAAGAAATGTTGGGCGGCATGTTCGGCACAGCCTCTTCATCGGTTGTCATAGAGGAATTCCTTAGCGGAATCGAATGTTCCGTATTCGTACTGACTGACGGGCGGAACTACAAAATCCTGCCGGAAGCCAAGGATTACAAACGAATCGGAGAACATGACACCGGCCTGAACACCGGAGGCATGGGAAGCGTATCTCCCGTCCCGTTCGCTACCCCGGAATGGATGCAGAAAGTCGAAGACCGCATCATCCGCCCCACGGTAGAGGGATTGGCCGAAGAAGGAATCGACTACAAAGGATTTATCTTCTTCGGACTGATTAACGTGGAAGGCGAACCGATGGTCATCGAATACAACGTACGCATGGGCGACCCGGAAACAGAAAGTGTCATGCTCCGTGTGAAGAGCGACCTGGTGGACCTTCTGGAAGGCGTGGCACAAGGCGACCTCGACCGACGGACACTGGAAATCGACGAACGCAGTGCCGTATGTGTCATGTTGGTATCCGGCGGGTATCCCGAAGCCTACGAAAAAGGATTCCCCATCACGGGTATCGAAGACGTACAGGACAGCATCGTCTTCCATGCCGGCACGGCTTTGAAGGACGGACAGGTGGTTACAGCCGGTGGGCGGGTCATCGCCGTCAGCTCTTACGGACAGGATAAGGAAGAAGCCTTGAAGCAATCTTTCAGCCAGGCACAGAAAATCCGGTTCGAGAAGAAGTATTTCCGCTCCGACATCGGTCAAGACCTATAACGAAATGAGGAGTAACAGGTTCCAGAACAAGGTGGCTACGAGCAATTTCACACTGCCCGTAGCCGCTTTTCTCACCACACTGCTGTGGTGTGCGGAAGGAATCTATACGCTCGACCGCCTGTTGGGATGGGGCGTTTGCGGCCTGACAGCCTACTTCTGGGTGGAAACCAACAACGCCCATTCACTCATCCGTATCCGCAGCCGGCTGACACCGTCCATTTACCTGTGGATGACGGGGTGTATATTCTGCCTGCATCCCCTGCAAGACGGCTTAATCGTTTCTTGCCTCGTGTTGGCATCCTATTACCTGCTGTTCAAATCCTATCAGCAAACGGAAGCCGTAAGCCCGATTTTCCATTCATTTCTCTGTCTCGGCATAGGCAGCTTGTTTTTCCCGCAACTGCTTTTCTTCGCCCCGTTCTATCTTTGGTACACCGCCGTCTACCTCCGTTCGCTGACGTGGCGTACGTTTTGGGCGGCCATGACGGGTTTGATTCTCCCTTACTGGTTCATGGCCGGATACTTCCTTTATACGGAAGACTTCGGCCGGTTCACCGGACATTTCCGGGAACTTATCCTTTTCCAACCGATATATTATGAGAACTATCGGAATTTCGACTTTTTACAAATCAGCACCATAGGACTGGTCATAGCTTTCACCATCATTGCCGCCCTGCATGGCATACGCACTAGCTTTAACGACAAGATACGCACGAGAATGTTTCTATATCTCATCCTCACACAAGAACTTCTTATCGTACTGCTCATGGCCTTGCAACCGGTACATTTCCAAGTTCTTTTGGGGTTATTAGTCATGAACTCCGCTCCCATCCTGTCCCACTACTTTGCCTTGACAAGCAAAAGGTTTACCGATGCGGTATTCATCTTGTTCCTATTCATGTTTGCAGCTTTATCTTTCCTGAATATATGGAAGCAATGGTTGACTTTCTGATACAATACGGCTATTGGGGCATGTTTCTGGCGGCATTTCTGGCAGCCAGCGTATTCCCGTTCAGTTCCGAAGCTGTCATGGTCGGCCTGCAACTGGCCGGACTTGATCCGCTCTTACTGCTTGTATGGGGCACCATAGGGAACGTAGGCGGCAGCATGTTCAATTACAGCATCGGACGTCTCGGCCGTATGGAATGGGTAGAAAAATACCTTCGTGTGAAACGGGAAAGCGTGGAGAAAGCACAGCATTGGATGGAACGGAAAGGCGCATGGGTGGGCGGCATCTTGTGTGTGGTTCCCGTCATCGGCGATGCCATTTCCGTGGCATTGGGTTTCATGCGTGCCAACTGGCTGATATGCCTGATTTCCATTACGATTGGAAAACTGGTACGTTACGCTATTTTAGTTTATACCGTCACTTTATTTTAATGCAAATGAGATTACTTCCCTTCCTGTTTTACCTCGTGGCATGTCTTTGCTTTTTCACCGGATGCAAACCGTCCGGCCGTACAGACAACAAAGGCACACAGCGACCGGTTATTACCGTATCTATCGAACCGTTGCGTTACATTACAGAACGCATTGCAGGCGACGGATTCCACGTGGAAACATTTGTACCGAAAGGCAGCAGCCCCGAGACTTACGAGCCGACTCCCGAACAGATGATGAAACTCAGGCAAAGTCTGGTCTATTTCACAATCGGCGATTTAGGCTTTGAACGTACTTGGACAGACCGGTTCCGGCAAACGTCACCCGAAGTCCCGTTCGTCCGGACTTCGGAAGGCATCAAGCTCATAGAGGGGCATCATCACGGCACGCCCGACAAACCGGAAAACGAAACCGACCCGCACGTATGGACTTCGCCGGCTCGCATGAAGGCCATTGCACAAAACATCTGTGCCGCGCTCTGCAAACTTGATACCGCACACGCCCGGCAATTCCGCCGGAACCTGCAACAGACACTGGCCGACCTGCAAGCCACGGAAGACAGCATACACACGCTCGTAGACAGCCTGCACCCCAAAGCATTCCTTATATACCACCCCACGCTCACCTATTTTGCACAGGACTACGGACTCACGCAAATCGCCATAGAAACCGACGGTAAGGAACCGTCCCCGGCACAACTCGTCCGGCTCATCCGGCTTTGCAAAGAAAAACAAGTCCGCACCATTTTCGTCCAACAGGAATTCGACCGGAGAAACGCGGAACTCATAGCCAAAGAAACCGGCACGCACCTCGTAGACATCAACCCGCTCTCTTACGAGTGGAAAGAAGAAATGCTGAAAATAGCCCGTACACTGCACGCACAATGAAAATAACCCCACTTATACAATTAAACCGGATTCAGGTAGGATATGACGGCAAACAAGTCTTACGGGACATCGACCTGACGGTATACACCCATGACTTTTTGGGTGTCATCGGCCCGAACGGCGGTGGAAAGACCACTTTAATCAAAACGATTCTCGGGTTGAAAAAACCGATGTCCGGGACAGTTACCTTCTTCCGTGAAGGCCGGCCCGTCCCCTCCATCCGCATGGGCTATCTGCCCCAATACAACAAAATAGACAAGAACTTTCCCGTCTCGGTCTACGAAGTCGTGCTGTCGGGACTGCGGAAAAGCTTTTGGAAGCGTTATTCCAAGGCACAGCACCAAGCCACGCGGGACATGCTCTGCCGCATGGGACTGGACGCATTGGCCGACCGTCCGATAGGCCATCTCAGCGGCGGCCAATTGCAACGCGCCCTGCTCGGCCGGGCCATCATATCACAACCGGATGTGGTCATATTGGATGAACCCAATACTTATATTGACAAGCGGTTCGAAACACAACTCTACCAACAATTGGAAGAAATCAACCGCGAAAGTGCCATTATACTTGTCAGTCACGACTTAGGCTCCGTATTGCAAAATGTGAAGAGTATCGCCTGCGTAAACGAAACCCTCGACTACCATCCAGATACGGAATTGCCGGAAGGTTGGCTCGAAGACAAATTCAACTGCCCCATAGATTTGGTAGGACACGGCAACTATCCCCACCGTGTACTAAAATGTCACAAACATAGTTAAAACGGCCGACAAACCTTTTAAAATTCAGGAAAGAGCCGTACAAAAAGGAAAAAGTTACTAATTTTGCAACTTGACCGATAAAAACAAAATCAAATAACAGCAAAACAATGAAACAGTTCAAACTTGTAAACACTCTTTTGGGATGGATTACATTTGCTATTGCCGCGTGGGTTTACTGTTCCACCATTGAACCGACCGCAAGTTTCTGGGACTGTCCGGAGTTTATCACTACCGGCTACAAACTGGAAGTGGGACACCCGCCCGGTGCGCCTTTCTTCATGCTTACGGCCAACTTGTTCTCGCAATTTACCAGCGACCCTTCGCAAGTAGCCCTGATGGTCAACACGATGTCGGCGTTGATGAGTGCCGGTTGTATCCTGTTCCTTTTCTGGAGCATCACGCACCTGACACGCAAGTTGGTATGCAGTGACTACAGCCAGATGACAACAGCCAAATTGATTACCATCGAAGGTAGCGGTTTGGTAGGCGCGTTGGTCTATACTTTTAGCGACACATTCTGGTTCAGTGCCGTAGAAGGTGAGGTTTACGCTTATTCATCCTTGTTTACGGCATTGGTGTTCTGGCTCATCCTGAAATGGGAAGAACATGCCGACGAGCCTCACAGCGACCGTTGGCTCGTACTGATTGCCTACCTGACAGGGCTTTCCATCGGTGTGCATTTGCTGAACTTGCTTTGTTTGCCGGCCATCGTGCTCATTTGGTATTACAAGAAAAATCCCGATGCCAACCTGAAAGGTTCACTTTGGGCTTTGGTGGCTTCCTTTATCCTGGTAGCCGCCGTATTGTACGGCATCGTACCGGGCATCGTGAAAGTAGGCGGATGGTTCGAGCTGTTCTTCGTCAACACTTTGGGACTTCCGTTCAACACCGGTCTTATTTTCTATATTTTCTGCCTGATAGCCACCGTACTTTGGGCTATCCGTGAAACGCTTGTCCAGAAAAGCCGTCGCCGCATGAATATCGCCTATCTGGTAGCCGTAGGCATGTTGGGTATTCCTTTCTACGGATACGGATGGAGCAGCTTCGTCATCGGAGTCATCGTTTTGGGCATTCTGGCTTTCATCCTCAGCCGCAAGGTACAGGGAAAACCGCTCATCAGCCCCCGCGTCATGAATACCTCATTGCTTTGCATGCTGATGATCATGATCGGATATTCCACATACGCCGTCATCGTCATCCGTTCCACGGCAAATCCGCCAATGGATCAAAATTCACCGGAGGACATCTTCACGTTGGGACAATACCTGAACCGTGAACAATACGGCAGCCGTCCGTTGTTCTACGGGCAGGCCTACACTTCAAAGGTGCAGTTAGAGACCAAAGACGGCTACTGCATGCCGGAATATAAAGAAGGGGCACCGATTTACCAACGTGTGGAGAAACATTCCGCCGATGAGAAAGATGCTTACCGTATCGTGTACTACGACAGGGAACCAATCTATGCCCAGAACATGGTGTTCCCGCGCATGTATTCCGACCGCCCCGAGCACGTCAGGGCTTACGAAGACTGGATGGGCGGCGTGGAAGGCAAGCAAGTGCCTTACGACCAATGCGGACAAATGGTAATGGTAAAGGTACCGACGCAAGGCGAAAACCTGCGTTTCTTCTTCAGTTACCAGATTAACTTCATGTACTGGCGTTATTTCATGTGGAACTTTGCCGGACGGCAGAACGACATACAGGGTAATGGCGAACTGGAACACGGTAACTGGCTGACCGGAATTCCGTTCATCGACAATGCCCGTCTGGGCGACCAAAGCAAACTGCCCACCGAACTGAAAGAGAACAAGGGACATAATGTATTCTACTGCCTGCCCCTGTTGTTGGGACTCATCGGACTCTTCTGGCAGGCTTACAAGAACCAGGAAGGCGTACGCCAGTTCTGGGTGGTCTTCTTCCTGTTCTTCATGACCGGTCTGGCCATTGTGGTCTACCTCAACCAGACACCGTTGCAGCCGCGTGAACGTGATTATGCTTACGCCGGTTCGTTCTATGCCTTCGCCATTTGGGTAGGTATGGGTGTAGCCGCTATCGTAGACGGGCTGAAACGTCTCAAGGTGCCGGAAACCGCTGCCTCTTTGGTCAGCCTGCTCGCCCTGTTCGTCCCCATACAAATGGCCGGACAGACGTGGGACGACCACGACCGCAGCGGACGCTACACCTGCCGCGACTTCGGACAGAACTACCTGAACTCCATGGACGCCAAGGGCAATCCGGTGATCTTCACCAACGGCGACAACGACACCTTCCCGTTGTGGTACAACCAGGAAACGGAAGGCGTGCGTACCGATGCCCGTGTCTGCAACTTGAGTTACCTGCAGACAGACTGGTATATCGACCAGATGCGCCGCCCGGCCTACGACTCGCCGTCGTTGCCCATCAGTTGGACCCGTCTGCAATACGTCACCGGCACGCGCGAAGGCATCCCCGTGCAACCCGATGCCCTACAGCAAGTCATCGACTATTACAAAGACAGTCCGGAAGACCTGAAACAGATGTTGGGCGACAACCCGTATGAGTTGAAGAACATCATCCGGCACTGGATATTGAACGACAACCCGGACTTGCAGATTTTCCCGACCGACAGTATCGTGGTGACGGTGGACAAGGAAGCCGTGAAACGCTCGGGCATGATGATTGCCGCCGATTCCATCCCCGACGTGATGCACATCTCGCTCAAAGGCAAACGCGCCGTCTACAAGAGCGAAATGATGATGTTGGAAATGATTTCGCAGGCCAACTGGGAACGTCCGCTCTACATGTCCACGACGGTAGGTCCGGACAACTACGGACATCTGGGCGACAACTTCGTACAGGAAGGCCTTGCCTGCCGCATCACGCCGTTCGACACCAAACAGAGCGGCCGCACCATCGACAGCGAAAGGATGTACGACAACATGATGAACAAGTTCAAATACGGCGGATTGAAAGAGAATCCGGACATCTACCTCGACGAGACCGTGATACGCATGTGCTACACACACCGCCGCCTCTTCAACCAACTGGCCCAACAGCTGCTGAAAGAAGGAAAGAAAGAGAAGGCGTTGAAAGTGCTGAAACGGGCTGAGGAAGAAATTCCGGGCAGCATCGTCCCGCACGAAGCCATCTACGGACATTCCATCGAACTGGGCAGGGCGTGGTTCGCATTGGGCCATAAGGCAGAAGGAGGCAAATTGCTCGAAGCCGCACGACAAAACGCGAAAGAATATTTGGAATGGTACCTGAGCCTGAGCACGCCGCGACTGTTGCAATCGTCACGGGAATGCCTCACACAGCTCTACATCCTGAACAGCATCGCGAAAACTTGGGAGGCCGCAGACAAGAAGAAAGCCGAAGAGTGCATCATGGAAGTGAACAACTATGCTTCACGTTGCCATCAAAGAGGAATAAGCTTGTAATCCCAGTCTGAAACCCAGGAATCCATGTTCATAGAACAACCCGCAGTATTCCTCCGGTGGCTATATCCGACCGCGATATGGCGGATGAGCCGCAAGAAGAAAGTAGTCTATCTGACATTCGATGACGGACCGATACCTGAAGCCACCCCGTTTGTGTTAGACACATTGGACAGGTTTGGTATCAAGGCCACTTTCTTCATGGTGGGAGACAACGTGCGCAAGCATCCCGACATCTACCGCATGGTCGTCGAACGCGGGCACCGCGTCGGCAACCATACGTTCAACCACATCGGCGGCTTCCGGCATTCATGCAAAGAATATCTGGAAAATGCAGACAAAGCCAACCGCCTGCTGCATACCAACCTCTTCCGCCCTCCACACGGGTGGATGCGGTTGCTGCAATTCAAACTGCTACGCAAGCACTACCGCATCATCATGTGGGACTTGGTGACGCGTGACTACAGCAAAAGGGTGACGGCGGAGGACGTGGTGAACAACGTGAAACGCTACGCACGCAACGGTTCCATCATCACGTTCCACGACTCGCTGAAAAGTATCGACAAGCTGCAAACGGCTTTGCCCGAATCCCTGCAATGGCTGAAAGACCAAGGATATGTTTTCAAAGTGATAGAATGACAAAAAACATACTCTCTGCCACTCAAATAAAAGCCGAGGCCGCTAGCCTCGGCTTTTCTGCTTGCGGACTGGCCCCGGCCGGACCGGTCGCCCCTCAGCACGCCGCTTTCTTCAAACGCTGGCTCGGCGAAGGACGGCAGGCCGGTATGGCTTACATGGAAGGGCATGAAGCCAAACGGCTTGACCCCCGCCTCCTCGTGGAAGGATGCCGGACAGTGGTCAGCGTGGCCCTGAACTACCACCCGTCCACGCCCATCCCGGACCACAAACTGCAAATCGCCTGGTATGCTTACGGGAAGGACTACCACGACATCATGCGGCAGAAACTGAACGGCCTGCTCGAAGCCCTGCGGCACAGTACGCCGGAAGGCACCTTGCAAGGGCGTGCCTTCTGCGACACGGCACCGGTACTGGAACGCTATTGGGCCTGGCGGTGCGGCTTGGGGTGGATAGGCCGCCACACCCAGCTCGTCATCCCCCGGGCGGGCAGTGCATTCTTCCTCGGCGAACTGATGCTCAACCTACCGGCGGATGCCTACGATACGCCTTTCCCCACCGACCGTTGCGGCACCTGCCGCCGTTGCATCGAAGCCTGCCCCACGCATGCCTTGGAAGAAGGGTGCGGACTGGATGCCCGCCGCTGCCTGAGCTACCTGACCATCGAGAACCGGGGCGGAATTCCCGAAGAGGTTGCTGCCCGGATGTATCCTTATTTCTACGGTTGCGACCGTTGCCTGCGTGCCTGTCCTCATTTGCGTTCCGCCATCTCCACCACGGAACCGGCCTTCACTCCCCGTCCCGAACTGCTGCAAATGGAGGAGGAAGACTGGGTGCGGTTGGACGTGGAACACTACCGGATGCTCTTCAAAGGCTCTGCCGTGAAACGGGCGAAATACGAGGGCCTCATCCGCAACCTGAAAGCACTGCGCGGCCACGGGGACAAGTAGTGCATTCCGTTCTCCTGTCCATCCTTACATTCTGTCTATTTGCCAATCCAACACCCTTAGGATTTCATTTTCTTGCATGATGGCGCACACGGACGAAAAAACACGATTCTCGCGTGCCTTGCAAAATCCTTCGTGTCACTCATTCCCTTCCTTACGCTTACTTCCTGCATACAAAGCCATCATCCCGTGCGCAAGCCATTACACACCACGTAAGCCCATAGCCTTCCCGGCCCATCATCTTGCCACACGGATTTGGACAGGAACGGGCTTCCATTTAAAAGAAAAACAGGCCATCGGGACACACCTACGTACCGCCCGAAGCCGATTTTTCCAACGACATGCGGACAAACACAAAAAGTCCTGCGCAGATAAAAAGTGTTTTCTCAGCCGAACGGAAAATCATTCGGCTGAGACTGATTCCTAAAAATGCTTTAGATACATGAAAAACGAGGCCGAAATGTGAATATATGTATTCAAATGAGCCTGAAAATTACACGGAATGTACTTTTCAGGCTCATTTCATCACCCCAAAAATCGGCATATAGCTTACATTTTGTCGACATAAAGAGGGAATCCTATATCAAATATCCAAAGACAGAATACACATACAAATGACGAAGAGAAATATGAAGTACCTCAATCCACCACGACTTTGCATAATCTGCTCACGCTCGGCAGGCTTCGAGCAAGCTCGGCCTGCGCTCACTTAATCGCAAATTTCTTCGTACCCACGATATAAATCCCGCGCGGAAGTCCGTTCACGGCTTCATGCGGCATGACCGCGCTGCGCACTTTCACGCCGCTCACGGTGTACACATCCACCGGAACCGCAGCCGAACCCGTCACTTCGCGTATGGCGGTCGGTTTGCCGACATACAGCAACTTGAAGTTGTCGAAACAGTTCCAGTCGTGGTACCTATACTCAGTCTTGTCCAGACCGACCCGCAAATCCCCTTTCGCCAATAGCTCGTATTCCACTTCATTGGCACGGTATTCCCCGTCGCGGTTGAAGGCATTGTCAGCCGACCGCACATCGTCGGGATAGGTATAGGGATTGTAAGTGTAGGGAGCGGAACCGTCGAACAAAGACATGAACGTCTGGCGGCTGTTATTGAGATACAGCCCGGCCAAAAACTGTTCCGAACCGTCCTGATGCGCGTTATAGGCTTCCGCCTTGTCGCCATAGCGATAAAAGCCTTGGGCGCGAAGACGGTATGTACCGGCCGGCATACGTTCCAACACCTGATAAGTGTCGTAAACCTTGTCATAAAACTCAGCCACGCCGGAAGAAGCCGCCGTAAAAGGCGTGCCTTCCCATCCCTTGCTGCCTTCCGAAAAATCGGGATTGACTAAAAGCCAGGTAAGGTCTACTTCCTCTCCGGGCGTCCAACCGGCGCACAAATCCCTCGTATAGGCTTCCATCGCCGCTTTCAGGGCTTCGTAGGCCGCAGGCAAAGCCATGGCCAACTCCGGCACGGAAGTCAGGTCCAACGCTTTTTCGGCTTGCCGGATGGCGGCATCGAACACTTGGTTGCCGCTCTCCTCCTTCACTTCCCGCACACGTGGCAGGTACAAACGCACGTCGCTCCATGCCTGCAACAGGCGGTATTCTTCTTCCGTCACCGTCATGACGGAACCGTGCTGGAACGCTCCGGTCCCTTCCACGTTGGAGGAATGCGTCACGTTCAATCCTAAATGGTCGGTCTCGCAATACTTGTAGGCATTGCCTCCGGAGTAACGCATATAATACAGGTTGTACATGTCTTCATTGATGCGGCGCACCGTACTGGAACCTTCCACCTGTTCCGAACCTTCGTTCGTCACGTGCATCACTTCCGTCCAAGTACCACCCACCAACTTCTTGCTTGTAGCTTCATAAATACCCCGTTCCGTACCCGAAGCCCCTTCACGCTTGTAATACATGTGGTAGAGGCTGTCGTAGGGATTATACACGATGTCCGCGTCGATTACCGAGATTCCGGGGTCGAAAAAGACATGGGGTTGGGTCAGCGTCTTGAACTCCCGGTCGGCATAGGAATAGAAAATACGGTCATGGTTGTCGCCTTCGTTCGTGGAAAGTATGGAATAATACACTAAATAGGCACCTTCTCCCCCGTTATAGTCCTTGTCCCAGATGAACTGCGGTGCCCATACACGGTTGATACGGGCATATTCCTCATCGGTGTCATATACGCCCGTCGTGACATCGGGGTCGGAGAAGATGGATTTCCCCCGGTTGAAGTCGAACGTCGTACCCTCCCAATGTATCAAATCCCGGGAACGTACCAAGTTGATGCCGTGGTTGTTCCACACGCCGGAAGCGTGCTGTTTCATGTCGGTGGTCGTGATGAAATAGCCGTCCGACGCTTCAGCGCGCCCTATATAGGCGTCACGCGTGCCATGTTCTATTCCTGCCACCTGTTCCGTGTCGAAAATTTCTTCCCCGTCCAACAATACGTGGAACACACGGCCTTTATCTTCCTTCGCACCGAGTGCGAAATTGGTGATTTCCTTTCCTGCGTTCATGAAGCAGTACAAGTAACCATAGCGGTTGTCATCGGGTGCCAACATCACCGGACACTCCACTACCACCGTGTCGGCCTCGCAACTTAACTTGGCAGACAACACCCCGGCACGGACAGCCTCATCCCCTTGCGGCAGGGCGCGTACCACCAGTTTCCCATCCTCTAAAGCAACGGCATCCTCATAGCCTTGGCCTACGGACAAGAGCCATTCCACGCCTACTTTGTCGGAAATCATGTTGGGTAATTCCGTCGTGGCATGCAAACAGTTGAACTTCTTCATAAACCGTGCCAGTCCTTCGCGCCCAACACTCATGGCCACTTCCCGCGACTCCGCCGCACGGTCTTTCACCCGGGCATAGAGTTCCCTCGCCTGCCCTTCGTCCAAAGCCACGTCATAAATCTGGAAATCATCGAAGAAGACCTCGGCCATCAAGGCATCTGCGGCAAAGGGCGAACGCCCGATATAGGCTTCCGTCAGACGTTCCGCCACATTGTCCGGACGTTGCGTTACTTGCTGCTCACTGGCCAGACGACCATCCACGTAAAGCCGCCCCATGCCGCCCGACTGCACGTATGCGATATTATGCCACACGCCATAAGCCAACCCTCCGTGCGAAGGGGCATCCGTGCTCGCCCCGTCCTTGATAGTGTAATACCAACCCGTGTTGCCCGGGCTGTTCACCAACCCTATGTATTGCTCCGTCCCATGGGCAAAAGCGTATGCCCAACAATAATCCTCCAACGTTCCTACGCCGGGCAAGGCGATGTCGACCGACATGGTATAATCGGCATCCAACCCGGCCAAGGTACGGCGTGCCATGTCCACGCCTAAATCAAAAAAACCTTGCTCACCAACAGCACCAGTATAAAGGGCATGGTTGCCGTCATCCATCGTCACGATGGAAGCACCTCCACACAACTTCCCAACGAACTTCCCAGTATCGTCAGCTGCTTGCCCACCGTCGAAGGAATACCGCACCAACGGCTCCGGCAATTCCGGTTTTTCTTCTGGAACAAGTTCCACGTCCTTCACGTCCAAACGAAGGATACTCAACGAATAGGCCGGAACAGTATAAGTAAAACTACTGCCCGAAACCTCCAACGCCTGCTCACGGGGCACCACTTTGTCCGGGTGCTCCAGGCTGTTCTCGTCCGTACCGTTCCCACTTGTCAGCACCACCACCGAACCGCCGGTCGTGGAAGCATGTGCCAGATTAACCGTAGCCTCTTGCGGTGTGGAAGACGGATTGACCAACTTCACGTACAACACGCCTGCCTCGTCGTCGATATTGGAAGAGACGTATATCTTGCGGCTCACCGGCAAAGTGAAATCATGCAGGAGCGCACCGTCCAGATAGCACTTCACGTGCGTGCCGTTCACTTCGACTTTAATACGGTAGGCATGTCCTGTTTCCAAAGACCCGCCCACGGAAGCCACCGTAGTCTTCGCCCCGTTGGTGCAAACTTCCACCCCGTGTTGGGTGTTGCCCCATCCGCCGAGGTTCCACCAACAATAATTGTCTCCGTCCCCGCAATTAAAGGCGATGAGGAAACCCTCCGCCCCACCGGTCTTCGTGGCTTCCACCTCATACGTATAGTCCTGTCCCGGCTGCACATCGCAGACATAAAGTTTGCCTTGCATGCCCTTATCCGTCTGTTTCAGCACGCCGCCCGAAGTGGTCCACGTGCCTCCGTCGGCCTTCCATTCTGGTTTTACGGACGAGAAATCGTCACGGAAGACTACCGTCCCGTCGCCTGCCGTGACTTTCACGTTGTCGAAAGTGGCACTCGTGCTCCACGTGCTCAAGCCGATGCCCCCGGAGCGCAACAGTTGGTTGTTTTCCTCCGTCCACTTCACATTCTGTTTTCCTACATTGTTCGGGAAAAGCTGCTGCACGTAGTACGAAGGCGTACCGTAACTGGTATAACTGTTGAAACGGATCATGTCCGGACGCCAGTTGTAATTGTTTTCGTTGACGAATATCGGGGCATAGCTGTTCATGATGCAAACATCGGAGTTGTTTTCCATCCCCTGCATGAAGACCGCCTCTCCCAACGCCGCATTCAAATGACCATTGACACCATAGTCCTGTGTCACAGCATACTCTCCCACATAGATTTTGTGGCTTGCCCGGCTATAAGAATCATACTTGTTATATTGGTTGACAAACCATGAGGGATTCCTATAATAGTGCTCGTCAACCGCATCCACCGGATATGGGTTACGCCAACTGGGATTGTCCGTGCCCCATGATTCCACGTTACCAATCAGCGTCACTTCGGGATACTTGGCCTTAATGGCCTTGCGGAACTGTTCGTAACGTTCAGCATAGTGGTCGCTCTGGTCGTTATTGTTTTCCGAACTGTAATTATAGTTCTCGTTCCCGATTTCCAATAAACGGAGATTGAAAGGCTCGGGATGGCCGTTCTTGGCCCGTAACGCGCCCCATTTCGTAGTTTTGGCATCGCCGTTGCAATACTCTATCGCATCGAGAGCCTCTTGGATGTATTCGTCTATCCGGGTATAGTCCTCCACCCACGCATGCCCCATGCCCATATTGACCACGAACAGAGGTTCCGCCCCCAAGTCCTCGGTGAGCTGCAACATCTCATGGAATCCGAAACCGTCCGACACCCTATATCCCCAATTCTGGTTCATGTGCCCGGGACGTTCCTCGATAGGGCCGATGGTGTTTTTCCACTCAAAACGGTTGGTTTTTCCGTTGGCATAATGCCCTTCCACGTAACAACCGCCGGGAAAACGTACGAACGACGGCTTCATGGCTTCCAGTTTTTCCGCCAAGTCGATGCGGCAACCGTTGTCACGGCCTTTGTAAGTAGGCGGGAAAAGACTTACCACGTCCAATACGACCGTGCCGGGCACGGAACCCTTCAGGGCGAACCAACCGTCGCGAGCCTCTCCCGTGACCGTGATTTCCGCCGTCAGCTTCGTCCATCCCGAGCCGACATCCACCGTCATCTCTCGGCTACCCAGACTCCGACCGCCCTGAGTCTGCAACTCGGCTGTAATGACACCCTTATAATCAGGACTTCCTTTTATCCAAAAAGACAGCCGATAAGTCTGCCCGCTCACCACATGAATGCCCCAGAAACCCTCGTTACGCACACCGTCGCCCGCGCCTTTGAATTCCAATTCGAGCGCGTGCCCCTGTGCCTCATTCAGCATCCCGTCGGTAACCACGGCCATACGGGCATTCCCCACAGGCCACCATTTGTCAGGGTTCGACGCATTGTCCTCGAAAGAACGGTTGTGAATCAGCTCGGCGTAAAGCCCACCGTCGCCGGCATGGTTGATTTCCTCGAAAAAGATGCCGTAATGGCGACCACCGATGGAAGCTCCCCGCTGTCCGGCATCGATATTCAATGTAACTTGTGCCATGGAAGAGGCCACACACATTGCGTAAAATGCAACGGGAATAAGCCTCTTGAAAAAAGATTTGCCCTTCATTTCATGAAAAATATAGAGGTTAATGTTTTTAATTTACAAGACGTTGCCATCTTTGCCCAAAAGTAATTAAATCCACGTTTCAAACCTAATAAAAATCTAAATAAATGTGGAAGACACACCATTTTCTCCTTTTTTCTCCTTAACTTTGCAGCCGTAAATACAAATGTGGATAGATTTGGGCGGCTTGCAACCACGGTAAAAAATGCTAAATACAGTTTTGAAACTGCACGCATACCTTCCCAATGAAACCCCATTCTTATTATTATTTTTTTAATTTAACTACGTAGAAATGGGTTATTTATTTACTTCCGAATCGGTGTCCGAAGGACATCCGGACAAAGTGGCGGACCAGATTTCCGACGCTGTATTGGACGAATTATTGGCTTTCGACCCTAATTCGAAAGTCGCATGTGAAACATTGGTGACAACGGGTCAGGTTGTCGTGGCCGGAGAGGTAAAATCAGAAGCTTACGTCGACCTGCAAGAAATAGCCCGCCGTACTATCCGCCGTATCGGTTATACCAAAGCGGAATACAAGTTCGAAGCGGAAAGTTGCGGCGTATTCTCTGCCATCCATGAACAAAGCGCCGACATCAACCGCGGCGTGGAACGCCAAGACCCGATGGAACAAGGGGCAGGCGACCAAGGCATGATGTTCGGTTATGCCACCAATGAAACGGAAAACTACATGCCGCTATCCCTCGACCTCAGCCACAAAATCCTGCGTGTATTGGCCGAAATACGGCGCGAAGGCAAAGAAATGAAGTACTTGCGTCCCGATGCCAAAAGCCAAGTGACGATTGAATATGACGATAACGGGAAACCGGTTCGCGTAGACACGGTTGTGGTTTCCACACAACATGACGAGTTTATCCAACCGACCGACGGCAACCAAGAAGAAGCCGACCGGAAGATGTTGGACAAGATACGACAGGATGTCATTACAATCCTGATGCCGCGTGTCATTGCCGAGATTCACGACCCGGCCATACTCCGACTGTTTGACGAACATATCACTTACCACGTGAACCCCACCGGTAAATTCGTGATAGGCGGTCCTCACGGCGATACCGGACTGACCGGCCGTAAGATCATAGTAGACACCTACGGGGGCAAAGGTGCCCACGGCGGAGGCGCCTTCTCCGGGAAGGATCCCTCCAAAGTAGACCGTTCGGCCGCATACGCCGCACGCCACATCGCCAAGAACATGGTGGCAGCCGGAGTGGCCGACGAAATGCTAGTGCAAATCAGCTATGCCATCGGTGTGGCACGCCCTGTGAACATCTACGTCAATACTTACGGACGCAGCCATGTCAGCCTGAGCGACGGAGAGATTGCGCAAAAGATAGACGCGTTGTTCGACCTGCGGCCGAAAGCCATCGAAGACCGCCTGAAACTCCGCAATCCCATTTATGAAGAGACTGCCGCTTACGGCCACATGGGACGCCAACCGCAGACCGTGACCAAGGAGTTCCACAGCCGTTATATGCCTACCAAGACCCTCGAAGTGGAACTCTTCACGTGGGAGAAATTGGATTATGTTGCTCAAATCAAAGAAACATTCGGACTATAAGATGAACGCGATTCAGTCAGTGTGTGTATACTCGGCCTCCAGTACGAAAATAGCCGATTGCTATTTCCAGGCTGCACGGGAATTGGGTGAACTCTTGGGACACCATGGCATCCGTCTGGTGAACGGTGCCGGAAACCTCGGGCTTATGAGAGCCTGCGCCGATGCCTGCCTGGAAGCCGGAGGGCAAGTGACCGGCGTGATTCCCCGTTTCATGGTGGAACAAGGTTGGCAACACCCCGGGCTTACGGAACTGATTGAAACGGAAGACATGCACACCCGCAAGCAGACAATGGCCCGCCTTTCAGACGGTGTCATTGCCTTGCCGGGCGGATGTGGCACGTTGGAAGAATTGCTCGAAATCATTACGTGGAAACAACTCGGACTATATCTGAACCCCATTGTAGTACTGAATACAAACGGATTCTATGATCCCTTGTTGAAAATGCTCGACCGAGCCGCCGAAGAGCATTTCATGCGTCCGGCCCATTTGGACATCTGGAAAGTGGCTTCCACTCCTACAGAAGCCATCGACTTATTGTACTCCACTCCTGTCTGGGACAAGGAAATCCGCAAGTTTGCCGCCATTTGAACATGAAAGACTCACTTCAAACGGCTCTTCCGGCACACGAGAACGCTTCGTATCCCCTCCGGCAGAAATTCAACCCGAAACAAATCATTGAAAGCCTGCCCGCTGATGCCACACCGGCCCAACAGGACTCTGCCATCCAGGCGATGCTGCCTCCACGTCCGACCGTGCGTTCGACACGTCCCGACACCCTGAACCTTCCGGGATGGCAGATACCGTCGGCCAAAAGTACCCTCTCCGTACAAGGCATCCGATACGATGAAAACTTTTTCAGCACCTCGCCCTATTACCATGCTGAAACAAACATCCGCCCAACCGGCATGGATGCCGACCCGTTACCCTACCTGTTACGCCACGATGACTGGGTCACGGGCATCCTGCTCTGCTGTTTCCTGGTAATCATGACCATCTTCGCCAACAGCAAAAAGTTTATCAAACAACGCTTACAGGACTTTTTCCTCAACCGCATGGACAAGGAGAAACTTTTCTCGATAGAGACGGGCCGCGAAATGCGCCACGCCGTTTTCCTTTATATGCAAAGCGGATTGCTCGTCAGCCTTTTTTTCTTCGATTACACACAAACTACCCGAGACCTCTTCATGTCCCCCGTTTCCTCCCATACCCTATTGGGAATCTATGTTTTGATTTGTTGGACTTACTTAGGATTCAAGCAACTGTTTTACACGTTTGTCAATTGGATCTTTTTTGACAAAGAACGCAGAAGTACCTGGCTCAAATCATATTCATTCCTCATTTCGGCCGAAGGAGTACTGCTCTTTCCGCTTGCTCTAATCACAGTCTTTTTCAATCTTCCGACCCACGATGTGATATTATGTTTATGCCTGTTGTTGGGTTTCATCAGACTTCTACTCTTTTATAAAACTTTTTGTATATTTTTCCCAAAAATTCATGGTTTTTTCCATTTAATTATGTACTTTTGTGCCCTTGAAATGCTGCCTTTGTGCGGCTTATGGCAAGCACTTACATATACGAACGACATACTATTATAAAATATTTGGACACTTATGATAAAGAAGATTCTGGTTTCACAACCCAAACCAACCTCCGAGAAATCTCCTTATTTCGAGATTGCCTCCAAGTATGGTGTGGAAGTAGTTTTCAGACCATTTATCAAGATTGAAGGTTTGTCTGCTAAGGAATTCCGCCAACAGAAAGTCTCTATATTGGATTATACCGCAGTGGTATTCACCTCACGCAATGCCATAGACCATTTCTTCCTTCTGTGCAAAGAATTACGTGTGACGATACCCGAAGACATGAAGTATTTCTGCATCACGGAAACCATTGCACTGTACATCCAGAAATATGTGCAGTACCGCAAACGCAAAGTATTCTTCGGTTCCACGGGCAAAGTGGACGACTTGATACCGGCCATGGTGAAACACAAGACAGAGAAATATCTGGTTCCATTGTCGGATGTACATAATGACGAAATTACCAATTTGTTGGATGCCAAGAAACTCATCCATAAGGAAGTTGTGATGTACCGCACAGTGAGCAACGATTTCAAGAGCGACGAGAAGTTCGATTACGACATGTTGATTTTCTTCAGCCCGTCGGGCATACAGGCTTTGCTGAAAAACTTCCCCAAATTCGAGCAGAAAGACATCGCCATCGGTACGTTCGGACCGGCCACAGCCCAAGCCGTCAAAGACGCAGGACTGCGGTTGGACATGGAAGCTCCCACTTCGCAATACCCGTCTATCACGGCTGCATTGGACGATTTCGTGAAGAAGCACAACTGTTGATGCTCATCAAATAAGAAAGGGTGCCGGAAAAGCACCCTTTTTCCTTTACCTGACAACACCGTACCTTATGGAACAGAAACCGGACTCTTCATTTCATAAATCGGAGCGCTTATGCAGCAAACGCGTCATAGACGCCCTGTTCGCCGGAGGCAGCAAGTCCATGTCGGCCTTTCCGCTTCGCGTAGTCTTCATGCCGGTTCCCGTAGAGGCCCCGGCTCCTCCTGTATCCGTACTGGTATCCGTCTCGAAACGGCGTTTCAAAAGGGCAGTAAAACGCAACCGGGTGAAACGGCAAATCCGCGAAGCTTACCGCAAACAAAAACACATACTGACATCCGCCTTACCCACGCCCTCCGGGCAAGGCTTGGCCGTGGCATTCCTCTGGCTTTCCGACCGATTGTATGCTTCGGCCGAAGTGGACGATTGCGTAAAACGCTTGTTGGTGCGTATTTCCGAACAACTTCCGGCATCCCCGGCCGAACACCCCGGCAATGCATCTGCCTTATGACCGTTTCCGACATTGGTTATCCGCCGCGTTGATTGCTCCCATCCAGTTCTACCGCCGCGTGATTTCCCCCATGACTCCCCCGTCGTGCAGGTTCACGCCGACTTGTTCGCAATACGCCATCGAAGCCATCCGCAAGCATGGCCCCTTCAAAGGCATGTACTTGGCCGTGCGCCGAATCCTGCGCTGCCATCCCTGGGGAGGAAGCGGTTATGACCCCGTCCCGTAAGCCTATGGAAACATATCTGAACCTCCATGCCCACCGGCCGGCCGCTTCTCCGTCGGAGACTGTTGTCCGCAACTATATCCTCCCCTTGCCTCCTTCCGGACACGAAGAGCCCGAATACGGGCAAACCTTTTCCGCCGGTATCCATCCTTGGTATATCCCCGCACATCCGGAAGAAACCCTGAAAGAACTGGAGCGCCTGGCAGCCTCTCCTTCTTGTAAATCCATAGGAGAAGCCGGACTGGACAAATATGCATCTACCCCACTTCCCCTACAACGTGAACTTTTCATACGGCAGGCGGAACTGGCCGTCTCTCGTCAACTTCCCGTCATCATCCACTGCGTCAAGGCATGGGACGAATTACTGGCCATAAAAAAAGACTTCCCAGAAACATTACCTTGCATCATCCATGGTTTCCGAGGAAAGCCCCAACTGGCCGAAAGCTTGTTAAGCAAAGGCTTTTACCTCAGTTTCGGTTTCCGTTTCCATCCGCAAAGCCTGACGCTCTGCCCGTCCGACCGTCTCTTCTTTGAAAGCGACGAAGACCTGCGTCCCATAGACACACTATACCATATAGCTGCCGAACTGCGCTCTTGTACACCGGAAGGACTGCGCGCACAATGTTGGGAAAACCTCGTCCGTACCGGCCCATCGTCTAAAAAATAAGAATATAGTTGCAAGTCTCATTGAAAGGTCGTACTTTTGTACGACTCAATTTTTATTAAACAAAATACATTCATACGATGAACTTTGTAGAAGAACTGAAATGGAGAGGCATGATCCACACCATGATGCCGGGCACCGAGGATTTACTTGAAAAAGAACAGGTCACCGCCTATCTGGGCATCGACCCCACGGCGGACTCCCTGCACATAGGCCATCTTTGTGGTGTGATGATGCTCAAGCATTTCCAACGTTGCGGGCACAAACCGTTGGCCCTTATCGGAGGTGCCACCGGAATGATAGGCGACCCTTCGGGTAAAAGCCAGGAACGCAACTTGCTCGACGAAGAAACGTTGCGCCACAACGTGGCCTGCATCAAACAGCAACTAGCCCGGTTCCTGGATTTCGACAGCGACGCTCCCAACCACGCCGAGTTAGTGAACAATTACGACTGGATGAAGGACTTCAAGTTCCTCGACTTCGCCCGCGAAGTCGGCAAGCACATCACCGTGAACTACATGATGGCCAAAGACAGCGTGCAAAAGCGTCTGAACGGCGAGGCACGCGACGGACTGTCGTTCACCGAGTTCACTTACCAACTTCTTCAAGGTTACGACTTCTTATATTTGTACGAACATAAAGGCTGCCGCCTCCAGTTGGGCGGAAGCGACCAATGGGGCAACATCACGACCGGTGCCGAACTGATACGCCGCACCAACGGTGGTGAAGTGTTCGCTTTGGTATGCCCGTTAGTGACGAAAGCCGACGGAACCAAGTTCGGCAAGACCGAAAAAGGCAACATCTGGCTTAACCGCGACTACACTAGCCCGTATGCCTTCTATCAATTCTGGCTCAACGTGGCCGACGACGATGCCAAACGTTACATCCGCATCTTCACCACACTGGACAAGGAAGAAATAGACGGCCTCATCGCCCAACACGATGAAGACCCGGGACAGCGCATCCTGCAAAAACGCCTGGCCAAGGAAATCACCATCATGGTACACAGCGAAGAAGACTACAACATGGCTGTGGAGGCCAGCAACATCCTGTTCGGAAAGGCGACCAAGGAAAGCCTGACGAAGTTGGACGAACAAACGCTGCTCGACGTGTTCGCGGGCGTGCCGCAATTCGAAGTCAGCCGCGAAGCCCTGTCGGCCGGAGTCAAAGCCGTAGACCTGACAGCCGAGATGACGCAATGCTTCCCCAGCAAGGGCGAGATGCGCAAGATGGTACAAGGCGGCGGCGTTTCGCTGAACAAGGAAAAACTGACAGCTTTCGACCGCATGGTAACAACCGACGACCTGCTCAACGGCAAATACCTGCTCGTGCAACGTGGCAAGAAAAACTATTTCCTGCTCATCGCAAAATAAAAAAACAGAGAAAAATTTGTAAGATAGCGAAAATCTCGCTATCTTTGCACCGCTTTCGAGAGAAAGACATAAGGATTGGGATATGGTGTAATGGTAGCACAAGACATTTTGGTCGTCTTAGTCTTGGTTCGAACCCAGGTATCCCAACCAAAAGGAAGACCTCCGGAATTTTAAAATTCCGGAGGTCTTCCTTTTGTATCTTCCATATCTCATGTAATACAATATAGTAGAATGGCTATTTCCATCCACGTCCCCTCTTCCGACATCCCCTCACAAACAGCCTACCACGCAGTACAAACCTATTCTTTTACAGATGAAACAGGCACGCCATTTTCACGTTCCTTCATCATCATCTGATAGCCAAACGATTAGAAAGCTCCTCTGTTTAACTTTTCATTCTGCGCCAAATGATTTTTCAATCTCCTGAGATTGATTTTCCGTTCTGCGCCAAACGATTTACGGTTTGGCGCAGAACATTTCGTGAAATGAAAAGGAATGACAAAACAAGGTCGTGGAAGGCGTACCATATGCCGCGCCTACGGCATCATGGATGTGCAACGCAAGGCGACGCACCACCAGAACCGCCATACGTCCCCCGACTGAGAAACAAATTTGCACGAACAACAGTTTTCTTATAATTTTGCCCCCGACAAAACCACTCCAACACGAAAAAAGCCATGGACAAAATCATTTTGGAAACAGAACGGATGTACCTTCGCGAAATGTCGCCCGAAGATTTCAAAGCCATTTGCCTCATCATGCAAGACGAGCAGACGATGCAAGCCTATAACGGAGCGTTCGCAGACTGCGACATCCGCACGTGGATTGAAAGGCAACTCCAACGGTACGACACCTACGGATACGGATTGTGGGCCGCCATCCGGAAAGATTCGGGCGAACTGATAGGGCAATGCGGACTGACACGGCAATATTGGTTGGAACGACAAGTGATAGAGGTGGGATACCTGTTCCGCCGCGACCATTGGCACAAGGGCTACGCCACGGAAGCCGCCAAGGCTTGCAAAACGTATGCTTTCGGGCAGTTGGAGGCCAACCGGCTGTGCGCCATCATACGCGACACCAATACCGCCTCCCAACGCGTGGCACAACGTATCGGTATGACCCGCCGACCGGGAATCATGGTGAAACACTATCGTGGTACCGACATGCCCCATTACCTCTTCGCCGTAGAGAAATATTAATTGCAACCAAGTTGCATGCCAAACTGTTGTGTGCTTGGCATTTTTCCCCTATCTTTGCTCCCACGAAAACAAGAATCACCGAAACGATGAAAAAACAACTCCATGCCATCATCTTGTTATGGCTCTGCATGTTGGTGCAGGCCGTTTCGGTCTTTCCCCACCACCATCATGCCGAAGCCCTCTGTCTGGGGCACGACATGGAAACCGCCCGTCCGGCAAAAGGAACACATGCGTGCGGTTCGGAGTGCATCACGCATTTCCACCTGACGATGCCATCGTCCGGCTCCCACGTCTCTTATAAGAAAAACGTATCCCGTCCTTCATGCCTGCTGCGGACGTCATACGACTTTCCGGTCATTCATGGCCCACAAACATCAAAAGGAACTTACCAGACAGACCGGACCGACTTATACCTTTCCCTGCCCGTCGGGGGGAAAGGATTAAGGGCACCTCCCTTGGCTTAGCCAGAGACAAAGACATTTTTCATCTTATTCATCCCAAATTTTAATATTCCTATGAAGAAAATATATTTCTTGATGGGCGCTTTGGCTATAAGCATGCTGAGCGCCTGCCACAACCATGACCACGAGAACGAGCATGTACACGACAGCGAGAAGACCGCTGAAAAAGAGAACCATAACGAACATGCGGATGAAATCATCCTGACAGCCGAGAAAGCCAAAGCGGCAGGCATCGCCACCGAAACCGTGAAACGGGACACGTTCCGGCAAGTCATCCCGACCGGCGGCCAGATACTCGCTGCCCAAGGAGAAGAAACCACGGTAGTGGCCGGAACGTCCGGCGTGGTGCGGTTCGCACGGACGCTGACCGCCGGTGCCCAGATCGGAAGCGGCACTGTATTGTTTCATTTGTCCTCGGAAAAGATACAAGGCGGAGATCCTTTGGAACGTGCATACGTCGCTTACCAAAACGCCAAGGCAGAATACGAACGCGCCAAACCGCTGGCTGAGAAACAGATTGTGACGCGCAAAGACCTTGAAAACCTGAAAGCGGCCTACGAAGACGCACGTATCAGTTACGAGGCCCTGGATCCCCAACATACACGGAAAGGCATAGCCGTCACGGCTCCGACGGGCGGATATGTGAAGAACGTGGCGGTGAAAGAAGGTGACTATGTGACCACCGGACAAGCATTGATGACCCTGACCCAAAACCGACGCCTGCAACTGCGTGCCGATGTATCGGAACGTTATTACGGTGCACTGAAGCAAATCACTTCGGCCCACTTCAAGACCCCGTATGATGACAAGGTTTATGCTTTGGAAAACCTGCACGGACGGATCCTGTCCTACGGAAAGGCTTCGGACGAGAATGCTTTCTACATCCCTGTCCTGTTTGAATTCGACAACACGGGCGATATCGTGCCAGGAAGTTATGTGGAAACCTACCTCCGTGGGGCAGAACGCACCGGAGTAATTTCCCTGCCCGTCTCAGCACTGACTGAAGAACAAGGGCTATACTTCGTTTACTTGCAGGAAGGCAAGGAAGTGTACCGTAAACAGGAAGTAAAAACAGGAGCCGAAGACGGGCTGCGCGTAGAAATCCTCTCGGGCCTGAAACCCGGCGACCGCGTGGTCACACAAGGTGCTTACCACGTGAAACTGGCTTCGGCCTCGAATGCCATCCCGGCCCACAACCATTCCCACTAAACTTGTCTTGGAGGATATATTATGCTGAACAAAATCATACGGTTCTCCCTGCAGAACCGCTTATTCATATTGATGGCCTCCGTCCTGTTGATGATAGGAGGCCTCTATCAGGCTTACCATACGGAAGTGGATGTTTTCCCCGACCTGAACGCCCCCACCGTTGTGGTCATGACAGAAGCCGGAGGCATGGCAGCCGAAGAGGTGGAACAGTTGGTCACTTTCCCGATAGAGACCGCCGTCAACGGTGCCACCAGTGTACGTCGTGTACGTTCCTCATCTACCACAGGCTTCTCTGTCGTATGGGTGGAATTCGACTGGGATACGGATATCTATCTGGCCCGGCAAATCGTATCAGAAAAACTGGCCACAGTGGCAGAAAGCCTGCCCGACAACGTGGGTAACCCGACGTTAGGACCACAGTCTTCCATCTTGGGAGAATTGCTTATCGTAGGCTTGACTGCCGACAGCACCTCCATGCTCGACTTACGTACATTGGCCGACTGGGTCATCCGCCCACGCCTGATGTCCACCGGAGGCGTAGCCCAAGTGGCCGTATTGGGCGGTGACATCAAGGAATACCAAATCCTGCTGCACCCCGAACGGATGAAACACTACGGAGTGACGCTGGGCGAGGTGATGGAAGTCACGCGGAACATGAATACCAACACCAACGGCGGAGTGATTTACCAATACGGCAACGAATACATCGTACGCGGAGTCGTCTCGACCGACGACGTGCGGAAAATGGGCCGGGCGGTCATCAAGACCGCAGGAGGCTCGCCGGTCACGTTGGAAGACATTGCCGACGTAAGAACCGGCAGCCAACAGCCCAAGCTGGGCCTGGCCTCCGAAAAAGGCAAGCCCGCCGTATTGCTCACCGTGACCAAGCAACCGAACACGGGTACGATAGAACTGACCGGAAAGTTGGAAGAAGCCTTGCAAGACCTGCAAAAGAGCCTTCCGGCCGACGTGCATGTGTCCACCGACGTGTTCCGCCAATCCCGCTTCATCGAAAGCTCCATCGGTAACGTCCAGGATTCGCTGCTCGAAGGCGCCATCTTCGTGGTCATCGTCTTGTTCCTCTTCTTGGGCAACGTGCGCACAACGGTCATCTCTTTGGTCACCCTCCCTCTTTCGCTGTTGGTCACCATTTTGGTGCTTCACTACATGGGGCTGACCATCAACACGATGAGCTTGGGCGGTATGGCCATCGCCATCGGTTCGTTGGTGGACGATGCCATCGTGGACGTGGAAAACGTATGGAAACATCTGCGCGAAAACCGCATGTTGCCGGAAAGCGAACGGTTACGTGTACGCGATGTCGTATTCAACGCCTCCCGGGAGGTGCGTATGCCCATCCTGAACTCCACACTCATCATCATCGTCAGCTTCGTCCCGCTGTTTTTCCTGAGCGGTATGGAAGGACGCATGCTCGTGCCGTTGGGCGTGGCTTTCATCGTATCGCTGTTCGCCTCCACCATCGTAGCCCTGACGCTGACGCCCGTACTTTGCAGCTACCTGTTGGGGCACAAAGCCAAGACGGGCGGACTGCCTAAAGAAGCGTTCCTGGCCGTATATCTAAAGAAGCATTACCAGAACGGACTGTCTTGGGCTTTGTCGCACAAGAAAATCGTACTGGGCACCACGCTTACGCTTTTCGTCGCAGCCTTGGGAAGCTTCCTCACGTTGGGACGCAGCTTCTTGCCGCCGTTCAACGAAGGTTCGTTTACCATAAATATCAGTTCCCTTCCGGGTATCTCCTTGGAGGAATCGGATAAAATCGGACGGCAAGCCGAAGAACTGTTGCTCTCCATCCCCGAAATCAAGACCGTGGCACGCAAGACGGGACGGGCGGAACTGGACGAGCATGCCCTCGGCGTGAACGTATCGGAAATAGAGGCTCCGTTTGAACTGGAAGACCGCAGCCACACCGAGGTTTTAGAGGACGTGCGACATAAACTGTCCGTCATATCGGGAGCGAACATCGAGATAGGACAACCCATCAGCCATCGTATAGATGCCATGTTGAGCGGCACGCAGGCCGGCATCGCCATCAAACTGTTCGGTGACGACCTGAACAAAATGTACCAAATCGGCAACCAAATCAAATCGGCTGTCAGCGACGTGGAGGGTGTGGCCGACCTGAATGTGGAACAGCAAATCGAACGTCCGGAACTGAAAATCGAACCGAAACGGGAAATGCTGGCCCGATACGGCATCTCATTACCGCAATTCAATGAGTTTGTCACGGTGAACATGGGAGGAGAAGTCGTATCGCAAGTGTACGAGAAAGGGCGTTCGTTCAACCTCATCGTCCGTTCGGCAGAAGAAAACCGCAGCACGATGGAGCGTATCCGTAACCTGATGATCGACGATGCGCAAGGCAACAAAGTCCCCTTGTCGTATGTGGCCGACATCCGGTCGTCCATGGGGCCGAACACCATCAACCGCGAAAACGTGAAACGCAAAATCGTCATCTCGGCCAATGCCAGCGGGCGAGACATGCGCAGCGTGGTGAACGACATCCGCAGCCGGATAGACGAAAAAGTGAAACTGCCCGAAGGTTACCATATCGAATACGGCGGCCAGTTCGAAAGCGAAGAGTCGGCTAGCCGGGTGTTGTTGCTCACATCGTTCATCAGCATCGTGGTCATCTTCCTGTTGCTTTACTTCCAATTCCGTAATGCAGCGCAGAGCGGGGTCATCCTGCTCAATCTGCCCCTGGCCCTGATTGGCGGTGTGTTCGCCCTGTTGCTGACCACCGGGGAAATCAGCATTCCGGCCATCATCGGATTCATTTCCCTTTTCGGCATTGCGACCCGCAACGGCATGTTGCTTATCAGCCACTACAACACGTTGCGCGAAGAAGGATTGTCGTTGCGGGAAAGCATCCTGCACGGGTCGCTAGACCGGTTAAACCCCATCCTGATGACCGCACTTTCGTCGGCTCTTGCCCTTATTCCGTTGGCCCTTCGGGGGGACCTTCCGGGCAACGAAATCCAGAGTCCGATGGCCAAGGTGATATTGGGCGGCCTGCTGACCTCCACTTTCCTGAATGCCTTTATTATTCCTATTATATATGAATGGATGAACCGCAAAAGTGTCCGTTCCTGAACAAAAACGACAGTCATGAAAAGAATCATTCTTATCACAACCGTTTGCGCCTGTGGCTTGCTCCCTTTGCAGGCCCAGAGCGTGGACGAAGTGCTGCAGAGCGTGGCACAACATAACAAATCCATCCAGGCACAACAAAAAAACGGAGAAGCCGAGAAGATAGGCATCGAAGCTGAAAACGGCCTGGAAGACCCTACGGTGGAATACAGCTCTTTCTTTAGCAAAGGAGTCAACGGGCAGTCAGGTTCCGAACTGGTCGTATCACAAGGATTCGACTTTCCCACGGTATATAACAGCCGTAACCGTGCCGGACACGACAAGAAAGAAGCCGTGGACTACCGTGCCGAAGCCTTGCGCCGCAACGTGCTGCTCGAAGCCAAGACCCTTTGCCTGGACATGATACGGCTGAACCGACAAAGAGACTTGCTAAACAAACGCATGCAAAATGCCGACGAGTTGTTGGCCCTGTACGAAGAGCGGTTGAGAGCCGGTGATGCCACAGTCATCGAGGTGAACAAAATCAAGATGGAGCGCATGAGCATACAGACAGAAGTCCTGCAAAACCATACCGACCACCGCACGGCCTTGCAGTCGTTGCTGGCTCTGAACGGCAACATGCCGCTCACGTTTGAAGGACGGGAATATCCCATCGTCCCGTCTCCCCTCGACTTCGACGCTTTGTGCGATGAAGCGCTCGGCAACGATGCAGAACTCAAAGCCGCCGAAGCCGATACACGGGCTGCCGAACGCACCCTCACGGTCAACCGTCAAAAATGGCTGCCCAAACTGGAAATCGGGTACCGCCGGAACACGGGCGAAGGCAGCAAAGAGCACGGTTTCCTTGTAGGAGGCTCCATCCCGTTGTTCTCCAACCGCAGACAAGTAAAAATGGCACAGGCACAATCCATCGGTGCACGCTTACAAGCGGACGAAACGCGCCTGAAAGCGGAAGCTGCCTTGCATTCCGGCTTCAACGAACTTCAGCAACTGGGACGAGCCATGTCGGTATACGACCAACCCCTGATGACGCAGACTCTCGAACTGCTGAAAGAAAGCGTAAAAGGCGGCGAACTGTCCGTGACGGACTACTTTGTGGAAGCCGACCAGATTTACCGCAACCTGCAAGCTTTCATGGAACTGGAGTGCCAATATCAGAAAGTGGCTGCCACGCTGTTTAAGAACAGGTTATAGAAACCAACATCCTACCGGAAGAAGAAAAAGGAAAAAGATTCTCGTCAAATTGTGTGCGTATGTCAGTTACTTTTTCTAACTTTGCCGGAAAGGAAAACGCATTATTAAATCAACAAGAACATGGAAAAGAATTTTTTGCAGAATTTCTCTTTGGAAGGCAAGGTTGCTTTGGTTACCGGAGCATCTTACGGAATCGGGTTCGGCATTGCGACGGCTTTCGCACAGTGCGGTGCCACCATCGTTTTCAACGACATCAAGCAGGAATTGGTGGACAAAGGACTGGCCGCATATAAGGAAAAAGGTATCGAAGCCCACGGCTACGTGTGCGACGTGACAGATGAAGCAGCCGTCAATGCCTTGGTTGCCCGTATCGAAAAGGAAGTCGGCGTGATAGACATCCTCGTCAACAATGCAGGCATCATCAAGCGCATCCCGATGACAGAAATGTCGGCCGCAGAGTTCCGCCAAGTCATCGATGTGGATCTGAACGCCCCGTTCATCGTATCGAAGGCTGTCATTCCCGGCATGATCAAGAAAGGGCACGGCAAAATCATCAACATCTGTTCCATGATGTCCGAACTGGGCCGTGAAACCGTATCAGCCTACGCAGCAGCCAAAGGCGGCTTGAAGATGCTGACGCGCAACATTTGCTCGGAATACGGAGAATACAACATCCAATGCAACGGTATCGGTCCGGGCTACATCGCTACTCCTCAAACCGCTCCGTTGCGTGAACGTCAGCCGGACGGCAGCCGTCATCCTTTTGACAGTTTCATCGTGGCCAAGACCCCCGCAGCCCGTTGGGGTACTCCTGAAGACTTGCAAGGTCCGGCCGTATTTTTGGCTTCTGATGCTTCCAACTTCGTCAACGGCCTGGTACTGTATGTGGACGGAGGCATCTTGGCCTATATCGGCAAACAACCGAAATAAAAAAAACATTTCCAACTCTATTAAAATCCGGTGTCTTGCATCCACGACACCGGATTTTTTATTATGACCTCCCCTTTTTTCTATCTCATTTGCTGCAAAACCTATAAGAAATCCTATTTTTATGCCAAAATGATAATTATTGAATCAAAAAGCCCATCTTGATTGCCTGTAACAAACTATCTTTATCCCGACTAATTCTAATGTTATATACAAAATGTTATCATGAGAAACTTTACATTGAAGCCTTTGCTATTCTGCACCGCGCTGGCAGGAATGGCATTTCAAGGCACGATTAAAGCGCAAGAGATCACGTTCCGTGCGGCAGAAAACGAAGAAGCAGATGCCATCGGGGTAAAGACGAGCGACGGGGTGCCCGTCGTGGCAGACTTCGACAACAACGGGTTCATGGACCTATGGGCACCGGGACAAACCTATGAATGGCGCCCCACTTCGGAAGTGGACGAGAAAGGAGAAGTGATTTGGACATGGCAATGGTACGATGACCTCCCCCTTTCGTTCAACAACGGTGACGGCACATGGAACGTCAGAAACCGTGACAGCGGCACAGGTCTTCCATTCGCCTACGGTGGCATTAGCAACAAGGCTTTCGACTTCAACCAGGACGGCTTGGTGGATTTCATCTATCCGAGCGTCAACGTGGGTTGGACATTCGAAGCCAAAAGAGCTTTGCTTTTGGCCATCAACAACGGTGACGGCACTTTCACCATGAAAGAAGATGCCGCACTGGCAGAAATTGTCCCGGCACTCCAGAACAACAAATGGAACCAGCAGATACAGAACAGCTGCATCTCCATTGCCGACTACAACAAAGACGGTTACCCTGACCTGTTGATACAGTTTGAAAACGAAAACCCGTGGGAACGCGCCGTATGGCTGTTCAAGAATGTGGAAGGTGACCACTTTGAAAGAGTTACCGACCCATTCATCCCCGAAGCGGGCAAACCGTTTATCCCGCAATGCGCCGGAAGCATATCCTTCGGCGATTTCAACAACGATGGATGGCCGGACATTGTATCCACCGGATGGGGAGACGGTAATGAGGAATTAGGAATCAATGGGGGAGGACAAGTACATTTTTACCGTAATATGAAAGATGGTACATTCCAACTCGCCGACACCGATTTCGGTGAAATCAACGCCATTTCCGAGAAACTAAACTTCCCTTATGGTGAGGAACATTTCATCACTGTCGTAGACTATGACCAAGATGGCAAACAGGACATCCTTGTTTTCGGACAGACAGGTTTCCAAGGAGAAGCCATATACGCTCAAAATGGCAAAGTAGCCTTGATGCTGCGTAATGTCTCAACTGATGAAAAGTTTGCTTTCGAGGAAGTTGAAACCCAACTTTATCCTTTGTCGGGCGCAAATGTCCGTCTGGCTTCATTGGCCGATTTCAACGGAGACGGTTGGATAGATTTCGTAGCCAGAGGATGGAACGGAGATTGGCATACGGCCATCTCAAGCAGTACCGGCTCATACGACGGTTACTACATCACGGAAGATGTTCCCGACGCGGAAGACAACACCGATCCTATCCGTATTAAAGAAGCCTACATGGCCCACGGCGACCTGAACAACGACGGCCTGCTGGATTTGTTTACACAAGATAATTGCGACCGCTTGTCGTGGACTATCAATACCACCGAACCTGATTACGGCATACAAGTCCCCGGAGCACCCGAAGACGTGAAAGCCGAATACAACGCGGAGACGAAACAGCTCACCGTGACCTGGGCTGAATGCTACACTCCCGACACGGAGAGCAAAGCTTTCTACAACCTGTATTTAAAGAACAAGGCCACGGGTAAGACCTTCATGATTGCCCCGGCCAACCCAGAAAACGGCAAGCAACTCACATACACCGCATTCTCCGGTTACGTGAATCCTACTACCTATACATTCGAGGGAGTGGAAGAGGGCAACTACACCGTCGGCGTACAGGCCGTGACTTATTCTTGGCAGGCTTCCGAGTTCTCCACCACAGATGTCAACCTGAACGAAAACCCGGCTCCCGCTTTCACCGTAATGTCTACCGACCCGTCTGGGCGGAAAGAAATCGAGTCGCTCTCCCACATCACGTTGAACTTCAACGAAGAAGCATATCCCAATGCCATGGAAGGCGCACCGGCCATCACCTTGACCAACAGCGCATCCGAAACATTGGACGTCACCGTGAAGAAAGCAAGCGGACAAGCCAAGCAGATACAAATCATCCTGCCGCCCACGATTGAAGCCGGCACATACACGCTCACCGTACCCGAGAAAGCCGTCTGCCGCACTAACGGAGATTGGAACACGGCCTTTACAAAGACGTTCACCACCACCGGAATAACGGCATACATGCCTACCGGCATCGAGGGAGACGAAGGCAACTATGGCTCTTTGAAAGACTTTACCCTTACTTTCCCGGAACAGACAAACGCGCAAGTCAATCCCGAAGCAACCACATTGGCTTACATGGTAAACAACGATAACGATTACCAGGTTCCGGCCACGCTCTCGCAAGGCAACAGGCCCAACCAGATCAAACTCACGTTGGACGAAGAACAGAAAACCGAAGGTTCCTACACTCTCGTCATTCCGGAAGGCCTGATCCAACGCGTTGCCTACACGGAAACAACGGGAGAAGAAAACGCAGAAAACGCCACAGTGTTGCTCAGTTCGCCCGAAATCAAGTACGACTATACCATCGGGCTCGACTTCGCCCCCACTGGCATCACGCCTGCCGCAGGAAAAGTATTCTCCCTGAAAGACTTCACCATAGAGTTTGCCGAGGGGACAGTACCGCAGCTCAACGAAGAATCCGCAAGCCAGGCCTACTTGCTCAACGGCAAAGACGGCAGCCAAGTAGCCGCCACGCTGGCCATCGGTACGAACACGACCGAAGTCATTGCGACATTGGCCGAAGAGGTCAGCGCAGAGGGCAACTATACCCTGGTCATCCCGGCCCGCATGATACAGCAGACGAGCATGGATGAAGGCGACGGCACAACCGAGCCTACGGTAAAAACAGAGTATGCCCCGAACTTAAAGTACGACTACACGATTGGACACGACTACGAACCCGTATCCATCACGCCTGCTGAAGGCACGGTGAATTCCCTGCATGAATTCGTCCTCCAATTCGTGGCAGACACCACCTACACTGCAATCAATACTGAGAATGAAGACAAGGCCTACCTTGCCGACAAGAGCGGGGAAAGCATAGAGGAAGCCACGTTGGCCTCCGGTGACAATCCCAACGAAATAAAAGTCACTCTGGCCAATGAAGTAAACACGAAAGGCACTTACACATTGGTTATCCCGGCCAAGATGATCCAGCAATCGGTCGGAGAAGAGAATCCAACTGTTGTAGACTATGCTCCGCAACTGGAATTCATCTTCACCGTCATGGATGGACAAAGCATAGAAAGCATCCTGAATGAAGCAAACACGGCAGAGGTATATACCATCAGTGGCATATTAGTAAAGAGAAATGCCACCCGTGAGGATCTGAAAGGCTTGAAGAAAGGCATTTACATCATCAACGGAAAGAACGTGCTCGTGAAATAAAAGCCACCATTTAAAGAACTGGCAGAAACCACAAAGGGCTGCCCCGTCATCGCTACGGGACAGCCCTTTTTCCATCCTTCCGGCAAACGGATGTCATGAATATTCAGCCTTGAAAACACCTTGCGGCAAACGGTATTTCGTTTGCCGCAGAACGGAAAATCAATCTCAGGAGATTGAAAAATCGTTTGGCTGAGAAAAAAATGTTAATTTCAGGAGATTCGTAAAGTTCTGAACAACAAGGAAATAATAAGCCTTATTCCATTCGGGGAAAATAGTATCCATGACAAATATTTTCTTACCCGAAAATGAAGCCTTACCGGTCTGCCAACGCAGCCAGAAGCTCCCGGAAAGTCCGTTTCAACACCGGATGAACAACTTTTGGTGCCACCTCGGCCAAAGGTTCCATGACGAAACTGCGTTCGTGCATCAACGGATGGGGCAAGGACAAGTGTACTTTCCTCCCCTCTTCCCCAGGCACATCGAAATCCGCCTCCATCACCACGTCGCCATAGAGCAACAAGTCGATGTCAATCGGGCGGTCGGCATACACCCGGCCCGTACTCTTGCTGCATCGCCCCAGTTCCCGCTCCACAGCCTGCGTGATATGAAGAACCTCTTCCGGTGTTTTCCCCGTACGCAATACAGCCACGGCGTTCAGGAAAGGATGTTCGGAGCAAAACCCCCAAGGCTCCGTTTCATAAAAAGCGGACAGGCTTTTCAATCCGCCTATCCGCTCCACCAATATCTCTACGGCCCGGTGCAACAACCGTTCACGATCGCCCAAGTTGCTGCCCAGGCCCAAATACAAGTCCGTCATCAATCGTTCAGTATAAGCATGGCATCACCGTATGTCCCGAAGCGGTAACCTTCCTTCAAGGCTTCCTTGTAGCCTTGCATCACCAAGTCGTAACCGCCATAAGCTGCCGTGAGCATGAGCATCGTGCTATAAGGCATATAGAAATTGGCCACCATACAGTCGGCTACGCCGAATTCATAAGGCGGGAAAATGAACTTGTTGGTCCATCCGGTGAACTCCTTCAGGTTGCAGTCCGTCCCCACGGCCGTTTCCAACACGCGCTGCACCGTAGTTCCGACGGCACACACGCGATGCCCGCCCTCTTTTGCCGTGTTGACGATGCGGCAGGCATCCGCGCCTACGAACATTTCTTCACTGTCCATCTTATGCTTGGTCAAGTCCTCCACGTCTATGTCACGAAAACAGCCCAAGCCGCAGTGCATCGTAACAAAGGCGAAATTAACGCCCTTGATTTCAAGACGTTTCATCAGTTCCCTTGAGAAATGGAGTCCTGCCGAGGGAGCCGTGACAGCCCCTTCGTTACGGGCAAAGATACATTGGAAACGCTCCATGTCCTCTGGTTCGGCCGGACGCTTCACTATATGTTTGGGCAGCGGAGCCTCGCCAAGCGCATACAGGGCGGCCTTGAACTCGTCGTGCGGCCCGTCGTACAAGAAACGGAGCGTACGCCCGCGCGACGTCGTATTGTCGATGACTTCTGCCACCATGGAATCATCTTCACCGAAGTACAACTTGTTACCTATACGGATCTTACGGGCCGGGTCGACCAACACATCCCACAGGCGCAAGTCCTCATTCAGCTCCCTCAACAAGAACACTTCGATACGTGCACCCGTCTTTTCCTTGTTGCCATAAAGGCGGGCTGGGAACACCTTAGTATCATTGAAGATAAACACATCCTTGTCGTCGAAATAGTCAAGGATGTCTTTAAAGTACTCGCGATGCTCGATATCCCCGCTTTTCTTGTGCAACACCATCAAACGGGATTCGTCACGATGGCGCGCAGGATATTGGGCAATCTGTTCTTCAGGCAATTTGAATTTGAATTGTGACAGCTTCATATAGAATAGTTCTTCTTATATTGATTAATTATCTTCTGTTATCTCTATCGTCTGGCGATCCAACCACTCGGCAAAACCGTCCAGTTTCAGGCAGTCTTCCACTTTGACATCCCCGATTCGCGTACGGCGCAAGGCCGTCAGGTGGGCACCGCTGTGCAGGGCCTCGCCGATGTCACGGGCCAACGCCCGGATGTAAGTACCTTTGCTGCATACCACCCGGATGACGATTTCCGGCAGTTCGCAACGCAACAGTTCCAGTTCGTCGATGACCAGGGTCTTGGCTTTCAGTTCCACCTCTTCCCCTTTGCGGGCCAAATCGTACGCACGGCTCCCGTTCACCTTGCAAGCCGAGAAGACAGGCGGCACCTGTTCTATCGTGCCTACGAAACGAACCAGCGTTTCCTCCACCATCTCACGCGTGATATGTTCCGTGGGATACTCCGCATCCACGGGCTTCTCCAGGTCGAACGAAGGCGTGGTAGCCCCCAGACGGAGCGTGGCCACATACTCTTTCGTATGGGCCTGAAGTTCCTCTATCCGCTTCGTTGCCTTACCGGTGCAGACGAGCAGGACACCGGTGGCCAAAGGATCGAGCGTACCGGCATGTCCCACTTTCAGTTTCTTCACTCCCAATCTCTTGCACAACAGGTAACGTACCTTGGCCACCAACCCGAACGACGTCCACTCGTATGGCTTGTCAAAAGCCAATATTTCTCCTTTCTTGAAATCCACTTAAGCGAATTTTAACGGTTAGAGGCAATGATGCACGATGAGCGCGACACCCACCACGGCACAATAAACGGCAAAATATACCAACTTGCCTTTCTTGACAATATTGATCATCCACTTGCAAGCCAGGCATCCCGACACGAAAGCCGCCACGAATCCCACGGCAAGCGGCCACATCCCGATACCCGCAGAAGCAACTTCTACCCCGTGGGTCACTCCCTTTGCAATATCGAGTATGGCTTCTCCCAAAATGGGAGGCATCACCATCAGGAAAGAGAACTGGGCCAACTTGGCCTTGTTGTTACCCAACAGCAAACCCGTGGCGATGGTCGTACCGGAACGGGACAAGCCGGGCAACACGGCGCAAGCCTGGGAAAGCCCGATGACAAAGGCGTCACGAAGGGATATGTTCTCTTTCTGGCGGGGGCGGGCATAGTATGAAAACGTCAGCAGCAAAGCCGTCAGCAACAGACAAATGCCCACAACCAACAGGCCGCTGCCAAATATCATCTCCACATAGTCCTTAAAGAAAACCCCCACAATGCCCACAGGTATCATGGAAACCAAAATATTCAGGGCATAACGTTGGGATTCGTTCATCCCCGGCCCTTTGAAGTCAAACAACCCCTTGAATATCCACACGATATCTTTCCAAAGAATCACCAAGGTGCTGAACACCGTAGCCACATGGACTGCCACCGTAAATGTCAGATTGGCTTCTCCTTCTATCCCGAAGAAATGGGAAGCGATGGCCAGATGCCCGCTACTGCTCACCGGCAAATATTCCGTCAGGCCCTGCAAAAGGCCCATCAACAACGCATCTATTACATCCATGCTTAATCCTTATTGATTGTGGCGTCCGTACCGGACATTTCGTCTTTCTTTTCCCCGGCACCCTCATTCTCTTCTTCCAACGGCGTATATGCAGGCTTCCGCAAAATGGCATAAATGATGAACAAAAAGCCAAACAGGCAAACCATTGGAGCCACTTTGATGCGGCGCACACTGAATATGTCCGGATTGAATACCGTCTCCGAACTCCCGGAACCGGACATAAGGATGAACCCGATGATTACAATCGCCATCCCGACGGCCAACAACATAAAATTCACCTTGTCGAAAGCAAAATTTCTTTTATCCATAAACCTCTATTTATTATATGTTTCCTATTTAATACAAATCACCGGCTTTCATCCGCAGAAACTTGTTGACGGAGAGGTACGTACAGCCCAACGTAAGCAAAAGGCCGAACAACAGCACCGCCGCCCCTACGGCGAGCAACATATCGACATGGATATATTGGGAAAGCGAAGGGTCGTATCGCAAAAGGGTATGTACGCCTCCCAACAGCACAGCATCGGCCAACAAACCGGACAAGAACCCAAGGTTGAAACTCCGTGCCATAAATGGCCGACGGATAAATCCCCAACTCGCTCCTACCAATTTCATCGTACGGATAACGAAACGGCCGGAATAAATGCTCAACCGGACCGTATTGTTGATAAGCGCAAAAGAGACCAAGGCCAAAAGCACGGCCAAGCCCAAAAGCACGTAACTTATACGCCGCAAATTGTCATTCACCGTGTCGACCAACTCTTTTTGGTACATCACATCCTCCACCAAAGGGTTCTTTTTCAACTTCGCAGTAATCCATGCCAAACTGTCGGAGTTGGCATAAAGGGCATTCATACGTAATTCAAACGAGGCCGTGAAGGGATTGGCCCCGAGAAACTCGGACGGATCGCTGCCCATGGCCTTGACTTGCTCTTTCAACGCCTGCTCTTTGGACACGTAATCCAAAGCATACACATAACGTTCGTCCGTCAATGCCCTCCGGAATTCATGGATGTCCGAACGGCTTGCTTCACCGTCAAGCAAGACCGTTACCGTCAGGTTTTCCTTCACGGAATCAGACAAACGTTGGGCAAACAATATAAAAAAGGAGACGATTCCCAACAGTATCAACACCAACGTGGTACTGACACCGGTCGTGAACCACTGCATCCCCAAAGAACCTTTTGCTTTTTTCTTTCCCATGACTTCTATCCGGCCGTATTTACGTATTTTACAAAAATACAACGAAACACGGGGATTGGTTCTCTCTTTAACAGCATTTAACTTGATTGTCAGTCTTCTACCACCTCTCCTTTCAGCGTAGCCGAAGAACTTCCGCTAATTCTCACCTTTACAAAATCACCGACATGATGCTTTCCCCTGTCGAACACGACCACCTTATTCTGCTCCGTACGTCCGAACAACTGCTCTTTGGAACGTTTGCTCACACCCTCTACCAACACTTCATAAACCCGGCCTTCGCAATGGCGGTTGCTCTCTGCCGAGAGTTCATTCTGCAAAGCGATCAATTCGTTCAAACGCCGCACCTTCACGTCCTCCGGCACGTCGTCGGGCAAATGCTTGGAGGCATACGTCCCCGGCCGCTCCGAATACTTGAACATAAAAGCACTGTCGTAGGCGCATTCACGCATCAACGACAAAGACATTTGATGGTCTTCTTCGGTCTCGGAACAGTAACCCGAAAAAATATCTGTGGACAAACCGCAATCCGGCACAATCCGACGAATGGCCGCCACACGGTCAAGGTACCATTCACGGGTGTACTTGCGGTTCATCAATTTCAGGATACGGTCGCTCCCGCTCTGCACCGGCAAATGGATATGCCGGCACACATTGGGTTCTTCCGCAATGACACGCAACGTGTCATCGCTCATATCCTTCGGATGGGAAGTGGTGAAACGCACGCGCATCCCGTCGGCCTCGTGTGCCACCAACCGCAAAAGTAGCGGAAAAGAAACTGTCTTTCCGTCGCCCCCCACATGGAGGTAAGAATTCACATTCTGCCCTAAAAGCGTGACTTCCTTATACCCGCGCTTTTTCAAATCCCTCACCTCATTCAGGATGCTTTCCACATCCCGGCTGCGTTCCCGTCCACGCGTGTAAGGCACAATGCAGTAATGGCAAAAATTGTTGCAGCCACGCATGATACTGACAAAACCGGAAATATGCGAGCCGCACACACGTTGCGGAATCACGTCCCTGTAAGTTTCCGTCACGGACAGTTCCACGTTGATGGCCTTATGCCCCAGCTCCACTTGGGCTATCAGGTCGGGCAGGGACAAATAAGCGTCGGGGCCTGCCACCAAATCCACATGGTGGTTCTCTATCAATTCTTCCTTCACCCGTTCGGCCATACAGCCCAACACGCCGATAACCAAATGCCGGCCCTTCCGTCTCAAAGCATGCAAAGCCTCCAGACGGCTGATGATTTTCTGTTCGGCATTATCCCGTACGGAACAAGTATTCAGGAAAACGGCATCCGCCTCATCCAGGGTTTCGCACGTCTCGTATCCTGCCATACGCATCACCGAAGCCACCACTTCACTGTCGGCCACATTCATCTGGCAACCATAAGTTTCTATAAAAAGCTTTTTCATGCTGTTCTTTCAAGTTCAGGCTGCAAAGATAACGAAAGGCGAGCGCAGAGACAAGCGAAAACGTAGTTTTCTGGCTTGGCTATGCTGAGCCGCATCTTATCCTCGTGAAACAAAGACAGTCAAAATCATACATATAAGTACCATTTACTTCTGCAAAGAAATTGAAGAAGAAACACATCTTCTTAAAAAAGACTAAAAACGAAGTTAAAATAGAGTACAAATTATTATTATCAAAGAGATAATTGCGATATTTGCTCCCGAATGAAAACATTAGATTTTTTCATAGTTAAGGTTTAGTTGAGTAAGCGGGATTTGTGAAAACCCCGCTTATTTTTTTAAGTAATGCAGATTGGTCTATACGGCAATAAAATGAGCGATGATACCACTTACATACAACTCATGCAGTACACGGCGGGGACAAGTTTCATGTTCCTGCTATGGCTGTGTGCATACTTTTTCCGGAACGGAAGCGGTAACCGACTCCGCCAAATCACAGGTTGGGTCCTGCTCGTATGGGTCATACAGTCGGTCAAGGATATTGCATTGATATGGTATCCTACCGTCCGGTTCGAGTTCCTTCACCATGTTTTCGTACTCATCGACATGACAGCCGTCCCCACCTGCGCCTTCCTGCTGTTCGAACTCACACGCCCCGGTTCCATGACACTCCTGCGGGCTGCACTGCATGAAATACCGTTCATCCTCTTCATACTCATCTACGCGTTCCATCCCATGGAGATGCTATACGAAAGCGCCATCGCCTGCGCCGTGGCATACGGTACGGCCGTGATGCTTTATGTCTTGTTCGAAATACCGGCTTATCACAAGCGGCTGAAGCAAAGTTATTCTTACCACGAACGCATCGACCTGCGGTGGCTGTACATCATCCTTCTCTCTTTCGTGGTGTTCCTTGCGGTATGGAGCCTGACTTCCACCTACTACTCCGAGTTCAACGACACGCTGTACTACCTGCTCACATGTATCATCTGGTCGCTCATCAGCTACTTCATCAACCGGCAGGAGCAAGTGCTCGGCTCATTGACGACCCGTTCGCACCAGGACGTTGAGATGCCCCAAGAAAACGGAGAGGAGCCACATCAATTCACCATCCACTTGCATCGGATTTTCGAGGAAGAGCATCTCTACCTCAACCCCAAGCTGACTATCATGGACTTGGCCCAAGCCATCGGCACAAACCGCACCTATATTTCTAATTACCTGAACAATGTGTTGGGCACAACATTCTTCGATTATGTCAACCAATACCGCCTGTCCCATGCAGAACGACTTCTTCGGCAAACCAAAATGCCTATCGAAGAAATAGCTGACCGTTCCGGCTTTAATTCACGGAGTACCTTCCGGCGCGCCTTCCTCAAAAGGTTTGGTTGCGCCCCGAGCCAGTACCGCCTTCATCACTTACCAAAAGAAATAGAAAAGGAAATAAGCCTGACACGATAACACCTTTCAAAAAAAATAGCTAACTTTGCGCCATATTAAATAAGGTATAACTATTAAGCAATCAACTCTATGGGATTCAACAAAATCACAGCAGCCGAAGCTGCTGCCCTCATCCAAAACGGAGATACCATCGGACTGAGCGGCTTCACACCCGCCGGTGTGCCTAAAAGCGTACCGGCAGAGATAGCCCGAAAAGCAGAGAAAGAACATGCTGAAGGCAAAGAGTTTAAAATCAACATCCTTACCGGCGCATCTACTGGACAAAGTTGCGACGGCATGTTGGCCAATGCCCAGGCCATCAAATTCCGTGCCCCTTACACCACGAACAAAGACTTCCGCACGCATGTCAACAATAATGAGATTTCGTATTCCGACCTCAACCTTTCCAACATGGCCACTCAAATCCGCCAAGGTTATCTCGGACAAGTAGACTGGGCCATCATCGAAGCTTGCGAAATCGAACAAACAGGCAGTAAGGCTCGTATTTACCTGACGGCCGCAGGAGGTATCAGTCCCACCGTCTGCCGTCTGGCACGCAAAGGCATCATCATCGAAGTCAATGCCTTCCACAGCAAAAAGTGCATGGGTATCCACGATGTGTACGAAATAGAAGACCATCCCTACCGCACGCCCATCATGATCATGAAGGCGAGCGACCGCATCGGCAAACCCTACGTGGAAGTGGATGCTGACCGCATCAAAGGCATCATTGAATGCAACATCCCCGACGAAGCTCGCTCTTTCAAGGCCCCCGACCCCATCACGACACAAATCGGAAACAATGTGGCCGACTTCCTGTTAGCCAACCTGAAAAGCGGGAAAATACCACCTACTTTCCTTAATTTGCAAAGTGGGGTAGGCAGCGGGGCCAACGCTGTTTTGGGCGCATTAGGCCAATGCCCGGACGTCCCGAATTTCAGCATTTACACCGAAGTGCTTCAGGATGCCCCCGTACAACTGATGCGCGAAGGCCGCGTACTCTCGGCATCAGCCTGTTCGCTCACCGTGACGAACGAATGCCTGCAAGGCATTTACAACGACATGGACTTCTTCAAAGACAAGCTCGTGCTCCGTCCTTCCGAAATTTCAAACAGCCCCGAAGTCATCGCCCGCATCGGCGTATGCTCTCTGAATACGGCCATCGAGGTGGACATCTACGGACATGTAAACTCTACCAAGATCTGCGGCACGAAGATGATGAACGGTATCGGCGGTTCGGCAGACTTCACCAACAATGCTTATTTGAGTATTTTCACTTGCGGTTCCACCACCAAAGGCGGAGCCATCAGCAGCATCGTGCCTTTCTGTTCCCACATCGACCATACTAGCCATTTCGTAGATGCCGTCATCACGGAATACGGCGTGGCCGACCTGCGTGGAAAATGCGCCATGGAGAAAGCAGCAGAACTTGTCAAGGTAGCCCATCCCGACTATCGTCCGCTTTTGCTCGACTACATGAAGTACGCAGCCCAAAACGGAGGACACACCCACCACTGCCTGTCGGCAGCATTCGCCATGCACGACACTTACCTGCGCAAGGGAGACATGCGACTGACCGACTGGGCCGAATACGTAAAATAACACCAGGACTTTATGAAAAAAACATCATTATTATTATATCTGGCCTTTCCGTTCTGCGGCAGCATTTCTTTCGCCCAACAGGCACTCACCCCCGAAGTCCTGCAGACCTTGAAAGAGAGCTACTCGCACGACGATGCCCACAAAGCCATCCGGAATGCCGTAAATGCCAACTCCATCAAAAAGCTTACGGCCAACAGCGAACAGGCGGCTACGCCCGACACGTGGTTCAGCCACAAGGTGAAAAGCTCCGGCATCAGCGACCAGAAAAGCAGCGGACGTTGCTGGCTGTTTACGGGTACCAACGTGATTCGTGCACAAGTCATGGCCCGTACGGGCATGAAAAATTTCTTTTTCTCGCAGGCCTACAACTTCTTCTACGACCAACTGGAAAAGAGCAACCTTTTTCTTCAAGGCATCATCGACACGCGCAAAAAGCCCATCGACGACAAAATGGTGGAATGGCTGTTCCGTAACCCACTGAGCGACGGAGGGCAATTCACAGGTGTTTCGGATCTGATTGAAAAATATGGGCTTGTCCCCAAAGAGGTCATGGCCGAAACTTACAGTAGCGACAACACCAATGAATTTTCAGCCCTCTTGAAAAGAAAATTGCGCGAAGACGGCATGTTACTGCGCGAAGCATCCGAGAAGGGCGCCTCCGAAAAGGAATTGGAACAACAGAAGGTAGACATGATGAAAACGGTTTACCGTATGTTGGTCTATGCCTACGGAGAGCCTCCAACTTCTTTTACTTGGGCACCGAAAATCGACGGGAAATATACAGAAAAGCCCAAGACTTACACGCCCCAAAGTTTCTACAAGGAAGTATGCGGCGGAGAAGACTTGAACGCCAATTACGTCATGCTGATGAACGACCCTTCGCGTCCGTTCAACCAAGTATATGAAATCGATTATGACCGTCACACTTACGACGGACACAACTGGCTGTACATCAACCTGCCCATCGAGGACATCAAAGAAATGGCTATTGCCAGCCTGAAAGACAGCACCATGATGTACTTCAGTTGCGACGTGGGCAAGTTCCTGGATTCCAAGAAAGGTACGCTCGACTTGAACAACTACGACTACGGCAGCCTCTTCGGCACGACGTTCGGCATGAACAAGAAACAACGCATCCAGAGCTTCGACAGCGGCAGCACCCACGCCATGACGCTGATGGCCGTCGACCTCGACGATAGCGGCAAGCCCAAGAAATGGATGGTGGAAAACAGTTGGGGCAAAGATGCCGGCTATCAGGGCCATCTCATCATGACGGACGAGTGGTTCGACGAATACATGTTCCGCGTGGTCGTCAACAAGAAGTACTGCCCGCAAAACGTTCTGGACATGCTGAAACAAAAGCCCGTCCGTTTGCCGGCATGGGATCCCATGTTCCAAAATGAACAATAACATACACACGAACTCAATAACAAGACAACGGAAATGAAAAAAATCAGAGCAGCCGTAGTAGGTTACGGCAACATAGGACACTATGCCTTGCAGGCACTCGAAGCCGCGCCCGACTTCGAAGTGGCAGGTGTCGTACGCCGGAACGGGGCTGAAAACAAGCCCGAAGAACTGGCCAAGTATAACGTGGTGAAGGACATCCGCGAATTGCAAGACGTAGACGTAGCCATCCTGGCCACGCCAACCCGTAGCGTGGAGAAATACGCCAAAGAAATCCTCGCGCTCGGCATCAACACAGTGGACAGTTTCGACATCCACACCCAAATCACTTCCCTTCGCCGCTCGCTCGACGAAAGCGCAAAAGCCGGCAAGGCTGTGTCCGTCATCTCCGCAGGATGGGATCCGGGTAGCGACTCCATCGTACGCGCCATGTTGCAAGCTATCGCCCCGAAAGGCATCACCTACACGAATTTCGGGCCAGGCATGAGCATGGGACATACCGTAGCCGTGAAAGCCGTGGAAGGAGTGAAAGCTGCCCTCTCCATGACCATCCCCACCGGCACGGGCATTCACCGCCGCATGGTATACATAGAGGTAAAGGAAGGATACGAGTTCCAGAAAGTAGCCGCTGCCATTAAAGCCGACCCCTACTTCGTCAACGATGAAACCCACGTCATAGAAGTACCTTGTGTAGACGAGTTGTTGGACATGGGACACGGTGTCAACCTGACACGCAAAGGCGTATCCGGAAAGACCCAGAACCAGTTGTTCGAGTTCAACATGCACATCAACAATCCGGCGCTGACGGGACAAGTATTGGTTTGCGTGGCTCGCGCCTCGATGAAACAACAACCTGGCTGCTACACGATGATAGAAATACCCGTCATCGACCTGCTGCCGGGCGAGCGTGAAGATTTGATAGCCCATTTGGTTTAACCGCCCCCTGCGTATCCGGTCGTTTAAGACTTAAAACAAAGTAAAAAGAGGCCGAAAAAGCCTCTTTTTACTTTTAATAACATAAAAACAGAATGAACTTCCACTTTTATATGTACCTTTGGGATAGGTTATAAATAACATATTTATTAATTTTCAATTAAACAATTATGAAAAAGTCTCTACTGTTATTAGCGGGTGTATTAGGTATAAGTAGCCTGAACGCCCAAACGACTGAGGAACAAACTACAAAGTTCCGTGACAATTGGTCTATTGGTTTGAATGGTGGTATTGTGACTCCGCTCAGCCATAGTGCATTCTTCAAGAATGCCCGTGCCACCGTGGGTATTGATCTCAACAAGCAACTCTCTCCGATTTATGGCTTGACATTTGAAAACATGTGGAGCATCAACACGTTCGAGAGCAGTGCAGCTTTTGATGCAAGCAATCTGATGTTGTTGCACCGCATCAATTTAAATAATGTGTTCTGCCGTTACAAAGGCAAACCTAGCCTGTTTGAAGTTGAAGCATTGGCCGGTTTCGGTTGGTTGCACGTAAACGACGCATATTACGGAGAAGACGGGGACAAGGACGGCAACTGGCTTTCTTCAAAAGTAGGCTTGAACCTCAACTTCAATTTAGGTGAAAAGAAAGCATGGACCATAGCAGTAAAACCGGCTATATTGTGGAATGTAACCCAGTTTGGAAAAGACAACATCAACTTCCATTCCGACCAAGCTGCTTGGGAAATCACAGCAGGCGTAGTGTACCACTTCAAGAACAGCAACGGCAAGCACTACTATTCCAATGGTTGCAGCCATGCAGACCAGATTGCAGCCCTGAACGCCACCATCAGTTCGATGGAAGCTGAAGCTGCAGGCAAGGACCGTGCATTGCAGAACGCACAAAAAACCATCAACGACTTACAGAAGGATTTGAATGACTGCAAGAACAAGAAGGTGCCAACCACGGCTACGCAGACTGTAGAAAAGAACGAATACGTAGTCATCTTCCGTCAGAGCAGCAGCAAAGTAGACGCGCTCCAGATGCCGAATATCGACCGTTTGGCAAGCTATTTGAAGAAGAACAGCAACGCCAAAGTCACCATCTCAGGATACGCTTCACCGGAAGGCAACGCCAAGTTCAACCAGAAGCTGTCTGAAAAACGTGCGGAAGCCGTGAAGAACATTTTGGTGAAAGAATACGGCATCAGCACCAACAGAATCGAAACCCAAGGTAAGGGAGTGGGCAGCATATTCGGTAAACCGGCTTATAACCGTGCAAGCATCTGCGTGACCGAATAATCATACAACAATCTTTAATTAAATCACAAAAAGAGGGCGACCTTTGGGCCGCCCTCTCTTTATTTACTAAAAAAGGTTACTTCCTAAAAAATATTACCATTATTATTTTGAAACTGATATAAATTACCTTATATTTGTGATGTATTACTAAACAAATAAATTATGAAAAAGTCTTTAATTGTAGTTATATTAAGCGCTTTCAGTATAAGCGGCTTAAATGCCCAAGATTATAATTTGGGTGGAAACAAATTTGGTGACAACTGGTCAATAGGCCTAAACGGTGGTATAGCCACTCCCCTCACCCATAGTACATTTTTTAAAAACTCTCGTGCAGTCATCGGTCTTGACATTAATAAACAGTTAAGCCCCATTTACGGTTTGACATTGGAAAGCAACTGGAGCATTAATACCCAAAGCCGAATGGCCGCCCAAAAGAGCGGTACGGCATTCGATGCCTTCAACCTGATGCTGTTGAATCGGCTCAACCTAAACAACATGTTTGCAGGATACAACGGTCAGCCACGCCTGTTCGAAGTAGAAGCCGTAGGCGGATTTGGTTGGTTACGCCTGAACGATTTCTATGAGACAGGCGAAGGTGCCAACCACTTGGCATCAAAAGCCGGAGTAAACTTCAATTTCAATTTGGGAGAAAAGAAAGCATGGACCGTAGCCATCAAACCGGCTATCCTATGGGATATGAGCATGTGGGATGCCGACAGGGCTCACTCCCACCCCAATTTCAATGCCAATTATGCCAACTGGGAAATTACAGCCGGAGTGGTTTATCACTTCAAGAACAGCAACGGCAAGCATCACATGACAAAGGTAAGAGCCTACGACGCATCGGAAGTCAGCGCACTGAACGCTACCATCAACAACTTGCGTCAGGACGTAAGCTCCAAGGATGAAAGCATGAGAAATACGGCTAACCGACTCCGCAACGAGGAACAGAAATCTGCCGATTTGGAACGTGCACTGCAAGAATGCCGCAACCAAGGCCCGAAAGTGATTACGAACAACAAGAAAACATTGGAGTCTGTCGTAACATTCCGTCAAGGCAAGATCGTCATCGACGCGTCACAGCAACCCAACGTAGAACGTATCGCCACTTATCTGAAGAACCATAAAGAAGCTAAGGTGAACATCTTAGGATATGCTTCTCCTGAAGGAAGTGCCGAAGTGAACGAACGTATCGCCAACCAACGTGCGGAAGCCGTGAAGAATATGTTGGTGAACAAATACAGAATCGACGTTCGCCGTATTACAGCTAAGGGACAAGGCGTAGGCTACATGTTCGAGGAACCGGATTGGAACCGCGTCAGCATCTGTACGATTGTTGAAGATTAATCATCATTAGACTGATATAAAAAAGGCCGCTTTTCGCAAGCGGTCTTTTTTATACCCTTTATCGTTTGGGAATCCTAAAACACTGTGATTCTGCAATCTACATATTACTCCATCAGGCTCCTCGTTTTAACATTTTTTTCTCAGCCAAACGATTTTTCAATCTCATGAGATTGATTTTTCATTCTGCGCCAAACGATTTCCCGTTTGCCTCATATCGGCAGAACACCTTCGGCAAAGGCATTTGTCCTCCTGCAAAAACCGCCCCTTTTGTCAAGATTATAAAAAGCATCAACGGACAACCCCAACTCCAAGAGCCAACTCCCGGCAAGCCTTACGGTCCACCTTACCATTTCCCGCCACCGGTACGGCTTCCACGCGCAAAATATGCCGGGGAACATGGTAACGAGGCAGAAAAGCCTTCATCGCACCAAACAAGTCGGCATCATCCATCGGGAAATCACGTACCAACAACAACACCAAAGCCTCGCCCAACTGCCGGTCCGGCACGGAAGTCAAAGCAAAAGGCACGCCGATAAGCTCCTTCAGCCAACGCTCTTCCTCCTCTATCTGGATTTTTACGCCCCCGCTGTTTACCACATTATCCGCACGCCCCACAATCATGAACGTGCCGTCGTCATACAAACGCGCCACGTCGTTCGTCTCCAAATCGGAAACACACAATTCCGGTGCATGAATCACCAACGTCCCCCGGGCGGACAGCGACAAACTTACCCCCTCGAAAGGACGATAACCTGCCGAAGCCTCCGGCCCGTTAAGCGGACGCAAAGCGACATGCGACAATGTCTCCGTCATGCCGTAAGTGGAATACACCCGGCAGGGCAAGTACTCCAAACGCCGTTCCAAAGCCTCGTCCACCGCTCCGCCCCCCACGATGACACAACGAACACGTGCCAGACGCTCCCGCTCGTCCGCCTGCCCCAACGTGTTGTAAAGTTGCATCGGCACGACAGACAGGAAATCCACCCGCTCCTCCATGTCGGCCAACGGATGCCCCGACGGACGACGAACCCATAGATGCAGCCCGGCCACCAAGGCACGCACGACCATCATCTTAGCCCCGATATACTTCAAGTCCATGCACAGCAAAGCCGTGTCGCCCGGGCGCAAGCCGAGGAACTCACACGTCCGAACGGCACTACGCATCATCCGCTCTTTTTCCACTCTCATCCGCTTGGGGACACCGGTGGAACCGGAAGTCTGCACTTCCACCGTAGACGCAGGCGAGAACCATTCCGCCAGAAAGGCATAAACGGCCCGCAAAGCCTCATCTTCCTCTTCAACGGACAACGCGGCCAGTTCGTGCAAGTCTGCCGCCGAGAAACGCCGCCCCTCCACGCCGACATGCTGCCGTTCAATCTCCGTCTGCCACATACCACAAACAATCTTTCCGGATTTCCAACGGCATCGGTACGTTGTCAGTGAACAACATTCCCGTGCCCAATCCCTGCGGCATCCGGGTGTGCCATGTGGCACACCATTGCGCAATGGCATTCAAGCCTACGTTCGACTCCAGTGCCGAGGTAATCCACCATCCGACGTTCCTCTTTTCCGCCTCTTCTATCCACTCCCGGCAACCGGAGAACCCGCCATGCAACGAGGGTTTCAGCACGATATACTGCGGATGGAGCACGTCCAACAGCCTCTGCTTCGCTTCAAGGCTGCAATGTCCTATCAGCTCCTCGTCGAAAGCGACGGGCAAGGGCGAAACCGACACCAGTCCGGCCATTTCGTCCCATTGCCCGGCCCGTATGGGCTGCTCGATGGAATGCAAATCAAGTTCGGCCAACCGTTTCAGCTTGTCCAAGGCTTCAGCAGGAGCAAAAGCCCCGTTGGCATCCACCCGGAGTTCCACCTCACGAGCCGGGAAATGCCGCCGGATGAAACGCAACAAGTCCAATTCCTCCTCGAAACCGATGGCACCGATTTTCAACTTGACACAACGGAAGCCGGCTTCCAACTTCTCCCTGATTTGCCTGTACATGGCATCATAGTCGCCCATCCATATCAACCCGTTGATGCAGATGCCCTCTTCACCGCGCGAAAAGGGCGTATCCCACAAGGCATACGTCCCTTGCTCGAAATGGCGCAAAGCCGTCTCCAACCCGAACAGCATGGAGGGGTATTCCCTCCACCGTTCCATATCGACCTGCCCCGTACGGGCCACCTCCGCACATATCCCGCGCAACACGCTTTCGTAATCCGGCAAGTCATCCACACTCAACTGTGGCAAGGGAGCGCATTCGCCCCATCCCTCACGTCCCGGACAGGCAGCGGATGACACCCTGACGTACCACGACCGCCGCTCCGTGTACACTCCCCTTGACGTACCCGCCGGCTTTTTAAAATGAAAAAGCCGAGGGAAAACATCTATCTTATAATCTATCATTCCCATTCTATCCTCAATGTCACTGCATGCACCGTACATTCCCACATACGGAAACCCACCTGCAGCATATCACTTTAGGGTGCAAACTTAGAAAAAATCTTCGGATAATCATGCTTCCACCTTAAAAAACACAATCTTCCGCGACCGACGGGAATAAAAGTAACAGACTTTACACACTCTCCCAGGCACGAAAGGAATGATTCACTCCAATTTCTGGAAAGTAAACAGCAAACCGTCCACCCGTAATTCACCATTAACTAACGTACCGATGGTACCATCCGTGATATACACCTTATTGCCATCAAGCACATAAGTGTAAGTCCTCACATTTTCCGCCACGAAAGACACCGTCTTTCCTGAAATAGTTTCCGTATGAAACGCACCGGACTTATGGCCTATGTAGCAATTCGTCGTAAAACTTTCTACGGTATTAGCATTCAGGAAACGGTATGAAACGGCTCCTCCTGTAAAACCGTCTTCATCGGCATTGTCTTCTTCCACCGCTTCTCTCGCCATATCACGAAGGTCTGTCAACGGCAACCAATACCCTATGACTCCTCCGCCACCTGCTTCATCATCGTCCTTATCGCAAGAAGAAAAAAACACCAACCCCAACAACAGGCACAGCATGAATCCCGGCAACTGCCATAATTTGAAACTTTTCATATCCATCACATTTTATCTTTTAATTAATCATTTATCGGCCACCGGGCGTATGGCTCCCCCGAGACAACAGTCCATCCCGTCTGTCGGCCCAGGCTCACCACCAGTTTCTCCCAATCCATAAACCAATAGACTACCATAAGAATACTGCTCAAACGTGCCTGTCCAATAAACGCTAAGCCCATTGGTAAGGACTTCTGACCCTATCCGCCGCCCACACAAGGGGAAAAAGAGCTTGTTCCCGTTGGGAGCAATGAACAGCAGCCCTTCCACATTATTATACAGAACCGTTTTCACGAGACAATCTTCCACCAAGTCATCCATTTCTTTCCGCGTGGGCATGCGCAAGCGGCCTTGCGATTTCACATAAGCAATGTCCAACTCCGTACCGCTTATCTCCTTCGGAGGATTCACCCCGGCATAATACTCATAACATCCGGGAGCAGGCACATAAAAGTCATAAGTATCAATAATCCCTTGGTACTTGACAGTTCCCGTAGGATCGCCCCATCCGCACAAAACGCCGGTCTGCTCCGGTGAAGACGCATCCCAATTACACGAGGCCCATTTCACCCGACCTCCCATGTCTACCAGTTCGCCAGCCGTAGGCACATCGATACCATCGTCAGCAGGCTTCATCGTGAATGTTTTCGTATTGCCATATTCATAAGCCCCGTCTTTCTCAAAATATGCCCTGTAATAATAGGTCGTATTCGGTGTCAAACCTTCCAGAGTCGTTTTGAAATCTCCTGTCTCCGACATACCAACCTGTACTTTCACCACTCCTTCATTGCCGGCTTCCGGTGATTTCGATGTCCCGTAAACAAAACCAAAAGCATACACCTCAGGCACTTTCCCGGTTATGGAGCACGTCCCGGAAACCTCCACAGTGGTGGAAGACAATCCCGAATACGGTTGCGTCAGGATGGTCACGGAATACGCATCCTTGTCACCGTTGCCGCCGCCCGTCCCACCGTTATCATCGTCGCTACACGATACAAAAAACATCATGCCCAAAATCCACATCCAAACCGGACATTTAAAACATAACTTTTTCATTTTTTTTAATTTAATGTTGTTCTCGAATTCAGTTTACCATGCAAAGATAGGCAAATCGAGAAGATGAAACGGAAATGGATAGTTCCAAGAAGTTGACAGAAATATTGCCATTTGATTAACATCCCTATTCCGTTCCGGAACTAAAAGGAAGGGAAAAATTTACGTCACACTTCATTTCCTGTGAAAGGTCTCCGAAAAAGTCATGATGAAGAATACAAGAAATACGCCACAACAAAGAGATATCAATATTTTCTTTGCCGAATATTTTATATACGTTAGGCCGTGTGCAACACAACTGTCTTGCAAACCATGTCACCGTACGCCCTTGCTCGTGAAGCGTGCAAGCTATAAGCTGTCCGATATGCAGCATACCCCTCTTTATTCATCCGGACTCCCAACGGACATGTTAAATCCAACATAAGAACTGACTGTATATAGAAAAGGCGTAGGAATCTTACCTTTGCCCGTTCCGAGTTCCAAGGCCTTCGCATGCCCACCTGTCAAGAACGAGCAACGCAGAAAGCCCACGCCGATATGTATACGGCATGTCCTTTCCCCAAAAGGGAAGGACAGTACGTAAATATACATACCACGAGGACGTTACCGGTTGCCATCTGTTCTTTCGACAGGTCAAAAGGTGCGAAGTTCTGAAACCCGAAAGCCAGACGCTTGTAAACGTCTTCTCCATATATAATGCACATATCCTTGCCCACCCTTGGGCTTTCTGCGGAAATGTACAAGGCAAATATAGGAAAAAATGATGAATACTGATGTTCTCCATTCATTTTTTCTTCTTTTTGCAGTATCCGAACTTATCTAAACCTATTGGTCAGTAAACGGTGATAAACGAGTGATGAAGAAATTCTCCTATTGAAAATCAGAAGAAACATACTACTATGTATTGCATAGTACCAATATAATACATATATTTGCACGGAACAAAGGGACACACCGGCCGGACGTCTCCTTACTTAAACGTTAAAAGCCTATGAACGTAGACAATGCAAAATCACAAATGCGGAAAGGAATGCTGGAATATTGCGTCATGCTGTTGCTGCGCAAGGAACCGTCATACGCCTCCGACATCATCACACGGCTGAAGGAAGCCGATTTGATTGTCGTGGAAGGCACGCTCTATCCGCTGCTCACCCGCCTGAAAAAGGACGGACTGCTGAGTTATGAATGGCGCGAATCCACTCAGGGACCTCCGCGTAAATATTATGCCCTGACGCTCGACGGCGAAACCTTCCTGGCCGGACTGGACTGTGCCTGGAATGAGCTTTCCGCCACCGTGGGGCATCTGAAATCAGAAAGCCCCATAAGGCTTCCCCTACAAGAAAAAGACTGAATCCTTAACTTTTAAATACATAACATTTATGAAAAAGAATATTACCATCAACCTCTTCGGATCGCTCTATGCCATCGACGAGGACGCTTACGAACTGTTGAACCAATACCAAAAGAACATGCAACGCTACTTTTCCCGCCAAGAAGGGGGCGAAGAAATTGCGGAGGACATCGAACGCCGCATTGCTGAATTGTTCGATGAACTGAAGGCGTCCGGGGTGGAAGCCATTACCATAGAACACATGCAGGAAATCATCAAACGCATCGGGAACCCGGAAGAAATGGATAATCCGGAATCAGAAAACCTTTCCGAAGGCACAGAAGAACCGCATGAAGGACGCAAACCGAAAGAAACCATCCACAAGAAACTTTTCCGTAACCCGGATGACAAAATGTTGGGCGGCGTCACCTCCGGTCTGGCTTGTTTCTTCGGCATCGATCCACTGTGGCTCCGCCTACTGATGATATTGTTTGCCTGGTTCTCCCTCGGCACCATGATTGTCATCTACCTCATCCTATGGATCATTACCCCGGAAGCCCAAACCCCGGAAGACCGCTTGCGCATGCAAGGACGCCCCGTGAACATGGAAAACCTGCGCGACGAAATCATGGAAGGCGCACGCAAAGCCGGACAATATGCCACAGCACCGGAAACGAAAAAAACAGCACGCGGATGCCTCACTGTCTTACTGGACATTATCACTGCAGTTTTTAAAGGTTGCCTCTTTGTCTTCATTGGCGGACTGATTCTCATATTGTCCATCGTCTTATTGTTCGCTTTGGTCATGCTCTGCCTTTTCCTGATTTCCGCATGTTGCGGAGGTATAAGCGAGGGCGTGTTCAGTTCGTCGGCAGACCAAGCCTTTTTCAACGGGCTTGTCAACGGTTCCATCGGCCAAGGCATTTATTGGATAGCCTCGATAAGCTTTATTGTCTTGTCGGTCCTCACTTTGTATATAGGCGGACATTCCATCTTACGCATGACCGGACGCATAGCCCCAATGAACGCCATGAAACGGTTGGCACTCCTCGGGACATGGGTCGTATGCCTGGCTGTCTTCATTGCATCGGCCATTCAGGGCAATGCTTTTTATGAACGTTACAGACGGGAGTTCTACAAAGAAAAACAAGAACGTGAAGACACCGCCCACCGACAGAAACAGTTAAGCTACCTGAAAAACGAAGGTTGGACAGTCATCAGGCACGAAAACTGTGACGGTTACGTGAAAAGCGGAGAATATTATACCGGTGACCGTGAAATGCAATATATCGATGCCTGGAGCGGCAACCGGAACATGGAATATGAGTTGGAACAAACCGTACACATGGCACCCGGCATCTACCGGTTGGAGGCCGCCGCACGGACTGACGGGCATGGTTGCGAAATCTTCGCCATTTCCGGAGGAAAGGAACAAAAGACCCAAGTACCTATATATAGCAATGAAGGCGGCGAAATCTGGCAGGATGCCAAAAAGAAACAGAACGACGGTACCGTCTCATTGGGCTTATGGAGAAATATCACCGAAGCCAATGGAGGAAAGGGCTATGGATGGAGCACCGTAAGGATTGACAGCATCGTCACACACAACGGTACCATACGCTATGGCGTGACCAATATCCGCAGCAGGACATGGGACGGGACTTGGTTCTCAGCCACGGATTTCAAACTGGAAAAGACCGGTAATCTCCCCCAACGGAATCCTTCTTCCATCCCTCGGAAACCTGCCCGGCATCCTTAAAAAAGTAGCCTGATATGAGTTCAATCCTTCACAGGATACCTCATATCAGGCTACTCACACCAATATTAACCTAATTTCTAACTGCATCTCTCTTATTAGACCAAGGTACGCTCCATCATCTTAGAATGCCTTCACATCAGGATTTCTGAAACGCATGGCAAAGATAAAACGAATCATCCATTCCATTGGTGACAGATAAGCACAAAAAATGGGACATTTTCATCCAAATGCACTTTATGCACCATTTCTACCCGTTTTTGACGCTTTTTGTCTAATTCCGGCTAAAGGATTCACCAAATATCATCCCAAACGTTCTTGTTCGACAACTGTTCGGCATCCGAATAATCATCATGGATATCCATTCCATTTCCTGACCCACAAAGCATGTCTTGTTGCAACAATACCACTGCGTCAACCTCAGGAGTTACATATACCTTCTTTTTCATTTCGTTTCCTATTTTAAGATTTTCCTTCCATTTATAATATAAATTCCTTTGGGCAACCCCTCCAAAGCCTCAGAAGCCTTCACACCGGAACGCACGCGTATGCCGGAAATCCCGTAGACATCCACAGGGGCTTCCTCTGCCGTAAGCTCTGTATCGGTGATACCCGTTGCATCAAAGTCGAATGCAAGGAAGTTGGCCTCTTGCGCCACGGCCTCCGGCAAAGCCAAATATGCCTTGTTCGCTCCGTTTACGATAGAGCTGCCGTCTTGGGTGGCAAAGTAGAAGCCTAAACCGTTCGTCACATCATCAGCCAGTTTGTAGTACTTGTAGCCTTCGGCATCCACAGTGGTTTCCACCAACGTGCCTTCCAACAGGTTATCCTCCGGACGCGACATGTTTGCCACACTAAAGTTACCCGTATAACCACCGGCCTTACCCCTAAGAAGGATACCGGTCAAACCCGGGACAGTACTGCCCGAAGCATAACGCCAATCCACAGCCAAAGTGGTTCCTCCATCGGAAATCCCGGTCACGACACCGGCTTCCAGACCTTCAGGCACAGTAAAGGCATTAGCGGAATAATAAGTAGCCATACCTGCGTCAGAGATGCGAATAGCCTGCGAGGCGGATTCGGGGACACCGATGTAATACAAGCGGAAGTTGTCGGCCTCCCAATGCTGTCCATTACCATGTACGATATCTTCACCCTTCACTCCCAAATAAAGGACACCTCCACTTACGTCCATCCGTAGTTCCGTGGTTGAACCATCGTTCACCCCGGTAGCGGCATTATAAACCGCTTCATCGCCATTGAAATCAGAGAACTCCATGTTTACGTTATCCAACGAACCATATAAATTCACATTCGCGGCATCACGAGTACAATAAGTGGCAGCTTTCAACAGATAAGTACCGTCTGGCAAATTAGCTACACGGTTTCCTGTCCCTCCTATTTTAGTATAATAATGAGCCTTGCCTACATTGTTGTTTTCATTGCTTGACCAACTAGAAGACCATAATGCGGCATCTCCTTTCCCCCCAGTGGTGACATCAGGACTATTGTTTTCTCCAAGTGCGGCCACGACCCATCCGTCCGGAGCTTCCTTGTTCTCTCCTACTTGATAAATATTCGGGTTCTGGATAAAACAGGTCATGTCTATGGGAGCATCTGATGTAGCCTTCGACAAGAAATCCATAGTCATTGCATTGCGGCAAACCAAATTCAAAGCCGCCACATCGGTTGTTACTTTCTCGAAAGTCAATGCCACATCATCCAAATCACTCACGACTTGCCGGTAAGCATCCGTCTCGCCAAGTCCCGTTATCGCATCAGCCAGCTCTTTGGCCTTTTCCAACGGATATATCATACCCATCCAAAGCCTGGCATCCCGGACTTGGGCATTAAGAATTTCCACGTAAACAGGAGCCTGTGTACCCATAGCCGACATCTGCGTTTCCTGCAATATCCTTTCGGCTTCAGTTATGCCCCGCTCCAAAGCTTCTTTCCCCTTGGTGGACAAGGTATATGTACCGTCCTCAACCTTTGCATAAAGCGACTCGGCTGTTTTTATGGAAGCCACTAAACTGTCCACATTGACCTGCACGTCCTTAGCTTCGGCCATGACCTCAGACAGAGCTTTCTGTGCTACTTCTATACCATCGCCCGAAACATCTTTATTTTTGTCATACACCTCCTGCAACTCCGTGGCGATGGCGGTTGCCCCGGAAACTGTAAAATCCGCAATCAAGGTTTCCAACATCTTCAATGACTGTTGGAATGCCTCAGAAGCATCTGCCTCTCCCAAATACGTTAAACGAAAGTTATCAAAAGCCGCCCAATCTTTTGATATATGTACATCCTTCCTCACACCAATCCTCAATGTACCATCCATCACGACCGTACGTACTTCATTACCGCCATAACGCCCAACCAAGAAAGCATCGGCAGCCTGCTCCATGTTATTAGGAATGCCTTTCCCGTCATCCTTCAGCAACTGAAGCGGAGTCTCATCTGCATTCGCATATAAAATAGCATTCTGTGCCCCATTGGCATCCACGTTACCGCCTGGACGATAATACCCTTGGCAGGATACCAAATAACATCCGTTTTTCAATCCTGTCATAACTTGGTATACCTCAAAGTTTGCATTGTCGTACGCCTCAGTACAGGAATTTGTAGACTTTGCCGCCCTGTCTGGTCCGATAAGCGTCAGTGTACCACCGGTATGGCTTTCCTTCCATTCACTCGGCTGAGAACGGTCGAAATTAGCTCCTGTGACATAAAACGTGGCATCTACGCCCTGCTCTTCCGTCGCGTTATCCAAAGCCTTGATACGTTGGTCCTTGGATACCAAAATCCATTCGCAAACATCTACAGTTTCCACCCGTGCCAGAACCGTACCCGAACCATTGTAATGTAAATAACGACCATTCCCAAACAAGGAAAACTCATACACTTCGTCTTCTATATTCTGGTCAGTAAAAATATATCCGGTCTTGTCTTTGTCAATGTAGTCATCTTTCAAATAATTATTAGCCGTCGTCTTGATGGCATATTTACCATCGGGCATAACCTCTAACGTACACAACAGGCCGGGCTGCCCTAACGAGGCTTGCGTGCCCCAAGTATTTGCCCCAAGCAGGAATCCTCCACCTTCCTTATTATAAAGGTAAAACTCTCCACCTTCGGCAGGCAAAGGTTCCCCCACCCAAGAAGATTCTTCCTGTGCCCACACCCCGTTCGCGGCCATACAAGCCACAAACACAGCCATCAACGGCCTACGCTTCCCCATCAACGGGAACAAAGAATTTGGTATTTTCTTTTTCATGTTTAAAAATTTTAAGGTTCTATTGTTTTCCACCGTGCCGCCACCGAACCTATTGACGAGGACACGGAGCTTTCATACGGAATAAACATCATGCTAGCCAACTTGTTTCTATTCCTTTTTCAGGATACAAAATTATATTCTTCCTCCACATTGGAATAAGACATAAAATAACCAATGATAGGATAAATCTTACCAAAAAACATTTTCCGACCCGTTTTCCGTCATATATCATGCCATATTCCTTTCTTCCTTTGAAAAGAAGGATACGAATCGGACATATAAAAAGTCCGGATTGAAAACCTACCGTTTCAATCCGGACCCAATCAAAATAAGATAGACGCTGCCACCTGTTATACCGCCTTGTTCCACATACTTTTAGAACCTCCACTTCGGTTTACGCTTCTCCAGGAAAGCACGGCCACCCTCCTGAGCCTCATCAGTCATATAGTAAAGCATCGTGGCGTCCCCGGCCAGTTCCTGAATACCAGCCTGGCCGTCCAGTTCGGCATTCAGCCCCACCTTTATCATACGCAGGGCCAACGGACTGAGTTGCATCATCTCTTCCGCCCATGCCACATATTCGTCTTCCAATTCAGCCAAAGGCACCACCTTGTTGACCAATCCCATGTCGAGGGCCTCCCGGGCATTATACTTCCGGCACAGGAACCATATCTCACGGGCTTTCTTCTGACCTACGACACGGGCCAGATAAGAGGAACCGAAACCGGCATCGAAGCTGCCCACGCGAGGTCCGGTCTGCCCGAAAATGGCATTGTCCGAAGCTATCGTCAGGTCGCACACCACATGGAGCACGTGCCCTCCGCCGATGGCAAAACCGTTGACCGCCGCAATCACGGGCTTGGGCAACGAACGGATTTGTTTTTGCACCTCCAACACATTCAAACGGGGCACACCGTCGTCCCCGACATATCCCCCGTGCCCTTTCACGTGCATGTCGCCTCCGGAACAAAAAGCCTTGTCGCCCGCTCCTGTCAACACCACCACACGGACATCGCGTCGCTCGCGGCAAATATAGAACGCGTCGCTCATCTCCGACACCGTGCGCGGCGTAAAAGCGTTGCGCACCTGCGGGCGGTTGATGGTGATACGGGCAATGCCGTTATAAAATTCAAAAAGAATATCCTCGTAATCTCTCAAAGTCGTCCATTCTCTGTTCATATCTTTTATCTTAAAAAATTCTTCCATCTCTCCTTTATCGCATGATAGTAATTCCGTAGCTCTTCTGCATCGGCCTCCGCATCGGTAAACACTTCCAACAAGACAGGTGCCGTGGCTGTTTCGTCCAACAAATCATCAAAAGCGGCCAAGAGGGACACAGTGTCCGCAGCCTGCAAATAAGTGAATCCCTGCGATTCAGCCCAACCTGCCGCCGACGCGCCATGAGAAGCCGTCACGAAATGCCGCGTATCCCCGGCCATGTCCAATCCGGGCAAGGCATGGAAAATGGCCCCGCCGCCGTTGTTCAACACGACAATGCGGAGGTTGGAACGTATATGGCCGTTCCATAACGCATTCATGTCATAAAAGAAACTCAAATCACCTACAAGCAGGAAATTCATCCGGTCGGACACTGCCGCATAACCTACCGCAGCCGACACGGAACCCTCTATGCCGTTCACTCCTCTGTTGCATTGCACTTCCACACCTTCGGGCAGGCGGCACAATTCCGCCAAGCGCACCACCGAACTGTTGGCCAAATGGAGCACTGCATGGGGTGGCAATGCCTCTAACACGCGCCGCACGGCATACATCTCGGAGTATCCGGTTTCCGGAGAGGCCAACCGGGCACAACTTTCATGCCATAGCTGCGCATACGCCCCGGACGGCAAAGCCTCCGGCCGGAAAAACAAACGGAAGAAATCAGCAGGAGAAGCCTCCACAACCGTGGTCAACGCACAAAACAAATCCGCCGGAAGGCCGTCCGGCGAAACATGCCAGTGCACCAACGAAGGCGTACGCCTCAGGAACTGTTTCAAACGTTTCGACACGACATGCCCGCCTACGGTAATCACCAAGTCCGGGCGCAACGCCTGCAAGTCTTCCTCACGGGCTGCATATAACAAGGCATCGAAGCCCCGTACCGCATCTGAAGCCGACGGGCAATTCCCCAACACTTCAGCCAACCAAGCCACGCGACTGCCGGACAGGCAAGCCGCTACACCGGCCGCCTCGTCCGAAGACATCTGCCCCGACACGACCAGAACCCGACGGTACTTGGGAAGCTCTTCTTTCAGGAAGAAAGACAAAGTCCGTCCCTCGTCGGACATATCCCGCCGTACCATACGCCGTACGGAAGGCAAAGCTTCCGCCGTAAATTGAAACAACGGTTCGGAAAGGGGGACATTGATATGCACCGGCCCGTAGCCGTGGTGGTCCACTTCAAGCAAAGCCTCGTTGACAAGCCGGTTGGCATACCATTCATCTTCCCCGGTACGTACCTCGGGCAGGTTGACCGCCTTCCGCACCAAGCCACCGAAAACACCCGGCTGCGGCAAAGTCTGCCCGTCCATCTGCCCGATCCAAGCCGCCGGACGGTCGGCGGAAACGACTACCAAAGGTACCCGACGGTAGAACGCCTCGCACACCGCCGGATGGAGGTTGAGCAAAGCCGAACCGGAGGTGCAACAGACCACCACGGGAGCCTGTACATGCAAAGCCAATCCGACGGCGAAGAAACCGGCACTGCGCTCGTCCGTCACCGAAAAGCATTCAAAATCCTCACACGTGGCGAAAGCCTGTACTAACGGCACATTACGGCTTCCGGGACACAACACCGCCCGGCGAATGCCGTGCGCACGCAGCAAGGCAACAAGCTGCAACACGTTCTTCTTATCCGAATACATCAGTTCCTCCTTTCGAGATTACATATTTCATAGTCTGCAACTTACGTTCCGTCTCCATCCATTCTTCTTCGCACACGGAAGCCGGCAAGATCCCGCCTCCGGCATACAGGCGGATTTTTTCCGCCCCTTCGCCACATTGCATGCATCGCAAATTCACATACAAAGCCGTCTTCCCCTCCGGCTCCCACCGTCCGAGGAAACCGGCATAATAGCCACGGTCATATCCTTCATGCGACAGGATGAAGCGAAAAGCCTCTTCTTTGGGCAACCCGCATACGGCAGGCGTAGGATGCAAAGCCTGCAACAAGCCGCCTAAGGCTTCGGCCGAAGAAAGACGGAAACGGATATCGGTTTTCAAATGGGCCAATTCTCCGGCCGTAGCCGTATAAGGCCCTTCCACTGTGAACCGGATATCCCGTTCCCGCAAGCAACCGCCGATATATTCCGTCACAAAAGCTTGTTCGCGGATGTTCTTTTCCGACCACGGACCTGCCAACTTGCCCTCTTTCAGGAATTGCGTACCGGCCAAAGCCACTGTACGGTAGTCCCCTTTTCCTCCGGCCAAAAGGATTTCGGGCGTAGCCCCCAACCAAAAACCGGTTTGCGGCGTATGGAACAAATACACGTATGAATGCACATAACGGCGGCAGGCCGCCCCGAAAGCCCGCGCCCACGAAAAGCCCCGGGGAAAAGCATCCGTACAAGCACGGGAAAGCACCAACTTCTGAAAATCCCCGGCACGAAGCGCAGCGGAAAAAAAACGAAAAGCCTCACGGTACTCCTTCGACGGCTGTTCCTCCAACCGTCCGCAAAAGGGCATCGGAGCAGGTGCCTCTACCTCATCGGGACATACAGCCCGGGATATACCGGCTTCTATTTCCTCCTCCAAAGGAAGCAGCCATAAAGGATGCCCCTCTCCGAACCGAAAAGGGGCAAACACAAAACCAGTCTTCCCGTCCAACGGCGGGATGCCTTCAAAAGATTGCAGGGAGGACCGTGCCGCCCGTATGCCGTGACAAACACTTTCCCCCGGCTCACGGTAGAACACAAAGGCATCTTTTCCGCCCTTAATCCATTCATCTATTACCGCCTCGTCGTCCTGCATGCGGCTCATTTGCGTTTCATCACACTGTTCATCACCCGGATGGAAGACACCAATTTCCCCGTGGAAGTGAACACATCCACGTTCCACACGTGTGAAGAGCGCCCTTTATGCACAATCGTGGCCACAGCCCTCACCGTATCCCCCTCGTGGGCCGAAGAGATATGGTTGCCGCTCACTTGCATCCCCACAACGAATTCATCGGGATTGCAAATCACCATCGACCCCAACCCGGCCACTGTCTCTGCCAAAGCCAACGTGGCCCCGCCGTGCAGGATGCCGAAAGGTTGGCGCGTGCGGTGGTCCACCGGCATGGTGGCTTCTATCCGCTCGTGGGAAGCATACGTATATTGTATGCCCAAATTCCCCATCAACGTAGTCTGCGCCTGTGCATTCAAGGCATCAAGCGGTATCTCGCTTTCGCGCACCTCGGCCAGGAAAGCATTCTCCACCGCCACGGCCACACCGTCTTCATTGTTGGAGAGGGTCACGTAGTCGGCACAACGCTTCACCGAATCCGGGGCATTCCCCATGGCAATGCCCAAATCGGCCAACTGCAACATGGTCACGTCGGCCACGCCGTCGCCGAACACCACAATCTCGTCCGTCTTGATGCCCTCCATTTCCATGATGACGCCCAACGTATTGGCTTTGTCCACCCGGCTGCCCACCACTTCCAGGAAATACGGCTCGGAACGGAACACATCCAATACACCGTTCAAACGACGCTTCCAATGGTTCTCCAACCCCACCAAAGCTTCCTCGTCATCGCTCACCAACATACATTTGCAAGGCGGGTAATCTATTGCCGCAGAGAAAAACTCCTGATGCTCCAACTTCATGCCGTTCAAGGCCGCTTCGGCTCGCACATGCGGATCATCCGGGTTATTCGTCACGACCGTATCCCCGTTATAAGTAAGGATCGAAAAACCGTTTTTCTCGGCTTTCTTCTCCAAATAAGTGATATGTTCCGGATTGATACGGCGTTCAAATACCACCTCTCCGTTGGAAGCGTTAATCACCTGGCCACCGTTATAAGAGAGGATATACCCGTTATATGTACCCAATTCCAGTTTCTTGGCCAATGGCAACAAACCGTAAGTGGGACGTCCCGATGCCAACATGATGCGTACGCCCATCTGCTGCACTTTGAGCAACGTGTTCAGCGTCCGCTTGCTAATCTCCTTCTCGTCGTTCAACAGTGTCCCGTCCACGTCGAGCACTAACATTTTATATTTCATACTCCCACGTTTTTTTATTCATGTACACAAATATAGCGAAAGCCTTTCAGAAAAGAGGACGGAAGAAGTAGTTTATCGCAAAGCTTCACGTTTTTTAGGGAACGGCACCCGGAAATTGCCAAATTGTCAATTTGTCAATTCAGGCTCCACGTGGCTGCGCTATTTGTCCCCCGGTCCGCCCTTGTTCCCCGATACACGATTCTCACGCATCAGGAAAATGTCTTTTCGCCACCCCGGCCTCTCTTATATTGGCAAATTGCCCGGCCTCGCCACGCGGCATGCGCAGGCAAACCGGAAACACGTCAGCACATCGTGGCACCGGCCTGACATCCTGACATCCGGATTTTGAAGGCAAATCCCATCCAAATAGGAAAAACAAGGTGCCAAAAGCCCGTTTTTCACTTTGCCTTCCAAAGCCTTTTCCACCCACAAACGGACATCGGCGGAACAAGATGCGGACAAAAAAAATGTTTTTTCAGCCGAACGAAAAATCATTCGGCTGAGATTGGGGTTCTACTTAGGTTAAAAAACGTATAATAACAGGCTGAAACGCAAATTTATGTATCCGGAAAGGGCTTTAAAAGCTTATGGAAGGCTACAAATACAGGGGCAAGCATAAGCACAAAAAGGAAAGGAAGGTGTCATTTTGTCAACCGGAAGTCCATTTTTCTTAAAATGGTATGTAATACCCCATATTATGTTATTATTTGACCCATAACCCATTGAATATTGAACATATATTTGCAAGGTATGAAAATAAAATCGAGATGGCATGAAGAAAAAAAACGTTTTGTTATGGTTATGTACCTTATGTTTCCCGTTGGGAAGCATGGCACAAGGGTTTATCCATCCGGGGGCATTGCATACCCAAGCGGATTTTGACCGGGTGAAAGAGAAGCTGGCCAACGGCGAAGAACCATGGACTGCTGCTTACAAGTTTTTCAAAACCAGCCCGTATATCATGACCGTGGACGACCGGCATCCCACTCCGGTGCGCAGGATTGTCCGTGGCTGCGGGGCCGGTTGCCCGTGGCTACCCCCAGGAGAAAACACGGATAACTATGGAACACCACAGGATAATGCGCACGCGGCCTATCAATTCGCACTCGAATGGAAGATTACCGGGGATGAAAAATATGCCCGAAAAGCCGTCGAGTACTTGAACGCCTGGGCACGAACCTGCAAGGACATCGGCGGGAACAACAATTACGCCCTGGCTTCGGGACTTTCCGGCTATGCGTTTGCCAACGCGGGGGAACTGATGCGCGACTATGAGGGATGGAAACCCGCAGACTTCAAGCGTTACCAAGATTTTATACGTAGGGTGTTCGTCCGCAATTCCCTCAGTTTCCTTGAAAACCGCGCGGAAGGGCACGACGACCATTATTGGTCCAATTGGGGATTGTGCAATGTGCTTTGCATCATATCCGCAGGCATATTGTGCGATGACGTATGGGTGTATAACCGGGGCATGGAATTTTATAAGTATATGGAGGACCACCGTTACGGCGAGTCTATCCACATGTTGGTTTACCACTTGTTCGAGGATGAAGATGGCCCGTTCGGCTACATAGGGCAGATGCATGAGTCCAACCGCGACCAAAGCCATGCCAGCATGGCGGTAGCCCTGGCGGCAGATGTCTGCGGCGTGGGACGCAACCAAGGGGAGGATACCTATATGCACAAGGACGACCGTATTGCGGCCGGTTTTGAATATGTGGCCCGCTATAACATGTGGCAGGACGTTCCATACGTACCCTACACGAATATGGAGGGAGGTTATTTCCCGGAACCCGGGTGGGGCGGACGCGGCGTGGACCGCCCATGCTGGCCGCGTATCATAAACTATTATGAGAATGTGCGCGGGGTGGAAATGCCTTGGGGCCATGCCATCATGATGAGGCATAATAATGGCACAGGACTTGACGGCGGAGGAGGCTTCTATGGCGGAGGAGGCGGTTATGACCATTTAGGCTTTACCGCATTGATGTGCAGCCTGGATCCATTGACAGACAAAACCAAGGTGCCGACCAAATTGGGCGGAACGGTGCAGTACAACGGCGTGTCCACCACCCGTACGGAAGTATCCAACATCCCGAAAGGCTCACAGATGAAGATTACCGTGATTTTGCCGGAGGACGAAGAGGATACCGGCAAGTGGTCATGGGACGACGACCCCACCTGTAAAAGCAACGAGCGAGAACTTACCTTGGAGACATCCAGTGTGATTCGCGTGCGTTACATCAACAGCAAGGGCGTGGAATGCACGCGCATGTACTCCCTGCACGTGGAAGGCGAAGGAACCCCCGAAGGCTATGCCGATGTTTATGCGAAGGTCAACAGTGTGGAAATCCATGACTCCGTGATTTATGCCAAGAAATATGCCAACGTGATATTAGGGATGAATTATGATGGCTTTACTATCCGTGAATGGAAATGGGAACGCAGCACAGACGGCAAGCGGTGGACTGACTTGAGAACGAATTGCAACCTGTTGGAGATTGAAAGCGTGGCCAAGACCTACTATTACCGTGTGACCATGACACATCCGTCCGGTGCCACCATCATAAAGAATTTCCTTGTGGAAGTGGCAGAGGTGGACCCTTATGTGATACACGGAAACCAATCCCAACCGGGAACCAACCTGGTGTTGGAGAAAGGTTCTTCCTTCAGCATGTACGGCGTTCCGACGTCTATCTTAGGCAAGCTGCCGGAAACCACCCGTATTTATAAGTGGGTAGTGGGCACGGATACCATCCAGGCAGACACTTTGACTTATCATCTGGACGAACAAGGCAACAAAGTGGCCGACTTGAACGACACCTTGCATATCAAGAGCCTTGACAGCTGTTTCAAGTGCAAGTTGGTTTTCCAAAGGGTTGCCGAATCGGGAGCGGAAGCCAAGTCTGTTTGCCATTTCAACGTAGACGCGTATGAAGCATGCACGGAAGACCCGTCCTCGGAGGACAGCTATTACATCAGTAATGAGTGGGGTGCTTATCTTCGTAACACGGATGCCCAGTTCGTACCATACGCGGAAGAAAACGACCAGGATTACCTGTGGCGCCTGCGACGCTTGAGCGCAAGTTATGGCAACCGTTATATGCTCTTCAGCCGCACGAACAGCAAGATGCATCTGTCCAAAGACGGCAAGATGATGAACGGGAGCGATTATGCCAACAACTCGTTCAACATACTCCGCAAGTGTACGGACGAAGGTGTATATGCCATCCAACGCTCACCGGCGGCTTCCGGTGGCATGCTGTTGCCCAGCGAGGACGGCATGTTGTTGGAAGTGTCGCAAGCCCCTTGCTCCGGATTTCCCTTCCGTATCGTGAAAAAGACAGATAACCCCGACGGAATGGAAGAGGTGATGGCCGAAATGAAAGGTGAAGAGGCACAATTGATATCCTGTAACCGTCACGGCAACCGTTTGGCGGTAGAAGCCCAAGAAAGCGGCATGCTGAAAATCTATTCTTTCGACGGCCGCCTGGTCAAGTCGGTGCGTTGTACGGCCGGAAAGAATGAGGTTGGCCTCCCGGTACAAAACGTAGGTTGGTTGTTGCACTATGTGGGAACCTCCGGCCGCACGCAAGGAATGAAAATGCGCTAAAAGCCATGTACTGACATAACCGAACCGGATAGTACAAAATTAAGAAACGCTCCTATTGCCATCAGGTTCGGCAACAGGAAGACGTAAAATGAGAACCTTTAAACTTATGGACATGAAAAGAAAAATTTCAAAAGGAAATGGAAAGCGTATCCCGTTGGCCATCATGTTTACCATGATGAGCAGTGCGGTGCTGTTCGCACAACAACACCAGTGGATTGATGTGACGGATACTTATCTGGAGAACGCGGATTTCTCGACCGGAACTTCAGAGGGGTGGCAAGACGGGAATTTGGATCCGGTTGTAAATAAGGACTTCAAGAATGCGGAATATTTCAGGAAAAAGAATATTGCCGGACAAAAAGTGTTCGGCCTCCGCCCCGGCAACTACAAATTGACCGTTCGCGGTTTCCATCGCGCCGCAGGGGCTAATGGCGGAAAGGATTATGAGGCCGGTACAGAAGTAATCAATGCGTTCCTGATAGCAGGAGATGCCGAAATCCCATTCGTATCCCTCTATAGCGGGGTAAAAGACGAAACCATACCTAACCAACGCGATGGTTGGCCAGACGGGATGGAAGGCATGGCGAAGTACTGTGAAGCCCACCCCGACCAGTATAACAACGTATTGGAGTTCACCGTTTCCGACAAAGGCGAAATGCTTATCGGCGTGGACATGCGTGGCGGCGAGTGGACATGCTGGGACGATTTCAAACTCTATTTCGACGGTGTGGCTTTCGATGCCTTCCGCATGCAGATGAACCGTGCCACCGTGATGCGCGACTCGTTGAACACCCTCGACATACCGGCCTCTTCCGAACTTACCACGTTGCTCGATAAATATTCCGGTTACACAGAATCCACGCCTGAAGAAGACATCAACGCAGCCGTGGGTGAAATTGCCGGAAAAGTGGAACTGGCCATGGCCGTATGCCTGAACGCGAACACGATGCAGAAAGACATTACCGCAGCCCAAGGCATCTACGACAAGATTGAGAGCGGAGCCTACACCGTGTCGGAACAAGTGAAGGCCAATCTCAGCAAGGCTATCTCCGAAGCCAAGGCCGTACTTGCCAAACCTACACTGGCAGAGGTGGCCGACGCATTGGTGGAAGGTGTGCCCGCCATAGAAGAAGCCATCAAGAATACCAATGCGGTGGTAGGCCTCAACCACTCCTTGCAAGTAGCCAAGGGGCTGGCAGACAAGATTGGCGGACTGAGCGACACGGAGGAATACAAGAAAGTGGCGGCCGACCTCAACGCGACCGAACTTACTTATACAGACATGGTGACTGATGTGGAGAAACTGAATGCCGTATGCAAGGCCGCGATGACGGAACAATTCCTGGGCACGGCATCGGCTGAACATCCGATAGACATGACCAGTTTCATTACCAACCCCAATATCTTCCAGGATGGAGTCATGACCGAAATGCCCGGCGGATGGGTGATGATCGATCGTGGAAGTTCCGACAACGGCAGTCCGACACTGGCAGACCACGCGGATACGGAACTGCATTGTTCCAGTTGGTCGGACAACGACGCGAACAGCATCTGCAAGGGACATTACCAACAGATGATAGGCAAGGAAGACGGGGTGAAGCTGCCTAACGGAGTGTATGAGTTAAGTGCCGCAACGTACACAACCGGCCAGGAAGGCACAAAGATTTACTTGTACGCCACTCCCGACAGCGTGAATTTCTCCAGGGCCATTTTCAATCGGGACGCAGAAGCTTATGGCGACGCTTCCAAGAACATGGGAACCACTACGACTGTGCAGAATATCCTGGTGTCGGACGGCAAACTCTACATCGGAATCAACGGTGAAGGCCGTAGCGGAGTGATGGGAGCGGAATGGCGTGCCGATAATTTCCGTCTTTCTTACGTGGGTTCCGATGCCACAGAAGCCTATCGAGACCGTTTGACCGCACGCCTGGAAGAAGGCATCGTATGGCATGACTCATTGGTGAACTACGGTATCGACGACTGGGATTATCTGGGTTGGGTCTTGGACGAAGAAGAAGGCTACTACCAGTACTTGGCTGATGGCGTGCCCATCCAAGATATGATTACTGCCATCGAAGACATGGACAACCTCATCCTCGATGCCCAAAAAGTGATAGACCAGTATCTGGCTTTCACCCCGTTGGTGAGAAAGGGCAATGACTTGTTCGATGCCCTCAACAATGAAAAGGTTTTTGCACAACCGGCTGCACGCAAGACGTTTACCGACGCATTGGTGGAGGCCTCCATCATAGCAGAAGACATGACATGGGAGACTTATGTGAGCGACGAAGTGGGACGTCAGACTGAAGCTCTCAATGAGGCTACCACTACCCTGAAGTCCTCCATCGCCATTTGCTACCCGATGGGAACTGCCATTGTATTGGCGAACCAGATTGGCGGACTCTCTGAAAATGAGGCTTACAAGAACGTGAAGGAATTGCTCAAACAGGATGAATTTGACAACGTAGATGCAGACATGGCGGTGAAAGAACTGCAAGCCGTTTGCCTGACAGCCATGACACCCGACGTTTTGGCCAAAGCCACGAGCGACAACCCGTTCGACATGACCACCTTCGTGGTGAACCCCAACATCTACCAGGATTACGTGGATGAAGCCGGTAACCCCTCCAGGAAAATCATCAACGGATGGATTTGCGAGACCAACGCAGACGGGACGGACCGCACTGAACATACAGAAGACACATGGTTGTGGTGCTACAGTTGGTCCGGACATGAAGGTCACAACATCGGATCAGCTACCAATTACCGTCAGGTTGTGGGAACACAGATTGGCGAAGAAGGCAAATTCGAATTGCCCGTGGGTACTTACCGTGTGGAAGCAGCCACTCATGCTACCGGCGGAGCTGATGCGCTGTGGTTCTATGCGCAGACAAACGACGTGGAAATTTCCACCGTGCCCGACATCCTCGGACAAGACAGCACCGTGTACACGTACACCGAAGACCAGTTTGAATATTCCATTTTGAACGGCAACCGTGACCTTTGGGACATCGCACAAGCCGAGGTTGGTACCAATACCATAATTCCTGCCGTCTATGTAGACAAGGGGGCTGTGACCATCGGAATAAAGGGTGACGGACGTGTCGTGGGCGGCCACGGCCAACAATGGTTTGCTGACAACTTCCGGTTCTACTACATCAACTCTGGAAAGGGCGATAGCATGGACAAAGTGTTGAAAGATTCCGAATCTCTGGAAACCGAATTGGTGGATGTATACGACCTTACCGGAACACTCGTACGCCGCCAAGTGAAACGCGCCGATGCCGTGAAAGGACTGAAGAAGGGTATCTACATTGCTGGCGGAAAGAAATATGTGGTAACCGGAAAGTAAATGCCGGAAAAAGCTATGAAGTTTTCTCATTCTTCCTAGCAAGTATTGAAGGGGTGGCACTATCATTTTGCCACCCCTCTCTTTTTGCCATCCCGTCAAGAGACTACAAAGAAAAAGCTGTCCCGCGCCTCATACTCCGGTGCAGGACAGCCACTCTCACAAATTTAACCTAAACAAAATTACTTAACTAACACCTTCACTGTTTTCTTCGTGCCGTCGCTCATCATGTCCTGACGGATGTAAATGCCGCGCTGCTTCGGCTCAGCCACGCGCACACCGTTGATGGTGTACCATGCGGAACTTATCACCGTGGCCGTACCGTCGGCTGCCACGCCACCGATACTACTCTCGAAGTCATCCGGCTTGTTGGCATCGCCGTCACCGTAATAGTAGAGGCGGAAGTTGTCGAAACAAGTCCAGTCGTTCGTCAGCATGCCTGTCTTGCGTACGCCCAATACAGGTTCTTTACCTTCAGCCACGTAAAAACTAAAGTTTACTTCATAGGCATTATCCTCAAACGCAAGTTTCGCACCTGCCGGTTGATTCACGATAAAATGATACAACATATTGGATTCCGGGAAGAGGGAATCAGGCAATGCCACATCGCTACCGTCATATTTCAACTCACTGACATGCTCGAAGATAGACGGCAATTTCTCGCTCCAATTCCCTTCACCACATTTAACGAACAATTCGGCATTTTGGGCATCCGCACTGTCACGACGAGCCACGCCTGCATCGATAAATCCACCAGCACGGTAGAAACCGTTCATTACGACACGGTAATAACCGCCAGGAGCATTATACAAAGGTTGATAAACTTCGCTACTATCGCTAAAGATTTCATAGATCTTGGCATCCTTCACACCGGAACCACCTTTCAAAGACTCCACGAACCATCCATCGGCCGATGCGGCATCCACGATTTCCCCCTTGTCGTTCTCCGTCTTGGTCTGGAAACTCGGGTTGACTATCAAGCCCGTGGCATCCACCGGCTCGTCCTTGCTCGCCGTGGTGAAATCGATATGCCCGCTCAGCATCTTGGAGTAAGCTTTGTCCAAACGAAGGGAATAATCGTTGATTTCGTCCAAAGTAGCAAAGATGCCTTCCCCGTCTATTTTGTCGAAGACTTCAATGGTCAAGTCATACAGCTCTTCATATCCTTCTGTGTCGGAATACTCTTCGTAACTTGCTTCGCCATTACCGCTTAGCTTAGCATCGTGGGCAGTAACTTTAGTCTCCAATGCCGCAGCGGCATCCATGGACTCCTGCCCAAACTTGATGGCGGCATTCAACGACTCTGTCTGCTCCTTGTAAACCTCCGGGGTCAACTCTCCCACGGCAGAAGCGGCCTCTATGGCTTTGCTCAGGCCGTCCTTGGCCTCCTGCGTGGTCAGGACATCGGAAGCCAACATCCCGTTAGCCTCACGAATCAGGGCATCCAAGGCCGTTTGGGCACCTTCCATGTTGTCGGCCCCTAAGTATTCCACTTGGAAGTTGTCGAAGATGACCCAAGCCTGCCCCCAAGACACACCCGACATCTTCACCCCTATGCGGAGCTTACCGTCTTCACCCACGTAACAAGTCGTGGCATTCAGGTAATTCTCGCTATTCTGCTCGAAGATTTCCTGTGCGGAATTCTTTCCATGGCACAACCATTTCCCGGCCAAGGAAGCGTCGTCTGTCCAAGTCACTTCCTCACAGTCTTCAGCCACGTTCTCCTCCTGCGGACAAGCTGTAACATGGAGAAGGGGTTCAGAAGCATCGTTACCGAAAAGGTAACCCAGAATCTTGTTCGTCTCGTCGCCTTCCTGCCCCCAACCTTCATGCCATGCGTTATCATTTCCGGAACTCGGGGAATAGAACCCTTGCATGGTAATCTTATACGATCCTTGGGGCAGGCCGCTGATTTCCTGATAGACTTCCCAATTCCGTCCGTTCCACACCTCAGAAACCCTCGTGCCATCGTTCTTGAAATCCCCGTCGCCCGTCTTGGTCCAACCATCATTGCTCCCCGCAAAATTGGGATTCACCATTAAGCCGGTCACATTATCCGTAGTCCCGTCTGCCAAAGCTTTCATCACAGATTCACGGAAAATCCTGTCGGCACGGGGTTGGACGCTATCTAATTCGGCTATATCGAACGTACCATTGTCATAACCGGCTTGTAAAACCTCGTCCAAATAAACCTCATAGTCCTCCAACCCGTCGTTGGCATAAGGCGTCTCATCGTAAGCCTTGTTCAAGGCTTCTATCTTCTGGGCCAAGGTCTCGTAAGCAGCCACGTTGTTGGCCAACGTGTCCATCCGCGCAAACAAAGAAGTTATGACACCGGTAAGCGCCTCACTGTCCAGACTCTGGTTTTGATAAGCTTCCTTAGCCGCAGCAATCATTTCTTCGTACTTCACCTTCTCCGATTCGCTGAAAGCCTTGTTGGCACCGGTATATTCGGCATACTGTGCCTCTGCACTCTCAATATTCTGGTTCAGTATTTCGCGTATATTGACCTCACCGCTTCCACTCTTGCCCATATATTCCAACGTGAAGTTGTCCACGGCCGACCAGGTGGAATTGGCTCCTTGTACGACATATCCTATCGTGATGATGCCACCAATGACATCTACATCCACGGTGTAATGGTGCCACGTGCCATACCCCCGCCCTTTATTGGCTGTTTCCGCAGGGTCAGTGGCTTCCACCTTCTTCTCCCCGGCTAAAGACTGGGCATACAGGAACAGACCTTTCGGAGTGGGCGCATCCTCCGTCGGCAATTTGTTGGTCAGAATCCAAGCCCCCACACGGTATTTTCCGTCAGGAATCCCTTCTATCTTCTGCTTGATAGACCAGTCAGGCATATTACTACCATTGTTGGTGGCGCACTCATAAAAGTTCTCAAGGGCTAACCCTTCCGGCAAACTTCCCGCGCCATTCTCGAAACGGTCGCCCGTCTTGCGTTGGTAGTTGGCACCTGAACCTTGCACGATATCCCATCCGTCCGTACTGTTGGCAAACGAGGCTTCCTTTACGAACTTTTCCGTCACGTCCAACGGATTTTCTTCCGTAGCCACGGAATAACCGAAGTCGATAATATCGGCCTTCAAGTCTTCCACTGCCTTTTCTATCGCCTCTACCGTGGCATCTGCCTGGTTATATAAAGCAGCATAATCGGCATATTCCGTAAACCCGATGGCATCGGCAGCTTCCAACTGTACCTTCAACAGCTTCTTGGCTTGGAAGACCTCGTAAGTTTCCGGTGCCACGAACTTCCATTCGTCTTTGGCATTCTCATACCCGGCCGTGTTCTTATCAATCAACGGATCCACCGTAGTTTTCCCTTCGTTTACTGCCATGTAGGAATTGGCATACAAGCCTCCATTGGCTTCCACACCGTAAATCTTGTCTTCGTCTATCACCTTGATACGGTACACCTCGCCTTCCTTCACGATTTTCCACAGGATATGGCCCGTCTTGTTATGGTCCACGTAAATCTCGGCACCACCCGGATTAATGAACAATTCATGGTATCCTCCGTTACTCGGTGCTTTCATCATGCTCAAACGCCAACCTTTGGCAGTGGAATATTCTTCATCCGTTTCCGGAAGATTGGCCAATTCATAATCTTCACCGTAGCTCAGGGTTACTTCCTGACCTGTTTCCGCTACAACCAATCGTGTACCATAAGGCTGCCCGTTAGTCATGAACTTCTGGGTGGCCACATGATAGATGTAGTACACGCCTCCGCCTGTTTCATCGGCGGTCAAGTTCGGTTCTACGAATTGCAACTCCGGGTCTTCCCACGCGGCCCATAAAGGTAAGGTGGACGATGTCGCACCACAAAGTGCCATCAAGGCAAGTAATCTGTTTTTCATTACACAGAAATTTAAGTTAATAATTAATGTTCTTTATCCTATAATAATATGGTATTACATATAAGATGTGATGCAAAATTATACTTTAAATCCATAAAAACAATGGTAACCATGTTGAAAATAATGGTAACTATGTTGATTTTACTTATAAAGCTGCCCCGCGCCTCATTTTTCCGGCGCAGGACAGCCACTCCTATTAATAACTTTAGCAAAACACTACTTAACTAATACCTTCACTGTTTTCTTCGTGCCGTCGTTCATCATGTCCTGGCGGATGTAAATGCCACGCTGCTTTGGCTCGGCCACACGTACACCGTTGATGGTGTACCAAGCGGAACTTACCACCTTGGCCGTACCGTCGGCCGCCACGCCGTCAATGCTATCTACGAAACCGTCCGGCTTGTTGGCATCGCCATCTCCCAAGTAATAGAGACGGAAGTTGTCGAAGCAAGACCAGTCGTTCGTCAGCATGCCCGTCTTGCGGACACCCAATACCGGCACTTCGCCTTCACCCACGTAGAAGTACGTGTCACACTCATAGGCACCGTCCTCAAAGGCCAACTTCGCACCGCCCGGTTGATCTACGATGAAATGATACAACTTGTCGGATTCAGGGAACAGAGAATCCGGCAATGCCACATCACTGGTCTCATATTTCCACTCGCTGACGTTCTCGAAGATGGAGGGCAGCTTCTCCGACCACTTGCCCTTGCCGGACTCTATGAACAACTCGGCATTCCGAGCCTCCGTGCCGTCACGGTGGGCCACACCGGCCTCGATATAACCGCCCGCACGGTAGAAACCGCTCAAGACGACGCGGTAATAACCCGCAGGAGCATTGTACAACGATTGGTACACCTTGCTACTGTCACTATAGATTTCACAGAGCATGGCATCCTTGACACCAGTCATGTCGTACTCCGACTCAATCGTCCATCCTTCCCCCGACTGGGTGTCTACAATTTCACCCTGTTCGTTCTCCGTCTTGGTTTGGAAGCTCGAATTGACTATCAATCCTGTGGCATCCACCGGCTCGTCCTTGCTTGCCGTGGTGAAATCGATATGTGCACTCAGCATCTTGGAGTAAGCCTTGTCCAAACCCACGGAATAACCGCTGATTTCATCCAAAGTAGCAAAGATGCCCACATCGGCAATTTTGTTGTCGAGGATTTCACCGACCAAAGTTTCCAACTCACCATGTCCCTCTGTTCCCACGTACGCTTCGTAACTGGCTTCGCCCGTACCGCTCAATCTATCCGAATGCACGATGGCTTTATCTTCCAATGCCGCAGCGGCATCCATGGACTCCTGCCCCAACTTGATGGCCGCATTCAACGCTTCCGTCTGTTCCTCATAAATCTCCGGAGTCAACTCTCCCACGCCAGAAGCTGCTTCTATGGCCTTGCTCAAACCGTCCTTGGCCTCTTGCGTGGTCAGAGCATCGGAAGCCAACATCTCGTTGGCTTCACGGATCAAAGCATCTAAAGCCGTTTGCGCACCGTCCATGTTGTCGGCACCTAAGTATTCCACCTGAAAGTTGTCAAAAACGACCCAAGCGGCTCCCCAAGTCACACCCGACATCTTCACGCCCACACGGAGCTTCCCGTCTTTACCCACGTAACAAGTCGTGGCATTCAGGTAATTCCCTTCATCAGCCTCGAATACCTCCTGTGCGGAGTTCTTGCCGTAACACAACCACTTTCCGGCCAAAGAAGCATCTTCGGTCCAAGTCACTTCCTCACAGTTTTCAGCCACATTTTCCTCCTGCGGACAAGCCGTCACATGAAGAAGCGGCTCGGAAGCATCGTTACCGAAAAGGTAGCCATGGATATTACTCGTCTCGTCGCCTTCCTGCCCCCATCCTTCATGCCAAGCATTATCATTGGTAGAACTTGGATTATAGAAAGCCTGGGCCTTTATCTTATATGACCCTTGAGGAAGATTGTTGATTTCCTGATAGACCTCCCAGTTCTGTCCGCCCCACACCTCAGTGACTCTTGTGCCATCGTTCTTGAAATCCCCATCTCCGGTCTTGGTCCAACCATCGTTGCTCCCCTCAAAATTAGGGTTCACCATCAATCCGGTCACGTTGTCAGTATCTCCGTTCGTCAAGGCTTCCCTCACGCACGACATCCACAGCCTGTCGGCACGCGGCTGTATGCTGTCCACTTCCGCCGGGTCGAACGTACGCTGTTCATAGGCATCGTCCAGACCGTACACATATTCTTCATAATCGGGGAAATCCACTTCCGCATAAGGCGACTCGTCCCATTCCGTAAGAAGCTCCTGACGCTTTACATTCAATATTTCGTAAGCATTCACGTCGGCCTTCAACTCGTCCATACCTTCTTGCAATGAAGTAAGTACCAGTCCCAATGTCTTGTCGTCCGTATCCGGATTGGCCGCCGCCTGCTTGGCCGTCTCGACCGATTGGTTGAATTTGGTTTCACCGGCAGCCGAATATTTCTTGAACTGGAGGTCATAACCATTCTTCAACTCCTCGGCCTGCGTAATGACTTTCTTCAACTCCTCGGCCATGCCGCCTGCAACTTGCCCTAAATACTCCAATTTGAAATTATCGACTGCGACCCAGTTACAATTCGTATTGACGGTCTTGAACCCCACTTTAATGGTTCCGTCCATGGCAAAGAATTCCAACACGGTGTTACGGGGATATGGGTCGCTCTCTGAAACAACCCCTTCCCTTAATCCACCGAACTCCAGGCTATGGGCTTCCGCACGCGACTCAATACCACCGTTTTCTGCATAAAGGTACACTCCGTAGGGCACTATGTCCCTATTGCCTTGTTGGTAGCCTATGGTGTTGGCCGTCAGGCGGTATTTCCCGACCGGCATGCTTTCCAAAACCTGCGACACTTCCATCGGGTCGTTCGCCAGACTGTTCAGGTTCGACCCATCCGCCCATGTCCATTTCTCCGCAAAATTTTGCATCTTGTATTCATTCGTGGGAGTCTCATAACTCACAGACTGGACACCAGGAGTGCCTACGGTGGTCCATCCATTGGTCGTGCCGTCCGCAAACGAATTGTTTGTAATGACATTGGTAAAGTCCACGGGGTGTTCCGGTGTCGCATTCGAACTTTGCCAGTTCACTATAGCTTGTTTAAGGCCGGTAGCCGCAGCCTCGACCTCTTCTGCCGTAGCTTTCGGATTATTGTAAACATCGGCATATTCCCCGTAACCAGTAAAACCAACTTCATCTGCCTTGTTCAACTGTCCCAACAACTTCTTCTTGGCTTGGAAAGCCTCATAAGCTTCCACAGACACGAATTTCCATTCATCCCCGGCATTCTCTTGTCCGGCCATACTCTTGTCAATCAACGGATCCACCTCGGTCTCGCCTTCGCCTACCGCAATGTATGAGTTGGCATACAAACCATCTTGGGCTGCCACGCCGTAAAGCTTGTCCTCGTCAATCACCTTGATACGGTACACCTCGCCTTCCTTCACGATTTTCCACAAGATGTGGCCCGTCTTGTTGTGGTCCACGTAAATCTCGGCACCGCCCGTATTGAGGAACAACTCATGGTATCCCCCGTTGGTGGGCGCGTTCATCATGCTCAGGCGCCATCCTTTCCCCGTGAAATATTCCGGATCCGTTTCCGGACGACGGCTCAATTCATAATCCTCACCGTAAGTCAGGGTAACTTCCTGACCTTGGTCGGACACAACCAGACGCGTGGCTGAATTCCCCATGAACTTCTGGGTAGCCACATGATAGACGTAGTACACTCCGCCGCCTGTACCGTCGGTGGCCAGATTCGGCTCTACGAATTGCAACTCCGGGTCTTCCCACGCGGCCCATAAAGGTAAGGTGGACGATGTCGCACCACAAAGTGCCATTAAGGCGAGTAACCTGTTTTTCATTACACAGAAATTTAAGTTAATTATTAATGTTACGTACCCTCCCATTCTCCCGGGAAAGTGAATCTTAATTCAATGAAGAACCTTGATACACTGCAAATATAACGAGTAATCCTTTCCCTATCATTGGACTATTTAAACTTAAATTAGGATTATATCAGCAAAAAAGTTTTTTTTCGCATTTGTCAAGGAAAAGTACTTTATAAAATCAATCTGCGCCAAATGAAAAATCGTTTGCCGCAGATTGAAAAATCACTTGGCGCAGAACGAAAAATCATTCTGCGCCAAGTGATTTTATAATTTCAGTATACTGATTTTCAGCAAATTAAATCATAAAAATCCGAAATCAGATTGTTAATCCTTTTGTTAGCAAAAAAGGATTCCTACATCATCCCGGCCCAACGCGCCAGGCCCTCGTAGACGAAGCTCGCCACGCCCAACAGGCAAATGCCCGCCATGCAGAGCGCCAACGTGAGGCGCACGCCCGGATGGCTGCGCAAGGGGGCCACCGCCGGGAGCCCGTCCTCCGTGAGGGGCGCGGAGATGTACATGGCCTTGACCACCAACAGGTAGTAGAAAAGGGAGACGATGGTGTTCACCAACGCGAGGAACACGACCAACCACCACCCTTGGGCAAAGGCCGCCGCGAAGATGAAGAACTTGGAGAAGAAACCGGCAAACGGGGGTATGCCGCCCAACGAGAACAGGGCCAACGTCAGCACCAACGTCAGGCGCGGGTTCGTTCGATAAAGCCCGCAGTAAGCGTCACGGCCCGTCTGGCCGCCCGCGTGCTGTTCGACGGTACTGATGACGGCAAAGACGGCCACGTTGGCCACCACATACACGGCCACATAAAACACTAGCGAGGCCATGCCCTGCGCCGTACCTGCAAGCACACCCAGAAGGATATAACCGGCCTGCGAGATGCTGCTGAAGGCCATGAAACGCTTCATGTCGCCCTGCAAAACGGCCATCAGGTTGGCCACGGTGATGCTGGCGACGGAAAGCAGGGCCACGGCGAGCGTCCAGTCTTCTTTCATCAAAGGGAACACAAAACGCAGGACGATGGCCAAGGCCACGGCAGCGGCTCCCTTGGAAATGACGCTCAGGTAAGCCGTCACGCTTGTGGGTGCCCCCTGATAGACATCGGCCGTCCACAGATGGAAGGGCACGAGGCTCATCTTGAATCCCATCCCGGCCAGGAAGAGCACCAGGGCAAACTGCTGCAACGCGCTGCCCTGAAGCATGGCCGGAAGGTCGGCAAAATAGAGCGTGCCGGAAGTGCCGTAGATGAACGACAGGCCGTAGAGCAGCAAGGCGGAAGAGAACATCGTGCTCAGGATAAACTTGGCACCGGCTTCCGCGCTGTGGTGGCGGTATTTGTCGAGGGCCACGAGGCAGGCCATGGGGATGCTGGCCATCTCCAATCCGATGTAGAATATCAGGAAATGCCCGGCGGACACCATGAAGAACATGCCCAACAGGGTGGCGAGCGTCAGCACGTAGAACTCGCCTTGTTTATAATGCGTGTCTTTCCGCCCCAACCATTCACCGCTTTGGAGGAAGATAAGCAACGTGCCGGCCGAAAGGATGGACTTGACGATAGATGTGAACGGGGTGTTGACATACATGCCGCCGAAGAGTGCGCGGGTGTCGGGCGTAAGGTTCAATCCTATCTGGAGGGCCATCAGCACGCAAACGGCCGGATGGAACCAACGCCGGCGCAGCGGCCCGGCAAAAAGGTCGGCCAAGAGGGCTACCAACAGAATCAACACCAACGAAAGCTCGGCATGCAAAGACAATATAGCAGATAAATTACTGTTCATGACTTGAATCAGGGAAGATTAAAATGTGAAACAATAGGCTCTACACTGAAACTGACGGTGTCGCTCACCCACCACGGGGCAAGTCCCAGTCCTGCCACACACACAATCAGGCAAATGACGGCAAAACGCTCGTCCCACGTGGCATCCGTCAACTTCAGATGCCCGGGGTTGCGGCACGTGCCATAAAGAATCTTGCCCACCACACGCAGGATATACACTGCCGTGACGACGATGCTCACCGTGGCGATGACGGTGCAGGCGCGGTGGAACACATCGGGATGTTCGAAAGAACCCACGAACACCGTCATCTCGGCCACGAAGCCGCTCAGGCCGGGCAGGCCGAGATTGGCCAGACCGGCAATGACGTACCCCACAGCCAGGAAAGGCATGACCTTCATCAATCCGTTCAACTCGCGCACGTCACGGGTGTGCGTCCGGCCGTATATCATGCCGATAAGGGCAAAGAACAAGGCCGTCATCAGCCCGTGGCTCAGCATTTGCAGGATGGCGCCCGTGCAGCTCGTGCGGGTCGCCATCAGCAAGGCGAAAAGCACCAGGCCGCAATGGCTCACGGAAGAATAGGCGTTGATGTATTTCAAATCGGTCTGCACCACGGCACTGAAAGCCCCGTAAACCACAGAAACCGTAGTCAGTATCAGGAAGAAGTCGCCCCACTGGGCCAACCCTTCAGGCATCAGGTACATGGCCACGCGGAAACACCCGTATCCGCCCAGTTTCATCAACACCCCGGCATGCAACATGGACACCGCCGTGGGGGCGGAAGCGTGGCCGTCCGGGCTCCATGTATGGAACGGGAACAAGGCACCCAACACACCGAAACCCAGGAACACCGCAGGAAAGAACAGCCGTTGCATCCCTTCGGGGATGTTATGCAGTCCGGCAATCTCCAACACATTCATCGTCTGCGCCCCGGCCCCGTAATAGATGCCCAGGATACCGATGAGCAAGAAAGCCGACCCGCCCATCAGCATCAGCGTCAGCTTCATGGCGGCATATTCCTTGCGCCCGCTGCCCCATACGCCGATGAGCAGGTACATCGGTATGAGGGCCACCTCATAAAACATGAACATGGTGAAAAGGTCGGTGGAGATGAAGAAACCGAACACGCCCGTGGAAAGCAAGGTGAACCACAGGAAATATTCTTTCGTGAGGGGTTTCAGTTTCCATGAAGCGAAAGTGCCCGTGAACACGATGATGGCACTCAGCAGCAACATGACCACGGAAATGCCGTCCACCCCGACGGAATAACAGATATGCAAGGGAGCGTACCACACGACACTATCCGTGTAGAGCATCTCAGGCTGCGGGAAAGGCAGATTGGCAATCAACGCACGAAGCCGGAGATAATCCACGGCAAGCCAGACCGCCAGCACCAACAACGCGGAAGAACCGGCTACCATCACTCCCCGCACTTGGTTGACACTACGGGCCATCCACAGACCGAGCATCATCAACAGGGGAATCAATACGAAAAGACTTAATATATTCATATCGTTTTTACTTTTTTAAAGAATCGTCAGACGGCCAACAAGACCAAAGTCAAAAGGATAATGCCGCTCAGGAACCAAATCACGTAAGCCTGTATCCGCCCGCTCTGCATGGGCTGTACTTCCTCGGCCGAAGCACGGGTGCCCCAAGCCAGGAAGTTCATGAAACCGTCTATCACATGGCGGTCGAACCATGCCAACGGTACAGACACGCAGCGGAAAATAATCCGTTTGGTGACGAACAGCCAGGCTTCGTCCATATAAAAACGGCGGTAGGCCGCACGGTGCAGTTTCGGGAAACGACGGGCCAGGGCATCGGCCACCGGCTGTTCGCTGCGGGCATACATGAAAGTGGCCAAGGCGATGGCCAATACAGCCACCACGCAACTTGTGGCTGCCACGCCACCGTCCAAATGGATGTCGTAAGACAAACCGTCGCCCGTGACAAAATGCCCGAAGGGAATGAAACCGGCCAGACAGGTCACGGCAGCCAATACCATCAACGGGAAAGTCATCGTAAGCGGACTTTCGTGCGGCACGTGCGCGGCATGCAGTTCCTTGTTCTCGTGCCCCCAGAAAATGCAATAGTACAGACGGAACATGTAGAAAGCCGTCATCCCTGCAATGAAAGTCATGACATAACCCATCACCGGGCTGAAAGCAAAGCAAGCCGTCAGGATCTCGTCCTTGGAGAAGAAACCGGAAAACGGCGGGATACCGGCAATGGCCAGGCAAGCGATGAGGAACGTGACATGCGTCACCGGCATATACTTGCGCAAGCCGCCCATCGTGGACATCTCGTTGCTATGCACGGCATGGATGATGCAACCCGCGCCGAGGAAGAGCAAAGCCTTGAACATGGCATGGGTGAAAAGATGGAACATGGAAGCCATGTAGCCCAGACCGCCTTCATGGCTCGGCATGCCAGTGCAGACTCCCAAAGCCACCATCATGAACCCGATTTGGGAAATGGTGGAAAAGGCCAACACCCGCTTGATGTCGCTTTGCACGCAAGCCACGGAAGCGGCATAGAAAGCCGTGAAAGCCCCGACGTAGGCCACAATGTGCAACGTTTCCGGCGCGTATGCGATATAAAGCGGGAACATCCGTGCCACTTGGTACACTCCGGCCACGACCATCGTGGCCGCATGAATCAACGCACTCACCGGCGTAGGACCTTCCATGGCATCGGGCAACCAGATGTGGAGCGGGAACATGGCGCTCTTACCGGCACCGCCCACGAACATCAGCCCCAATGCCCACGGCAGCATCAATGCGCCTTGCATAAGGTTCTCCTCGGCAGGCGCAAAGGTGAACGTACCCATATAATAACCGTAAATCAGGATACCGATGAGGAATCCGAGGTCGGCAAAACGTGTCACGATAAAAGCTTTCTTGGAAGCGGAGATGGCTTCAGGCTTCGTGTAATAAAACCCTATGAGCAGGTAAGAGGACACGCCCACCAGTTCCCAAAACACATACATCTGGAAAATGTTCGTGGCTACCACCAAGCCGAGCATCGAAAAGGTGAACAAGCTCAGGAAAGCGTAATAACGCTGAAAACCCTTCTCCCCTTTCATATACCCGAAAGAATAGATGTGCACCATGAGCGAGACGGTGGAAATGACCACCAACATCATCACCGAGATAGGGTCGAGCAGGATGCCCATGTCGATATGCAGGCCGGCCGTGAAAGGCAACCATACAAAATTATAAGGTACCAGGGTCCCAAACGTCCCGTCGGCCAAACGCGGCAAGGTGAAATAACCGTATGCCACGGCATAACTCAACACGGCCACAGCCCCCAATGACAACGAACCGACCAGACCGGCTGCGCGATGGGACATCTTCATACCTGCCAGAGCCAACACTAAGAAACTCAGTACGGGCAGGAGGAGTATCAATATCGTATATTCCATATCATTCTTCTTTTTATCAGTTTCCGGCGTCAACCCTTCAGGTCGCTGACATCATCCGTCTGGATATTCCGGACATTACGGTACACATTTATCATAATGGCAATGGCCACAGCCGTTTCCGCCGCCGAGATGGCAATGCCGAAGAGCGTGAAGAAATGGCCTTCGAGCGCACCCGGATAAAAATAACGGTTGAACACGGCAAAGTTGATGTTCGTGGCATTCAGCATCAATTCCACGGAGATGAGCGTGGCCAACAGGTTGCGTCGCGTGAAAAAGCCGTAAATACCGGCAAACATCATCACCGTACTCAGTATCAGATAATAAAAAGCATCTATTTCCATAACTCTGTTTGTTTAATCAACGTTTACGCGCAATCATGATGGCACCGATCATGCAGGCCAACAACAACACACTGACGACCTCGAAAGGCAGGACAAACTGGTATTTCCCCATTCCGACAAGCGCGTTGCCGACTTTCACCGGATCCAGTTCCACCAACGGAGGAACGGAGAAACGTGCAAAACCGTAAGACGACAGCAAGAATACCGTCAACCCGAAACCGGCCAATACCGTCAGCATGGCCGCAAACCAACGTCCCCGTGGGATACGTTCGTTCATGTTCTTGTCCGAACGGGTCAACAGGATGGAGAAGACATAAAGCACGACGATACCTCCGGCATAAACCGACAACTGCACCGCTCCCAAATAGGTATAGCCCAACATGAAATAAAGGCCGGCCGTCCCGAAAAGCACAAACAACAGAGCCGTGGCCGCACGCAAAATACGCCCCGACGTCACAGCCAAGACCGAACAGACCGCCATCATCAGTGAGACAACCCCAAAAACTACTTGCCCAAGAGTGATTCCTTCCATATTACATTATGCTTTTATAGGTTTGTTTTTCTCGGGAGCCGGTGCCAACACCGAACCTTCCCGGTTCAACGTGAGCAGCAACTTGTCACGCTCGAAAACCGAATTCTCAAAATCATTGGAAAAACGTATGGCGCCATGCGGACAGGCATTGACACAAAGCTGGCAAAACATGCAGGAACCCAAATCATATTCATACTTCACCAAAAACTTCTTCTTCTTTCCTTCCGCATCTTCCCTCACTTCGGAAACCACACGAATCGTATCGTTGGGACAGGCCATCTGGCACAACCCGCAGGCCACACAATGATGCTGGTTCCGGTCGTCATGAATCATTTCCAACTGTGCCCGATGACGTTCCGGTATGTAAAGCGTCGTATGCCGGTTTTCCGGATACTGCTCCGTCACTTTCTTCCGGAAGAACACCTTGATGGACGTTTTCAGTCCTCCCGCCAGACTCTCCGTGCTACGCCAATATCTCTTTATATATTTTGTGAATTTACTCATTTCATTACTATCGTTTTAAAAAACCAATCCGAAAACCTTCATCACCACCATGGCCAACATGACTACGAGCGACAAGGGCATGAGGTATTTCCATTCCAACGTCAGCACCTGGTCGATACGCAAACGGGGGAAGGTCCACCGGATCCACATCAACAGGAATATGACGAAAAACGTCTTGCCCAGGAACCATACGATACCGGGAACATAGTCCATCACGGCATTGAACCCGTCGAGCCCGGCCACATGCAAAGGCATCCACCCCCCTAAGAAAAGCGTAGTGGCAATACCTGCCGTAATGAAAAGGTTCAGGTACTCGGCCAAGTAGAAAAAGCCGAAATGCATGCCGGAATATTCCGTATGGTAACCGGCTGTCAATTCTTGCTCGGCTTCAGCCAGGTCGAACGGCCCGCGGTTGGCTTCGGCATTGCCGGAAATGAGGTAAATGACAAAAGCCACCAACGTCAGGACATGTCCCCTGAAAATGTTCCATCCTCCGGCCTGGCTTTCCACGATGCCGCTGATGCTCATCGTCCCGCTCAGGATGACCATCGTAAGTACCGTGATACCCAAAGACAGCTCATAGCTGATAATCATGGCACCACTGCGGACGGCACCGATAATCGTGTACTTGCTGTTACTGCTCCATCCGGCCAACAAAATGCCGATCACCCCGATGCTCGAAGCGGCCAACACGAAGAATATCCCTATTTGCATGTCCAGAATCTCTGCTCCCTTGTGCCAGGGCAGACAGGAAAACGAAATGACGGAAGCCAGAATCACTAAATAAGGCGCCAGTTCATAAAGCACATGGTCGGACTTCCTGAGGCGTATGATCTCCTTGGTCAGTATCTTCAACACGTCGGCCGGCACTTGCAACAACCCGCCTTTGCCCCCCACACGGTTCGGCCCTATACGGCACTGGAAAGCGCCGCAGACCCTGCGTTCCATGTAAATGAGCACCACGGCCAACACGGCGTATGCCAACAAAATGACTATGCCCAGCGCCAACCCTTCGATAAAAACAGCCCAGTCCTCAGGCATCACGCCGCACAACGTACGGTGTATCCACTGCGTGAACGGTTCCAGGCTGTAATAATCCAAAAATGCTTGATCCATATATTTAAATGTGTCTGTATGTTATCTGTCAATATCCGGTATCACGAAGTCCATCGTACCGCCGATGGCAATCAGGTCGGCTATCTTCCCGCCCCGGCACACGGTGTCCATGGCATGCACCAACGGCAGGCCCGTGCTCCGGTAATGCAAACGGTAAGGCATCTTGTCCCCCCGGCTGATGAGGAACACGCCGAACTCGCCACGACTGGCCTCGACGGAAGCCGTAAACACGCCTTCGGGCAATTTGAGGATGGGCTTCGTCTTCACCCGGAACTCCCCTTCGGGCACGTTGTCTATCAACTGTTCTATGATCCGGCAGGATTCCATGATTTCGTCCATGCGCACCATATAGCGGTCAAACGAATCACCATGGGTATAGGTGATTTCCTTGAAGTCCACCTTGCCGTACATCGCGTAGGGATGGTGCTTGCGCACGTCGTTGGCCCATCCGCAGGCACGGCCCGTACCGCCGGTACAGCCCAACGAGATGGCATCCTCACGCGAAAGCAAGCCGACCCCCTTCAGACGGGTGCGGGCAATGACGCTCTTCGTAAAGATGTCGTGGTATTCATGGATAATGTTCCGCAAGTGCACGATAAACTCTTTCGTCTTCCGCACGAAATCGGGATGCAGGTCGGCCTGTACGCCGCCAATCACATTGTAGTTCTGAATCAACCGCCCCCCGGTGGTATCCTCGAATATGTCGAGAATCATCTCACGCTCGCGGAAACCATAGAAGAAAGGCGTAAGCGCACCCATGTCCATGGCCAGACAAGAATAAAACAAGAGGTGGGAATCGATTCGTTGCAATTCGTCCATTATCGTGCGGATATATTGTGCACGTTGGGAAACCTCGATGCCCGCAGCTTGCTCGATGCATATACACAGGGCATGGCGGCTCTGGTGGGCGCTCAGGTAGTCCAGACGGTCGGTCAACGCCAATGTCTGCGGATAAGTCAGGCTCTCGTTCATCTTCTCGATGCCCCGGTGGATATATCCCAATATGGGGTCTATCTTCTTGACCGTCTCGCCGTCCAACGACGTACGCATGCGCAACACGCCATGCGTGGAAGGATGTTGCGGGCCGATGTTCACGATGAAGTCATCAGGGTTGAACACCACGTTCTCGCGCCGTTCGATGGTCCCGTCCGCACGCAAGTCATATTCCTCCGTCACGTCGGCGTTCACCTCATTCTCCATGTTGAGCGGGTTGCTGCCCATGTCGTAATCCTTAAGGAGCGGGTAACCGGCCCAATCCTCACGCAAGTAGAGGCGGCGCATGTCGGGATGACCCGTGAAGCGTATGCCGAAGAAATCGTATGCCTCGCGTTCCTTGATTTCCGCCGTCTTCCATATCCCGCACACCGAGGGCAGGAAAGGATCCTCGCGCCCGTCCGTGTCCGTGCGCAACGTCACGCGGCCGCCCGTCCGCGTCGACTCCAACTGGTAGAACACGCTCAGACGTCCGTCTCCGTCCGCCGCCACAAGGTCCCGCATGAAGTCCATCGGTTCTTCCGCGTCGTCGTGCAGCCGGCGGCATACCTCCGCCACGTCCCGCTCCGGGACCACTACCACTCTCTCGCCGGCCTCTTCCACCGTGGCGGCCGCACACCACTGCCTTATCTTTTCTTCAATCATATTCCGGCCTCCTTTCTTTCCCCTGCCTCTTCCGGCTTCTCCTTGCGGTTGCGTCCCCCAAGGAAACGCTCTGCCTTGATTTTACGTTGCAACTGCATCATGCCATAAAAGAAAGCCTCCGGCCGCGGAGGGCATCCCGGGATGTACACGTCCACCGGGATAATCTCGTCGATACCGTTCACCACGTGGTAACTCTTGCGGAACGGCCCCCCGCTGATGGTGCATCCCCCCACGGCCACCACGTATTTCGGCTCGGCCATCTGGTCGTACAACCGCTTCAGTACCGGAGCCATGCGGTAAGTAATCGTGCCCAACACCATGATCATGTCCGCCTGGCGAGGCGAGTTGCGCGTCACCTCGAAACCGAAACGCGCCATGTCATAACGCGCCGCCCCTAAGGCCATGAACTCTATGGCGCAACAGCTCGTGCCGAAAGTAAGGGACCAGAGCGAATTGCTGCGGCCCCAGTTGATCAGGTCGTCCAACGTGCCCAACACGATGCCAGCCCCGTCGCGGTTCAGTTTCTCGGCCATGCGCAGCAGGTAATCGTTGTTCTTGAAATCGCCCGGCCCCATGTCCTTTATCTTGGGCAACCCGTGTTTCATTTCCATTCCAACGCTCCTTTCCTCCAGGCGTAAGCCAGGCCCAAAATCAATACCACAATGAAAAACACGATGCTCAACAGCCCTTGCATGCCTATACGGCCTACCACCGCCGCCCACGGGAAGAGGAACACCGTCTCGATGTCGAATATCAGGAACAGGATGGCATACAGGTAATAACCGGCATGGAACTGGAACCAAGCTTCCCCCCTCGTGGGCACGCCGCACTCGTATGGCTCGCCTTTTTGGGGGTTGAACGTACGGGGGGCCGCAAGGCGCGCTATCAGCAAGGCAGCCGTCACTAAAGCGATTGCCGTAAGCACCACGACCGTTAACAATGTGAAATCCGTCATTCTTGAAGTTATATTTAATTTAACAACCAAAGATTATTGTAGTGAAAGACATATCTTTTATTTTCTTTTCCGAGGGGAAAAGGACCATAAGATATGGCACTCTGAAATGATACCTATTTATATAATATAGGCCCCGTAGGGGTCACACCCTGATTCGTCTCAAGGTAAAGATATAATAATCCCTGCTAGGTCCGGAATCATAAGAATAGTATAAAGACCTGCAAGGAGATAAAAAACAGTCTACGGAAGCATAAAGAAAACCGGATAATCTTTCCGAGGCCGCCATGTACCCCGGACACGACGTTTCAGGCCCTTCATCCAAGGCAAAAGACAACGGGGCTATGTAATCAGAAGTAAAAAAGAAATAAGGAGTATCAGATGTCCAATATGTAGCTTCCTGTCCGAAACTTTCCACCGACAGAAAACTTGCCTCAGCACAAAACGCCGATGAACCATGTTTTTCCATCGTGGCAAAAGCCATTAAGAAAGACATGGAAAACAGTAGCCACATACAGAGTTTAAGCTTCATTTCCTCGTCTCTTTAACGGGCGCAAAGGTACATATATTATTTTAAAGCTTCTTTTATGGAAGATTAAAATATCTAAATTAGAACGATTTAAGTACTACTTAAAAAAACTACCGGCATAACCATTCACAAACTTTGTCTTGAAAGTCTTGTGCAGCCGCCACACGTTCCACACCTTGATTCATAATACAAAAGGCCAACAAATGGTTATTCGCCGACCGTACATAACCGGCCAACGTGGATACTCCTTCCAAAGTCCCGGTCTTAGCCCTTACGTTTCCGTAAGCTCTTCCCTTCCTCATACGTTTTTTCAGCGTACCGTCAACTCCGGCTATAGGCAAAGCAATATAAAGAGGTGAAAAAATAGCCTCATCACGATAAGCGTATCTCAGGAAAGCAATTTCAAGTTCCGGTGTCAAGTAATTATATAAAGAAACCCCGCTCCCATCGGCCACTATATATTTTCCGGGATCATAGCCTAACCGCCCTATCAACCGCTCAATGTAGTACATAGCTTCTTTTCTTGAAGCGTATGGTTTTCCTGTACGGGCTGCCAACTGGTAAAACAAGGCTTCGGCACATAAATTATCACTCTCTTTCATCATCGGATGCAAAACGTCTGCCAACTGACGTGTCCGTCCGGCTAACAATACGCCATTTTGGGGACAACGGGCTTGTCCTCCAAAAACATGATGAATACCTAAGCCATGCAACATCTCGCTGAATGCCCTTATGAAAATATTCTTCTTCCCATATAATAAAGGAGTCAGCACCGGCATGTCATCATCCCAACACCACCCCCATCCCCATTGCAAGGTATCTTTCATCGACACGTCTGCATACAGTTTCCCAACTATAGAATCCACATCCGATTCTTTCAAAGCCTTGCCGAAAGAAAGCAAATCTTCTTTCCCGAAACAAGGGTCGAAACCTCCCACGACATATAAGTCTCCATACAAAACACGCCCTCGGATTTCGCCTGTGTAGAACAAGCGGGTTGCAAAACGATAATCACTCCCCAATTCGGAAAGCGCGGTGACAGCCGTTACCAATTTTTCAGTAGAAGCCGGCCGCATACGCTGTTTGGCCTGATAAGCATACAGTAAAGTATCGTCGGTCAAATCATATACACACAAACCTACTTGTGAAGTAAGGAATAGCTCATCTTGCAACAAGCTATCCAGTCCGTCCCGCAAACACACCGGCCACGAAGCCTCTTCCCCAAGCGGTTCACAAGAAAATCTCCCGGAAGCCAACAAGGGATTACCAACTCCCCCAACAAACCAGAAGACTCCCAAAAGTACTCTAAAAAGCCTCATATTCATAAGCCACCTGTCTTTTCAAGAAAATCTTCTTGTTTTCGTTTGAAATACCGGCAAAACTCTTCAGCCGGAAAAGGCGTGATGAATTTTATCGAACCGTCGCAAAACGTCAACATGACAGTATCCTTATTCTTTAAAAAAGACAAAGAAGACGGCCGTACGATATCCACCTTTTCGATGTCGGACAAAGAATGCCTGCTGACCTTGGAAAACCGCCCTTGATGAATGAACAAGCAACCTTCATCGGTAAAAACATAATACGTATGAATCAAACGTTCCACCACGAAAACCAAAAAGACCATACAACACAATGCAGCCAAAGGCAATTTTACCCAAAAGAAATATATGGCCAACACTGTAGCAGGCAACAAGCTGAAAAACATTATCTTCTTATTAATTTTTGCATGAAATGTCCGTATCATAAAACTAAAATTTGATGCAAGTTACACTTTTTACGGATTAAATCCACAGAAAGCCCAAAAATATCCTTTATTTTTTGTTTATTTAAAAAAAGACATATACCTTTGGAACGATAGCAGAAAAACAAACTAAAACCTATATATTATGAGAGCATTATTTGTTTTTTCCGGCTTATTGTTTTACTTTTCCGCTTTCTCTCAGAATGCGATAAGGTTTGCATACGATGCGTTAGGCAACCGGGTGAAGCAGGAAATCGTGCTGCAAAACTCAGATGTTGCCAAACGAAACCTGTCATCGGAAGAAAAAAAAGAGGATAATTTCTATTCCGACATGCTCTCTGAAAAACAGATCCGTATCTGGCCCAACCCAACGGAAGGACACCTGAAAGTGGAAATCCAAGGACTCGCCCCCGAAGAAAAAGCCTGTTTGCGCATCACATCGATGAGCGGAGCAGTCGTGAACATAAAAGAAACAACCTCCCCCGTTTCCGAACTCGACCTGAGCCATTGCACTAATGGAATTTACCTGCTACATATCGCAACGGGCGGACAAGAAACCACTTGGAAAATCATCAAAAAATAACGCTTATGAAACGGTTTCCGCTTCTTTTCTTCCTTTGCGCGTGCTGCCTCCTTTCTGCCCTCGGACAAGATGGGTATCCGGCTATTGACAACGATTATGTGCCGACCACTTACAAAATAGACACAAGAAATGAAGTAGGACAAATAGATATCACTTCAGGAGTATCTCCCACCGGTGCACGTACCTATACTGTCCCTATATCTGCTTATAAAGGAATACGGGGATTTAATCCGGAATTATCCTTTGTTTATAATAGCCAACAAGGCAACGGTTTATTAGGAATAGGATGGTCTCTTTCCGGATTGTCCGTCATTTGCCGCACAGTACAAACACCTTATTATGATGGGAAAATCGCTCCCATAGCTTTCAACCGTGAAGATGTTTTTATGCTCGATGGTATGCGGTTGGTCAAGGTGGATTCCGTCACTTATTTGAGCGAGCGCGGCTATATACGTGTCAAAGCGAACTATGCAGGTAATTCCTTACAGTATTTTGACGTGGCTTTCCCCAATGGCCGAACGGCCATATTCGGTTATAAAACCAATACCAACAATAACCTATATTACCCTCTCACGGAACTGAGTGATTTGTGGGGCAATACCATTACATACCATTATACTTCACAAAGGGACCATTACCGGATAAACAAAATTACATACAACGGAGCTTCCATAGAATTCTCGTTTGTCGGTTCACGGACAGACCCAGTATCCTTTTATCTTTCAGGACAGAAAGTAACAGAAAACTCTTTGCTGAAAACCATAACCTGTAAGTTTGGTAATACCATATTGGGAACTTATAAACTCAATTATAGGAATGAGAATCAAACGACGCTTAAACAATCCCTATTGGAAGAAATTGAGTATCTGAGTGGTGTGAAAAGCTTTCCTCCCTTGCATTTCTACTATGGTAAGGGAAATAAGGCAACAGGTTATGACACCCATTCTTTCGTCTGCAAAGGTTATGTAGGGACACCTTCTCCAAAACGTTTTGTCGTAGCGCGGAATGCTGACCACGGTAAAGCTGACTTAATTGTAGCAATACCCGATTACAATCCTTATATCATCCAGAATGAACTGGAAGTGGTAAACGGTTCCGAGGGTTATTCCTGGATTGAAAACGGCTATCCTAACAACGACTATATTGATTACTTTTCTTTTTTAGGAGTCATGCAAGGTGGTCGGCACCAGTTGACCTACAGTGGCGACGGATTTATCGACATTGTGGCCGCAGACATCACCGGGTGCGGACGTGACTGCGTTGTACAAATAAACAACACCATAGCAAATAAGCAAACAGATCAAGTCACTTTCAGGATTCACGATAGTGAAAGTCTTTTAATGAATAAGCAACCCTCGCAACATATATATTATTTTTCCACCCTACATTCCTGTATACACGATAATATAGAAGCACTCAGTATCCAACCCAAATATTATTACCCTGGAGATTTCAACGGAGACGGGAAAACCGAAATTTTAGGCGTATCCGCCCACCAACCTTTCGGAGATACCGGCTTGCCTTCCCAATGTTACATCTTCGACCTGAACAAAGGCACGCTTCCTTACCAAGGCCATATATTCCCTTTCCATGTAGAATTCCAAACCACTCATAATTCCCCTACTCCGGAATTTATATATAATCGGACGGACAAAATTTTCGTGTTGGACTATGACGGTGACGGGTGTAGCGAAATCGTTCACCAAGATCGTAATGGAGCACACATTTATAAATTCGACATAAAAGGTTCGGTTTGGACACCCCGCAAAATAGCAGACGGAATCCCCCTGGTTTTTACTGACAATACAAAATTCCTCATAGGTGACTTTAACGGGGACGGACTGACAGACATGCTTAGATATGTCACCAAGACTTCCAACCGACAATATTGTGAATTGTTTATATCCCAAGGCAATGGGGTCTTTGACTTAAGCAATTTCAATTTACCTTTGCGTGATGGCGAAAGTTTAGGACAAGAACGCAGATATAATTTCTTACTTCAAGATGTCAACGGGGACGGACGTTCGGATTTGATAGACTATACCGACAAAGGGTTCTATACCTATTTATATAATTATGCCGGACGGTTCGAGGATCCTTTCTTTACTCCATATCCTTCTTCCGGCGGACAACTGTTGCCTTCACGCCTAAAGACGGGAAAGGGTTTTTCCCAACTTGCCTGTTTTGATGGGAATGAGATTCATCTGTATTCTTTTTCACGCAACGACAAAAAAGAGGACCTTATTACAGGAATGGTGAATAGCCTTGGTGTCATAGAAAGGAACGATTATGCTATCACTAACGGAGATGCCACATTTTCATCCATATATCAGCCAGGTTACAATATCCACTATCCTTATGTAGAAGCCTTTGACAATCTTCCTTTACTTTCCATTTCGGAAAAATATGTGGATGGCAAGCAAATGGATGGATGGCATTATTACTATAAAGGTGGAATAAAACATCTTACCGGAAAAGGATTTTGCGGTTTCCAACAGACACGTACCGTGGATTTCAAGGGAAAGGAACTTATCCGTGACTTTAACCCTGAAAGGTATGGGATACTGACCCACGAGGCATACGACCTAGCTTACGAAAATTTTTATGAATATGAAATCGTGGAGCATCCCAACCGCATGGTTGAAGTCAACCTATACATGAAGGATGAAAGTGATTATTTAAAAAACGCGGACAACCTGTACTATTATGATGGACACAAGTTAGGATACCCTTCCACGGAAGAAATAGAATATTGGGACGGACACAAAACAAAAACGAACACCGTTTTCAAGCCGGTCTACACAGGATGGGCTGAAACCAAGATAAGTCATACGTCACCTGACAGCATGGATGTGTGCCGCATGTTGGCTTACATACCTTCCGGACAAGAATACCTTTTCGGACGCATCCACGAACAATCCGTCACAAATACCACGGCCGGAGGAAAAAGCGTATCACAAAGATTCACCATTCCTTCATGGCAATATGACATGCCTACAGCCCGGAGAGATTACCTCGGAGGAGAGACACGGTATGACAACCAATATGATGAAAAAGGAAATCTCATAAAGGCAGTAACGGCGTGGTTAGGTGGAGCAAAAAAGATTTCCGAATCATGGGAATATGACGATTACGGGAGGATGTCCTCGCATGTTTCAGAAACAGGGACAACGGAAAAGTACGCATACGGGACAGACGGCAGGCTGAAGTCGCACACCGACAGCCGGGGGAATGCCACGGTCTACACCTACGATGTTTTTGGAAGGCAAACCGGAATGGAACGTGCGGACGGCACCACCGTGACCAATGAATATACATGGTGCAATGAAGGTACGGGAGGAGTATATGCAATCATAACCCGGGAAACGGGAAAACCGGACACGAAGACCGTCTATGACGCATTAGGACGGGTAGTTCGCCAAAGCGAAATGACTTTCGACGGAAAATGGAGAAGTACTGACATAGAATATGACGTTTACGGACGTGTTGCACGCAAATCGCAGCCTTATACACAGTCCACCCCTTCCCATTATACAGTTTACACATACGATGATTTCGACCGGTTGATTTCCGTCACGGACCGTCCCGGACATACCACTACGTACACTTACAGCGATGACAATGACGGATACACTATAACCACCACGCAGGACGGGGTGGAAACCACAAGGGCTTACGACCTTCGTGATCGTCTTGTCAGGGTGGACGACCCGGGAGGCACCACGCGTTACGAACTGGATGCGGACGGCCAACCCCTGACCATTACAGCCCCAGACGGAACCCAAACCATATTCGAATACAACGACACGAGGAAATGCCGCAAAAGAACAGACCCCGGATTCGGAGAAAGCACCTATGGATATGAGGCCTTCGGGGACATCGCATGGGAAAAAAACGCCCGAGGGGAAAATATCAACAGGCTCTATGATTCATACAACCGGCTGACCAATATAGGATGGGGAAGTCCCAACGTGGCATATACTTATACGCCGCATGGCGAAATAGCTACCATCAAGGGGTTCAACGATACGTTCATCACTTATACCTATGATCAATTCGGACGCCTGTCATCATACCGGGAGGATGCCCCGGACGGAAAGTGGCTGCTGAAAGATTACACGTACAAAGACGGGAATGTGGCTTCCGTCACTTACACCTCTCAAAACGGCAAGTTAACCACTGAAATTTACGTGTACCAAAACGGGCACCTGACGGAAATAAGGCTCGATGACGGCACCTCCATCTTCAAATCGGAAAGTGAAAACGACTTGGGGATGCCTACCAAAGTACAAACGGGAAACATCACAAGACTCTATGAATACGATGCGTACGGTTATCCCCTGCGCCGAACCGGAAAAACCGATCAGCTTACTTACCAAAATTTCACATACACGTTTGACACCTCCCGGCAAAACCTTCGGACACGTACCGACCAAAGGTCGGGAAAGACGGAAACTTTCAACTATGACGGGATGAACCGTCTTACAGGAGATGGAACATCCGTTTTGGAATATGCCCCCAACGGGAATATCATAAAGAAATCGGATGTAGGAAGCTACACTTACGAAATGCCCGGAAAACCTCATGCCGTAACAGGCATTGCCCCTGAAGGCAACCTCACGTCCGGAATGGGTACGCAGGAAATATTCTATACCAAAGCCTTGCGGCCTGACTCCATACACGAAGGGGCTTTTGATGCGAAGTTCGTCTACAATGGCAACTTGGACAAAGTGAAAATGACAGTCACACAGGACAAGGGACGCTCCTATCTCCGGAAATATTATCTCGGGGGGTGTTATGAACTGGAAGAGTCTTCTTCCGGCCCGGCAAGAGAAAGAGTATATGTGGGTGGAAACTATTATGATGCACCCGTAATGTTGGAAAAAACAGGCCCTCTCACACAATACTATAGCCTGATCCGCGATTATTTGGGTAGCATTACCCATGTGGTACGTTTCGACGGTTACCTTATAAAAGAACTAAACCACGATGCTTGGGGAATACGGAGAAACCCTATTTCATATAGTCCGGAAGTACGACCTGCCACATTGTCGGCTTCGACATTTTCACGTGGGTTCTGCAGTCATGAATATTTGGACGTATTCGGACTTGTCGACATGAACGCCCGACTTTACGACCCCATACTCGGACGTTTCCTCTCGCCCGACCCATATATGCAGATTCCTGATTTTTCGCAGGGATTTAACCGATATGCCTATTGCATGAATAATCCGCTTGCCTACGTGGATGAAAACGGAGAGAACCCACTCTTTATCATTGGTATCGCCATGATAGTTGGAGGAACGGCCAACCTTAGCTGGAAAGCCATTAACGGACAAATAGATGATTTTGGTGATGCCGTCTCTGCATTCGGAATAGGTGCGGCAGCCGGGGGATTCGGTGCGGCAGCAGGGTTTGTGGCCGCTCCAATGGTGGGTGCGGGCTTCTTAGGTGGATTTGTGGAAAGTGCATTCTCCGGTGTAGTGTCAAGCTCCATCCTCAGTGTAGGAAATTCCCAAGCTTTCGGCGATCCCCAAATGGGTTGGAAAGGATATGTTTTGAGTGCCATCGGAGCTGGTGTTATCGGAGGGGTCGTGAACGGTGGAATAGCTGCAAGCCAAGGAAAGAACTTTTGGACGGGGAAAGGAAAGCCTAATATATTACCATCTTCCCAAAGATCCATTGAGTATTATTCTGAACCACAACAAAGTTCAAAAATACAAGGTAACGTAAACAACGAAAATCCACATTATTTTGTTGCTGAACCAGATGGAACCATACATGATTTAGGACCGGAACTTAAAAGAATAGGAGAAGGTAAAACTTATACTTTTAGACATGACAATGAACGTTATTGGAATAAATATAATGATTTGCCAACAGGTATAAACTATACAGAATATATATGTCCACCACCACGGGAACTTAATATTCACCGCCCTGGACCAAGAAGAATTATAATGGGAAATAATGGTAGTATATGGTTTACACCAGATCATCATAACACTTTTATACCTATAAACTGGAAATATTAATTTTACATGAAAGATATCATATTTACTTTAAACCCTTCAAAGCTTTATGAAAAAGACGCGAAGATAATTCATATAGGTCCAGTTACCAACAGACTGGAACTATGTAATTGCATTGTTACAGGATTAAATTATCCATATTATGTCCAAGATAATTGGGATGCACTGATAGATTGTTTCCGTAGTCCAGATGAGGGTATGATAAACAAAAGGAATATCATTCTATTGCACGAAGATTTGTCGGGTCTACCACAACAAGATTTTGAAAACTACATTGATGTGGTCCAAATTGTAACAAGTGAATGGATTGATGATCCTGAACATCATTATACTTTTGTATTCAATCTGCACGAACAAAAAAGGATAGAGCCTTTGTTGCGACTCAGACCATTCGTCTGGTGTTATGATATAGAACATTATGAAGTGGAGCACGCCGATATGATGGATTTTCCAAACAGAGGATATGCCAAAGAGTTATTGGAACAATGGTCTGGTTTACTATCTCTTCAAATAACAGATTGGGAATATTTAAAAAATGTATTTGTCCGATTGCCGGAGATAAGAAACCGGAATATTGTGATCAGGCATAAAAACATGTCTATATTGAATAAAGAGGACTTTTCACAATATATGGACATCGTGTATGACTGCACTGATAACTGGTTGAATCATAACGGAAAACGACATGTACTCCAATTTGCCTTTGCTTATAGCGACAAAGGTTTAATATCCGCATATCACATAAATCGGATTCTATCTAAGAGATGAACAAAGCTTATATAGCTATCAAAGAACAATAAAAATGGAAACAATTAAAAAGAAAAGAATCGTAACAAGAATCGGGAATGTGTTCTGTGCAGAAATAGACAACGAATGCAAACGGTTTTTCCAATACGTAGCCAATGACTTGGAAGAACTGAATAGTAGTGTCATACGTGTATTTAAAACCAAATATCCCATGGACTACAAACCGAATATTGAAGAGATTGTAAAAGATGAGGTCGAGTTTTATGCACACACTATTTTGAAGTTCGGTATTGTGTTTAATGCGTGGTACAAAGTGGAAACATCCAAAAACATCGGAAAGGGACACAAAGAAGCATTATTTGCAGATAACTTAGCAGAACTAAATGAAGATCCCAAAATACACTGGAATGTATGGCAATTTAATAAACAACCTTTTATTCAAGGTAAGTTAGATAAAAAATATGCTCAATTCATAGAGAGAGGTGGAGTTATTCCATACGTAGACATTATCAACCGGTTAAAATTCGGTTATTTCAAATACAAATTACCGAGCTGGAAAATAGAAAACGGAAAAAACGTCCCCATTATAGAATAAAAGGAGATACTAGAAACTATTCGGTAAATGCAAAGAATAAAAAACAAAATATATAAATGGATTTCATCTATATCACATCGTTATATGGAAGATAAAGGAACTGAACCTATGTCAGGCTCTCCTGCAAAAAGTCTGCCTCTGACTGATTGGAAAAAAGCATTTCCAATGTTATCAAGGTATTCTTCTAATACATTATTAATGAAATTAGGAGTGGGATTAATCGGATTTAAGTTTCAACGAATATATGGAAGTTATCGACCACTATTGGTAGGTTATTCCTTATATGATGAGAGGATAAATGACGACATTATTATAGAAATGTTCTACAATAAAAAGCATCTCACGTTAGATATACCATTCGAGAAGCACCAACAGATGTTTCAAGATGCAGTGGATGATGTACAGTCCCAACACGGCAACCTCCTCGGAGAAACAGTGAATGTAAAAGACTTGTTTGATTTATTAAAACACAAGCAAAAATATGACATGTTGGTTTGCCACAATTATTGCAGCCTGACAGAATTTCTTAAATACAAGCTAATCACTGCTCTTTATCTGGATAATGACGCATTGGTACAACAAGTTTGTATGGACATGGAAGAACAAACCAATTCTTGGGATGACATAGAGCGTTTTGAACTTTTCTTAGGGAAACTTCCTATATGGAAAGATAAGTTCTATCAACTAATAGACCAACGAGAAGAAATCATGGAACGGATTCGAATCAATTCCATGGACAAAAGGATTGCCAAACTGAAAGAATCCCATCTTATTATATAGACAAGCGTATGTCAAAGAGAACAGAAAATAAAAAAGAGAATAGTTGCTACGCAATAGGCAAATGGTTTGCATGGGCTGTGGCCTTGCTCGTGACAAGCTGTAGTCCGAAAGTGGTCACGGAAATCTATCACTCTTACCCCGCTACGCAAGCTGACGACGTACAAGTATTCAAAACCGGAACGAACCGGCCTTACTCTGCCGAACTCCTGGGCAAAGTGGCTGTAAAAGGAAACGGATATACCGCACATTTCAGTTATGACCAAGTCGTAGCACTGGCCAAGACTGAAACGGCCAAAGTGGGAGGAAACGCCTTGGCTATCACCGAACATAAAGAACCTACCATTCTCGTTTCCTGCCATCAGATAAAAGGGGAAATGCTACGCATGAAAACCCAACAAAGGGAACAGATAAGGAAAGCCGACAGTTTGGAACTGGCCGGACGGAAAAGCATAAAGCCACGTAAGCTCCCGCCTCCACTTCCTATCCATATCTACGGGAACGGAGGTTTTGGCCATGTGTTCAGCAAAGCTTACCATGACATTCCGGGCGGTCTCAGCGGCACGTTCAAAAACGGGGTGGATTTCCAGGGAGGAATCGACTGGGTGGGTAAAAAGTTCATGGGTGTAGGCATTCTCTATTCCGGTTACCGCTCCGGGGCATATCATACCAACTTCGTACGCAATCCCGATTACCCTAAGGAACAAACCGCTAATCCCAAAAGCCGGATGCACATGGATTACATAGGCCCGGAATTTGTCATGAGGGCAGCCAACAAACATTGGTCCCTACGGTACGGCATCGGAGCAGGTGCCTTCATCTTGAATGTCGAGGAAGAGATGGATTTCAGTATGGGAAAAACTGTAAAAGGGATGGGATTGCATTACCAACTCAGTGCGGACTACCTGCTGAACAAACACGTAAGCATAGGAGTAAATGCCGGAATCATTTACGGAAACGTATATGACGAAGATGGGGTGATTCCCGGCTCCATGGACCAATCCGTAGAGTTCTACCGTATCTTTATCAACGGAGGACTGCACTTTTATTTTTAAAAGAAATCCTGCGGCAAACGCACAACCAACCGAGTTTTTAAGTAGTTTTGCAACGTCTAACATCAACAGCATGAACTGACGGCATGATACGCAAATTTGATTTTTTAGTGATAGGTTCGGGAGTGGCCGGAATGAGTTACGCCCTGAAAGTGGCCGATGCGGGCAAAGGCAAGGTGGCCATCGTATGTAAAACCACATTGGAAGAGGCCAACACGGCCAAGGCACAAGGGGGAATAGCCTCAGTGACCAACCTGAAAGTGGACAACTTCGAGAAACATATCAAGGACACCATGGTTGCAGGGGATTTCATCAGCAACCCTGCAGCCGTGGAACAAGTAGTGAAAAACGCACCGCAAGGCATACGCGACCTCGTGAAATGGGGCGTGAACTTCGACAAAAACGAAAAGGGGGATTTCGACCTGCACCGTGAAGGCGGACATTCGGAATTCCGTATCCTGCACCACGCCGACGACACGGGTTTTGAAATCCAGCGCGGACTGATGGAGGCCGTACGCCGCCATCCGAACATCACGATTCTGGAAAACCACTTTGCCGTGGAAATCATCACCCAACACCATTTGGGCATCGAAGTGACGCGCCGCACGCCGGACATCGAATGTTACGGTGCTTACGTCTTAGACCCCGACACGCAAAAGATAGATACCTTCCTCTCCAAAGTCACCCTGATGGCCACCGGTGGTACGGGAGCCGTCTACGCCACTACGACCAACCCCAACATTGCCACGGGCGACGGCATCGCCATGGTCTACCGTGCCAAAGGTACGGTGGAAGGCATGGAGTTCGTGCAGTTCCACCCCACTGCCCTCTTCCATCCGGGCGAGACGCACCCGGCTTACCTCATCACAGAGGCCATGCGGGGATACGGCGGCATCTTGCGGTTGCCCAATGGCGAAGAGTTCATGCAGAAATACGACAAGCGGCTTAGCCTCGCCCCACGCGACATCGTGGCCCGTGCCATCGACAAGGAAATGAAAATACATGGCTTGGACCACGTGTGCCTGGACGTGACGCACAAGGATGCGGAAGAAACCAAACACCATTTCCCGAACATTTATGCCAAATGCCTCTCCATCGGCATCGACATTACCAAGCAATATATTCCCGTCGTGCCTTGTGCCCACTACATGTGCGGCGGCATTAAGGTGGACCTCAACGCTTGCTCCAGTATCCGGCGGCTTTATGCCGTGGGCGAATGTTCCTGCACCGGACTGCACGGCGGTAACCGCTTGGCCAGCAATTCGCTCATCGAAGCCGTGGTGTATGCCGACGCGGCAGCCCGTCACAGCTTGGAGGTCATAGACCAATATGCTTTCAATGAAAAGATACCCGAATGGAACGATGAGGGTACGATGAGCAACGAAGAAAAAGTACTCATCGCGCAGGACATGAAGGAAGTGGGACAAATCATGAGCAACTACGTGGGCATCGTGCGGAGCGACCTGCGCCTGAAACGGGCATGGACACGCTTGGACCTGCTATACGAAGAGACCGAAGAGCTTTTCAAGCGTGTCAAGGCGACCAAAGACATTTGCGAACTGCGCAACATGATTAACGTGGGTTACCTTATCACGCGGCAGGCCATCGAACGTAAGGAAAGCCGCGGATTGCACTATACGATAGACTATCCCAAACACGCTTACGACCAAAAATAAAATAGAGCAGTAACTACCATAATAGAAATTACCTCACTACATATCGATGGTTATTCGTAAAAGACCTATCATATCATGGTTATTAGGCCATGAAGATGAAAATAAATTGGAAATACCCATGACCAATAATAGAATACATTTCAAGTATTTATTCAAAGGAAGGGAATTTCTTTCAGACGTACGTAATACAAAACCTGATTGGGGACTTCCCGAACTTATTATGCCATCATTTGAAAAAGTCATGGAGAAAAGTGCAAAGTCATTTTTTAATATCGACCATCAACTTTTCCAAGAATTTTATAATGATAATGTATGCGGTATCCTTATTGAAAAGGAAGCAACTATAATATATGGCTTTGGAGAAGATACATTATACGTTTGGTTATTCAAAGAAGAAATAGAAAAAAGTACCTTGCTTCTTTATTTCTATGTAAAATCATCAACAGATAACAAACGACAAATTTATACATGCCCAACCCTTATAAATGATGACCAACTTTTTAGTGGTGACAAAGAAAAAAGAAAACAAATCTATGAAGTATTGGCTAATAAACTTATTATTTATCTTGCAGTAAAAAAGTATGTACAAGTTGAGAAAGTCATTATACCTCTTGGAACAAGTACTTTAATTGACGATACCATCAAAGATTACAGAAAAAAGGAAAAGATAAAAAATGAAAGTGGACAAGAAGTTATTGTAATGGATTCCCGGTGGTTTAGAAAAATAGTAAATGACAACGATATCTTTGTTCGAGGCTTCTTTAGACTACAAAATAAAAAGAATGAAATGGAAGAATGGTACAAAGAACTCATTTTTATAGATTCTTTCGTTCGGCACGGATATCATCGTAACGCCATAATTGAAGACAAAGATAATTCATAATATTGATGGTGTAAATACAGTACTTTATTGGGAGCGCAATACAATCCTTTGTTTTTAATAAGATTACAGGGTCATAAATTTATATAGGATAGAATAAATAGCATGTTTTCATTCTATCATTTTCTTTATATCCTGATTTTCCGTAATTTTGCACCCGTAAAAGAATGTGTTTTTCAGGAAAAAGAGATTCGCCATGACGAAAGAGATGACGGAGGGTTCACCCCTGCGGTTGATATTCAACTTTTCGCTCCCGCTCATTTTGGGAAGCTTGCTCCAACAGACTTATAGTCTGATAGATGCAGCCATCGTAGGAAAATATTTAGGCATCAACGATTTGGCAGCCGTGGGAGCCAGTACATCCGTCGTGTTCCTCATCATCGGATTCTGCACCGGCTGCTGTTGCGGTTTCGGCATTCCCGTGGCCCAAGCGTTCGGCGCACGTTCATACAGCGACTTGCGGCGTTACGTAGCCAACAGTCTTTGGGTTTCCCTCATCATTTCCATTGTGTTGGCCGTCGTCACTTCCCTGCTTTGCGAGAGAATCCTGTTCATGATGCAGACACCGCACGACATCCTGCATAGTGCCTACCTCTATCTTCTGGTCATCTTCATCGGCATTCCTTTCACTTTCCTTTATAACCTGCTCTCCTGTCTCATCCGAGCATTGGGCGACAGCAAGACCCCGTTCTACTTCCTGCTGCTGTCCTCCGTCCTGAACATCGTCCTCGACCTGTTCTGCATCCTCGTGTTGCATTGGGGCGTGGCTGGAGCCGCCATCGCCACGGTCTTCTCACAAGCCGTCTCTGCCCTGCTTTGCCTGTATTACATGTTCAGGAAATTCGGCATACTGAAAATGGAAAAGGGAGAAACCGCCTTGGACAGACACTACATAAAAGGGCTGTTGGATATGGGCGTACCGATGGGACTACAGTTTTCCATCACGGCCATAGGGAGCATCATGCTCCAAAGCGCGAACAACGCCCTGGGTACTTCGTGCGTGGCAGCCTTTACTGCCGGCATGCGCATCAAGATGTTCTTCATGTGCCCGTTGGAGAGCATGGGCATCGCCATGGCCACGTATTGCGGACAGAACTATGGGGCGGGAAAAACGGAACGTATCAACATGGGGCTGCGCGCCAGCTTTTTCATGGTCTGCCTCTACTGCATCTTCTGTTTCATCGTGTTGCATCTTTTCGCCCGCCACATCATCTACCTGTTTGTGGATGTCCATGAATATGAAATCATAGAAAAGGCCAACCAGTTCATCGTCACCTCCTGCACCTATTTCATCCCGTTAGGACTGCTGTGCCTGCTCAGGTACAGCATCCAAGGATTAGGATACAGTAAACTGGCCATGATGTCCGGTGTATTCGAAATGGTAGACCGCACGGCCGTCAGCCTGTTCCTGGTCCCTATTTTAGGATATACGGGAGTTTGTTACGGCGACCCTTCGGCTTGGTTTGCTGCAGACCTCTTCCTCATCCCGGCTTACCTTTACGTGCACAAACGCCTGTCCCGGAAGAGATGTTACGTGCAAGCCTCCTGAAATTTAAAGGAAAGTTACATACAAAAATCGTTTGGCTGAGAACGGAATTTCGTTCTCAGCCAAACGATTTTTCAATCTGCGCCAAATGATTTTCCGTTTGGCGCAGATTGATTTATAAACTACAAGCATTTGAATATCAAATATATAAAAACAACAAATATCCTTACAGATATTCATCTTCATAAAGCCTTTCCTGCTGATGATATCATGGAAAATACGGCCATACGGTTCGTAGACCGACCGCAACACTTCTCAATAAGACACGGAAACTTCCAATCCTTCTTGCCGGATGCGTCCGGCAATGCGGTCCAACTCTTCATGCGTGGCCTTACGTAACTCATGGTCGGGCGTTTCGCGGTCGATGGTGTAAATCATGACCTGCGATGGAGCTATTTTCTTCACGGCACGCAACCACGGTTCCACGAAACGGTCGGAAGTATTGTCCACGTCCACACCGTCCGACATGCCTTTCATGAACATCGTCTGTATGATGACTTTGCCTCGGAAATCTTTCAGGCGTTCCACCACCCGACCCACTTCATAACGCCCCGTAGGACGGTCTACCCGGCTAATGTAATCCCCGTCCACCGTATCCAGTTTCAGGATGTTGTTGTCCACCTTCCCCAAAGCCTCGAAAACCTCCGGCCTGAATATTTGGGTGGCATTGCTCAACACGCTGATTTTAGCTTTCGGGAAATACCGGTCGCGCAAGGCACGGGTGTCTTCTATGATTTCCGGAAAATGCGGATGCAGGGTGGGTTCCCCGTTTCCGGCAAACGTCAGCACATCCGGTACAGGGCCGTTCGCGGACATGTCCTTCAGCCTTTCTTCCAAGGCCACATGTACTTCCTCACGCGTGGGCAACGGCTTCCTGGGACGGAAATCCTTGTTGAACCCGCATTCGCAATACACACAATCGAACGTACACCACTTCCCGTCTTCCGGAAGCAGGTTGATGCCCAAAGAAACCCCCAACCGACGGCTGTGCACCGGCCCGAATATGGGAGAAGGATAAATGACTGTAGACATGGCTATATTCTAAAAAAACTACCTGCAAAGGTAACACAATCTTTTTTCAAAACTTGTAACGCAACAAGAAAGAAAGGTCGTTTTTCCATCGGCCGCCTATGCGTTGCAACCCCTCCCCTATCTCGTCCCGGTCGAAATATCCGGTAGCCCCGTATTTACACATCAGCATCCAATGTTTTGCCACGTTCCACCGGGCATTCACCGCCGCCCTCATTCCTTGTCCGTACATCGTCATGAAAGAAAAGGCATACAACAACGAAGGCTCATAGAAAGACATCGGCGCCTTGTAGTCCTCGCTGTCGAAATACACGCACGACCCGGCCACATTCAAGCGGTTTTTCCGGTCCTTCCATTTCAGGATGCTCCCTCCCATGTATCCTCCGACATACCGTCCATACACGTCCCTCACCCTTGTATATCGTGCCACCCCGCGCCATTCCCAGACTTTTGAAGGCATGCACTGCGCCTGCACCTTCAATTTATGATACAGGTAAGGCTGCCCATAGCGTTCTTTCCGCTTCAGTTGGTAACGTCCGGACAATTCCCACTTCCGCGATACGACCCAATCGGCCTGAAACGTCCCTTCCACCCCTTCGGAAGCATGAGGTATCCCAAACTTCACCCACGGAAAATAAAAATAATCCACATAAGCGGACAACTTCAACTCGTTCAGCGGGGCTGCCTCCACTCCCATATAAAATCCGCTTTCGTTCCTGACCGCCCCACCTTCGGAAAAGCTGTTGGCACGCAATCCCACATACTGGTAAGCGAACAACCGCTGCAAAGCTACCACACTGTACCGGTGGTTGAAACGGTAAATGGCTTTGTTCAGCGTGGCCCAACCGCCATATACGTTGCTGAACGCCGTCTCGCCGGAAAACGAAAACATGTCACGATGCCAACGGTAGTGCAGACTGGCATTCAGGAAATCCTTACCCTCCGGATAATATTGCCGGTAAAGTTCCGTGCCTTTTGAGAAAGAACGACTGAAATGTTGGTAAAACGCAGTCGCACCCAAAGAAAAATATTCCGTATTCCAAGTCACGTCTGCCCCGGCAGACTGCTCCATGACATTATACTTTTTGGACAGTTCCAACAAAGTACGGTGCAAACCATCGGTCTTCAACGAAGAAACCGTCCCGTCCTTCCTTAAAGTGGCATCTGTAGGCAAATAGGAATAGAAAGCCGACACGTCCACTTTCCCGAAACGGAAAGTAACGGCCATTCCCCTGAAAAAGGAAGTTTCGGACGTAGAAGAGAATTTCTTGATGGACGGTCTCGTGTCGCCCATATTAAACAAAGTGGATTTCCCTAAAGAAAAATCACTGTTCACCACCAAACCTTCACCGAACCCCACCCGGTAGTCTCCCAATGCCAATGCCTTGAGTTTTCCACAATCTTTCAACAGGAAATGGAACGAATAGGCATCGTAAGCCATATTGCCATAACTGCCGAACGGTTCTCCTGCGTCCTTCTCCGCCGTGAATCCCCAAAACAGCCTGTTCCTGTACTGATAAGTGTAGCGTATGTTATGGTACAACGAATTACCAAGATATACCTTATTGGGGTTTTTCAACAATACTTCATCTTCCGGTATTTGATATCCATCACGTTTATACAGAGGCACATCCAACCGACTCGTCACCTCATGCCGCCCTCCTTTCAACAAGGTTTTCAACCGTAACTTTTCTTTTTCCTCCACAGGATTTTCCACGTAGACGAACAAAGCAAGGAACTGACGGGTCTGGTAGTCCAGTTCCTCTATCAACATCAATTCTCCCAACGATTGCATCGGGCCGTAACGGTACACGTATGCCAAGATTTCCTCTATCTCGTCCGCATCCAGAAAAGGCAACTGTTCCAAATCGTCTTTCGTAGCCGTGTTCAGGTTGAAAGGATGCTCATGCAATCCCGCCAACTCTTCCAAAAGCGGACTCATATCTTCCCCGTCGTCATACTCATCCACAGAAATCTTCTCTACAAATTCTTCCCAGGAATAATGCTGTGCAATGACTTTATCCACAGGATATATTTGTAGTACACAATACATTAACATGTTTATCCACAAGCGTTGTAGATAAATGCAAGTAAAGTGTTTTTCTGCCATGCTTCAAATATAAGCAACTATTTCCGGTATGACAAATTATCCCCTACAAATAATCACTGCATTAGAATCCGCATTCACCACGTGACAAAGGCTTTACCTCACTACAAACTTCTTTCCATCTCTTATATATATGCCTTTAGGTAAATTATCCGTTCCATTTATCCGGATGCCGGATAAGCCATACACTATTCCATCTGCCTTTGAGGCTTTGGAGTCCATAGAAAACACAGGAACTGCATCGGGCGAATAATCGTCATTGTTGGTCAAATACATGTCGGCCACATCAATAACTCCACTTTGTCCGGCATACAGGGCGACAATCATGACACGGGAAACGTCCACCGGTTCGCCTTGAAGTTCTCCACTCGTATAAGTGATGTCATGAAGGGGAACGGCCACCAAGACCTCCCCTCCCACAGGGTATTGGCAACAATCAGACCAGATATTGTTCTCTGTATAAAGCATAATGCAAGCCCCTACTTTTTGGACTTTATCCAATTTCAATACCAAGTACTTGTAACCGCTCATATCCAATCCATAGGTATACTTCCATCCCATCTGCCCATTCTCGCCCGGAAAAAGCGCCCTCACGGCCTCGCGGTACGTGCCGTTCCCGAACAATGCAGTTTCAATGAATTCTTCACCGAAAGGAAAACAGGTGGAATTGAGGGTGAATGACAGACTGGACATTTTTCCCGCCGCGTCTGTATAGGTTGCCTTCACTCCCGTACGTCCTTGCGAAAAGCCACGTACCTCCCCGTCCTTGATGTCTGCCACTTCAGTATTTTCTATTTCATACTCGGCCATATAAGACACATCCTCCGTATGCCCGTCTTCAAAAGCAGCCATCAATTCCAATTTCTGCCCTTTCCCTATTTGTACTTCCAAGTCCTTGTCCGGCATATCTATATTTGTCACGGGCATGTCCGGCATGTCCAACGGAATGCCATACACTTTATTTAAGACCACCCTGGCATAATGCCGTCCCATTTCACGGTAACCTTCAGAGGTAAAATGAAGCCCGTCACTCGCCCCTTCACAGCCTTCCGATGAAACGACGTGCGCGTTTACCAACCACGGCAGCATGCCAACATATTCATTGTGCCCCGCGCAAACTCCTCCTTCTGCCCCACTCAGCATTTCCCCCGCAAACAGAGGCACCTCTTCTTCTTTAAGGTCCAAATCACAAAGCAAATCCCTGTAGATTTTCTCCACTTTCTCCGGCCAGTCCGCTTGCCCATTGTTGCTTTCCCCCTGATGCAACAAAATGCCTTTGATAATGCCGTGCTCCTTGGCTTTCTTGCCAAATTCCACTAATTTCGCATAAGGATTCCCACCATATAACCCCATCAAATATTTCTGCCATTCATCGGCCTGTTCATAATATTTTTCATAACTAGCCTTGTCAAAACAATCTATACCGGCTCCTCCTATGGCCACCATCACGACACCTACCTTACAAGATTCCGGCAAATTATCCACCATAGTGCGGCCGAAATAATCCGCCACACTCAATTTGGCCCCATAACGGCACAACGGAGGAACAGCCGTGTACCAATTTCCTGGCGTACGTCCCATTTTAAGATCCTCGTCACAGACACTCATGACCCGGAAACGTTTGTCCACATCTTCCGTGTCGACACTTTCTATATCCGCATTCCCCTCCATATTAGATTGCCCGAAACACAAATAAATATGGAAAGCGGAATCCACGGCTTGCCCCTTGTCTCCCTCCAATCCATTCTCCTTATATTGGATACTTACGTCCCCTGTCGCCCGCAAATCAGCGGAATAACCTCTAAAACTACCTAAAAATACCATCAAAAGGATGTAAAAAACAGTTTTTTTCATCTTTAATAAGTTTATTGGTAAGATGAAGGCAAAGGTATGGAAAAACAGTATTTGAAAATCCACACAATGTTACAGATACTTTATATCATGTCATACAACTATTGCAAATACTACAAAAAATGAACTATTCTTTGTAAAATACACGCGATGAAAGTATTTAATTTATATTTTTGCAACGGATATGGGAATATACAGGCTTATCATATTAATCTTATTAGGTGCCTTTACTTTACAAGTGAAAGCGCAAGAAGAATTTATTCCTGTAGATGGGGAACCGAGAATAAAAGTAGTGTTTTACAAGAAAGCGCAAAAAGAATTTTATCAAGGTGACTCCATCACCGTGATCATCATGCCCGAACTTCCGGTATATCCCCCACTGAAGTTTAAGAACAAAAGGGAAATCATACGATATAACAAATTGGTTTATAACGTGAAAAAAACACTTCCCATTGCCAAAATGGTTAACCAAACCATCTCCGAGACATACGAATATCTGGAAAAACTACCTACTAAAAAAGAAAAAGACGCTCACATCCGAGCTGTAGAGAAAGGCATAAAAAAGCAATATACCCCACAAATGAAGAAGCTGACTTATTCACAGGGGAAACTGCTCATCAAGTTAGTGGACCGCGAATGCAACCAAAGTTCCTTCGAAATAGTGAAAGCCTTTTTCGGTCCTTTCAAAGCCGGATTTTATCAGGCGTTTGCCAGCATATTCGGAGCTAGCCTGAAAAAAGACTATGACCCTGAAGCTGATGACCGGCTGACGGAACGGGTGGTTAGGATGGTAGAAGCCGGTACGTTATGACATCATACCTTTTTATATGTTCACAACTTCATCTTACGGGCAAACTCCCATACCAGTATTCCGGCTGTAACGGAAACATTCAAAGAATGTTTCGTCCCGAACTGGGGTATTTCTATACACCCGTCGCATTGGTCAACAACTTCTTGTTGCACGCCTTTCACTTCATTTCCTAATATGATAGCATACTTTTTTGCCTTATCCGGCCGGAAATCCTGCAACATGACACTGCCTTCCACTTGTTCCACAGCCCAAACTTCGTAGCCTTCTGCCTTAAGATGTTCCACGGCATCTTGCGTACGCTCATAATATACCCAATCCACGGAATCTTCTGCCCCCAATGCCGTCTTATGGATTTCCACCTGTGGCGGAGTGGCCGTGATTCCGCACAGATACACGGATTCTACCCTAAAAGCATCGGACGAACGGAATACGGAACCTACATTATATAAGCTTCTTACATGATCCAGTACCACAATCAAAGGAAGTTTTTCAGCCGTCTTGAATTCTTCGGCAGAGATTCTATTCAGTTCCGTTATTTTAAGTTTTCTCATTGCTTTCAACATATTTGTTCACAAAGATAATAAAACCCATAAAAACTACTTGATAACTCGTTCACAAATCGTAAACAGATTATTGAAAAGAAACTTTGGATTTAGAAAATCAACCGTGTTACAGGAATATTTCAAACCACCAAATAAATTAGTAAAAGATAGAAATGAACTTTAAACCGTATTTTCATCAGATTTATGCAGCCTTTTTCCATTAAAGTTTTTAACTTTGTAGGTTATGAACAACTCGTTAAAAACGATAAAGAACATACGATAATGCATTCAGTTTAAAGAATAAGAGTCCCAAGGCACGTGTTGAAAAGTGACACATTACTCGATACTCCGCTTTGATAACTTAAAAAACAAGTTTCAGGCTTCTTTTTTATCGACACTATCAACAGCCTATTATCATTTACATTAGATTTTTTCAAAAAATAGAAATAAGAATTAATAATATATATATGGTTAAGAAAGAATGGATAGACAAGGGGTTCGTGGATGAACCCATAGCAAAGGAGCTTGATTTGAAAAGTGAAATCAGGGAACTTTGCCGGAAGAAGAATGCCGTCATCATGGCGCATTACTATACGGAAGGAATCATCCAGGATTTGGCTGACTTCGTGGGAGACAGTTTGGCACTGGCTCAAAAGGCTGCCAAGACCGAAGCGGATATCATCGTCATGTGCGGTGTGCATTTCATGGGAGAGACCAATAAGATTCTCTGTCCCGGCAAAAAGGTCTTGGTTCCGGATTTGAATGCCACCTGTTCGCTAGCCGAAAGTTGTCCGGCAGATGAATTCTCGCGGTTTGTCTCGGCACATCCCGGCCATACGGTCATATCGTACGTCAATACCACGGCTGCCACCAAGGCGGTGACGGATGTGGTGGTCACTTCGAGCAACGCCCGTCAGATTGTGGAAAGTTTCCCTTCGGACGAAAAGATCATTTTCGGTCCGGACCGTAACCTCGGCAACTATATCAATTCCGTTACCGGACGTAATATGTTACTTTGGGACGGAGCTTGCCACGTACATGAGAAATTCTCCGTGGAGAAGATATTGGAATTGAAAGAGTCCCATCCCGAGGCCAAGGTGTTGGCTCATCCGGAATGTAAGGGAGCAGTGTTGAAACTGGCGGATGTGGTAGGTTCTACCGCAGCATTGCTGAAATATGCCATCCGCCATGAAGGAAAGGAATTCATCGTGGCCACGGAAAGCGGCATACTGCACGAAATGCAGAAGGCTTGTCCGGAGAAAACGTTCATTCCGGCTCCTCCGGACGACAGTACGTGTGCCTGCAATGAATGCAATTACATGAGGTTGATTACGTTGGAAAAGCTCTATAATACCTTGAAATATGAGTGGCCGGAAATCGTAGTGGATGCGGAGGTGGCGGAAAAGGCTGTCAAACCGATTCACAGAATGTTGGAAATCTCCGAGAAGTTAGGATTGTAATGAAGCGTTTGAAGACTTTTACCGATGAACGTGGTAGCCTTACCGTGGCTGAGACCGGAAAGGATTTGCCTTTTGAAGTGAAGCGGGCATACTGGATTTATGGTGTACCCGAAGGACATGAACGTGGCAAGCATGCCAACCGTATTACCTACCAGTACTTAGTGGCCGTGAAAGGGTGCGTGACAATCGCCTTGGAAGACAAGGACGGACGGCGGACGTATGTGCTCGACGCACCGGACAAGGGGCTTCTCATCCCGCCGCTCACGTGGAACGAGTTGCTGCATTTCTCAGAAGACGCCGTGTTGTTGGTCTTGTCTTCCCAACCTTACCGGCCTGAAATGTATATAAACTCTTACGAAGAGTTCCTGCGTATCATTCATGAATAGAATAGGTGGTGTGGAGATGGAAACCGGATGGGAAATAAAGCGGTATAGCGATGACTGTAAGGAAGAATGGGACGGTTTCGTACGGGAGTCCCGCAACGGGACTTTCCTTTTCATGCGCGGTTATATGGATTATCATGCCGACCGTTTCGCGGACTTCTCCCTTATGGCTTACAGGGACGGACGGCTGCATGCTTTGCTACCCGCACACTGTACGGCGACGGAGTTTTGCAGTCATCGTGGACTGACGTATGGCGGAGTGGTGACGGATGAAAAGATGACGGCTGCGCTCATGTTGAGGTTGTTTGGGGAAATCTTTCGCTATTTACGGACGTATACATCGGTAGTCAAGTGGATTTATTCGCCCGTACCTTATATATATGCCCGTTATCCCAGTGAAGAGGATTTGTATGCATTGTACCGCTTCGGGGCACGCCTGTCAGGCCGTAAAGTTTCCACGGTCATTCCCTCTGCCGCAGCGTGGGGATTCAGTACGCTTCGGAAACGTAAAGTGAGGTGTGCTTTGCGTGAAGGATTGTCCATCAGGCAGGATGACGATTTTGCGTCCTTTTGGACGGTATTGGAAGGGAATCTGATGGAACGCCACCAGTCGCGTCCCGTGCATACCTTGGAAGAAATCATGTTGTTGCATCGTCGGTTTCCGCAACAGATATTGCTGTACAGGGTTTGCCGTGCGGCGGAGCGTACAGTGGCCGGTTGCGTGTTGTACGTGACGGAAAGGGTGGTTCATGTACAATATATTGGTTCCACTCCCGAAGGAAGGGCGTACGGAGCCGTGGATTTGTTGTTCCACCATTTGATTCACGAGACATACAAGGATGTTCCTTACTTTGACATGGGGACTTCCGTAGAGGAAGGCGGCCGTGTGTTGAATGAGGGGCTGATATTCCAAAAAGAGGGTTTCGGCGGCCGGGCTGTCGTGTATGATACGTACGAGATGGAGGTATGAAAAGTCGTGTAATTTTGTGCGGCAAACGATTTTTCAATCTCCTGTGAATGATTTTCAGATTTGCCGAGAATGATTTTACGATGTGCCGAGGGCTTTATGAACTCCTCTCCTAATAGGTTTTTTGCTTGAAAAAGGCTTCACCCATTCATACTGTTTGGATGACAAGCGGTTAAGGTGAACTTTGTGGGGTGGAAGGGTTCACCGTGCCTTCACCGGCTTTCACCGGAAATGCAGTGCCTGAATGATATAAAAAGTGTTAAGCATTCACTTTAACCGTTTGTCATATAGGGAGTATAAAGGTTCCGTGAATGATAAAATCCTTGTGGTTCCAGAAGTGGTAGAGGTTTGTAAGTAGGGAAATAAAAAGCTTGAAAAATTTCCCTGAAAGAAAAATAGTTGTAATTTAGCTTCCTGAAAAGTTTGAAGTAAAGTAATGGTAAAATATTTGGATTTAAAGAAAATCAATGATTCTTTCGAACCGGAATTGTCGGAAGCTGTAGCACGGGTAGTGCGTTCCGGATGGTATCTGTTCGGGAAAGAGGTGGAGACTTTCGAGCAGCGGTTTGCCCGTTATTGCGGGGTCGGGTATTGCGTGGGGGCAGGGAACGGACTGGATGCCCTTACGCTTATCTTCATGGCTTACGTCAGCATGGGGCGGATGAAGGCGGGAGACGAAGTCATCGTGCCGGCAAATACCTACATAGCTTCCATATTGGCGGTCATGCGTGCCGGTTTGAGACCCGTACTTTGCGAACCTGAATGGGATACTTGCAACATAGACCCCGGGAAAGTGGAAAATTTGATTTCTGAGCGCACAAAAGCGGTCATGGTGGTGCATCTCTATGGCAGGGTGTGCCGGATGGATGAGATAAGCCGTACGGCCCGTAAAAACGGTTTGTTGGTGGTAGAGGACTGTGCGCAGGCTCATGGAGCGGTGTATCGAGGTGTGAAAGCCGGTGCTTTGGGGGATGCCGCAGGATTCAGTTTCTATCCTGGCAAGAACTTGGGAGCTTTAGGAGATGCTGGGGCTGTCACGACCGGTGATAAGGATTTGGCTGAGCGGGTACGCATGTTGGCCAATTACGGTTCTTCAGCCAAATATGTGCATCCATACGTGGGTATCAACAGCCGTCTGGATGAGTTGCAGGCGGCGGTTTTGAATGTGAAGCTCGGACGGTTGGACGAAGACAACGAACGCCGTCGCCGGGTGGCTTGCAGATATATGAAGGAAATAAAGAATCCGAAAGTGGTTTTGCCACAAATGGCAACCGAAGCAGATGCGCATGTATTCCATATTTTTACGATATTCACTCCTGGACGTGACAGACTACGTGAGCATTTGGAGCATTGTGGCGTGCAGTCTCTGGTACACTACCCTATCCCCCCCCATCGGCAAGGTGCATTGTCAGCGTACGCTTCGCTGTCATTGCCGGTGACGGAGCGTATTCATCGTGAGGAATTGAGCCTGCCGATGTCCTCTTTATTGACAGACGAGGAAATCAATTCGGTGGTAACCGCCGTAAATACTTTTAATGGATAAAAGTGACGCGGTTTACGATGGCTTTTTTCCCTTCTGCATTGGTGGAGATGATGTTATAGACTCCTGAAGAGACTCTCTTTCCGCTTTGGTTCCGTCCGTCCCAAGTGAACAGACCACCATTGGCATGGCCGGAATATATCAACTGTCCTGTGACGGTAGTGATTTTGACTTCAGCATTGAAGGTCAGCCCGTCTACTGCGATGACTCCGTTGTAGTCCGGTTTTACTGGATTGGGATACACACGCACGTTGCTTTTATCCAATTCTGCGGCAGGAGTATTGGCATCACTCATATACGATACAAGCCCTAAAAAGGTACCTATCATGACTTCTCCTGTTTGCGGATTGACAGCTATGCTCTGTATTTCATCAGATATGAGCGGAGAGTTTTCCGTAGTGAAATGTTGTAATATTTTCTGCCCGTCTTCGCTTATCAGGTAAACACCGTCTGCACCCGTTCCAATCCATTTCCGGTTGGCTGCGTCAATGGCTATGCTGCTGATATTAACTCCATTGAGCAAGTAGTCGGCATAGTCTGTCCCGTCGTTACGGGCTATTTTGATTTGAGTGAACCTGAAGTCGTCGTTTTGGATAAATTCATCCGGGTCTTCTATGACGAAGAGTCCCTCGTTTGTGCCCACCCATATTTGCTTGTTGAGGTCTTGGGCAAAGCTGTTGAAATAGTAGGGATCATATTGTACTCCGTCCTGGTTGGTGATATCTTTTCTTATTATATGTATATCGTCCGATGTGTCTTCCAAAGTTCCGTGGTAATCCAATACGAAAACGCCAGCTTTATTGGTGGAATTCCTTTTGGAGAGAACCCATAGCCTTCCTTTGTCATCGAAAAACATAGCAGGAAGGTTGGGGGCTTTTTTAAGCTCTTCATAATACAGTTTTGTCCAAGTATTGTCTTTTTTCAATATGGTCAAGATGGTGTCTACCTCACTGTTTACCATCCAAAGGTTACCTTCTGTATCGTATTGCAGGGCATCGCAGCGTACGTAATCTTGTGGGCGGGGGCTGTCAGGCAAAATAGTTTGCAGTGGACTGTTGGTATAATCATATCTCTTGATGAATTTGAAATCCTTGAACTCATACAATCCGTGTCCCGCCGAGCTTACATAGTGGTGCGTGGGGTCGGAAGGATCTTGTGCAATACTGCTTGTATTGGTGTATTTCACATTGGTTTGTTTGATTATACCGTCTTCATTAAAGTTATACCATGTTCCGTTTTCGTAATACATAACCGTGCCTTCTCTGTCTATGCCGTTATAATTCAAGTCCCCTCCTGCGATGAGCAAACGATTGCCATTATAGTGCATGTTGCAAAAATAGTCGCGTATGGGGCTGTTAGGTTGGATGGCAGATTGTGTGGCAGAGAGTGCCTTGCCTGAAAGGACATAAGGCTGCAAGCCTTTTATGCCTTGGCTTGCCCAATATGTACCGTTGCTATAAACTAAATAATTGAATAAATTGTCTTGTTTGACTTCCTGTTTGTCTGTGATGTTGTTGAACAGATAGATACTGGAAGAGTTTCCGGTGAGCATGACGTCTTCAGAGCAAGAAAAAAAAGAGTTTGCTCCTTTTGTCAGAGCTGTGGTTGTATAGTGTTGTTGGTCAACGATGAACAACCCTGTAGTCTTGTTGAATCCGATTAGCTCATCTTTGAAGAATGTTAGTTCGTGGAAAAAGTTACCGCTGATATGTTTCCAATTGTTCTTGTCCAACAAATTGAGTTTCAGATTGCCAATGTGGAAACCGTTTTCTGAACAACAAAGATAGATGTAATGTGCATCTGCCGTACAACTATGTACGTTCAATTTTAAATCGTATGTAGCTTCGAACTCTTCTTTATCCATATTCACTACGACTATTCCGAAGTTCGTGCATATATATGCTTTTTCGTTTGCTACGGAAACATTGTTGATGACGAGGTTGGGATAGTTTTTGTCTTTTAACTGTTTCATGTTGACCACCTCGTTGTCCGGATAGATTAGGTCAATGTTTCCGTTTTCATATACAAGAATAAGCTTTTGGCTTGCACTGCTATATCTTATGAATTGTATTTTGGTGTCGTGCAACCCGTTAAGTCTGTCGAACACGTAGACTTCCGTATCTTCGGTGTTGTAACTGAAAAGATTTCCATTACAAAGAGAATATATTTTATGGCCTACCGGTATATTATAAGTAGATATTTGCAATGCCGGATAAGCTTTCCACGAACCGATAGCCTGTCCGAACGAAATGGCCGTACAACCTATAAAGACGATAAGCCATAAAATATATTTCTTCATAAAATCCGATTTTTAAGTTTAAGATTCTTTTGTAAGATAATCACAGAGGGCAGTTACTGCACGTGCGCGGTGGCTGATGCGGTTCTTGATGTCGCTACCCAGTTCGGCGAATGTGGTATCATAACCGTCGGGTTGAAAGATAGGATCGTAGCCGAATCCAGATTCTCCGCGTTTCTCTTTGGTAATTTGTCCTTTCACGATTCCCTCGAACTGCCTTTCTTCTCCTTTTTCTATTAACGAGATAATGGTGCGAAATTGTGCTTTTCTATTATTTTTTTCTTCCATTTCTTTCAGGAGTTTGTTCATGTTGGCTTGCGAATCATGTCCTTGTCCGTCGGCATAACGTGCGGAATACACACCCGGTGCTCCTCCAAGGCTTTCTACTTCCAGTCCGGTATCGTCGGCAAAACAATCTAACCCGTAATGTTCGTATACGTACCGTGACTTTTGTCGGGCATTGCCTTCAAGAGTGTCAGCTGTTTCAGGGATGTCGGCATGGCAGTGAATGTCGGCGAGACTTAATATTTCGATGCTATTACCTAAGATGGCCCTTATTTCTTTCAATTTATGGGCGTTGTTTGTAGCAAAAACTAATTTCTTTTTCATTTTATCTTACTTTTATTTTATCGAATCCTTCACCATAAACGCCTACCACATTGCTTTGCGAAACGAAGGCTCTGGGGTCGATACGGTGAATGAGACGGAATATTTCTATGCCTTCCCTTCGTTTGGCCATAACGACCAGTACCTTCCTCGGCTCTTTGCTGTACCATCCTTCGCCGTTAAGAATGGTGACTCCTCGGTCAAGTTGTTTACAAATGGCTTCGGCTATTTCTTCATGTTTATTGGAAAAAATAAGGAACTGTACGGATTGCCGTGCACTGTTCATATAATAATCCAACATAATCATGGAAATGATGAGTACGCAAAATCCGAATACGACTTTTTGCGATTCGTGAAACACAAAGTAGCTAGAAGATACGATGGCAATATCGCAAAACATTAATGCGCGTCCTAAACTGATGTCGCGGTATTTGTTGACAATGGCAGCAATGATATCAGTTCCTCCTGTACTACCGTTACTTAAAAAGACAATGGCAAGCCCTACTCCTTCGCAGCATGCTCCAAGCACACAGGCCATAAAAGTCTGGTCGCCTAAAATCGTAGGAAGTTGTCCGCTTTCGTCAGACAAAAGTTTTTGGAAAAGGTCAAATTCAAATGTCAGGGCTAATGTACCTACAATCGTTTTTAAACAGAAACGGAAGCCTAATATTTTGATGGCAGCGATAAGTAAGGCTGCGTTAACCAAGAAATAAGTATATTGTACAGGAAAACCTGTGGCGTAGTATATGATAGCGGATACACCGGATAATCCACCGGTTGTAATTTGGTAAGGTAAGATAAAAGCGGTGAATCCTAACGCGTAAATAGTAAGTCCTATAAAAAGACTAATGTAATCTTTGGTTTCTTGCCAAATATCTTCTTTTGAGTATTTCATATTTATTGAATACAAAGATTTTTATATAGGAGACTACTTGACAAACAAGTAGTCTCCTAAAAGGTTTGACACTATTTTAATACTATATTTACGATACGTTTCGGTACGATAATGACCTTGACTATTTGCTTACCTTCTGTATATTTTTGGGTTTGTTCGTCGTTCAGTACCGTCTTTTCAATGGAAGCATTGTCTGCATCTGCAGGGAAATCCAATGTGAAACGAGTTTTTCCGTTGAAGGAAATGCTCAGTTTCATGCTGTCTTCTGTCAGGTACTCTTCCTTCCATTCAGGCCATAGGGCATCGCATACGCTCTTTGCCTCTCCCAAGGCGTGCCACAATTCTTCTGCGATATGCGGAGCAAAGGGAGCCATAAGGGTGACCAACGTGCGAAGAATGCCCAGGTTATGGCATTTTTGTTGGGAAAGTTCATTCACGCAAATCATGAATGCACTGATAGAAGTGTTATAAGAGAAGGCTTCGATGTCCGCCGTGACTTTTTTGATAAGCTTATGCAGCGATTTCAATGACTCCTTGTCGGCTTCTCCTTCCGTGGGCAGGAAATTACCTGTCCGGTCGTAGAACAAGGCCCAGAACTTTTTCAGGAAACGATGGCAACCGTCGATGCCGTTGGTATCCCAAGGTTTGCTTTGTTCCACTGGCCCGAGGAACATTTCATACAGGCGGAGCGTGTCGGCTCCGAACTTCTCTACTATCATATCCGGATTGACCACATTGAACATACTCTTGCTCATTTTTTCAATGGCCCATCCGCAGATGTATTTGCCGTCTTCCAGGATAAATTCCGCATCGTGATACTCCGGCCGCCAGTTACGGAAAGCTTCGATGTCTAGCACGTCGCCCGATACGATATTGACATCCACATGCAGGGGCGTAGTATCGTATTGGTCTTTCAGGTTTAGCGAAACGAACGTGTTGGTATCCTTGATACGATACACAAAGTTACTCCGTCCCTGTATCATTCCTTGGTTAATGAGCTTTTGGAACGGTTCTTCTTTGCAACTGTAACCCAAGTCATGCAGGAATTTGTTCCAAAAACGACTGTAAATCAGATGGCCGGTAGCGTGTTCCGTACCGCCTACGTATAGGTCTACGTTTTGCCAGTAAGCATCCACGTCCTTGTCTACCAGTGCATGGTCGTTTTTCGGGTCCATGTATCGGAGATAATAGGCAGAACTGCCTGCAAATCCCGGCATGGTGTTCAATTCCAACGGGAAAACCGTTTGGTGGTCGATGTGTGAGTTTTCCGTCACGCAACGGTTCACGGTATCCCATGCCCATTTCGTGGCATGTCCCAATGGCGGTTCCCCGCTTTCCGTGGGGAGGAATTTGCTGACTTCCGGTAATTCCAACGGCAGGCAATCTTCGGGAATCATGTAAGGCATTTGGTCTTTGTAATATACAGGGAACGGTTCGCCCCAGTAGCGTTGGCGGCTGAAAATGGCATCGCGCAAACGGTAGTTTACCTTTACCCTGCCCAATCCATGCGTTTTGACATACTCTTTTGTGGCTGCAATGGCTTCCTTGATGGTCAATCCGTTGAGCGAGAAATCAATATAGGGAGTCACTCCGGTGCGTGGCGAATTGGTTACGATTCCTTCTTTGGCATCGAAGCTTTCCTCACTCACGTCACAGCCTTCCACCAACGGGATGATAGGCAAGTTGAAATGTTTGGCAAAGGCATAGTCACGGCTGTCGTGCGCCGGTACGGCCATGATGGCTCCCGTCCCGTATCCGGCCAACACATAATCACTTATCCAGATAGGGATGTTTTCGCCCGTGAAAGGGTTGATGGCGTACGAACCCGAGAACACACCGGTTACGCGGCGGTCGGCGATACGTTCACGTTCCGTACGTTTTTTGGTGGCATCAAGATAAGCTTCCACTTCCGTCTTCTGGCCTTCGGTGGTAACTTCTGGTACCCATTCGCTTTCGGGAGCCAATACCATAAACGTGACACCGAACATGGTGTCGGCCCGTGTGGTAAAGATTGTGAATTCCTTATCGCTGTCTTTTATTTTAAATTGCACTTCCGTGCCTTCAGAGCGTCCTATCCAGTTGCGTTGTGTCTCTTTCAATGAATCCGTCCAATCCACCGTATCCAACCCATTCAATAAGCGTTGGGCGTATGCACTGACACGCAGACACCATTGGCGCATCTTTTTCTGAACGACGGGATAACCTCCGCGTTCGCTCACGCCGTCCACTACCTCGTCGTTGGCCAACACCGTACCGAGTTTCGGACACCAGTTCACCATCGTTTCGCCCAAATAGGCGATGCGGTAATTCATGAGCGTCTCCTGCCGTTTCTTTTCGTCCATGGCTTTCCATTCTTCGGCAGTGAACCGCAGTTCCTCGCTACAAGCCACGTTTAAGCTTTCCGTACCCTTTTTATCAAATGCCTTTATCAGTTCTTCAATAGGGCGTGCTTGCTGCCTGTCATTGCAATAATAACTGTCGAACATCTTTTGGAAAGCCCATTGCGTCCAGTGGTAATAGGCCGGGTCACAAGTACGTACTTCCCTATCCCAGTCGAAGCAGAAACCAATCTTGTCCAACTGTTCACGGTAGCGGTTGATATTGGCTGCCGTGGTAACGGCCGGGTGTTGCCCGGTCTGTATGGCATATTGCTCGGCCGGAAGTCCGTAAGCATCGTATCCCATGGGATTCAATACGTTGAATCCTTGCAAGCGTTTGTAACGTGCGTAAATATCCGAAGCGATGTAACCTAACGGATGTCCTACATGAAGCCCTGCACCACTGGGGTAAGGAAACATGTTGAGCACGTAGAACTTCTCTTTGCTATTGTTTTCCACAACTTTGTAAGTCTGGTGCTCCACCCAATATTTCTGCCATTTCGGCTCTATTTCCCTAAAATTGTATTCCATCTTATATATTGATATTTTTATTTTAATCTGTTTATAGAATGATGTCGTTTATCCACGCGCCGGTGATTTCCACAATATACATTTTATGGTAACCGCCTTGTTTGCCGTACCATCTTCCGTTGAGCGATGGGTCGAGGAAAGCTTCGGGAGCCAAGTTGCCGGCATACAACTTCCTGCCGGCCAAAGCAAGCCGTGCCTGTTCAAAAGTTACGCATTTGCCTTCTTCAAGGGGATATGGCGTAAGTCCGCTTTCGAGTGTCTTGTCTATATCCCGTCCGGATTTTGAACCGCACAAGTTATATACTTCACGCGCCTTGGGTGATTTCCCAAAGAAAGAGAGCGTCATGAAGTCGTTGTTTTCCGTAAACTCAAAAGTATAGCGTTCGGGACGAATGAATACGAAAGCTACAGGTTTGTTCCATAACCACCCTACTCCGCCCCATGATGCGGTCATCATGTTATATCGGTTGGCATCGCCGGCACAGACCAACATCCATTCTTTGCTGATCGTTTCGAAAAAATTCTCCGTAAGTTCAGAGACTTCTACCTTTTTCATCTCTTTTCTTTTTATAATAATGTACAAAGATAGTGAAAGGCGAGTGCAGAGACAAATGAAAACGCAGTTTTCTGATTTGTCTTTGCCGAGCCGCCTCCTATTTTCGTGGAAACAAATATACGGATTTTACATGTCGCAGCGAATTTTTTCAGGATATTCCTTGACGTAAATCAAGAAAAAGAGGCATAATGGGAATATTACGTCCGAAAGCATGCGGCTTTCAGGAATATCGCGTAACTTTGCATTGTCTTAAAACAAGAGACGATATTGAAAGCATCGTGAGATGCAGATAGGTTAGGTATTAGATTGAGGTAAAAAAGATTGTTACAGTATAATGTTGAGCATAGGACTGCGTGAGGCAGTGGTTTAATAGGAAAAGCAAACGAATAGTTCGTTGAGTGTTTATGAGAAAAATTTTGAGAGATTAAAGATTTGTTTGTCGGGGCTTTCCTCTTGTGATTTGAGGGTTGTCCCGTTTTTCGTATCTTGTAGAAAAACAGAATAATCCATTTCAAATCAAAAAAAATAATCGTATTTTTGTGGTTCATTCTAAAAAGTTAGCGATTATGGCAAAAGAAGGGTTGACCCCGATGATGAAGCAATTTTATGATTTGAAAGCAAAACACCCCGATGCGATTATGTTGTTCCGCTGTGGGGATTTCTATGAAACTTATTGTGAAGATGCCGTCGTTGCTTCTGAAATATTGGGTATTACCTTGACAAAACGTAGTAATGGCGGAAGGAATGGAGAGCCTGTGGAAATGGCTGGATTTCCTTACCATGCTTTGGATACGTATTTGCCTAAACTCATCCGGGCAGGGCGGCGTGTGGCCATTTGCGACCAGTTGGAAGACCCTAAGCTGACCAAGACATTGGTGAAGCGTGGAATTACGGAATTGGTGACTCCCGGAGTTTCAATGAATGACAATGTATTGAGTTACAAGGAAAACAATTTCCTTGCCGCTGTGCATTTCAATAAGAATGTTTGTGGCGTAGCCTTTTTGGATATCAGCACGGGAGAGTTTCTCACGGCAGAGGGTACGGCTGAATATGTAGACAAACTCTTGGGGAATTTTTCGCCGAAAGAAGTGCTTTTCGAGCGGGGAAAACGGAATCTGTTTGAGGGTAATTTCGGAACAAAGTTTTTTACGTTCGAGTTGGATGACTGGGTCTTTTCCGAACGTTCGGCCACGGAAAAGCTGCTGAAGCATTTCGAAGTGAAAAATCTGAAAGGCTTCGGCATCGACCATTTGAAATGCGGCATCGTGGCATCGGGTGTTATCCTGCAATATTTAGAGATGACCCAACACAGCCAGATCGGGCATATCACGTCCATTTCGCGCATCGAAGAGGAGCGTTACGTCCGTTTGGATAAATTCACCGTGCGCAATCTGGAGTTGTTGAATTCCATGGTAGACGGTGGTAATTCGCTGTTGGGCGTGATAGACCGTACGATTACCCCGATGGGTGCCCGCTTGATGCGCCGTTGGATATTGTTTCCGTTGAAAGACGAGAAGCCGGTCAACGAGCGTTTGGATGTGGTGGATTACTTTTTCCGCGAACCGGAGTTTAAGGAACTGGTTAGCGACCAGTTGCATCTGATGGGCGATTTGGAACGCATCATTTCCAAAGTTTCCGTAGGACGGGTGTCGCCACGCGATGTGGTGCAACTGAAAGTGGCCTTACAAGCCATCGAACCGATTAAGATAGCTTGCGAGCATGCTTCGGACGAGACTTTGAAGAGGATAGGGGAACAGTTGAACCTCTGTGCTTCCATTCGCGACCGCATAGCCCGCGAAATACAGAACGACCCGCCTTTGTTGGTCAACAAGGGGGGAGTGATAGCCGAAGGAGTAGACCGTGAATTGGACGAGCTTCGCCATATCGCCTTTGAAGGTAAGGATTATCTGCTGAAGATACAGCAAAGAGAAACGGAACTCACCGGAATCCCGAGCCTGAAGATTTCTTATAACAATGTCTTCGGGTATTATCTGGAAGTGCGGAATACCCATAAGGACAAGGTGCCTGCCGACTGGATACGCAAGCAGACGCTGGTGAATGCCGAGCGTTACATTACCCAGGAACTTAAGGAATACGAAGAAAAGATTATGGGCGCACAGGATAAAATCCTTGTGCTCGAAACGAAGTTGTATAATGAACTGGTGTTGGCCTTGGCCGAATTCACGCCGGCCATCCAGATTAATGCCAATTTGCTGGCACGGTTGGACTGCCTGCTGTCTTTTGCCCAAGTGGCACAAGACAACCGTTATATCCGTCCGGTGATTCAAGATGACGATGTGTTGGACATCAAGCAAGGGCGTCATCCGGTGATTGAAAAGGAGTTGCCGGTAGGGGAGCAATATATTGCCAACGATGTCTATCTGGACACGGAGAAACAACAAATCATTATCATTACGGGTCCGAATATGGCCGGTAAGTCAGCTCTGTTGCGCCAGACGGCCTTGATTACGCTTATGGCCCAGATAGGTTGCTTCGTTCCGGCCGAATCTGCCCATATCGGATTGGTGGACAAGATATTCACCCGCGTGGGGGCAAGCGACAATATTTCCATGGGCGAGAGTACGTTCATGGTGGAAATGAACGAGGCGGCCAATATCCTGAATAACATATCCTCGCGCAGCTTGGTGCTTTTCGACGAATTGGGGCGTGGCACGTCCACGTACGACGGTATCAGCATCGCGTGGGCTATCGTGGAATACATCCATGAAAATAAAAAAGGGAAGGCAAGGACACTCTTCGCCACGCATTACCACGAGCTGAACGAGATGGAGAAGCTGTATCCCCGCGTGAAGAACTACAACGTGTCGGTGCGCGAAGTGGAGCAGAAAGTCATCTTTCTGCGTAAGTTGGAACGGGGTGGAAGCGAGCACTCCTTCGGTATCCACGTGGCTAAGTTGGCCGGCATGCCGAAGAGCATCGTGTCGCGGGCGAATACCATATTGAAGGAACTGGAATCTGCCAACAGCAAGGATGTGATGAAAAACAGCCGTGGGGCAAAGCAGGTCATGCAGGCGGACAACGGTGTGCAGCTTAGCTTCTTCCAACTGGACGACCCGGTGCTGTGCCAAATCCGGGACGAGATATTGCATCTCGACATCAATAACCTGACGCCTGTGGAGGCTCTGAACAAATTGAATGACATTAAACGTATCGTAACAGGAAAATAGGACAATGGAAAAGAAAACTGTATTGATAACCGGCGCTTCCTCGGGAATAGGAGAGGGATGCGCCCGCAAGTTCGCCATGAACGGGCATCGGTTGGTTCTGAACGGCCGTAACGTGGAGAAACTGAATGCCGTGAAGGCGGAATTGGAGGAGAAGTATGGGGCCGAAGTATGGCTGTTGCCGTTCGATGTGCGCGACCGTGCCGCTGCCCGTGCTGCCTTGGATTCTCTTCCCGAAGAGTGGAAGGCCATAGACGTGTTGGTGAACAACGCTGGTCTGGTCATCGGGGTGGACAAGGAACACGAAGGAAGCCTCGACGAGTGGGACGTGGTGATAGACACGGACGTGAAAGCCCTCTTGGCCATGACGCGCCTCGTGGTGCCCGGCATGGTGGAGCGGGGCAGGGGACACGTCATCAACATGGGGTCCATTGCCGGAGACTATGCTTATCCCGGCGGGAGCGTGTACTGTGCCTGCAAGGCGGCGGTGAAGGCTCTGTCGGACGGTTTGCGTATAGATTTGGTGGATACTCCCATACGTGTGACGAACGTCAAGCCCGGATTGGTGGAGACGAACTTCTCCGTAGTGCGTTTCCGTGGCGATAAGGCTGCGGCCGACAACGTGTATGAAGGGCTTCGTCCGCTCACGGGCGATGATGTGGCCGAGGTGGTTTACTTCGCCGCTTCCTTGCCCGAGCATATCCAGATTGCCGAAGTGTTGGTCATGCCCACCAACCAGGCCACGGGCACGATAGCTTACCGCAAGAAATAAGGTGATAAAGTACCGTTCGTTAGCCTTTCTCGGTTTGTACATTCCGGACGCAATCATATAAGATATCGCCGTATACTTCCTTTTTTGGGGGTATGCGGCGTTTTTTTTATTATCTGAGTATTGATATATCTGTCACTTTTCCGTATTTTGATAGCTGTATGTTATTCAGATAATACATAAATGAATGTATTACAGGGTTTTGTGTACATGAAAAATTCTTCCGCAGAATGAAAAATCATTTGGCTGAGATTGAAAAATAGTTCGGCTGAGATTGATTTTCCGTTCTGCGGAGATTGATTTTTGTCTGAGAAAATGAAAGTTTTAGGTTTACCGATATTCTTCCTTCACGACAATCTTGTCGCCGGAATCGTCCACCTTGAAGAGGTGTGGCACGCGATGGTAGTGTCCGTTGATGTCCTTGTGGCTGTGGACGGACATGAGCAACTGGCCGTCGAACGTACGGAACAACATGCCATGGCCGAAGTTGGGCGGGGTGATGGGCTGTTCTTCCTGCACCCACGGGCCGTCCAATGTGCCGCTTTCCGAATAGGCTACTCCTTGGGTATAAACGTCGTAAATCCAACTGGTCCATATCATGCCCAACCGTCCGGTCTGCGTGCGGAAAAGGTAAGGACCGTCGGTCACTTTGCTGGCCACCGTATCACCATCGATGACTTCGCGGCTCCAGGGGGAGTCGCTGGCGCGGAACAGCAATTGGCCTTCGCCCATGCTGCCGCTTAAGTCTGGTTTCAGTTCTATTTTTTCTATTGTGCCGTCCCATGTTTGCAGCCATTCGTAACAGTAGACCATGTAGGGTTTACCGTCGGTGTCCACCCATAGCGTACCGTCGAGCGTAGGTTTTTCGGCAGGCAGGTAAGTCTTGTCTTCCACGGGGCGGTAAGGCCCTTCGGCCTTGTCGCTTACCAACACATGGCAGGCACGGCGTTCGATTTCGTTGCCTCGGAAAGAGCCTATCTTCACATCCGGGTTGGTGAACGTGGCAAAGTAATAGTACTTGCCTTTGTATGGATGCAGCTCGGCCGCCCAAATCATCGGTTCCGGCCCCATCCAGGAAGCCGGGTCGGTTTCCGCCACGGTATAAGGGCCGTCCCAATACCGCAGGTCTTTGCTTTTCCATAATTTACCGCCTGTGCCGGTCATGTAATAAGTCATGGTGGCACGGTCGGGCAGGATGCAAGGGTCGCTCAGGACGATGGAGTCCAAGGGCACATGTTTTTTGGTACGGGATTGGCACATGCCGCTGCATACGGCAAGCAGGCACACTAAAGAAGTCAATAGCTTTTTCATGATGAAAAGGGTTAATGGGTTTTCTTTGTGGACAAAGATAGTGTTTTTTATCGGTTTTCATGCTGTTTCCGGATGATTTGAGGCTTGCATTGCCGGATTTCTATAGGAATGGCCTTTGCTTGCACTCCGGAAGCCTTGAAGCGCAGGAGAGCCATCACGGCTTTCCGGCAGTCGGGGTGGCTTTGGTCGAACACGAAGTTGCCGAGGCTGTAGAATACGGGGCGGGAGTTGATGTATTCCATGGGTTGCACGACGTGTGGATGGTGTCCTATGATGGCATCCGTCCCGGCTTGCATCAGTTTATGGGCGTAATGACGTTGCTGTACGTGGGGATGGGGTTGGAATTCTGTGCCCCAGTGCAGTACGGCCACGATGAACGACGAAGGATGCTCTGCCTTGTATTGTCGGATTCGGCTTGTAAGTCGGTCGATGGAGGGACGGCATACATCCGGCTGACCCTCTGCGTACTGCCAGTTTTCAAGAGGGAAGAGTACGGCATTGAAGACGGCCACCTTGATTCCCTCTTTCCGGATGACGGTGGGGGTGAGTTGCTCTTCCATGGAATATCCGTAGCCCAAGGGGGTAATGCCGGATGTGTGAAGGGCTTGGTAGGTGTCAGCCAATCCTTGCCGCCCTTGGTCATTGGTATGGTTGTTGGCCATGGCGGCGTGAGTGATGCCGACTTGCCGGAGGTCTTCTGCCCATTCGGGTTCTCCCCTGAAGATGAACCGTTTGTTGAGAGGAGTGGTACGGGTGGTCAGTGGGCATTCCAGGTTGATGACCACGGCATCGGCTTGGCGGAAAACCGGGGTTACGTTGTTGAAAAGCCATGCCGCACCTCGCCGTTCGGCCATAGGCCGTATGCTGCGGTCCAACAGCACGTCTCCTGTGAACAGAATGGCTAGTGAGGCTTCTTCCTGTGTGCGGCGGCAGGCCGGGAAGAGGCACAAGACACATAATATGCCAGATAGCCACCTTAACATCCCGTACTATAAAAAATCCATTCGTTGGCTTCGGGTTGCCGGTCCAGAAAGTAAGGACGTATCCATTCTGGAGCAGGCGGTGTCTTGCCTTCTTTTAACATCTGTTGCCAAGCCTCGTCGGTGAGCCGGTCACCCAAGGGGCGGGTAAATTCATAGTAACCGAATATGGCTCCGCAGGTGATATAAGTTTGTCCGCCGATGTCGAGCAGTACATAGATGGTATTGGCGTTTCCCGTGGCTTCGTAAAGGATACCGTTTTTCGGGCATCCGGATATGTTGCGGGTGTACACGTCCGAAACGAGTGCCACGGAACGTTCCGTACCTTTCAAGTTGTTCCAAGAATCGTAGGGTTCTCCTGGCTCGATGACACTGAGTGTGAACCATTCTATCGAACTGCCCATCACGCGTATGGTTTCGTATTCTTCTTCTGTGAGTGTTTCTCTACGCAGTTCCTTTTCGGCCGTGTGGATGCAAAAGTCTACTTTTTCTTCCAGCGTGCTTGTCTTTTCCATGAGATCTTGGTCGGCAAATCCCGTTTTCTCCAATATTTTCCGGTTCAGAACGAGTAGTTCTTTCAGCTTCCTCCAAAACGGCAAGTTAGGTTCTACATATCCTACAACGATGGGGTTGGGGAGCCCGGCTCCTCCGCATTCAGCAGCCAAAGGGTGTTCTCCGTAGAGCAAGGCATCGTGTTTCAACTCGCTCCAAGAGGCCAGTGCCGTCTGTAAGTTCTTGCATTTCCAAGCCGGTGTACACATGAAACCGGGGTAGTTTTTCCCGGGGCGTTGCAGGACAATGAGAGATTCTATCCATTTATCGTACATCGTGCGGTTCCAGTCTACCTTTTGGTTGAATTTCTCTTTCATTTTATCGGCTGTTTTCCGGAAGTCTTTCCAGTTCTTGTCCTCATGGTAGCATGTATCGAGCAGGGCGGCTGCGCTTTCCACGCCGAAGGCGGCAAACACGTCGAGTCCCTTGGGATAGGCCCGGTTGCTTCCGGGAGTGGCATCAGCCATGGTTCCTAATATTTCGTTGTCGGCCATGTAACGTTGGGGCATGAAGTTGATTTTTTCGTTGCAACTCAGTTGTATCTTGGGCGTGATACGGTTACGGGTCTTGAAAACTTCCGTGAGCAGGCTGTTCACGTGGGCGGCCACGTTTTCGTCCTTTTCCGCAACGGATGCTGTGAGGTTGTGTTTGTCCAAGAAGTCGGCTATTTCGATGATGGAGGCGTTGTCCGGTTCTCCCATCAGGAACGTGAGGGCATCGTACATGCCGAGGCAGGCTTTTCGTGTATTGTCGGCCATTCGGTTGAAAGCTGCGGCCATGATGATGGTGCGCCACAGAGCTTCTGTTTTTTCCCGGCAGAAAGCGGCAGATTGCAACCACATCATGGTGCAGAAATACCTTTGGGTAGATTCGTCACGGTTGTAGTGTCCTCGCGGTTTGAACAGGCTGTACGGGAATATGATGTCTGTATAACCAAGGAAGGCCGAAGAGCCGTCTTCGCAAGCTGCGATGTGCCGCAGTTCGCCTTTGTAGGCTTCTTGGTAAGCGTGGGGTACGGGCAGATGGCTGCCGGTGAGCAGTTGATATGCTATGGCGAAGAACGTGGCGGCGTATTCCGCTTCGTCCTGTATGGCTTTTTGGCGGCTCAAGTTCAGGCTTTCGGTGTATAGGGCATGCAGGACACGTCGAAGGGTTGGTGTAAAATGGTTTTTCTCCAGGCTTTTGAGCACGTAACTGAAGTACATGTGGAAGGCTTGCAGGTAAAGGTCGGTAGTGATGAAATTGGGCATTTGGTGATAATCGTTGCTTTCGTAGACATTGAAAAGTTGCTCGTAATCCGTCGGGGCGATGACGAAATTATACAGGCTCAACATTTCCATAAATTTTGGTTCCGGACGGTCTATCTGGAACAGGTTGATGCAAAGCGACGGGTTGAGCAACTTGTAGCCATCAACGGTGACGTATTTCTGTGTGGCGAGTTCTTCCATTCGCCGGTCTATTCTTTCGATGAAAGCCTTTTCGGTAGGGTTGAGCTTGACCTTGTCATACGTGTCGGCGTATGGGCGCGAATTTACCGCATATTCGTATTCATAGTATAGGGTGTCGCAGAGTTTGAAATACCAATCCGTCTTGTTGATGAAAAAGCTGTTCAGGTCGGCTTCCATGAACCAATAGCCATGGAGGGCGTAGGGATAACTTCTGAGGATGCGCAGTTCCTCGTAACTCAAATGGCTGATGTCTTGCTTGTAATCTACATATTGTGGGAGCAGGCTGTCCGTCAACAGATGGACGGGCGGAATGTCGAAGCCCACATTTTCTTCGGATTGCACATCTTTTTCTTTTGTTGGCTTTTTAGCCGGGGACTTGCAAGCGATGCACAGGAAGGCCATGAGGCCAAAGAGGCTAATAATGGGGAAAATAAAGCGTTTCATGATATTTCGTTTTTAAGGTTTTATTCTTGGAGGTAACGTTCGAATACTGGCCCGAAGTTTCCCAAACGGTATAACGCCCTGCACGGCGTGCCGTCGGGTTTGCGTTCGGAAGTACATATCCGCATGGGGACTGAATCGCCTACGAGGCGGAAGTCTTCAAGAGGGTGGGGCATTCTGGAGCCTAACCATAACGGACGTATCAGCCGTCTTCGGTAGAGTTTGAAAAGAAACAGGCGTTTGTCCCGGGTAGGGCTATAGCGCGTGGCCTTGATGACCCCTACAGCTATTTCGGGACAACTGTCACCGGTCAGGTCACCGCAATCGAAACGGTAGACGGGGTAGGGCAGTTCCCATGAAGATTGCCCTACCCCGTCTATGAGGTGATGCAGGATGTACAGGCTGTCGTGGATACGCTCCATGCGTATCACTCCTTTTTGCCCGTCCTTACATTCGTAGGTGAACGACTTGGTTTCCTGACCACATGAGGCTGTCAGCCCATATGCCATGCAGAATGCAGTGACTTTTATTCCTGAGGAAAGGGTAGGCATTCGTTCTGACGGATTAATGCTTTTCGGCTAGCTTTTTACAGAATTTGCCGCCCGCCATGCAATAGATTCCCAAAAGAATGAAGGGTATACTCAGTATTTGGCCCATATTGATGAGCATGGAGGCTTCCCAGGCTTCCTGTACCTCTTTGGTATATTCGATGAAGAAACGGGCCGTGAAGATGGTAGTCAGGCAGAAACCGAAAAAGAATCCCGTGCCGACTTTCTGCGGATATTTATGATAAAGTACGTATCCGACGATGAGAAATACGAAATAGCAGATGGCTTCATAGAGTTGGCCGGGATGGCGTGGCAGCATGTCGATACGCTCGAAAACGAATGCCCAAGGCACATCGGTTGGCTTGCCGATGATTTCCGAGTTCATCAGGTTGCCCAAACGGATAAACATGGCACTGGCCGGAGTAGCGATGGCGATGTTGTCCAACACGCGCATGATGTTCAGTTTCGTTTTCCTGACGTAAAGCCATAGGGCGAGCATCAGTCCTATCGTGCCGCCGTGGCTAGCTAGTCCGGCGTAACCGGTGAACACCCAACCGTTGGCCGTCTGTCGCATAGGTAGAATCATTTCCAAGGGGTGGGCAAGGAAATAGTCCGGTTCGTAGAACAGGCAGTGCCCCAGACGGGCACCTACGAGGATGCCCACGAAACAATAGAAAAACAACGGGTCGAACAGTTTGTCGGCGATGTGCTGCCTGCGGTACAGGCGTTGCACCAATACGTAGGCTGCCAACAGGGCAAAGCACCAACACAGCGAATACCAACGCACACCGAACGAACCGAGGTGGAAAGCGAACAGGTCGGGATTCCACGTGATAAATAACAGGCTGTCCATGGCGGTCATACGTTGAAACGGAAGTGCATGATGTCACCGTCCTGCACCACATAGTCTTTTCCTTCCACTCCCATCTTGCCGGCTTCGCGCACGGCTGCTTCCGAACCGTAACGGATGTAGTCTTCGTATTTGATGACTTCCGTGCGGATAAAGCCTTTTTCAAAGTCCGTGTGGATGACGCCGGCACACTGCGGGGCTTTCCATCCCTTGCGGAAGGTCCAGGCTTTCACTTCCATCTCTCCGGCTGTGATGAACGTCTGCAAGTTCAGCAAGTGGTAGATGGCTTTGATGAGTCGGTCGCATCCCGATTCCTTCAGCCCCATGTCTTCCAGGAACATCTGTTTTTCCTCGTAGCTTTCCAGTTCGGCAATGTCGGCCTCCGTTTGGGCGGAGATGATGAGCAGTTCGGCATTTTCGTCCTTGATGGCTTCGTGTACGGCATCCACGTATGGATTACCGTGAGCGGCAGAGGTGTCGTCCACGTTGCAGACGTAGAGCACCGGTTTGGCTGTGAGCAGGAAGAGGTTTTTGGCTGCCTGCTGTTCGTCCTCGTTTTCAAAGGTGACGGTACGGGCCGATTTGCCTTGTTCCAAAGCCTCTTTGTATTGCAATAGCACGTCATACTCTATTTTGGCTTGTTTGTCACCGCCCACTTTGGCTACTTTTTCCACGCGTTTGATGCGGTTTTCGATGGTTTCCAAGTCTTTGAGCTGTAGTTCCGTGTCGATGATTTCCTTGTCGCGTACGGGATCTACCGACCCGTCCACGTGCACGATGTTGTCGTTGTCGAAACAACGCAATACGTGGATGATGGCATCGGTCTCACGGATATTACCGAGGAACTGGTTGCCTAAGCCTTCTCCCTTACTGGCTCCTTTTACCAGTCCGGCAATGTCCACGATGTCACAGGTGGCCGGAACGATGCGCCCGGGGTGGACCAATTCCGCCAGTTTGTTCAGACGTTCGTCCGGTACGGTGATTTGTCCCATTTGTGCGTCGATGGTGCAGAACGGAAAGTTTGCAGCCTGTGCCTTGGCGCTCGACAGACAGTTGAAAAGGGTAGACTTGCCCACGTTGGGCAAACCTACTATACCTGCTTTTAAAGCCATAGTTTATTTCGTTTTTATCAATTACCTTATTTAATTAGGTGCAAAATTAAGAATAAATCCGGTATGTGGGAAATCTTTTTCGTTCTGCGCCAAGTGATTTTCCATTCTCTGCGCGGTGGTTTCCCGTTTTGGAGCGGACGGTTTTGGAACTTTCCGGTAACGTTTTCCGGAGTATCAATGTGCTTCCAACCAGTTCTTTCCCCAACCGTAATCGGCTTCGAGCGGGACTTGCATGGTGTAGGCGCGTTCCATTTCTTCGATGACGATTTGCTGCACGCGTTCTTTTTCTTCCGGATAGACGCTGAAGTTCAATTCGTCGTGTACTTGTAAAATCATTTTAGAACGTATGTGCTCTTTCTGGAAGCGGCGGTAAATGGCTATCATGGCAATTTTGATGATGTCTGCCGCGCTGCCCTGTATCGGGGCATTGATGGCGTTGCGTTCGGCATAACCGCGCACCACTGCGTTGTGGCTGTTGATGTCGCGCAGATAGCATTTACGATGGTAAATGGTTTCGGTATATCCCTTTTCACGCGCTGTTTCAATGCTCTTCTGCATGTATTCCTTCACTTTGGGATACGTGGTGAAATAGCCGTCAATCAATTCTTTGGCTTCCGCACGGCTTACGTTCATCCGTTCGGCCAATCCGAATACGGTGATACCGTATATGATGCCGAAATTGGCTGTTTTGGCCTTGCTTCGTTCTTCGCGGGTAACTTCTTCCAAAGGTTTTTTGTAAACCTTTGCGGCGGTAGCGGCATGGATGTCGTGCCCTTCGCGGAAAGCCTCTATCATGTGTGGGTCGCCACTCAAGTGAGCCATGATACGCAGTTCGATTTGGGAGTAGTCGGCCGAGAAGAATTCACAACCTGGTTCCGGGATAAAAGCCTTACGGATTTCTTTGCCTTCCTCGTTGCGTACAGGGATGTTTTGCAGGTTCGGGTTACTGCTGCTCAACCGTCCGGTTGTGGTAATGGTTTGATTGAAGGAGGTGTGGATATGTCCGGTTTCGGGATTGATAAGCTTAGGCAAGGCATCGATGTATGTGCCTAACAGTTTTTTCAGTCCTCGGTGTTCCAGGATTTTTTCCACTATGGGATGGCGTGTGCGTAATGTTTCCAATACTTCTTCCGAGGTGACATATTGTCCTGTTTTGGTTTTCTTGGGCTTTTCGCTTATTTTCAGTTTTTCAAACAAGACTTCGCCTACCTGTTTGGGAGAGGCTATGTTGAACGGTTCACCGGCCAAGGCGTGTATCTCTTCTTCCAAACAGTTCATTTCTTTGGTGTAGAGCGTAGAAGTTTCCTTCAACGCTTCGGTGTCGATGCACACTCCGTTGCGTTCCATCCAAGCCAATACCGGCATGAGCGGCATTTCTACTTCGCGGAACAGGTCATAACATCCTTCCTCCTTTAACTTCGGTTCAAACACGTTTTTCAGTTTCAAGGTAATGTCGGCATCTTCGCATGCGTATTCATATACTTGCGACGGAGGAAGGTCTGCCATGTTCTTCTGGTTCTTTCCTTTCGGTCCGATAAGTTCTTCGATATGGATGGTCTGGTAGTTCAGATAGACTTCGGCCAGATAGTCCATGCCATGACGTAATTCCGGTTGCAAAAGATAATGGGCAATCATCGTGTCGAAGATTTCGCCTTTCAACGTGATGCCGTAGTTTTGTAATACCATCAAATCATATTTGATGTTTTGCCCGATTTTGAGTATTCGTTCGTCTTCATAGACTGATTTAAATTCATTAACTATCTTTTGCGCTTCTTCAGGGTCTTGCGGAATCGGTACGTAAAAAGCCTGATTTTCCTTGACACTAAAGCTCAATCCCACCAATTTGGCACTGATGGGGTCGGTTCCGGTGGTCTCCGTGTCTAGACTGAGAAAATCTTTTGTAACGAATAAGTCAATAATTCGCTGTCTATCTTCTTTCGTTTCAATGAGTTGGTAGTCGAAATCCTCCTTTTTGTACTTGCTGAGATTTGAATATTTGCTTGCTTCCGGGGATTCGTCCGCAAATTCTGCAAAGAGAGAGCCTTGGAAAAAGCCCGGTTCTGCGGTCGGTTGTTTCTTGGAGAATTTTCGTTCCAGTAAAGTCCGGAACTCTAAATCTTCGAACAAGCGTTGCAAGGCTTCTGCGTCCGGCTCTTTTGTGGTGAGTGCTTCCAAGTCGAGCGTAATGGGCACGTCCGTCTTGATGGTGGCCAGGAACTTAGAGAAGGCAATCATGTCGCGGTGGGCTTCCACTTTGGTTTTTATACTGCCTTTTAGTTCGTCCGTATGTTCCAACAGATTTTCGATGCTGCCGAATTGGTTGACGAGTTTGGATGCGGTTTTTCCGCCCACACCGGGACAACCCGGAATATTGTCGGACGAGTCTCCCATCAGTCCGAGAATATCAATGACCTGGGTCGGAGAAGAGATGTCGAATTTTTCGGTGACCTCTTTTACCCCCATGATTTCAAAATCCTTGTCTCCGAATTTCGGACGGTACATCTTGACCCTCTCGTTGACTAATTGGCCGTAGTCTTTGTCGGGTGTCATCATGTAAGTTTCCAAATTCCCGTGTGCGGCAGCCTGTGTGGCCAAAGTGCCGATGACGTCGTCAGCTTCAAATCCGGCGACTTCGAGGATGGGGATACGGTAAGCCCGTATGATATCTTTTATAATAGGTACGGCGGTGCGGATGGCTTCCGGTGTTTCTTCCCGTTGTGCCTTATATTCGGGATAGGCTTCGTGGCGGAAAGTGGGACCTGCAGGGTCAAAAGCCACACCGATATGCGAAGGATGCTCTTTGTTGAGCACCTCCTCCAATGTGTTGACAAAACCTAAGATAGCTGATGTATTAAGCCCTTTCGAATTGATGCGGGGGCTTTTGATGAATGCGTAGTAGGCCCTGTAAATGAGCGCGTAGGCATCGAGTAAAAAAAGTCTGTCCATACGTTATGATGATTTTCTCCGTAAATTTACGTAAAAAATATGAGTGGCTTTTGATTTTTATGTAATTTTGTATTCCGAAATCAGCTGATTATATGGACGTATTAACTCAAATCCGGAAACCGGTGGAGCGTGAAATGAAAGATTTCGAGTCGCTTTTCGGTATTACTCTGCAGCACCAGAATCCTCTTCTCATGATAGCCTTGCGGCATGTGTTGAGCCGTAAGGGGAAGTTGATGCGTCCGATTTTGACTTTGTTGGCTGCAAAAAAGTACGGTGAAATCAATGATTCCGTATTGCATGCCGCCGTGAGTTTGGAGATGTTGCATACGGCCAGTCTGGTGCATGATGATGTGGTAGACGAGAGTGGCGTACGTAGGGGACAGTCCTCTGTGAATGCCCTTTTGGATAATAAGGCAGCCGTCTTGGTGGGCGATTATCTCTTGTCTACGGCTTTGAAGCATGCGGCCATGGCCGGTGACCTGAGGGTAGTAGATTTGGTCGCTCGTTTGGGGCAGACGCTTTCCGATGGGGAATTGCAGCAGTTGTCTAACGTGAAGTCCGATGAAATCAGCGAAAATCAGTATTTCGAAGTGATTCGGCGTAAAACAGCTTCTTTGTTTGCCGTATGTGCCGAAGTCGGTGCTTTGTTGTCAGGAGCATCGGAAAATGAAATCCTTCGTTTGGGTGAGTTCGGCACTTACGTAGGTATCTGCTTTCAGATTCGTGACGATGTCTTCGACTATTATGATGCTGAAGTAGGTAAACCTACGGGAAATGACATGAAAGAAGGTAAGCTTACTCTTCCGGTGGTGCATGCCGTACTTCAGCCTGGCGCAGAGACGTGGCATGAGACGGCGTTGAAAGTACGTGCGGGCAGGGCCACAGAAGAAGAAATTTCGGCTTTAGTGAACTTTACCAAGCAGTCGGGCGGTATAGAGTATGCCCGTCGTAAGATGGATGAAATTCGTGAACAAGCGGTCGGTTTGATAGGTGCTGACGGGAACGAGGCCGTAGGTGAAGCCTTACGTTTGTACTTGGATTTCGTATTGAAACGAGTGTCTTAATAGGGTGGGAGGATGATTTGTTTCCTCCAGTCCGATTATAGACGATTGATTTCTTCCGTACCCAATCCTGTACAGGCTGCTATCGTATGGGTTGGTATGCCATTGGCTTTCATCTGTCTGGCTATGTTTAGCTTTTCTTCTTGCATTCCTTTTTCAATACCTTTTTCAATTCCCTTTTCAAAACCCTTTTCAATACCTTTTTGCATCCCTTTTTGTTCTCCTTCCTTTGCGGCTTTTTGAACGGCGAAGTCAATGGTGTTTCTCCAGTCGCGGTATACTTTCAGGCTCGTTTCGTAGTGGTGGTATTCCTCTACGGTGAACTTCGCGATTTCTGCTGCCTCGAAGAACCGGGTAAAGACGCGTTCCTGTAGCGTAGCGGGCTTTTCCATCAGCCGCGTGAGGTTGCGTAGCACGAAGAGCCATTTGTCGAACATACTGTCAAGTTCTTCTTCTTTCTTGTTGAACTTGGGCATTTCCAAATAGATGAACGTCAGCTTGTCGTAGAACACCTCCCGGGTCTTGCTGTCGGTCAACTGCACTTCGTGGTGGAAGTACCCGTCGTGGGTGTGGTCGAACACGAAATTCAGTATGGCGATGACGTACACGGCCTTGAGTTGGTAATCCCAATCGCCGCGCTTTCCCTGCTGCTGTATGGGGAAGGAAGCGTAGTACAAGCTCCTTTCCTTGAAGAACAGTTGCTGTCCGCGTTGCATTTCCACTAATATCTTTTCCCCGCTGTCGGTCTCGCAGTAGACGTCGAATACAGCCTTGCGGTCTGCCTCGCTGATGCCGAGGTTTTCGGTGTTGAGGTAAGTGAGGTCGCGTATTTGCTCCTTATCGCTCAGCAAACTGTTGATAAAGCTGATGAGCAGCTCCTTGTTCATCTCTGTGCCGAAAAGCTTTTTGAATCCAAAGTCGGTATAGGGGTTTACGTAACGGTCTGTATATTCGTCTCTTTCCATGTTTTTCCTTGTTTAGTGATAAAGCAAAGGTAGTGTTTTCTTCGGTTTCGTGCAATCATTTTAAAAGAAAAAAGGAGGCTTTAAACCTCCTTCTTGATATGCGTGTGGAATCATTTGAACGGTTCTATCTTCAGAAGCGAATAGTTGTCGTCATAAGCTACTGCATAGCAAATACTGTCCCCTTTGTTCGTCAGGTCCATTAGTTTCTTGCCTGTGTAGGTTGGTTTGACAGCATACTTTTCTGTTTCTTTACCCGATCTATTGGGATAGGTGTTGTAAACGTTGCATGTTTTGTCGTTCACTGTCATAAGATAGTTTTCGTCAAATGATTCAATGAGAAAGTATTTTTTTTATCTTGTTCTTACTGCATTATGGTAAAAGCTGTTTTTTTAATAAATATCTTTGTGCTTGTTGGAAACAATGACGTTTTGCTATTTTTTTCATGTTGGGCTATGGTAAAGGATAGATAAAATAGAGGAAAAAGATGTTCTAGTTTTAATATTTAAGATAGGATTATTGCTCTTATCGCGCATTTCTCTGCCAAAATCCGGATTTCTTTCAGCCGAACGAAAAATCGTTTGGCTGAAAGCGGAAAATGTTTCTCAGCAGATTGGGATGGGAATCTCCGAAAAATGGCGTGAGAACGGGATGGAGTGGGGGATAAGGCCTCCGGAAATGAAAGGTTTTTCTTTTATTTGGGACGGAAAAGCATACAAAAATACCTGCCACATTTGTCACCGTTTCCGGCTTTTTTGTGGCAGGCATTGGGTTTTGTACTGACGGTGGCGTTGTGCTGCCTTTTGGGTGTCAGCAAACCATCCGCATGGGTGTCAGAATGTCATTTTCACGATGCGCGAGAATCGCGTAGAACCGACGTGTGCTTCACCGGTATGCAAATGCGCCGTTCTCGTGGGGACATGTTTGTCGTTTTGTCAAACTGTCAAAAGGGGAGGGATTAGAAGAATTTCACCTCTTCTCCCGTCACTTCGCCCAATAGCAGGTTGGCCAACCGGCTTGTGCCGAGGCGCAGCCACTGGTTGGTAAGCCATTTTTCGCCTAAGACCTTTTTGACGATGGTGTAGTACACAAGGGCGTCATGTACCGTGTGCATGCCTCCTGCGGGCTTAAAACCTATCTGTATGCCCGTTTCGTCATAGTATTCCTTGATGGCTTGGCACATGACGTAAGCGGCTTCCGGCGTAGCGGCCGGTTCGAGTTTCCCGGTGGACGTTTTGATGTAGTCCGCTCCGGCATACATGGCCAACAGGGAGGCTTTCTTGATGTTCGCGGCAGTCTTCAGGCAGCCCGTTTCGAGGATGACTTTCATCTTATGGTCTCCGCAGGCCGCTTTCAGCTCGCTGATTTCGTCGCAGAGCGTCTCGTAGTCGCCGCTCAGGAATTTGCCGACGGACATGACGATGTCTATCTCCGTGGCGCCGTCCTTGATGGCCAGGGCCGTTTCGGCCACTTTGACTTCAATCAGGGCTTGCGAGGAGGGGAAACTGCCCGACACGCAGGCTACTTCCACGCCCTCCACTTCGAGCGATTGGCTGACGATTTGTGCGAAGCAGGGATAGACACAGATGGTGGCCACGTGCGGCAGGTCGGGGTAGGTGTCCTCGAATGCGTTCACGCGTTCCGTGAAGCGGAGGATGCTTTCTTCGCTGTCCGTGGTGCTCAATGAGGTCAGTTCCACACTGCCCATCAGGAATCTTTTGACTTCCGTAGTGTCGTTTTCCGGCACTTTTTCGGCGATGATTTTCGCCACGGCTTCTTTCACGGCCTCGTCGCTGAGGTTGAGGTCGTACTTCTTCAATGCCTGTTCGTACTTGCTGGTTTCAGGCTCGTGATGATGTGTGTGCTCGCTCATGATTCAATGTAATTTGGGATTGTTAATATGTCGTTCTTTGTCTCTTCGGGTTTTCTTTTCGATGCTTTTGCGGAGTGCTTCCGTCAGGTTCACGCCCGTCTGGTTGGCCAGGCAAATCAGTACCCAGAGCACGTCGGCCATCTCTTCTTCCAGGTTGCAGCTTTCTCCTTCCTTGAAAGACTGGTCGCCGTAGCGGCGGGCCATGACACGGGCCAGTTCGCCCACTTCTTCGGTCAGGCAAGCCATGTTGGTCAGTTCGCTGAAGTAACGTACACCGACCGTTTTAATCCATTCGTCTACCTGTTTCTGTGCTTCGTCTATAGTCATATTTTCCTTTTTTATTCTTTGTTTTTAGTGTCCATGCAGATGGTGACGGGGCCGTGGTTCAACAGGTCCACTTTCATTTCCGCTCCGAATTCTCCCGTCTGCACGGGTTTGCCAAGCGCTTCGCCCAATTTCCGGCAGAAGCTTTCATAGAGGGGGATAGCCGTGGCATGCCCGGCAGCACGGATATACGAGGGACGGTTGCCTTTCTTGTACGAAGCCATCAGGGTGAATTGACTGATAACCAATATGTCACCTCCTGTTTCGAGGATGCTCCGGTTCATTACGCCGTTTTCGTCGTCGAAGATGCGAAGTCCTGTAATCTTACGGCACAACCAATCTATATCCTCTTCATTGTCAGCTTCTTCTATACCTAACAGGATTAAAAGTCCGCCTTGTATGGCCGATTTGCAGTGACAGCCGATGCTCACCGACGCATGGCTGACGCGTTGTATCACGGTTCTCATGTGTTTAGCGTGCGTTTGGTTCTTTGCAAAGATACGGAAAAAGCCTGCATCTCATGCTCCAGCAGGCAGGTTTTCTTGTATTATTTTCGCTTTGGCCTGCCCGATTTCCGCGGCCAGTTCGTCGAACGAAGCTTCCCGGATACGTTTCACGCTTTTAAACCGTTTGAGCAACTGGGTTTTGGTCTTCTCGCCGATGCCTTTGATGGTGTCCAGTGCCGAAACGGTTTGGTGTTTACTGCGTTTGTCGCGATGGAAAGTGATGGCAAAGCGGTGCACTTCATCCTGTATCTGGGTCATGAGCCGGAACACTGGGCTGTCTGTCTTCATGCCGATGACGATCGGCGGGAAGCCGAACAACAGTTCGTTGGTGCGGTGGCGGTCGTCTTTAGCCAGTCCGGCGATGGGTATGCGCAGTCCGAGTTCGTCTTCTACCACTTCGCGTACCACCTCCATCTGTCCCCGTCCGCCGTCCGTGATGATGAGGTCGGGCAATTCGCCTTGTTCAGCCATGGCGCGTGAATACCGGCGGCGTACCACCTCTTTCATCGAGGCATAATCGTCCGGCCCGACCACGGTTTTGATGTTGTATTTGCGGTAGTCTTGTTTGCTGGGTTTGCACTTTTTGAAGACTACGCAGGCTGCCACGGCATCCGTCCCCGAGATATTCGAATTGTCGAAACATTCGATGCGCATGGGGAGTTTCTCAAGGTGCATGGCTTGCTGTATTTCTTTCATCAGCCGTACGCTTTTCTGTTCCGGATTGAGCTTTTCGGCCTGTTTGAGCCTGTCCAGTTTGTATTGTTTTACGTTGAGTACGGAGAGTTCCAGCAGTTTCTTCTTGTCTCCCCTTTGCGGGACGGTGAAGGTGACGCCTTCCATTTCCACTTCGATGGGAAAGGGGGTGATGATTTCCTTGGAACGGCTCTTGTAGCGTTCCCGCATTTCTGCGATGCCCAGTGTCAACAGTTCTTCGGGAGATTCGTTCATCCGTTTTTTATATTCAAAGGTGAAGGCCTGGTTGATACTCCCGTTCGTCACGTGCAAGTAGTTGATGTAAGCTGCGTTTTCATCGTCCTCAATGGAGAAAACGTCGATGTTGTGAAGGACGTTGCTCACCACTTCGCTCTTGCTCCGGTAACTTTCCAAAAGGTTGTACTTCCTTTTGATGGTCTGCGCCTCTTCGAAACGCATTTCTGCCGCCAACGCTTGCATTTCGGCGAGCATGTTCCGGCTGATTTCGGCTGTGTTTCCTTTCAGGATTTCCTTGGCTTCTTGGATGGATTGGAGGTATTCTTCGCGGCTTTGCGCTCCGATGCAGGGGCCTTTGCAGTTCTTGATGTGGTATTCCAGACAGACGTTGAACTTTCCGCAACGGATGTTTTCAGGTGTGAGCGCGAGGTGGCACGTGCGCAACGGATAGAGGTTCTTGATGAGTTCGAGTAAGGCATTCAGCGTGGGGATGTGGCTGTAAGGGCCGAAGTATGTGGATCCGTTGCGTACGATGTGCCGTGTCTTGAAAATGCGGGGAAAGTATTCGTTGGTCACACAAATGGACGGATAGGTCTTGTCATCCTTCAGCAACACGTTGTAATGCGGTTTATAGCGTTTGATAAGGTTGTTTTCCAATAAAAGCGCGTCTTCTTCGCTGTTTACTACTATATACTTGATATCCCTGATTTTACTGACCAACATGGCTGTTTTCCGGCTTTGGTGGTCTTTGCTGAAATAGGAATAGACGCGCCGTTTCAGGTTTTTGGCTTTGCCCACATAAATGATTTCCCCATCGTCGTTCAAATATTGGTAGCATCCCGGGCTGTCCGGCAGGTTTAGGACGATACCTTTCAAATAAGCGTCTAGCTTTTCTTTTTCTTCGGTCGTCATGGCGTTTGGAATTGGATATGGAAAGGGGACAATACAGCGTGCTGCATGTCCCCGTTGAAAAAGCAATTTTTAGACACGTAGGAGGGTGCTGATTTCAATGCCTTCGTCGAAAACCTCGCGTCCGTTCAATCCTTCGCCCGTCAGTTCGATAATGAAATTGATGTAGACGTGTGCCGGATTAAACTTCTTCACCAAGTTGTAGGCCGCTTTCATGGAACCGCCTGTGGCAAGCAAATCGTCATGAATGAGCACCACGTCTTTTTCGTCAATGGCATCTTTATGTATTTCTATCGTATCCTTGCCGTATTCTTTCATATAACTTTCCTGTAAGGTTTCGGCCGGAAGCTTTCCGGGTTTCCGGCACATGACGAAACCAGCACCCAGTTTCACCGCAAGGGCGGCACCGAGGACGAAGCCGCGCGACTCTATGCCGACCACCTTTGTGATGCCTTTGTCCTTATAGATTTCATACAATTCATTCAGCATGATCTTCATGCACTTCGCGTTTTTGAAGAGTGTCGTTACGTCCTTGAACTGAACTCCGGGTATAGGGAAGTCCGGAATGTTTCGCAGATTCTTCAGTAATGTTGGATTGTTCATAACCAGTATTTTATCTGTTGATAATTTAAGTTTTGTTTCACGTGAAACGTAGAGCTTTTGGCTACCGTCCCAAAAGCACGAGCAGCACGTTGATGTCGCTAGGAGAAACGCCAGGGATGCGTCCGGCTTGTGCCAATGTTTCCGGGTTGATTTTCTCTAATTTCTGGCGGGCCTCAGTAGACAGGGAATTCATACTTTTGTAATCGAAGCGGCCTTTTATCTTAATGCTTTCCAAGCGCTGCATCTTGTCGGCGATGATTCTTTCGCGGGCAATATACCCATCATACTTTATCAATACTTCGGCGGCTTCGATGATTTCATCCCGTCGGTCGGTCAATGTGTCGAGCAGAGCCTTTAACGGTGTGATATGTTCGGCAATGTTTTTCACCGTGATTTGCGGACGGTTGATTAATTCGAAAAGTTTGCATCCGTATTTGAGCGGTGTCGTGCCTAAAGCTTCCAGTCCGGGATTGATCAGGGCCGGTTTCAACGAGAAGTCTTTGCAGAAACTTACGATATGCTCGACAGCTTCCTTTTTAGAAAGCCAATGGTCATAGCGTTCACGTGTAGCCAGTCCTATCTGGTAAGAACGTTCCGTGAGGCGTGCGTCTGCATCATCCTGGCGAAGCAAGATACGATATTCTGCCCGCGACGTGAACATGCGATAAGGCTCGTCTACTCCTTTAGTGACTAAATCGTCGATGAGTACGCCGATATAGGATTCGTCGCGATGCATGATGAAAGGTTCTCCTCCGGAACATTTCAAGGCGGCGTTGATGCCGGCTACGATGCCTTGCCCGCCTGCTTCTTCGTAACCTGTGGTCCCGTTGACTTGTCCGGCCATGAACAAGCCCGGCAGTATTTTCGATTCCAACGTATGGTACAGTTGGGTGGGGTCAAAATAATCGTATTCTATGGCATAGCCCGGACGGTATATGCCCAAATCGCGGAAAGCCGGGATTTTTTTCAAGGCTTCGATTTGGATGTGGAGTGGCAGGCTCGATGAAAATCCGTTTAGATAATATTCTTGCGTGCTTTCGCCTTCCGGCTCTAAGAAAAGTTGGTGTTGGCCGCGTTCGGGAAAGGTGACCAGTTTAGTTTCGATGCTCGGGCAGTAGCGCGGTCCTATGCTTTGGATTTGTCCGTTGTAAAGGGGGGAATCCGGTAAGCCGCTTCTCAGTACTTCGTGGACTTCCGGATTGGTAAAACAAGTCCAACACGGAAGTTGTTTCAGTTGGCGGTCGCGCCCCATGAATGAAAATTTATGGTAGTCGTGTTCTCCCTCCTGTATTTCCATTTCCTCGAAATGTACGCTTCTTCCGTCGATGCGTACCGGTGTCCCTGTTTTCATCCGCCCGTAGTTTATACCATGGCAGGCGATGGATTCGGTCAAATGGTATGACGCCGGTTCGGCCACACGGCCTCCGGGCAACTGCGTGTGTCCGATGTGCATCAAGCCGTTCAGGAATGTGCCGGCCGTCAGGATGACGCACCGTGCCCGAATCGTCACGTCGAAATAGGTTTTCACACCTGTCACTTCTCCGTGCTCTACGAGGAGTTCCTTCACTTGGTCTTGCCAGATATGCAAATTGGGTGTATTTTCCAGGATTTCCCGCCATGCCCAGATGAATTTTCCACGGTCGCACTGGGCGCGGGGGCTCCACATGGCCGGTCCTTTCGAACGGTTGAGCATACGGAATTGTATGGCAGTGCGGTCGGTCACGATACCCATGTAGCCGCCCAAAGCGTCTATTTCCCGGACGATTTGTCCTTTGGCAATGCCCCCCACGGCTGGATTGCAGCTCATTTGTCCTATCTTGTTCATGTCCATGGTGACAAGGCAGGTTTGCGCTCCCATGTTGGCAGAGGCTGCTGCTGCTTCGCAGCCTGCATGGCCGCCGCCTATCACTATCACATCGTAGTCGAACTTCATTTTTAACTTGTTTTTACGGTTACAAAAGTAGTGATTTTTAGGAATATAATTCGGCTATTTCTTTGTGTTATTCAGGATTTAGAGTAATTTTGCAGAACCTTATCAGGAGGATGAAGATGTAGGAATTCCTTTATATTATTTATTAAATATTTTAAATTCAATCATTTATGTGGTTATGTGATTCATCTATTGGTAGGAAAGTGGTGATGTCGGTTACCGGTATCGCGCTTGTCCTGTTCTTGACGTTCCATGCGTCGATGAACGTTGTGGCTCTGTTCTCGGCAGAAGGCTATAACATGATTTGTGAATTTCTGGGCTCCAACTGGTACGCCGTAGCGGCAACGTTGGCATTAGCGGCTTTGGTGGTTATTCACATCATCTATGCTTTCTGGCTGACGATGCAAAACCGTAAGGCGCGCGGTAACAACCGTTACGACGTGACGAGCAAGCCTGACAAGGTGGAGTGGGCTTCACAGAACATGTTGGTGTTGGGCATCATCGTTGTGTTGGGCATGGTTCTGCACCTGTACAATTTCTGGTATAACATGATGTTCGCCGAGTTGATGGGCGATCCCTACATGGGCGGCCTGCACGCAACGGATGGTTACGGTTACATCGTGAAAACGTTCAGTTGTCCGGTTTATACCGTATTGTACATCATCTGGCTTGCTGCCCTGTGGTTCCATTTGACGCACGGCTTCTGGAGTGCCATCCAGACACTGGGTTGGAACGGTAAGGTGTGGTTCAACCGTTGGAAGTGCATCGGCAACATCTACACCACTATCGTCATCCTGATGTTCTTGGTAGTGGCATTGTATTTCTCTTTCTGCGGCGGTTGCAGCGGAAGCGTGTGCTACTAATATTAATTAATGAATCATTAAATTGAAACGAACTATGACAAAGATAATCGATTCCAAGATTCCGGAAGGACCGGTAGCTGAGAAATGGACCAATTATAAGGCACATCAGAAATTGGTGAATCCGGCCAACAAGCGCCGTTTGGACATCATCGTGGTCGGTACCGGTCTGGCCGGTGCCTCTGCCGCAGCTTCTCTCGGCGAGATGGGATTCAAAGTATTTAATTTCTGTATTCAGGATTCTCCGCGCCGCGCACACTCCATCGCCGCACAGGGAGGTATCAATGCGGCCAAGAATTACCAGAACGACGGTGACTCCGTTTACCGTTTGTTCTACGATACGGTGAAGGGTGGCGACTACCGTGCCCGTGAAGCCAATGTGTACCGCTTGGCCGAGGTTTCCAACAACATCATCGACCAGTGTGTGGCACAAGGTGTTCCTTTTGCCCGCGAATACGGAGGCATGTTGGCCAACCGTTCGTTCGGTGGCGCACAGGTATCCCGTACGTTCTACGCCAAAGGACAGACCGGACAGCAGTTGTTGCTCGGTGCTTATTCGGCTTTGAGCTGTCAGGTGAATGCCGGTACGGTGAAATTGTTCACCCGTTACGAGATGATGGATTTGGTGATGGTGGACGGCCGTGCACGCGGTATTATCGCCCGCAACCTGGTGACCGGTAAATTGGAGCGTTTTGCCGCCCATGCCGTAGTTATCGCTACCGGAGGTTACGGTAATACGTATTTCCTTTCTACCAACGCCATGGGCTGCAACTGTTCGGCTGCCATGCAGTGTTACCGCAAGGGAGCTTATTTCGCAAACCCCGCTTACGTACAAATCCATCCGACATGTATTCCCGTCCACGGCGACAAGCAGTCCAAACTGACTTTGATGTCAGAGTCTCTGCGTAACGACGGCCGTATCTGGGTGCCGAAGAAGTTGGAAGATGCCAAGGCATTGCAGGCCGGAACCAAAAAGGGCAGCGATATTCCGGAGGAAGACCGTGACTATTATCTGGAACGCCGTTATCCTGCTTTCGGAAACTTGGTACCTCGCGACGTGGCTTCACGTGCAGCCAAGGAGCGTTGTGACAAGGGGTTTGGTGTGAACAATACCGGTTTGGCCGTATTCCTCGACTTCTCTGAGAGTATCGAGCGTTTGGGTATCGACGTGGTGCTCCAGCGTTACGGCAACCTCTTCGACATGTACGAAGAAATCACCGACGTGAACCCTGGCAAATTGGCCAACGAAATCAATGGCGTGAAATACTATAACCCGATGATGATTTATCCGGCTATCCACTACACGATGGGCGGTATCTGGGTAGATTACGAGCTTCAGACTTCCATCAAGGGCTTGTTCGCCATCGGTGAATGTAACTTCTCCGACCACGGTGCCAACCGTTTGGGTGCTTCCGCTTTGATGCAAGGCTTGGCCGACGGTTACTTCGTCCTGCCTTACACCATCCAGAACTATCTGGCCGACCAGATTACCGTTCCGCGTTTCTCTACCGAGCTGCCTGAATTCGCAGAGGCAGAGAAAGCCGTGCAGGCGCGCATCGACCATTTGATGGGCATCAAGGGTAAGGAATCAGTGGATTCCATCCACAAGAAACTGGGTCATATCATGTGGGAATATGTCGGCATGGGCCGTACGGAAGAAGGTCTGAAGACAGCGTTGAAACTGTTGAAGGAGATTCGTCAGGAGTTCGAGACTAACTTGTTCATCCCGGGTTCTACGGAAGGCGTGAACATCGAATTGGAGAAGGCTTTGCGCCTGAACGATTTCATCACTATGGGCGAACTCATCGCTTACGATGCCCTGAACCGTAACGAGTCTTGCGGCGGTCATTTCCGCGAAGAATACCAGACGGAAGAAGGCGAAGCCAAGCGTGACGACGAGAACTACTTCTACGTGTCTTGTTGGGAGTACCAAGGCTCCGACGACGTGGCTCCCGTATTGTACAAGGAACCTCTCGTTTACGAAGCCATCAAGGTTCAGACACGTAACTACAAGAGCTAATAAACGGTTTGTTCAACGATTATAAAGAAAAACAACAATGGAGAAAAATATATCATTTAAGCTTAGATATTGGCGCCAGAACGGACCGAAAGACAAGGGCCATTTTGACGAGCGTGAGATGAAAGACATACCGGGCGATACCTCATTCCTGGAGATGTTGGACATTTTGAATGAACAACTGGTAGAAGAAGGCAAAGAGCCGTTCGTATTCGACCACGATTGCCGGGAAGGCATCTGCGGTATGTGTTCTTTGTATATCAACGGTACGCCCCACGGCAAGACCGAACGCGGTGCCACCACCTGCCAGCTCTATATGCGTAAGTTCAAGGACGGCGATACGATTACCGTGGAGCCGTGGCGTTCCGCCGGTTTCCCGGTTATCAAAGACTGCATGGTAGACCGTACGGCTTTCGATAAAATCATGCAAGCCGGCGGTTATGTGACCGTGCGTACGGGACAGCCTCAGGATGCCAATGCCATTTTGATTCCGAAGCAGAATGCCGACGAAGCTATGGATTGCGCTAGCTGTATCGGTTGCGGTGCCTGCGTGGCAGCTTGCAAGAACGGTTCTGCCATGTTGTTCGTCTCTTCCAAGGTGAGCCAGTTGGCTTTGTTGCCGCAGGGCCGTCCTGAAGCTGCTCGTCGTGCCAAGGCCATGATTGCCAAGATGGACGAACTTGGATTCGGTAACTGTACGAACACCCGCGCTTGTGAGGCCGTATGTCCGAAGTGTGAAAGTATCGCCAATATCGCCCGTCTGAACCGTGAGTTCATCAAGGCAAAGTTGAACGACTAAAAGGCGAGCGCTTAGGCTTTTCCTAAGCACGTTTGCATGGAATATGAAGCGCGTCCCCCGTTCAGGGTGGACGCGTTTTATTTTGGTCTATGGTCGTCTGGAATGTGTTTTTGGGAAATCCCTTGGAGGGGGCGTTTTGGGGCGTTGCCGAAGAAACAAAAGCTGCTCCTGATATATTTTAGAAAAGAAAGCCAAAACCTTTCTTCTGTGAAGCATTGAACTTCTCAATCTCCAAAGAAAGCGATTTCTTTAATTGGGATGCCATGAAATCCAAGAACGGTTGGTTGGTTTCTTCTTCTTGTGAGCGACGTAAGGAAAGAATATATCCTTCTCTGTCTTCCCTGAATATCTTGGTCGGGAAAAGGTTACGTGCTTTGCTTTTCCTGTAAGATGACGCGGAGTTCTTCAACTTTGGCAGGGACTTTTTGGTAATTCATGTAAGAACGTCCGCCAATTCCTGCCGTGACACCACACAGACGGAATTCGCCTTTGGAAGAATCAAAAGCACCGCCCATGACGCTATAAATACTACCCGTTGTACGCATCAATGCGGCATTTAGCTTCCGCAAAAATGCAGGAGTGACTGATGTCTTGTTCCGAGCTTCTGCTTTGGCCAGTTCGTATGCTTTCTTTAAGTCCTCGTTCATCAAATGGTAAACCAATGGTTTTCCTTTGGCAGTCAGCCCTTCATCGAAAAGCATTTGTGCTTCCGCTTCGGTGAGCGTAGAGCCCTCAATGGCCGTGGAATGGGTGATAAGGGAATAGAGTTCTCATAGTCCACCGCTTCACTGATGCCCAGTTCTTGAAACTTTTGGTATAGCTGTCCTATCTCTTGCCAGATACTTTGTTCCATCGCCTTTTTATATTTCTTTCCAAAGGTACGGTATTTGCTTTGTTCGTCCCAAAAAAACGGCTTATGTTTTTAACATACTTTCAGTCTGACAGCTTTACGGAATCCGGAAGGAACCTTGAAATCCTTGCGGAATTTTCGGGCTGAAGTACGTCTGTTTGCAAATATCGCAGTATTGGCCTGTCGCTGATTTGCCATTTTGCTTCCTTATTTTATATTTTTATAGCGAAATGTTCGTGTATTTATCATTCTGGTTTTGTAATATTGTCTTTTTGAAAGTAAATGTATGACTTTTTGTGGTTGTAAGTCCGACACCCATCGAAGGTGAAATAGAAAAAAGTGAAGTATTCCATGCTCACAACCAGTTTCTACGTGTTGTATCCCCTATAATGCTTGTCCGTTCTTTCATTGCGGATGACCTTTTTAATAAATTCTTTGGATAGTTTTTTGGACTTAGTAAACGACCTCTTTTTTCAAAAGCGTTTAGGACGTGAAATAGAAAAAACATTTATTCTGCTTGTTAAGTAGAATAAATTTCTTATCTTTGCAAACGTGCATTTCGCAAAAATGCGCATCTTTTTATTTGCTCAACTTTCCAGTACGAACTGCGACCTCGAATAGGAGAAAACGAGCATTCCAAATAACAAGGAGCTGTGCCCTCATACGGCACAGGTTTCTCCATTTGTTATTTGGGGCTGTCGCAGGCCTGTACTGGAAAATGGCATAAGCCTGTGCCGTTCTTTTTGTGACTAAAAGTAAATGCGGCTAAGGCAATCTCTGGGTTAGTCATATATTATTGAGAATTAAAAATAGTGGAAATGGAAAAAACACGCCTAAGTTTTTTAATTACATGTCTTTTTGCTATCATGGCGACAGTGGCGCATGCGCAAATCGTCTTGCACGAAGCTGCGGACGTAACCCAAACCAAAGCTACGTTATCCGCTGATTTTCCGGATTTCAGTGTAGAGCATGGATTTCAGTACAAGTACGGCACATTGCCGGAAATTGATGAGTTTTCCAAACTCGCCCTTTTATCTGTTTCAGATCCTGTTCAGATAAATACAACAGGCAATGCTTGGTCTGCACGCATCGTAAAAGGTTGGGTGGAAAGCAAGAGTAACCTTTCTGTGGGACAGGCTTCCATTATGTCGGCTAAAGTAACATTTTCAGAACCGACGACTGTAACTTTTGAATGGAGTGTGGATTCGGAAGAAGGTATTGGCATTCTGTCGTTTATTGTTGATGGTGAGACTGTCCGTGAAATTTCCGGTGCAGTTGACTTCACGCAGGTGTCGTATCAAGCAACCGCAGGAGAGCATATCCTGCAATGGCAATATGAAAAGACGGCGGCTACTAACGTGGGGCTTGACCTTGGAATGGTACGGAAAATTGATTTGCAGAATACTACGGAGGGGGAATGGATAAATGTGACAACGCCAACATCTGAACTTCGGCTTAATAACTTATATCCTGGGCAAGATTATATTTATAAGGCGTATTCAGGAGAAAGTGGGGCTGCAAACCGTAGTAGTTTAAAATCATTTTCAACCTTGCCAATTCAAATAGGGGATGTCACTGTTAAATCTGTGACACAATCAACAGCAACTATTGATTCTAAGATAGAATTAGGAGATGCAGAGGCTGAAATAAACGTTATTTTTGGGCAAAAGAAAAAATGTCACCTATGCGGTGATTTGTTGAAAAAGTTAATTGGCAAAGATTCTACTTTAATTGATTTTGGTTTTTCATCCGGTTGGAACACGACTTCAGGTAGTTCTATTCGTACTCAAAATACATATCATCAAGAAACAATTACGGCCAGTTTTATATTGGCAGAAAATACAACTGTTTCATTTTCATGGAATTGTTATGGATATCAAGGTAATAGTTTAGGTTCAAAGACATCCTCGATGTATTTTTATGTGGATGAAGAACAAATTGCGAAAATAAGTAAAAAGTCAAAAGATAATGTTTTTGATGAAGTATCTGTAGAATTGTCATCTGGATATCACGAACTAAAATGGGTCACGAATTTGGCTGGCGGAACACCAAGTTGGCCTGCGTGTGCTGAAATACGTTATTTGGATATTGATAATGTAAGTGAGTTTTCCGAAATACCAGATAGTATTAGAAATATTGCACTTCCAATAAAAAAGGAAGGACTTGTCCCTAATACGACTTATGGAGTATATATTCAAACGAATCCTACTTATGAGAGCGATTTAACTGAAAAATGGATTAATGGAAATTCTAGTTTAACCATATTCACAACTCAAAACGTTGCCTCATCTGTACAAACCGCGATGGATATCAAACAGGCTTCCGCTACCATTCGTGGAAAAGTTGATGGTGGTGATGCCACAGTCATTGCCGTTGGTTTGCAATACAAAGATGCCACTGGTACACGTTGGACAGATTATCCAAAAAACATGGCGGAAACTGAGTTGGCGCAGGAACTAACAAGATTGAAGCCAAATACGACATACCAATACCGCTCTTATATTCAAGCGCAAGGATGCGATACTATGTTTAGCGAGGTTGGCGAATTTACCACTCTGACCGTAGAGGCGTTAAAGCCGACAGTTGTAAGGCTTGCCCAACATGAAGTTGAACTGCAGGGTATAGTGCGTTTTGGGGATGCATCCATCTATCAACGTGGTATGCAGTTCCGCAAATCAGGCGAAACAAAATGGGTGGAGATAGAAGATGGAGGTAATGACTCCATATACACGTTGGTAAAGAAAAATCTTGAAATGGGAACTAAATATGAAGCTCGCACTTATATCCAACCTGCCGGATTTGACATTATTTATTCAGATGTCCTTGAATTTACGACATTAGATAATTATTTCACAGGTTCCCTGAAAACTGTCGGGACACAGACAACAGTGGGATTTTCGGCTACACTTGCAGATTTGGACGAAGGTATAACAGTTGAGGAATATGGATTTGAATACTACCTTGACAGCGATGGGTTCTTTGAAAATGATGAAAGCTTCATAGAGTCTGATGTGATACGTATTCCCGTAGTGCCTGAAAACGGGCAAATAACGACAACTGTAATCGGGCTTACGCCTTATTACGGGCTTCGCTTCAGGGCATATATTAAAATTAACGGAGAATATATCTATTATACAAGTTACAAAGATTGGACTTGGGATTATGCCGGAACAGAACGCGCCACTATAAAAGTATCTGTGAAAGAACTGACACAAACATCCGTAAAATTGGAACTTGATGCCATACAGGGCGGTGATGCCGTAGTGTCGCAGATAGAATATGCCTTTGCCCAATCTGTGCAAGACACGGAAGAATATCAGGTTTGTGGGAACGAACTTTCAATCAACAACCTTACGCCAAATACGAAATACAATTTGCGATTCAGAGGTACGGTGAACGGTCGTCTGTGTCCGTTGCTGTTAGACATTGAATGGGACTATTCATGGTTTGAGTTTACAACGAAAGCCATAAATATTTACGCCACATTCACCAACATAACACAGACGAAAGCAACACTGGAAGTAAATGTCGATGCCGGTGATGCCGAAGTGACGGACTTGAAATACAGTCTAAATAATGGGACGTACACAGATTGTGGTGCAACAGAAAACCTTGTTGGTTTGAAACCAGGAACCCAATATACGGTATCATTTATGGGGGCGGTCAATGGCATGAACTATTACTGGGCAACATCGCCTAACACTACCGATGCATATAAGTTTACGACAAGGCCTGTATCCGTTTCCGCCCATTTGTCGGTGATAGAACAAACTTCTGCAGCCATATCATGGTCTTACGATTGCGGTGATGCCATATATGTTTCTTCTGGCATTGATTATGGGACAACAATCGCCATGACAGAAAGTGTGAGCGGTGAGGAGGGTGAAATACGTCTTACGGAACTTATGCCAAATACGACTTATTATTGGCGAGCCTATGTCGAGACAGAAGAGGGGGGGAAAGTTTATTCATCCCGCAATTCTTTCAGGACATCGGCCATAAATTGTGCGACATTACCCGTAAGCAACATATCAAATCGCTCGGCGACGATGAACGGAACAATAGACTGTGATGGTTACAGTTCTGCCGAGTTCGGTTTCCAGTGGAAGCAGATGGAGGGTTGGAACAGCGATCCTGCATTTACAAAAGGCGTGAAGAATGAGAATGGTTCAATATCTGTGGCATTGGTAAACGGTATGTTGGAACCGAATACCGATTACCAGTATCGTGCTGCTGTCAGGTATAAGGGAAACATCTACTATGCCGACAATTGGGAAACATTCCGCACGGAATCCGAGTTTGTGTATTATCCGGCGAGCGTGCACACAATGTACCGCACGAATAGGGAAAATAACTGTTTGGTTTTGTGCGGCTACTATGTGGCAGGAAGTGAAGACGTAGTTGCTCAAGGATATGAATATTGGAATACTTCTTCATCAGCTCGCACAAAAAGGGCTTCTGCTGCTAACAACGTCATCCAAATTACAACAGACGAGTCTATGCAATACAGTCTTGACTTAAGGACACTTCCTGATGGTAGCTATTCAGTCCGTGCTTTTGTCAAAACATCATCCGGAGCCACGATATACGGTGAAACATTGTCGTTTGGCGTACAGGGGGGGACTATTGCAAGCATTGGCAATATAGAGACCGATGAGGTAAGGTACTCCGTTTCCAATCACATATTGTCAATCTATAACGCTGCGAACATGTCGTGTACTATCTATAATCTTCAAGGACAAATTGTAGAGTACCGTCGTGTTATGACAGACAATGAGCGGTTCAGTCTTGCGTCGGGGGGTGTTTATATAGTCAGGTTAAGCAACGGTATAACTTACAAGGTTTTAATATGATTTGTCATAATAGAATAACTGTTAGAATTCACGTTAATTACTTGATTCCCCAAAGGTATAGCATCGGGTTGTCCTGTGGAGCGATGTCCTTTTCGAGGAAGGGCAAGTAAGGACGATATAATTTCATTTGGCCGAATTGCTCGAATTCCTCCTTGTGTTTTTTGAGGTGTTGTAGCGTTTGTGACACGAATGCGGCCGGCATGCCGTATGCCAACCCGTTGTCCTTTCCTTGCACGGGAATAAGCCGGGAATTGTGTCCAAGGCACACGTCGTTGCGCAGGTTTTCATCTACGATGCATTTTCCGGTTTTTCGGTTCAGGATGAACCATGACTTAGAGCTGTCCGTATTGAAAATCAGGAAGGAGTCCGAGGCACAGATGTTGTAGATGTTATAGGAAGCGGATTGAGGGGCTTGCCCGTCAAAATCCAAGTTGTAGGTTGCCGTGATTTTCCCGTTCCGTATTTGGCAAATCCGGTTGCTTTGCGGCAAGCTTGCATAGGTGCCGTCTTCAGACGGTGAAAGCGATTTTCCGGGCAGGATGGATGTTTCTCCGGGAGTTTGTTTCCCGGAAGGGATACCTGCTTGTTTCCACAAGACGGAAGGCGCGTCCTCCAACCTGTTCTTGTCGAACGCCACAAGCTCGCAGCCGTCCCTTTTCTGGGATGTCCGGATGGCATACAGGCAGTTTCCGTCCAACCCGATTTCGAGCAAAGGAGTAACCATTGGGATGGTCTGTTCCACATTCAGGTCGAGGTCGAATACCATGATTTGGCAAGTTGTGTTGCAATAGGCATAGAGCCTTTGCGATTGCGCGTCAAGGGCGGCATCCTGTATTTTGAGGCGGTTTCCGGAAACTTCTCCTGCTGCACCGCCTGTGGATTTGAGGAACTTTCCCTCACCGTCGAACATCAGGATTTTGTTTCCCCTGTCATCCATTACGTACAGTTTGCCTTGGGCGAAAAGCAGCCGTCCGATGTGGAAGTCTTGGATGTGGCTTTCCTCTGTCGGAGTGTCCAGCAGGATGTTCTTTTGGAGGGTGATGAACGACGACATGTTGAGGGGGCGGTAGTCCTTGTATTCTACCGTCACTTTTTGTTTCGTGCTGCATGAAAGGCAGGCCAGAAGGGCGGTGTATAAAAAAATATTGTGTTTCATTTGATTGTTCTTTGGGTTTGACATGTTTTTAAGGAGAAAATCTCCGGCAGGGAGTACTTCTGCCGGAGATTTATTATTTGATATCCCAAACAATGAGCATAGGATTGCCGTCAGGGTCGAACTTTTGCTTAATTTCTTTTATGGCAGGTGTCAATGGCTCATTGCCTTTCTTGACTTGTTCCAACATGTTTTCTATGGAACTAGGTATTGTGAAGTAAACCACTCCATTTGACAGCCCTTGTGATGGAATTATTCTTGCACATGCGATAGGGAATATATCATTGTCGAAATTCAAGTACCCACTACATTTGTATTGGTTCTTGTTCATGATGAATGCGTGTGCTTTATTGGTATTGAATAATAATATGGAATCAGATTCGGTCATGTTCACAATAGACCAATTGATGTCGCGATAGTTTTTATCAAACCATCTTGGGTTCATATCTTTGGTCACGGGATGTTCAATGAGGCCCTTCTCTCCGAAATCCATGTTATATTCTTCCGTGACAGTTGCATCTTTGAATTTGTAGATTCGAGTATCGAATGGTAGGCAAACATAGACTCCGTCATGGCAAGGCATGAGGGATTTTCCCAATGTCCATCTTCCTATTATTGCATTTTCAAACGATAAGAGTGTTGTGGGTTCTTTTTTTAAGTCCTTTTTGTCTACTGTAACAAATCTATAGCCGCCTCCATCTTTCGGTTCATTGTAACAAATTCCATAAAGTTGATTCCTTTCTATGGCTATTTCTCCCATATAATAATCCATAGGAATTATTTTTTCCAAATTGAGGTCGAGGTCGAATATCATCATTTGGTAAGGTGCGTCACAATGTACGTAGAGTTTTTTGTCTTTTTCATCTATAGAGGCATCAATTACCCGAATATATTCATTGTGTCCTCGTCCCTCCATTTTTGCTGTGGATTTGAGGAATTTCCCATTCCTATCATACATGATGATTTTATTTCCTCCTCTATCCATGACGAAAATTCTATTGTCGAAGAACAATAACCTGTCTGGGTAGTGTACAATGGCTTCAGAGGTATCAGAAGATAGCGATATAATTTTATATCCCTCCAAAAAAGAAGAGAATGTAAGTGAATGTCCACTATCAAAAAGTTCGACTTTTATATTGTTTAAATGCTCAGATGGTGTGCATGAAGCATATATAAGTCCCATGATAATGGTTGCCAATATTTTGCTTAAATTCATTTTCATCTTTATTAAAATGATGGCAAATTATAATGTTTACCGTCACACGGTTCCTCTCTTTCATTTTCATATCTAAAATCAAAATACAAATTGTTGGTGCCTTGTAAGCTTCCGCTTCCTGTTGCAACACATTTCTTACATGCATATACTGTGACTACATCTGTTGAGTCGTTTTTATGTGTTTTAGAACTCAGTTGTGCATCGATTACACCAGATATGGAATAAATTTCAGGGCCGGGGCATTCTGATGGTCCTAATGGTCCTGATTCATTCTGTCCCAACGCTTCCACATTGGCGAGCAACAAGGCGTTTTCTTGTTGGTAAATGTAAGAATCATAGGTGGTATACCCACAATACGCGCATGCTGCGGTAATAGCAACTCCCAAAATACCTTTTGTTAATGTCTTCATCTTTTTCGTGTATTTAATGATTATGAGATTGGAACATCCAACCCCGTTGCAAAAGTATACCAATTTCTTAAAAGGCATTTTCTCCCATGTTGCAGGTTTGTTTGAATTTATATTATTTTGATGAGTGTGTTACGGGGGAAAAAGAGAATGTAACAAGATGTCTATTCTTGATTCCTTCTTCATGCCAACCGGTACATCCCTCCACTTAAAAGTCTGACCACGCCTTTCATTTCCAGATTGAAGAGAAACGCACTGAGTTTATGTACCGGAAGGTTGGTCGCCACGGCCAGTGCGTTGATTTGCAGGCATTCCGACTGGCGCAGGCAGTCCACAATACGCTGTTCCTCTTCGCACAAGTCGGGGAATAGTTCGCCTTGTATGCCGTCGGCTTTTTGCTTTTCCGATGAACGAGATTGCCATCCCATGGCTTTCACGAAATCCTGCGCGTTTTGCAGCAGGGCAGCTTTGCTGTCCCGTATCAGGCGGTTGCAGCCTTGTGAGTAAGGGTCGCCCACGCGGCCTGGAAAGGCGAACACATCGCGGTGGTAGCTCGTGGCGATGTCTGCCGTAATCAATGCGCCGCCCTTTTCGGCCGATTCCACCACGATGGTGGCATCCGCCATGCCTGCCACGATGCGGTTCCGGCGTACGAAGTTTACCTTGTCGGCGTTCGTACGGCTCATGAATTCCGTGAGCAGTCCGCCTTGCGACGTCATTTGTATGGCTGTGTCGCGGTGCAGGCGGGGATATATCTGGTCCAATCCGTGTGCCAGTACGCCTACGGTATCCAGTCCGTTGTCCAATGCCGCACGATGGCTGTGGATGTCTATCCCGTAGGCCAACCCGCTTACCACCAACACGTCAGGACAAAGGGTAGCCAATTCGTCCACGAAGCGGCGGCAAATGTCTTTCCCGTATTCCGTGCAGTGGCGCGTACCCACCATGTTGATGACATGTGTCCGGTTCAGGTCTGCATTGCCTTTATAATAAAGGAGCAAAGGAGCGTCGTCGCATTCCCGAAGGCGTGAGGGATAATCTGTATCGTGGTAGCACAAACATTTGATATGGTGTTTCTGGCTGAATTCCAGTTCTTCTTCCGCACGGGGCACTTGGGCTTCCATTTCTTGTAGTGCGGCAGCCAGTTTGTCTGAAGCGTCGGGATAAAAATCACGGATATGGCGGCAGTGGTCGAATACGGCCGTTGCGCTGCCCAACTCCTCCATCAGACGGTGTTGGGTGGCTGTATTGACGCGTGGGGTACGCGTCAGTGCCATGGTATAGATGGTTTCCTGTTCGGTCATAAGCTTAATCTTCCGGTTTCGGCACGATGTCGTCCAGTTCGCGGCAAGTTCCCAAACGGCCTTCTATCAGGCATACGGTATCTACCTGGCTCTTCAGGCAACATTTCATGTCCGGCAGGCGGAAAATGTCCTGATAGAATACATATTTGATACCTTCTTTCTCTACGCGCAGTTTGCTGACGAAACGGTCTCCGCTTTTCAGGGGTGTTTTGAAGGCCATGTTCAGCCGTGCCACCACTGCGTCTATGCCCTGTGCGTGCAAGTCGGCAAAACTGATGCCTTGTGCGAGCAGGAACTCGTGCCGGGTGTGTTCGATATAATGTTGGTAGTTGGCATTGTTTACGATGCCTTGCAGGTCGCATTCATAGTCGCGTACCTTCATCTCCAGTTCAAAGATATAATCCGTTTTCATTTTATTCAGAAGTGTTTTTTCGTTTCAGGAATTCGTAGCCGAAGCGGCAATGCAGGCAGTATTTCCGGTCGCAATACTCTTTTTTCAGTTGGATGAGCGCTTGCGAATCCGACGCGCTGTCCACTTTGATGCCGCATTCGGCCCATTGGCGCGTGATATAGTTGTTTTCCGCCTTGATCGGTTCTAAGAATTGCAAGGCCCGTTCGCAATATTTGTCATTACCATGGGTTTGTCCGTAGGCATACAGCAGTGGGACGACGGTGTTGATGGTGATAAGGTTCAATGAGCCAACCGTCAGGGCCTTGGTATTTTTGTGGCTTGGACATCCGAAAATATAGTGCGACTCCCAATAGGGGGTGGCGTGTGTGGAGAGCATGTCGTGCAGTTCCTCCAATGTCCGGGCTTCCAATAACCGGGAAAATCCGGCCGTTTGGTTATAATACAGTTGGGTGAGCTGCGCGATGCGCACATGGGGAAAGTTTTGCGGTCTCAGGCGAAGGAATTTCCAGGCTGCCGCGTCCATGGGCGTAAGGGCAAACTTATGTGCCAGATAGTCATATTCCCGTTTCAACCGGGGATAATAATCATCGTCGATGGCTTCGTCGCGGTATTTTTTCGGAATTGTATCGAAGTCCAACAATCCGGCCTGGCCCATGAATACGGCTTCTATCTGGAACAGGTTGTCGCGGTGGTGTGCCACAGCTTGCAATGGGATATGTTGTGCCCACGTTTCGAAAGCGTCCCCGTTGATGCCGAAACCGAAATTGCGGGACAGGGTGATGAAATAAGCCCGTTCCCAATCGCCTTGCAGTTTTTCCACACGGGCTGCTACAGCCTGCGCACGTTGTTCCAACCGTTCGTAAAGCAGGGCGTTCATCCAACTGTGCACTGTGAACGGGTCGATTTGAGGAATGATGCGGTGGCATCGCGGATAATCCGTTGTCCGGCACAGTTCCTCGTAGTTCTCGCGCAGGTAGCCCGGAACTTCCAGTTTCATCTGTGGAAGTGTCTTTCCGTCTTGTGTGATGACGGGGCGGTCGGCTGTTTCCGTCACATGCAGGATGACGTTGTTATAATGTATGTCTTCGTGATGACCGTGGACGTACCAGTCGGTGGATCGTCCGTGAATCTCGATGTTGCCCACCCATGTCGTTCCGTCCAGTTTGATTTTGGCGTTGAAAAAGTCAGGGCCGGCATTTCTGTTGAGTGTTCCCGGGTCGATGACCTCTACCGTTTGGCCGTCTGTGGTTTGCAACGGTTTGAGTGGAAAGAGTTTGTATTTCCAGATGTAGTGCAGCAGCTTTTCCATGGTGCAAGGGCTGAAAAGTTTATTTTTACTAACAAAAGTAATGAAATTCAAGTCAAATCCCTATCTTTGCGAGAGAAAATATCAGCATATTACTTGAAAAATATGAAAATCGCATTAATTGGCTATGGCAAGATGGGTCACATGATAGAGCAAATCGCTTTGGAACGTGGCCATGAAATAGTGAGTATCATCGACATCGACAACCGCGAAGACTTCGCTTCGGAAGCTTTCCGGAGTGCAGATGTGGCGATTGAGTTTACTACGCCCCAGACGGCATACGACAATTATCTGCAGGCTTTTGCCGCCGGGGTAAAAGTGGTGTCGGGCAGTACGGGATGGATACCCGAACATGGCGAAGAAGTACGCCGCTTGTGTCGCGAAGAGGGACATACGCTTTTCTGGAGCAGCAACTTCAGCCTCGGCGTGGCTATCTTCGGGGCTGTAAACCGTTATCTGGCGCACATCATGTCCGGTTTTCCGGCCTACGATGTGAGGATGGAGGAAGTGCACCATGTGCATAAGTTGGATGCGCCGAGCGGGACGGCCATTACGTTGGCCGAAGACCTGATCCATGCCATCGGTCGTAAAGACAAATGGGTGAAGGGTACGTTTACGGCACCGGATGGTACGGTGAGCGGTACGGAGGCGTGTGCAGCCAACGAATTGCGGGTGGACAGCATACGCCGTGGCGAGGTGCCGGGCATACATTCCGTGGTTTATGACAGCGAGGCGGACTGCATTACGATTACCCATGATGCGCACAACCGGAAAGGGTTTGCGTTGGGTGCCGTACTGGCTGCCGAATATACGGCCACACATGAGGGGTTGCTTACGATGGATGATTTATTCCAATTTTAAACGACATTTGAAAGAAAGACATGAAGAAACTCAGGCAGAAGCCCACACGGGCACAATGGATAAAGATGGGCGTCGTAATGGCCCTCTATTTGGCTTTTCTTGTATGGATCAAGAGTTGGTGGGGATTGTTGGTTGTGCCGTTCATCTACGACGCTTATATTACAAAACTCATCCCTTGGACATGGTGGAAAGAAGCAGAAAATCCTGTGACGCGCACGGTGATGAGTTGGGTGGATGCCATCGTATTCGCTTTGGTGGCTGTGTATTTCGTCAATATTTATTTTTTCCAAAACTATACGATACCATCGTCGTCGCTTGAAAAGTCACTCCTCGTGGGAGATTACCTGTTCGTGAGCAAGATGAGCTACGGGCCTCGCAAGCCGCAGACACCTTTGTCCATGCCGCTTACGCAGCACACAATGCCTCTTGTGGGGTGCAAGTCGTATATCGAATGGCCGCAGTGGGATTACGAGCGTGTTCCGGGCGGACGGGTACAGTTGAACGATATCGTGGTGTTCAATTACCCGGCGGGCGATACGGTGACCGTGAACCCGGAATACCAGAACATGGATTTTTATGCCATCGCATACGGTATCGGCGGTCAGCAATATATGCAGCTGCATGGTGGTTATCCGCTTTTGGATTCGCTCACCCGACAGCAGCAGCGTGACTTCTTTGCCGAACTTTATGCTATGGGTCGTCAGTATATCGACCAGAATTCCCAAATGTTCGGAGGAGTGATGTCGCGGCCGGTAGATCGCCGGGAAAATTATGTGAAACGCTGCGTGGGACTGCCCGGACAGACACTTCAAATCAAGGATCATGTGGTCTATCTGGATGGGAAACCCAACAAGGAGCCGGACAATGTGCAGTACGATTACTTCGTACGTCTGAAACAAGATATTCCGGACGAGTTGGTGCGTGAATTGGGCATCAGCCAGGAAGATCTGGCCTCGCTGTCTGAAACGGGGACGATGCCTTTGACGCGTCGTGCTTATGAACGCCTGAAAACCTGTACGGACATTGTGGACAGTATTGCCTACGACAGTGCGAATTCCGTGCCTGATGGTTTGTATCCGCTCAATGCCTGGACGGGTTGGACGCGTGACAATTACGGTCCCTTGTGGATTCCTGCCAAAGGTGAGTCCGTCAAACTGACCATGGACAATATCGCCGTGTATGAACGTCCTATTAGGGTATACGAACACAATAACCTTGAGGTGAAGGACGGGAAGATTTTCATTAACGGAAAACAGGCGGACAGCTATACGTTCAAGATGGATTACTATTGGATGCAGGGTGATAACCGCCATAATTCAGCCGATTCGCGTTATTGGGGTTTTGTTCCCGAAGACCACATTGTGGGCAAGCCGATACTTATTTGGCTTTCGTTGGATAAAGACCGTGGATGGTTCGACGGCCATGTGCGGTGGAATCGCCTGTTCCGTTGGGTAGACAATATCAAATAGACGACATAGGTTGAAGACGGTTGGACGATTGTGTGCCGTGCTGCTGGCCGCTGCCATCGGGGTGGTCTTGGTCAGAGGGTGTTGGGTGTCTCTCATCGAGATACCTGAGGATGGCGAGCGTCCCGTCTTCATGGCAGGTGACCGTGTGGCGGTGAACCGTATGGCATACGGGTTGCGTCTGTCGCCTATGCGTTGGTGGGGGGATGTGCGTTGGTGGGCTGAACCCGTGCCAAGGGGCGATTGGGTGGCTTTCAACGATCCTTCTGCAGGTGAGGATGATGAACGGTTTATAGATGAGCGCGATGTTTTTGTAGGGTTCTGTTATGCCGTTCCTGGCGATAGCTTGTGGATTGATTCGTTGGGAAAGGTCTATCGTGCCTGTCCGCGTGTCGGTCGCCCATGCAGGGTGGTTGAGCTTCCCCGGAAGAATGCTTATGTCACGCTCACGCCCGATAATATGCAATGGTATTGCCGTATGATTAATCTACACGAAGGGGTGCATGCAGCCATTATCCATGATTCGCTTTGTGTGTCAGGGCATTTCGTGTCAAGCTTCCGTTTTACCCACGACTACTATTGGATGTCGTCGGCCAATGAGCGTAACCATGCCGATTCACGAACTTTCGGTTTTGTGCCCGATACATACATTATCGGTAGGTTGAGCCGTATTCTTTATTCTTGGGATACCAAAGTGCCTTGGTATGCCCGGTTTCGTGCTCACCGCACGATGATGAAGGTGTCTCAGGAGAATCCAAATCCATGATGATGAATACTGTTTGTTTACTTTCTACGACTTATTTCGGCCCAGTGCAATACTATGCCAAGCTGTATGCCTATCCCGAAGTGTGGATGGAGGCCCATGAACATTATGTGAAGCAGACCTACCGTAACCGTTGCCTCATCGCTTCTCCTTCCGGTGTGCAAGCGTTGACCGTTCCGGTGGTGAAGCCAGGCACGGATAAGTGCCTTATGAAAGACATCCGTATTTCCGACCATGGCAATTGGCGGCATTTGCATTGGAATGCTTTGGAGACGGCTTACCGCAACAGCCCTTTCTTTGAGTATTATGCCGACGACTTCCTCCCGTTTTATACACAGAAGTGGGACTTCCTTTTTGATTTTAACGAAGCAATACGTGCCAAGGTTTGCGAACTTATAGACTTGCACCCGAAAGTCTTACCTACGGCTTCTTATGGTGTCATAAATGGGATGAATAGCGTGGATTCGGCTGTGGGATATGTCGAATATGCCGTAGATGATTTTCGGGAGAAGATTAGCCCGAAAGTGCCTTCAGCTATGGATAAGGGATTTGTGTCTAATTCTTACTATCAGGTGTTTAGAGAGAAACATGGTTTCTTGCCTAACCTAAGTGTGGTCGACCTTTTGTTTAATATGGGACCGGAAGCGGTTTTGGTGCTACGTGATTCGGTTATATAGGGGGAAGGGTAATTAAAAGTCCTGCATTGTTTTGGGATTCCTGTTAAAATAGGAATATTAGCAATCTTACATATATTAGGATGCTTATAAAATGCTATTCCTTGTTAAGATAGTCCTACTTTATATTGTGGAAAATCTTCTATTTTTGTAGACATTATTTGTCTGCATTATATTAATTACCTAAATGTAAGGATGATATGAAAAACAAAAACCTGAATCTGAGAAAGAATTTGGCCGGATTTGTTTTCTTGGCCTCTTTTTCTGTAAACGCACAAGATGTGCCTGTTGCAACGGGGGAATACGCTCCTGATTGGGATAATTTGGGAAAGTGGGAGTGTCCTGAATGGTATCAGGATGTCAAATTTGGTATTTGGGCACATTGGGATCCCCAATGTCAGGCTGCGGGAGGTGACTGGTATGCCCGTGGCATGTATTTCAAGGGCAGCGGAAATTACAATTGGCATGTAAGCCATTTCGGTGAACCTTGTGTACCTAATACCGACTTCGGTTATAAGGACTTGTGTAACGCATGGAAAGCCGAGAAATGGGATCCCGAACATCTCATTGGGCTCTATCATGGCATGGGGGCACGTTATTTCTTTGCCATGGGGCAGCATCATGATAATTTCGACTGTTGGGATTCTCCTTATCAACCATGGAATTCAGTGAATATCGGTCCTAAACGTGACGTGGTAGGTGAATGGGCCAAGGCTTGCGAGAAGTATGGAATGCCATTAGGTGTGTCTATGCATGGTAGCCATGCTTGGTCGTGGTTTGAAATCGCCCAACCGTATGATGGCAATATGACAAAAGAAGATGGTAAGGGAAAATGGTGGGAAGGTTATGACCCACAGGACCTTTATGCACAACGTCATCCTCACAGTTCAGGATGGCAAGATGCAGGTGCTATACATGGACAATGGGCATGGGGCAATGGTGTGTCTTTGCCTAGCGAAGAATACAAGATGAAATTTCAAAACCGTGTGCTGCAATGTGTGAATGCCTATCATCCGGCCATGCTTTATTTCGACGACACGGTGTTGCCGTTTTATGGGTGTGATGAGAGCATCGGACTCAATATCCTTGCCCATGCTTACAATACCAATCCTGAAATGGTGGTGACCGGAAAGATTTTGGAGCCTATACATAAGGAGGCTATGATGTGGGATGTGGAGCGGGGGATTCCAGACCGTCCGCAGGAGAAACCATGGCAGACATGTACTTGCATCGGTGGTTGGCATTATGGTGAGAACGATTACAATGCTGGATATAAGTCTGCCGAGCATGTCGTAAGCATGCTTGTTGATATTGTCAGCAAGAACGGGAACCTGTTGCTTTCCATTCCTATCAAAGGGGATGGTACGTTGGATGACAAGGAGATGAAATTCATTGCCGACGTGAAAGCCTGGATGGATCAGAATTCACGTTCCATATACGGTACACGTGTATGGAAATCATTTGGGGAGGGACCCTCTGCAGAAGCATCGCGCCCGATTAATAACCAAGGATTTAATGAAGGCAACGATTATTCGGCAAAGGACGTGCGTTATGTCGTTAAATACGCCAAGACGGAGCAGGATGTCGATACTGTTTTTGCCACCGTTATGCGTTGGCCTGCGCAGCGGACTTTTACATTCCGTCATTTAGGGCGCGCAAGCGAACATTTTTCCGGTGAAATTGAAAGCATTGAACTGTTAGGTCACGGTGTTGTGGAGCATAAGCTTACGATGGAAGGGCTTACGGTGCAATTGCCTGAAAAGAAAACAAATGATATTGCTCCTGTGTTTGCCATAACCTTTGAGCCGGGTACGGACAAACCGGTTTCACTCGCTGAGTTGGTCGATTATTGCAAAATTCTTACCGAAGGAGCTGATGGTAGCATAAAGCCTGTCAATACAGGTAGCCCTAATGTGACTGCATTGTCTGATTTGAAGTATGCCGCAGAAGAAGCTGAAGCATGTCTTGAAGGCTCTGCCGATGAGCAAGCCGCAGCCTTGCGGAAATTACGTGAGGCATTTGAGGATTGCCTTGGTAAGGATGTTACTCCTGCTGCCGCGCCTCTTTATACGGGCGAAGATTTGACTGTTGATAAACTTGAAGAAGCTGCCGGTTTCAGTCGTACACCGGATACACGAAATGGGAAAAGATTCGGGAAACCTGCCAATTGGACGGTGACGGATTTTAATATTCCAAACGGGAACGATGGGGTCAAGCAGGGGCTTGATGCTTATGGTGGTACGGAGGCATTGATGTTGGGGGTATGGGATGACCGGAATGCTGCAACGGATTGTGATTTATCCCAGGCTTCCATACGGCGTACCATACGTCTCACGCCTGGTACATACTATTTTGGAGCGACTTTCAATGCTGCTTACCAATTACCGGATGAAGCTTATATGTTTGCAACTCCTGGTAATGCTGAAAATCTGCAAACTGCGGATATACCGGCTAAGTCTATTGCTTGGGCACGCTTAAACACGGCACCTAATGACGGAAGTTGGTGGGGGATTACTTTTATTATAGAAGAAGAGCAAGATGTGACGTTAGGGTTTCAGGCTAATTTGCTTATGGGGAGCAGTACACAAGAATTCAGGGCCACCCGTTTGCAATTGCTTCGTTATGATGAAAGCCTGATTGTGGATATGAAAGATGTGACCTTGCCGTTTCTTTACGAACGTTCCAATTTTTCCCGTTTGGACGAAAATGTAACTACGCGTTTCGCAACTCCCAAATATTGGCAAGTAGAAAACTTTAAAATCCCCAATGGGGCTGAGGGGGTAAAAAATGGTATAGATAATCATCCGGGTTATAATTGTTTGATGTTGGGAGTATGGCAAGACCGTAGCAGAAACCAAGAAGGCTCACTCGCTGACGCACGCATTTATCGTAAATTGTACTTGGAACCTGGAACCTATACGCTAAAAGTCCAATTTCAAACAAGTTATGGCTTGACATCCAGTGCCTATATGTTTGCTGCCACCGAACTGATGACCACAAAAAAACTTGTACGCAATTCTTTGGCGAAGTATTCTCTTAATAAAGTAGGAGAAAAGGATGAACGTTGGCGTTCCATTACATTCATGGTTGACAGACCTCAAGATATTTATGTGGGATGGCAAGCGAGTTTGAATTTAGGTGGTGAGACGCAAGAGTTTCGTGTGAAAGAAGTACAACTGCTTTACTCTCCCAAGCAGGGTGGGGATGCCGTGTCTTCAGCCAAAACAGGGTTTGTTTCAGAGGAAGGCCGTTTATACAATTTGAAGGGGCAAAAATTAAGTAAGGAACCTCATCGGGGGATCTACATAAAGAATGGTCGTAAAATTTTAAAATAGTGGATTAGGATTTTATTGGTGTTCAAAAGTTAAAAAAAGGAATCTCCGTTAAGTGAATGTGGCTTAGCGGAGATTTCTTTTGTATTCATGAATCCGGAAAGTTTGCGGATTATTGCACGGCTAATTTGCGGACAGAGTCACCGGCTTTCACGATATAGATGCCTTTGGGCATGTTAGACAGATCCATACGGTCGGTATGGGCGGCGTTCATCAGCAGTCCATTGGCGTTATACACCTTGATGTCGGCAGTTTCATTCAGCACCACGCGGTTGCCCTCAAAGAAGATGCGGGACTTCGGGGCTACGGTTTCCTTGATGTCCACCGTGCTGTTGGTCGGAGTGGTCACGCGGATGCCGTGGATGTAAATAGGGTCGGCAGTCAACGACTGGAAATAAGCATAAATCGGTTGGTTGCTTTTGAGTGAATAGGCTCCTTCGTTACCGTTCGTCAGGTTTTCTATGCCTGTCCAAGTGAAAATCCCTCCGCGAAACAGTGGTTTGAATACAGTGGAATAAGCTGCACTGATGACATCATAGTTGGTGAATACAGTATTGATATCCTTAGACCCCATCATACGTACGTATGTACTTCCTTCACGGGACAGACAAATGCTGTATGTGGAGCAAGAGGGCATGAGGACAGCAAAGCCTCCTCCGTTTGTACTCATACTAGCCGATGAGGCCGCTGTGACGATGGCTCCCGTACGGAAACCTTCTGCGCCGATTTCACCGCCTTCTCCGGCACCTTCCCAGAACGGGTCGGCATAAGTGGGAGGATAATCGGGAGCGATGTCTGCCGGTACCATTTGAATGATTTTGCCATTCGGGTCAATTTTATTGTCCGCTTCGTTGCAAAGGCCTACATACTTGTCTATCTTTTCTTGGGAGTCAAACCAAAGCCAACCGTCTGCGTCGACATCATAAAACAGGTTGTACTCCTGTGCCTGTACTCCGATGGTACAGGCCAAACCTAAAATTAAGGTACTGATAATCTTTTTCATTTTCTTTCTCTTTTTAGTTAAACAATCACTAATATCTATGTTATACTTCTACCCAATCCGGATTTTGGTCGATGCCGTGGTAGCGTATCTCGTCCCAAGGAATGGGAAGGTAATACTGCATCTTTTGGAACACGCGTACACGTTGTGGGAAACGGTTCATGTTGCTGATGGAATAAGTGGTTGTTTCGCCACGTTTCACGATTTTCATCGCTTTAAGCGGGTTGCTCGTTCCATTCAGCTTTTCCTCAGCTATGCCCCAACGGAAAAAATCCCAATATGAAGTTTCTTCAAAAGCCAGTTCCACGCGGCGTTCATTCACCAGTTGCTCCCATGTGAGCGAGGGTAACTCGTCCATGTGTACACGGCGGCGGATGGCGTTCACCTGGGTACGTGCCGCTTCTGTGTTGCCCAACCGGAACATTACTTCTGCATAATCCAGCAATACTTCCGCATAACGCCAGATGATGTAATTCTGGCTGCTGGCGTAGGCTTCGTCGTTATTGATTTGTTGTTTTTCGTTGACGAACTTGCCCATATAGTAGCCCGTGCGGGTCACGGCTGCTGTGGTGGACGTGCCGTAGGCCGTCAGGTCCTCTCCCGGGATTTCGTTGTTGCCTTCGCGTGTGTAGTGTATGTCCATGACATGCCCGTTATAGGTGGAGCCGTCATACAGGATATTGGCGTAGAAGCGGTAGTCGCGTCCCACATAAGGGTGCTGTGCATCGTAAGTGAGGCCGGCGCGCATGCCATATTCATCCACATGGTTCTGCGTGGGCGTATAAGCGGCTGTCGTGCCCGTAAAGTGGGGAGCGGCGGCGTCACGATCCAGTTTATGGCCGAAGCCCGTGTCGTAATTGCCGTCGTCAGAGTGCTGTACTTCAAGAATGGATTCCTTGCTGTTCTTGGTGAGGAATATGTTCCGGTATTCTTGTTTGATACTTTTCTCATCCGTTCCGGCTATCTGTATCAAGTCGTAATGCTGCAGGCCCATGAGGGTTTCGTAGGCTACCCGTGCCGAGTCGAGCATGTCGTGAGAACGGTCGTCGCTGAAGCCCAGATACGTTTTTTCCTGATTCTGAAATACGTCGCTCGAAGCCCATTGGAATGTTTTAGCCACCAACATGAGAGCTGCTCCTTGGGTGATGCGCCCTTCGTCCGTAGCATCATATTCCAAAGGGAGGACGGTGGCGGCAGCTCGGGCGTCGTCCACGATGGCCCGTACCATTTCTTCGTATGAGGCCCGCGGATATTTCCGGCTGTCATTCAACGGGTCGAGAGGCTCTTGGATGAGCATTACCCCGCCGAACTGCCTCCAGAGCATATAATAATAGTAGGCGCGGAAGAAATGTGCCTCGCCCAATATACGCTGTTTTTGGCTACCTTCGGCAATCTCGCCTTGGTTGACAAACAAGCGGTTTACGGACTGTATCTGTGTATAGTAGTTCGACCATTGTACTTGTGCCCAGTTAGTGATTTCTTTGGTGTTGCTTTTCAGTAAATCACCGTAACCGGCATTGTAATAGTCGTTCTTGGAGGGCACTATCTGATCGCCGAACCAGGGCATGTAGTAACGCGAAGCACTTTTGACCAAAGAGATGGTTGTGGGAACGTAAGTAGAGAAGCCGGAGTTCATGTTCCGGTACCATGGCAAGACATATTCGTCCAAAAGCATGGGGTTCTTCCAGATGTCTTTTTCCGACATCTTGTCTACGGGTGTGTCGCGGAACAGGTCGTCGCAGCCCGTGAAAGCGGTAAGGCTGGCGGCAAACAATCCGCAGAGGATATATTTTTTGAGAAGCATAACAATTCGTTTTAAGAAGTTAGACTTAGAAACCTAAATTCAAGGTGATTCCGTAAGAACGTTGGATAGGATAGCCGCGCAACGATTCCGGGTCCATCCCCAAGTCGCTGAGTGAAGACCAAGTGACCAGGTTACTGCCTTGCAAGGCAATGCTGGCCGACGTCAACTTGAGTTTCTTCAGCACGGCCGGTTGCAGGGCATAGCCCAATGACAGGGATTTCAGACGCAGGAAGTCGCAGTCTCTTACCCAGAAAGTTGACTCTTTACGGTTGTTGTCATTGGCTGTGGCAAATTTGATGCGCGGCAGTGAAGCACCGGGATTGTCCGATGTCCAAGTGTCCGTCAGGTGGTATTTCTGGAACCGCTGTAAGCTTCCGCTGTTCGTGGTGTAAAGTTCCTTGATATTCTGTTGGTAACCTGTGGCGCCTTGGAACATGACGTTGACGAAAAATCCTTTGTAACTTGCACCGAGGCGCAGGCTGAAATTAAAGTCCGGGTTGGAAGAGTTTTTCACGTAAACCAAGTCTTTGGTGTCGAGTACGTGGTTTCCGTCCTGGTCTTTGTACTTGATGTCGCCGGGGGCCAGTGTGGCATTACCTTGTCCGTCTTGATCGAGCGGCCAGTTGTCAATCTCTTCTTGCGACTGGAACAGGCCTTCGGCTTCATACATCGACCATACCATGCTGCTGCGTCCCACACGGCGCAGGTTAGGAGTAACGCTCGACTCATCGCCGAAATCCAGATATTTGTCCTGACTCTTGGCCAGTGTCAGGTCTACGTTGTACTTCACCTTGCCGACGGTGTTGCGGTGGGTCAATGTCAAGTCCCAACCCCAGGCTTTCAGTTTGCTGAAGTTCATGTTGGGCACGTTGCCGTCCACACCGGTCGAAGGTGGGTAGAGATAAGACGGGGCTGCTGTGATTTTATCCGTTTCGTAACGCCAATAGTGTTCGAAGGTCAGGCCGAAGCGGTTGTCCCAGAAACCCAGGTCTGCAGCGATGTTATAGTCGTGCGACTTTCCCCACGTCAGTTCGGGATTGGGATAATTGCCTGTAGACATGATGATGCCCGGACGGTAATTCCCCCCGATGTTATAACCCTCTCTTGTAGACTCTATATAAGTGAGCAGGTAAGAGTACTCTCCGACCAGTCCGTCATCGCCGAGCAGACCTGTGGAAGCCCGGAACTTGACATTGGAGAGCACCTTTTGTTTCCAGTTTTTGAAGAACGTTTCGTTAGACAGCACCCACGAGGCCGATACCGAAGGGAAGAAGCCCCACCGGTGATCGGGGTGGAAATAAGTGGAACCGTCCACACGGAAGCTAGCTTCCACAAAGTAACGGTAGTCATAGCCGTAGTTCAGTCGTCCGATGAGGGACGCACGTTGGTTGTACGTCTCGCTGCCTAACAGGCGTGCGGTCACGGCTGTCCCGATGGTCTCCGGATAGATGCTGGCGTTTTGGTTTTCGCCCGTCATGTATTGGTTGTGCGTCTGTTGGTAGTTGGCTACGAGCATGGCACCTACGTCGTGTTTGGCGGCAAATGTACGGTTGTAATTTATTCCGGCTTCATAAAGTTGGTTGTCTACAAAACGGTCGATTTGTTCGATGGAGACTTTGGCGGTCGGGTAGACCGTGTTCGGGTCGGTATCGAACTGTCCTGTCTGTTGGTCGTAAGTGTAGAGCGTAACAGGCTTATTGAAGGTTTTCTCTATGCGGGTATTGTTGTCGAACGTAGCCCGGGCATAGACGGAGAGGCCTTTCACCCAAGGCAGCTCCCAACGCAAGTTGGCCGTGATGGTGTTCATCTTTCCCGTGTCTTTGATGTAGCCGCCAAGACCTTCCACGTTGATGAGCGGGTTGCTGCCATCAGCACTGGCCAGATAACCATTGTCAAAACGCAAAACCTGCAACGGCGAGAAATTATAAGCGTTGTCGATGGTCGTATAACTGGAATTCTTGCTGTTGGAGCGCGAACCGGTGAGGTCGAGCGAGAGCACCAAGCCTTTGGTCAGGGTAGCATCCAGTTTGGCCGAATAGTTGAAACGGTCGCGGTTGACTCCGCTGTATAAACCTTTGGAATGGGTATATCCGCCCGAGATGTAGTATTTCACGTATTGGTTACCTCCGTTGGCCGATACGCTGTGCGTAGTGGTATACCCCACATTGTCCAGGTAATCCAACAAGTTTTCATCGCCGTACACGTTCGGATTGGAGTGCGTGCGTATCATTTCCAACTGTTCGGGAGTATAGGCCATATTGGTGGTTCCCGGCGTGTTCTCCACGGCACGGTTGTAGAGTTTGGCGTATTCGTAAGCGTCAAGGAAGTCCGGCAATTGCGTGGCTTGTTGGATGTTCATCTGGCCTCGGTAGTTGACCGAGACTTTTTGATTGCCGGAAGCCCGTTTGGTCTGTACTAAAATCACCCCGTTGGCGGCGCGGGCACCGTATACGGCAGCGGCAGCGGCATCTTTCAGGATAGAGATGCTCTCTATGTCGTCAGGATTCAGGTCAGACAAGCGCATTTCCCCGTCGCTGGTGGTCGTACCAAAACGCGGCACACCGTCGATGACAAGCAAAGGAGAATTATTGATACCCCGGATATGCAGGTTAGCTTCCTTGGCACTGCTCGGGTCACCGGTGGTTTGCATGACTTGCAGGCCGGCCACTTGCCCGTAAAGGGCTTCATCGAGGTTGGCCGTCGGCAGGCTCAGCAGGTCTTCGCTCTTGATGGTCTCGATGGAGCCGGTGAGCGAAGCTTTCTTTTGCGTGCCGTATCCCACTACGACGAGTTCGTCCAGGTCCTGTGCGTCGTCTTCCAACGTGACTACAAGGTTTTTCTGTCCGGGTTTGATTTTGATGGTCTGGGTTTTGTATCCGAGGAATGAGATGACCAGTTCCGTCCCAGTTTCCGGAATGGAGAAGTTACCGTCCAGGTCGGTTACGGCTCCTCCCTGTGCATTCTTCCATTTGACGTGGGCTCCGATGACAGTCTCGCCTCCGCGGTCTATCACCTTGCCTTTCAATATGGGTTGTGGGGTTTGTGCCGCCAGTCCCCCGGCCAGGCACAAGGCGCCGATGAACAGCGCAGTTATTCTTTTTCCCATGGTGTAATGCGTTTAATTGGCAAATGTCCGCTCGATGAGCAGGATCTGATAATCGTAGAAATCTTTAGTGGAACCGGTTGCAGCGGCGCGGCGCGACTTGTAAAGGTTGAGCACTTTGCGCAAGCGTCCGGTCATGAGAGCGCCGATTTGTTCCTTGGTCAGCGTGGGCAGTCCGAAGTTGATGCGGGCAAACTCGTTGCCGTGGCTCATGCCGCAAGAGCAAGGGAAGTTTGAAGCCATTTCATCGAAAGCATCTTCTTGTGCAGTTTCCTGTCCGGTGGTTGGGTTTGGGGCAACATCCGTGTAGCCAACGAGGCTTGTCGAGGCTTTTGTCGTAGGGGCCAGTCCCGTATTTTTCAACATGACGGAGATGGCTGCGGCTTGCAAATTTTGTTCGGCATCAGACAAACGGCCTCCGGTCGGGGCCTTGAAGAGGGCCGTGGTGACCTCGTCCAGATATTCGTCGAGGCGGTAGTTGTTTGCCGGATCCATGAGACCGCCTTCTTGGATACGGTAAAGTGTGGCCGAGTTGATGAGCGAGCTGACAATCATGGTTTGCAATTTGTCGTTCACGTTCATGTTGATTTCAAATTTACCAATCAGTTCTTTCACTGTCAACCATTCGTTGTAAGTGCGGGCTTGGTCCAATAGCCAAAGCATGGCTTCACGCTGCCGGTTGCGGTCGATATAGTGTTTGGCCGTCTCCTTGCCGTCTCCTTGCCGTATCTCTTCGTAACGGATACCCCCGATATAAGGCATGACGTGGCGCAGGTAACGGCTGTATTGGTTGACGATTTCGCGGTACATGTTTTCCATCTCGTCGTAGCGTTCGCCGCGTTCCATGTTCCATGTTTCAAGGTTTTGCATTAGAATCTTGAGGTTGCTGATGCCATAGTTGCCGGCTTTGATATGGTCATCGCCCAAGTCCTCCGTTTGGTCGGTCGGGTCTACGGTGCCGAAAAGCTGTTGTGCTCCGAATTCATACATGGGGTCTCCTGCCTTTTCGGCTATCCACTGGTCCAATGTCGGTTTTTCGGCTTCGGGAGTTGAGGCACCGGGAATCAAACGGTAGCCCCAGTTGATGGCGTGGATGTCGTACACGCCCAATACGGGCGGTGTCAGTTTTACACCCCGTTCGACATCACCCGGTTGGGCGACGAAGTTATTGCGGGCATAGTCCATGATACTCGGTGTCGTGCCGTACTTCTGCGTAAAAGAAGGGTTGCGTAACGAATCTACGGGGAAAGAGTAGCTGGCCCCCATATTGTGCATGAGTCCGAGCGTGTGGCCGATTTCGTGGGCGGCTGCATAACGGATGGATTCGCGCATCACGTCGTCGTCGAATACCTGGCAACGTACTCTTGGGTCTACCGCTCCCGTCTGCACGAAACGCCAGTTGTGGAGAAGGGAAATGATGTTGTGGTACCAGATGACGTCACCGGTAAGGATTTCGCCCGTACGCGGGTCCACATGGCTGGGCCCCATGGCGTTGGCCGTGGATGTCGCAGCATATTTGAAGCAGCTGTAGCGCATGTCGTCAGGGTCGAAGTCCGGGTCGTTTTTAGGATAATCCACAGCTTTGATGGCGTTCTTGAAACCGGCGGCTTCAAAAGCCGTATTCCAGTCTTCGATGCCCTGATGGATGGCCGTGCGCCACTTTTCGGGGAAAGCGGAATCTACGTAGAACACGATGGGCTTCTGCGGTTCCACCAGTTCGCCTTGGAAGTATTTGTCCAAGTCCTCTTTCTTCGGCTCCAAACGCCAACGATGGATGAACGTGCGCCGGATGAGGCGGTCTTGTTCCGAAGTATATATGCTTTTGTCGGAGTAGAAGAAACCTACGCGGTTGTCTTGCAGGCGCATCGGCATCGGGTCGTCGGGCAATGCAAAGAGCGAACGGTGCATGATGACCGAGTAAGGTTGGCCGAGCGGGGTGAGGGTGAATGAAAGGCGGCTTTTGATTTCGATGTTTTCCGGGAAACATTTCGAACTGACGATGCCAGAAGCATCCGGTACGAAAGTTCCTTTGAGTGAGTTGCCTCCTCCGAGCAGTTTGCTTAACGGATTATCGGTCTTGATAGGACTGATGGCTTTTTCGTTGGCACCGAAGAAAGCCGTAACGTCGATTACCACGTTCTTTCCGTTTTGGGCCGCGATTTTGAACCCTTTCAGCACGGGGTCATAAAAGTTCTTGTCGAAAGCCGATTCTATGGGGTCTGTCCCCGCTACGATGTCGCTGCTTTGTATTTGGTGTATGTACACGTTCCGTTCGTCCTTGCTGAAGCGGATTAATAGCGGCTGTGTGGCAATCTGTCCGGCTACGAAATCCCGTGTGTTGCTCGTAGCCGCTACGCGGTTGGCCAGGATATAGGTACGCCCGAAAGCGGAGTCCGGGATTTCGAAGTAAAGTTTTCCTTCTTTGGCATTGTATAAGGTGGTGAACAAGCCTTTCTGTACGGCGGCGTTTTTGGTCACTTTTTTATAATCGGCATTGACGGAGTCTTTTACCAATGCCGTTATTGCATTCTTGTTCTTTTTGCTCTTTCTTTTGGCTTCGGTTGGTTGGCAGACAGCCAGAGTGGCCAACAAGGCGAGAGTTATTCCTGTACTTTTTCTCATAATCGTCTTATTTTTGAATGATTGATTTGTAGACAGCAGAAGATAAGAGAGGAGGATGAGAACTCGTCTTACCCTCCTCTCCGGTATATGTGCTATATTATTGGGCGTTTACTTTACATGAGATGTGATTGGCTTTTACAATATACAAGCCCGGTTCGAGGCTGAAGTTCACTGCATTTCCGCTTGCAGCCTGTATGGCAATGGCCTGTCCGGACAGGTTGTAAACCTTCACTTCGCAACCGTTTGTCAATCCTGTTACCAACACGTTGCCGCGTGTGGCCGTAATGGCAGGGGCATTGTGGCGAGTGCCTTCTATATTGCTTCCGCCTTCCACGAGCGTGGTTGTGGTCTTGAACGTATTTGAACCGCTGAATTTCGGGAAAGCTTCAGTCGTCATTTCGCAGTACACGGGCGAGTCTTGCTTCGTCAGGAAGGTGAACACGCCGTCTTCTTCGGTATAGTCAGTTCCGGCTACGAGTGCCGTGCCGTCCTCGGTCATCCACGTGTAAGTGGTCGTTTGTGGGCTCTCTGCCAGTCCGGTAATATGGTTTTGTGCCGAGAGGTCTACGGTTTCGTCCGCTTTTACTTCCGCTGCAATCTGCAAGGCGTTTTGCGGGGCATAGGTGAATGTCTTGCAAGGCAGTGCGGGAAGGGTAGCCAACGTGAAGTTGTTCTTGCTGCAGTTCACGCTTTTGGTCACGTTGTCGGCTTTGAGTTCCGTCAATTTGTTGCCCATGCAGAACAAGGTGCCTAAAGCCTCGCTTGCCGTCACATCCAACGAAGTGAGTTGGTTGTTGTTCAGGTTGACATAGGTAAGAGCCGTGTTTTTGCTCAGGTCGATGTCTGTGAGTTTGCAGTTCAGCAGGTACAGGCTCGACAGTTTCGTGTTGTTCGACAAGTCGATGGCTTCTATCGGGCAGTTGTTGAGCGACAAGTAATCCAATTCCGTATTTTGAGTTAAGTTTATTTGGGTCAAGGGCGTGTCTTTGGCATCCAAGCGGGTCAATTTCGTATTGGCCGTGAGGTCGAGCGTTTCCAAGTCGTTGTTGTAGCAGTTCAGCTTTTCCAACTTCGTGTTTTGGCTGAGGTCCAAAGTCTTCAGTGCGTTGGTATACACGTTCAGTTCTTTCAAGTCGGTGGCGGCCGATGTGTTGACGGCAGTCACTTGTGCGCCGTCCACACGTGAATCGCAGCCGAAGACAGAGATTTCGCGGGCATAGATTTTGATGTGGCCTTCTCCGGCAGGTGTACCGGTCACGGTGGTAGTCGTACCATATTCGTCTGCCAATGCGATGGTGTCCGTTGTCATACGCTGTCCGTTGCCCCAATCCACCATGATGCGGTTGGCTTCCGTTGTGGATGCGAATGTGAGGTTACGTTCATTGCCGTCCACGTCAGCGGTAAGCGTCAAGTAAAGTTCCGGCTCGGTTTCAATGGTAGTCTGTGCGGTCTTAAAAGTATTTGTGCCTGAAAATTTAGGGAAGGCCTCTGTGGTCATTTCACAGTAAACAGGTTCGTCGAAAGCTTTCAGGAACGTGAATACATCATTTTCCATTGTGTAGTCCGTGCCCGCCTGCAGTTCGGTGTCGCCTGTTTTCCATACGAATGTGGTTTTTTGTGCTTCGGTAGTCAGTCCGGTAAGGTTGTCTTGTGCGGAAAGGTCGATTTTCTCACCCTGCCATATTCGTTTCATGATTTGCAAGGCGTTTTGCGGGGCATAAGTGTAAGTTTTGCAAGGCAGTGCGGGCAAGGTGGCCAACGTGAAGTTGTTTTTGCTACAGTTCACGCTTTTGGTCACATTGTCGGCCTTAAGTTCCGTCAATTGGTTGCCCATGCAGAACAAGGTGCCTAAAGCCTCGCTTGCTGTCACATCCAAAGAGGTCAGTTGGTTGTTGTTCAAGTTGACATAAGTAAGAGCCGTGTTTTTGCTCAGGTCGATGTTTGCGAGTTTACAGTTCAGCAGGTACAGGCTCGACAGTTTCGTGTTGTTCGACAGGTCGATGGCTTCTATCGGGCAGTTGTTGAGCGACAAATAGCTCAGTTCCTTGTTTTGGGTCAAGTCAATTTTGGCCAAGGGCGTGTCTTTGGCATCCAGGCGTGTCAGTTTCTTGTTTGCCGTGAGGTCGAGTGTTTCCAAGTCGTTGTTGTAGCAGTTCAGCTTTTCCAACTTCGTGTTTTGGCTGAGGTCCAATGTCTTCAGTGCGTTGGTATACACGTTCAGTTCTTTCAAGTCGGTGGCAGCCGATGTGTTAATGGCTGTTACATGTGCTCCCTCCAGGTGTGAGTCGCAGCCGAATACAGTGACGCCGTTGCCATAGATTTTGATGATACCTTCCCCGGTGGGCGTACCGGTTACGGTAGTAGTCGCACCGTATTCGTCTGCTACGGCAATTTCTTCTGTTTCCACGAGTTTTCCGTCTCCCCAGTCGATTTGCAGTTTATGACCGGTTTCTGTCATGGCAAAGACCAAATTGCGTGCATTACCGTCGATTTCAACGGTTAACGTGATGGCCGGTTCGGTTTGTGCATAAGTGACGATGCCGAACATGGCGAATAGGATAGAGAGTAGATACTTCTTCATAGACGTTTGTTTTTAATTAAAAAATAGTTTTTAGTCTCTTTTTGTCCGCTTTTATTCTTCCTGCGAACCGGTTGCTCTCTTAATAAGAGAGCGATTGCGTAATTATGCAACTCTATAACACCCTCAAAGGTAAGCAAAAGGATGAAACCCACAAAACAAAATGCATGTTTTCATATAACAAAAACTATAATTAAGTTCATCAAATAAGCATTTGACTCTTCATTTTGTAAGTGTGACTGCCAGGTGTAAATGAAACATCGCTCTCTTATTAAGAGATATGTTTTCAATGTACTCTTAGCCAACTTGTATGGTGTAGGAGTAGAACTGTTCGGAATGTATCCGATTTACGCAAATGAGGATTTTTAAAGCTGTTTTTACATCCAAGAATGGAAAAAAAGAAAGTAAATCACGGCATCATATAGAAAAATGAATATCTTTGCGCATAGTATCAATCAAATGCCGAAGGGTTATGGTGAAAGTTTATTCTTGTAGTTTTTTTCTCCTGTTTTTGGGGATATTGTGTGTTATTCCGGTTCAAGCCGGGAAGAACAAGGGAAATTTGAATAATTTAGTTTGTTTCGTACGTTTCTCTGATGAAGATAATGACGAGATGTTCGAGCGTCCTTTTTCTGCGTACGAGCAGTTGTTTAATGATGCTATGCCGGGGGCGAACTCCGTATACAGCTATTTCCGTGAGGCTTCTTACGGGCAACTTTCCTGGAAGAGCAGTTTTTATCCGGAGGCGGTGGACGGAAAAGTCATGTCTTATCGTGCTAACCGTGAACGGGGGTATTACAGGCTGAAAGGGGAAATCAACGACATAGGTTATGAGGACGAGGTGGACAAAGCGGCGCGAGAACAAGCCCTTATCCGCGAAGTGGCGGCCTGGCTTTCCGATGCGCTTCCGGAGGACTCACCGTTGGACGCGGACGGCGACGGCATCGTGGATAACATGTGTATCGTGCTGAGCGGACGTTCGGACCTCAGTAACAAGTATTTATTGTGGCCGCACCGTTCCGACCTGGCTTTGCCCGATGAAAAGGCCATATATATAAAAGGTAAGAAACTGGTCGGTTACCTGATGGTGTTCGATGATGCGAACGGTTGGGCGTCGCTGGAACCCGTGCCGTTGAACACCGGAGTGATTTGCCACGAAATGTCGCATTCCTTGGGGACGTACGACCTCTACCACGTGAACGACGACCTGAATCCCGTGGGTGTCTGGGATTTGATGTCCGACAACCTGCTTGTCCCCCAGCAGATGTCAGCTTATACGAAGTACCGCTATTGCGGCTGGATAGACGAGATTCCGGAGATTTCGGAACCGGGCACATACGTGTTGAATCCGGTCGGGGGAGAGAAGAAAGAGAATGTGGCTTATAAAATCAGGCCCATCGGTTCCGAAGAATATTTTGTGGTGGAATACCGCCGCAAGGAGGGCAGCACGTTCGATAGTGGGCTGCCGGAATCCGGCCTGTTGGTTTACCGTATCAATCCGGCTTATACGGGCGGTAACGTGAACTACAACGGGGCAACCCGTCTGGACGAAGTATACGTTTTCCGGCCGGGCGGTACGGTTACGGCCGACGGGAACATAGAAAAAGCGGCCCTCAGCGAGGAGAGCGGGCGTACGGCTTTTGGAGGCGACGCAGAAGTGAAGCCTTTTTACAGCGACGGTACGGTGGCGCGCTTTGCCCTGACGCATATCTCATCGTGTGGCGAAACCCTTTCGTTCAATCTGGAGAACCTGGGACATCAGATCAAACTGTCCGAAGAAGCCGTAACGCTTGGCGGCGTGGCGGGCGACAAGCTCGAGCTTTCGGTGGAGGCTGATGTAGATTGGACTGTGTCCGGTTTACCCGATTGGTTGAAACTGGCGCCGCAGCAGGGAGAGGCGGGAAAGACCACCGTCACGTTGGAAACCCTGACCGAAAACGCCACGGCACAGACTCGCAAGGCGGAACTGGCCTTCACTTCGCCTTCGGATGCCGGACTGAAAACCATATTGACCGTACATCAACAGTCTAATGTCATTCTGCCCCCGTCCGGCTTGTCCGCCCGCGTGACGGAGGACGGGAAGGTGGAATTGGCATGGACGGCTCCGCAAGAGGGTACTCCCGTGTTGTCAGACGGTTTTGAAGATACGGCCAATCCCAACGGTTGGGTCATTCAAAATGCCGGTGACAGGGGCTGGACGTGGCAGGAGGCTGCCAAGAACTATATGCCTTACAGCGGGAATTATTCCATGTACATGAAGAGTGCGTGGGAGGATGCGCATCAGGACGAACGTCTCATCTCTCCCGTGTTCGCTTATGGCCGTGAATTGTCATTCTGGAGTAAGTCTATTGCTCCGCAGAAAAACGTCAAGGATCAATACTATTATGTGGAAGTGAGTACCGACGGTGGGGAAACATGGACACCGGTATACGACTTAATCAAAGACTGCGATGTGCTGAACCAATATGTGAAAATCACCATCGACCTTTCCGCATACCAGTCCGACCGCATGCGCGTGGCTTTCCATGCTTACGACACGAACGATGTCGGGTTGTCTTACTGGTGGCAAATCGACGACGTGGAGATTTATTCCGCCCCCTCGGAAACCATGGTAGAAGGATATGCCGTGTACCGCAACGGAGTAAAGTTGGGCGAAACACCGGACGTGACCTTTACGGATGCCGAACCGCTTGCCGGTGAAAACATTTATACCGTACGGGCTACCGGGCGTTTCGGCGAGACCTCCGATTCGGAAGCCGCCGTATTGATGTACGACCCCTCCGGCGTGGAAACGGTAGGGATGATACCGGACGTGACGGTCAGGACGGTACAAGGGCGCGTTGTGGTGCAGTCGTCCGTTCCGTTGGAACAGGTGCGTCTCGTGACGGTGGGAGGCATGCAGGCCGCCCTTGCCCGTCCCAAAGGAAATGTATGTATTTTTGATGTGTCCGGGATGAGCCGTGGCCTCTACCTTGTCGTCTGCGAGACCGAAGGGGACGGAACGCCTGTCGTGCGAAAGGTTATCTTGAAGTAAAAGAGCGGGTTAAGTCCTCTTTGAAGCACCTTCCAAAAGGGTGCTTGATTACTCTCAAGAGAGAGGAAAATCAATCTCAGCCAAATGAAAAATCAATCTCAGGCGATTGAAAATTCGTTTGGCTGAGATTCGTTTTACGTTTGGCTGAGAATGATTTATGGCCCTCTGTAGAGGGCTATCGGTAGATGAGGAATGTCAAGTTTTCGGGACGGAAAAGCTCCTGTGCCACGGCATGAAGGTCTTCCGCCGTCAACCCGTCTATCTTTTGGTACAGACGGTTCAGGTCGCGTGCCCGGTCATAATGCAGGAACGTCTTTCCCATGGCCAGCGCCACGTTTTCAAAGTTGTCGTAAGAGATGCCTATCTGGCCTTTGATTTGCCGTTTGGCGGCTTCCAACGCATGGGGAGCCAACGGGGCTTCGGCCAGCCGCCGCAGTTCTTTCAGCACGAGCCGACGGCAACGGGTCACGTCGTGAGGGTCGCAGCCGAAATATACGCTCCACAAGCCGGTGTCGGTGTAAGTGGTCATGACGCTTTCCACCGTATATACGAGTCCGTGCTTCTCGCGCAGACTCAGGTTGAGGCGTGAGTTCATGCCCGGGCCTCCCAGGATATTGTTCAGCAGGTAGAGGCTCAGGTGGCGCGGGTCGCGGGCACTGTAGGCCCGTGCGCCTATCATGACGTGTGCCTGATGGGTGTCTTTGTGCAGCGTGACGGTCTGGGGGCGGTATTCCGGTACAGCCGTACGTGCGGCATCGTTCCTGTCAGGCCGGGCAGGGGAAGCGTCGGTTTGGAGGAGCGTCTGGAAAGGATGGCCTTCGGGCAAGGAGGAAGCCACCCGTTTCAGGGCTTTGGTGATTTCCCGGCAGGCATGTGTCGGTTCGATGCGTCCGTAGACGAAGAAAACCATCCGGTCGGGACGGTACAGCCGCCGGGCGAAACGTTGGATGTCCTCGCTGCGGAATCCCCGCAAACGTCCGGCTTCGCCCAGGATGTTACGTCCCAAAGGGTGGCCGCAAAAAATCAGATTCTCGAAATCGTCGAAAATCAATTCGGAAGGCGAGTCGTTGTAGCTTTCTATTTCGTCGATGACCACTTCCACTTCTTTGTTCATCTCTGTTTGGGGATAGGTGCTGCCCAACACGATGTCGGCCAGCAGATCCACAGCACGTGCGAAGTGTTCTTTCAGGAAAGCCGTGTAGTAAATGGTTTCCTCTTTGCCCGTGTAGGCGTTCAAGTCCCCTCCTACGCTTTCCATGCGGTTCAGGATATGCCAGGAGCGGCGCCGATGCGTCCCCTTGAAAGTCAGGTGCTCGCAAAAGTGTGCCAGCCCGTTTTCGTCCGGCAGTTCGTCGCGTGTACCGGCATCGACGGCGATGCCGCAATATACCACGTCCGTGGCAGAAGGGGCACAGATGACGCGCATGCCGCAGGGAAGGGTATGGGTATAGGGAACTGCCGAAGCGGGAGATGTTGTTGTCATGTCGTTATGCTTTGTGTTTACCGCACAAAGTTACTGCAAACCGCGGGAAAGGAAAAGGAAACAGGCCGTTATTTGCATAAATCGCTCCCACTCGGCAGACTTCGAGCAAGCTCGGTCTGCGCTCGCTTAATCGCGATTTTCTTTTTATTCCGTTTGCTGTCCGTCTTTACCTGTCTGTTTTTGATGTTTAATAGACGAGAGCCGGACGTGGCAATCTTCCTTTATGACCCGGTTCAGTTTCCGAATTCCAATATGGCCCGCAGTTGTGCTGCCGCAGTGTAGTTCCCGTTGGTGTTGATGCAATGTACGGCCGGCTGGAGGGTGAAATGGTTGCATACGGGAAAGCTTCCGGTCAGTTCCACGTCGGTTTCCCGGCCGTCGGCATAGAGGGCACGGTTGACCACCAATCCCACTTGGGTCATCCGGGGCGGAATGTTACTCCAGATAAGCCCCGCTCCCCAGTAATGACGGCATGTGCTGCGTGAAGCTGGCGACGTGCCACCCTGCCACATGGCTCCCAAATGGCTTTCGCCGATATGCAGGAGGGGTTGTTCTATCAAGGTCCACAAAGCGTAATTGAAAGTTTTGTCGGCGGATGTTTCGGACGGACTGGAGCCGAGGGCATATCCCACGGCATAATATCCATGATGGCGGTCTTCTTCGCCGATGTGGTAGGACAGGCTGCCGATGTTGAACATCCCGTCGCTACGGGGGCAGAAACGGAACTGACGGTTGATACGGTCGCTGGCCACGCCGTTGTAGAGGCTTTCGCGAAAGGTGAGACCTGGCAAGGGGGAGAATTCCGTGTGCAGGCAAAGGGCTGCCAAAGGATAAGTGGCTAACGGGAAGTTGGCCGACAAGATGGGGAAGTTTCCGTGCGAGGCGTTGGTGAAAAGAGCTGTGAATGGGGTCGTAAAGTGGTCCATGTCGATATTTCTCAGTCCGGCATATACGGAACCCTTGTCACCGATGTTTTGTCGGATTCCCGCTTCGATGAGGCGGAAGGCCTTGTCCGGACCGGCATCTATACAACTGAATGCTTGTAAGTCTCCGGCTACCGGAATCCCCAGATTGTAAGTAGAAATGGCTGCGGTTTCCAGTTGTGCGTTTTTCCATAGTCCGGTTTCTGCCGAGACTTCAAGCAGGTTACACCAGCCGGTTTTCCCGTCGGTGATGTTCCACAGTCCTTCGGTCGTTCCGGAGATGTCCCATTTTACCCGTTGGCAGAAAAGTGGAGACTGCATGCCAGTCATTGTGGCACACGTCCAAAAAGCAAAGCGCAGGAATGCGCTCTGTGCGAAAAGTTTTTGAATCATAAAATGTAGTGTTTCGTTGGAAGTGATAAAAAAACTTTCCGGTGAGGCGGTTTGCGCTCAGACCTCCTTGCCGGAAAGTTTTATGTTTTGTTTAAAAGAGCAATGCCATGCGGTAGACGGCAAAAGCCGTCACGTAGGCCAATAGGGTAGTGTATGCCGCCGTAAAAATGGCCCACTTCCATGTGCCGCTTTCTCCTTTGACGGCTGCAATCGTAGCCAGACAAGGGAAATAAAGCAGTGCGAAGATCATGTAACTCAATGCGGCTTCGGGTGTGGTGTGCTGGCTTAGTATTTGCGCCAGGCGGGTCTGCGAAGCGTCTTCGGTGGTTTCCGGTTCCGCGTCTTCGGCCGCGCAGTTGTACAACACTCCGAGTGTGCTGACCATCAGTTCCTTTGCGCCGACACCGGCTATGATACCTACGCCCATTCGCCAATCGTAACCTAACGGACGGATTATCGGTTCGATGGCATGGCCTATCCGGCCCATGTAGGATTGTTCCTGTTGTTCGGCTTCTGTCAGTTCACCGTTTCCCGTGGGGAAATGTCCTAAAGCCCAAATCACGATGCTGGCCACCAAGATGATGCCTCCCATCTTACGTAAGTATTGGCGTCCTTTCTCCCACGTATGGCGGCAAACACCGCGCGAACTGGGCAGGCGGTAAGGAGGGAGTTCCATGACGAAATGGCTTTCATACCGACGCATGAAGATCTTGCTGAATACCCATGCTACAAACAAGGCCATACCCGTCCCGAACACGTAAAGGCAGAGCATGACGGTGGAGGCGTTTTGGGGAAAGAATGCCCCGGCAAATACTACATACACCGGAATGCGTGCGCTGCATGAAATCATCGGAGTGACCAGCATGGTAATCATACGGCTTTTGGGATTTTCTATCGTACGGGTAGCCATGACGGCCGGTACGTTGCATCCGTAACCCATCAGCATGGGAATGAAGGATTTTCCGTGCAGTCCCAGTTTGTTGAACAACGGGTCGGCCAACATGGCGGCACGTGCCAGATAGCCCGAATCTTCCAATATGGAGATGAAGAAATAAAGAATCAGGATGTTGGGCAAGAAGACAATGACGCTGCCCACGCCGCCTAATATGCCGTCGCAAACCAAAGCTTGCAGCGTGCCTTCGGGCATTTGGCTCTCGCAAAGGGCGGTGAGCCACGCCACACCGTTGTCTATCCAGTCCATGGGATATTGTCCGATGGTGAACGTGACCCAAAAGATGAACCACATGATGGCCACGAACAACGGATAGGCAATCCAGCGGTTGGCCAGCAGTCGGTCTAACGTTGTGGTGACCTGATGACTGCGTCCGTGTTTTTTAATGTAAATGCCGTCGAGTATTTGTCCGATATGGGAATAGCGTTCCACATCTTCGTGTTCGCGTTCAGGGCACGGACAGGCCGTGTCGCTTCCGTTGTCTGCGTCCATATCTTCTGGATGAGCTCCTTTTCCGCTACAGTGGGTACAGTGCTCCGGATCGTTGCAGCAGGCGGCCTCGTGGGTATGTCCTTGTATGCCTGCACGGTGAAGTGCAATATGTTGGTCGGCCAGTTCGATGGCTTTTTTCAGCAGGGTATCGATACCGATGCGCTTACGGGCTACGGTAGGGTAGAGAGGCATATCCAAACGACGGCTCAGTTCTTCGATGTCGAGTGTACTTTGGCTTTCTTCAAACTCATCATACATGTTCAAGGCTCCGACGAGCGGCAGGTTCCGTTCCTTCAGTTGCATGGTGAGCAACAGATTCCGTTCCAGATTGGTTGTGTCGAGCACATTGATGACGGCATCTATCCGGCCGCTTTCCAGTTCGTGTGCCACATACGCCTCTTCCGGACTGAAAGCACGGATAGAGTAGGTGCCCGGCAGGTCTACCAAACGGATTTTCCGTCCATCGAAGACCATTTCTCCCACGACACTGCTGACGGTCACTCCGCTGTAGTTACCGGTACGTTCGTGTCCCCCCGAGGCTGCATTGAAAAGTGAGGTCTTGCCGCAATTCGGATTACCGACCAAAGCTATCGTAATCACTCCGGCTTCGGCCGGCGTGTCGGTGGTGATGCGACGTCCGGAAGGACCGCAACTGGGGCATCCCGTGTGTGGAGACGGCGGCATAACGGTTCCGCTTCTTCGTTGATGCCGGTCTGAACGATGCTTTTGAGTCGGAATGTCTGTGGGAATGTCTGTGGATGGGGCAGGGATGTCCGCTTCCGGTGTCGTAGATGGAGCGTCTGCCGTGCCCGAAACAGTGACTTGTATTTTTTCAGCTTCGCTCTTTCGCAGGGCGATTTGTCCTCCCATCAGTTCGAAAACAATAGGATTTCCCACAGGAGAAGTAAACAGTTTCTTGACGGTTTTCCCTGTGACAAACCCCATTTCACTCAAGCGGGCTCTGAAGGCTCCGCTGCCTTCTATGTGTGATATCATCACGGTTTCGTTCGTGTTGACATCCGATAATTTCATCATTACTACCTATATATAATTATACAGCGTGCAAAATTACTTGCAAAATCCGGCTTGTGCAATACCTGATAGTAGTGATTTTGTTAAGAATTGGCATAGCTGTGCATGCCACCGAGCAGATAATTGACTCCGAAGTAGGTCATCAGGACTACGGCGAAAGCGAGGATCATATAGCCATGGAATAGCCATGGATGTTGAAAATAGGGCAGGCTTTTCCGGTGGAAAGAGATGCCGTAAATGATGAACGCCGCAAGTGCCCACACTTCTTTCGGGTCCCACGACCAGTAACTGCCCCACGACACGTTGGCCCATACGGCTCCCAACACAATGCCTGTGCCCAACAGGAAAGTGCCCGGATATAACAGAAGACGGCTCAACAAGGTGAGTTGTTCGATTTGTTCTCCTGTAATCGGCGAAGCCGTGTTTTTTTGTTTCCCTATAAGACACAAGGCCAGGATGCCGTTCAGAAAGGTGAAAGCAAAAAGGCCGTATGAAATCATGATGAGCGACACGTGCCAACTCAGCCACGGGGATGCCAATACCGGCATGAGGGGCGTAATTTGCGGGTTCATCTCGCCCAAGTAGGCCACGAGCAGGGTGAATCCGGAAAGCAGGAAACCGAAAGGCCGGGTGAAAGGGAACCTCCGTTGAAGCAGGCAGGCGGTCAGGAGGACTGCCAGAGCGACGAACTGCATCGTTTCGTATCCGTTGCTCAGGGGGAAACCGCCTCTGATGTAACCGCGCAAGGCGTATCCTGTGGCATGGAATAGGGTGGTGAGGCAGAGGGCTGTGCCCCATACCCGTCGGCTTACGGCTTTCTCCTTACGGCCTGTCAGCATCCTGAACATGAATAATCCGAAAGCGGCAAAGCCTAAAGTGAGGTTGACCATGAACAGGATTTTGCTGAAGGGAATACGGTTGTACCACAGTTCGGCGTTGACTTTCTGGGTACTGAGATGTGGAACGTCGGGCGGTAGCGGACGGACGAGCGTGCCTTGCCGGAGCATGAGGATGAGTCCTACTTTTTCGTCCGTTTCCTGTATGGCCTGGGCCAGTTTGCTCCGGTTGCCTTGTTCGCGTTGCCATAAAGGCTGTAGCTTGTATTGTGTCCCGTCGAACAAATGATTGAGCGAGGCATATTCTTCTTTAAGGCCTAAAGCGGTGCGCAACTCCTGATTTTTGATACGGATAATGGGAGTGCGGTTCCATTCTTCGGGGTAGAGCATCCAACTGCTCACCACCTGTTCCGGGGTGATTCCGTGGAAGGATGGTCGTCCGTATATTTTTTGTACGAAATCCCGTGCAAGTGTGTTGAACGGGGCGACGCGGTCGTTGTAGACCACTTGTTGGATAGCCAGACTGTCGGCTTGTACCAGCTTGACTACGGGCAAGGCCGGGTCGGCCTTCAGTTGACAGCCCCAAAACAAGGCGATTAGGAACAGTCCGCCTTTCCGAATCAGCGGATGCCTTAGCAGACGGCGGAAACCTCCGTCCCGGGCGCACAGCAGGAGCAGGCAACCCAACCCCATCAGGCAGAAACCGGTGTAGGTGATGCCCGTCCCCCAAGGGTCATAGTTTACCGAAAGCCAACTGCCTTCCAAATCTTCATCGTAAGAAGACTGGTAAAAACGGTACCCTTGTGCAGAAAAAATCCGGTTCATGGAAATAATTGGCCGGGCAAAGATGTCGCCGTCGATATGCTGGCAGGAGATTTGGCTCACGTAGTCGGCAGGAGCTTCCGTGCCCGGATAATATGCTATGCGGAAGCTGTCTAAACGCATCATGAAAGGCAGGCGTGCCACTTGTTTCCGTTCGTTGACATATTCTCCCGTAGGCTGGCCTTTACGCAAGTGCAATATTCCTTTATGTCCGGTAAAGGCGGTGGTGAGCGCTCCGGCGAATATCACGCCGAAACTGAGATGAAGGACGAGAAGCGGAAGGTTCTTCCACGTTTTACGGCGTACGAAAAGCGCGGCCGAAGCAGCGATGACGGCGGCCCATGACAGTTTGAACCACCAAGTGCCGTAAACGTAGGTTTGGACAAAAGGCGTGTCGTGGGCATCTTCCACAAACGTGGATATGCCGATGCCTGCGGCAGCCAAAAAGAGTAGTATAAAGGGGACAGGCTTCATGATGTAGGGAGAATATACCGGATAAGTCCTTAAAAGTCGCGATACTTTTCGTTGCAACGCTTTTTCACGGCAATACACTCCATTTCGATAAGCCATGTAGGCCGGCATACCGGTGCCAAAGTGATGACTTTCGGCATGTCGGGGAATCGTCGGTCGAACATCTCTTTCACGGTCTGGTAGTCGCAGATGTCGCGCAGGTAAACGATGATTTGCATGACATCATCGAAAGATGCGCCGCCTTCTTCAAGCAGGACTCCTACATTTTCCCACATGCGTTCGGCTTGTTTCACGATGTTGCCCACATGCACCACCTCCCCTTTGTTGTTGATGCTGGCCGTGCCGCTGATGAACACATGGGCACGGTCGCCGTATTCCATGACGGTACCTCGCTCGAAGGTTACTCCGTATTCGTAAGTAGGGTTCAGGTGGGTGGGGGCGTACAAATAGCGTTGCTGTGAGGGCTCAAACCCCGTAAGGGCATACGTTCCCATCTGTACCAAAGCCCGTGTATCCGCAGGCAGTCCGCCGATGCCCGTGCTGCTGATGTAGTGGGTCCGTTCGGTGAGTCCTTGCTCGGCGAAGTTTTCCTTACGTGCTTTCACCATGCCGGCGTATTGGGTGTCTACATCGCGTACGAAAAACCACGTACGGATACAGTTGCCTGCCAACGTGGCGTTGAAGCTTTGTAAAGTCTCCTCGTAACTGATGAGCAGGGATTCTGTTTGCCAGGCCGAGTCGCCCTTGTGTTCGTGCATGCCCATCTTCCATAAATGGCGGTAACCGTTGTGTTCCGCTACGATGACACCGTTTACATTGGCTACTTTACTGCCTTTTTGCAGATATAGCCACACGGCCACCTTGCTGCCGTCAAGCGGTGGCTGTTGGATGACGGACACGGAACAGTCCGCTTCTTGCTTCATCAAAGGCTGTTGGTTGGTCGAATCGCTAAGGAAGTACCGTTTCAGGATGACATCGGCACCCATGACCTGTGGCAACTGTAACAGCCGTTTTTCTCCTTCGTAGATTCGTTTGAGTTGGCCGTCGAAGAGTTCGGCTTTCGGCTCCACATGCAGCATGGCGTGGAACTCTTCTATTTTACCTTGTGGGGCAAAGGCGGATATTTCCGCAGTTACGCCCAAATCTTCCCAATATACTTTGCTTTTATCCATGTTATTTCTATTTTTTGGCACCTGCATTAATCCATTCGTCTATGAGCCGCAGGTCGGTTGATGATGTTATCATATTCTCGTGGCTGAAACCTAAGCCGAGTTCATTGCCCGGATTGATTACCTTATGCAAGATGCTTTCCTCGGCGTTGCCCGGAATGACACGTATGCCACCGGCAACCTCTGTGGAGGGTTGGTTTACAAGGTTGGCATGGCTCTTGTCGGCCGTCAGGTAAAGTCCGGCTGCAGGAGAGGTACTTCCCCCGTGGCACTGTGCGCAAGTCTTGTCGAATATGTTCTCTTGTATGGCCGCATACATGTGGGCATCCACCTGTCCGGCTTCCATGTAGAGTGTGTCTCCCGAAATCGAGGCCGCATCCAGGCTTTGATACGTCAGGACGCGTTTGCGCAACCGGTTGGTCACACATAGCTCGATGGTTTTCACCTCGCTCCCGATGTTAGGCAGGGTGAGGCTCACGTTGCTGTTCGCGTCGGGGCTGACGAGCACTTGCGTGGTCGCGTATTCGCTGTCTCCGAACCCGGCCAATACAAGTTGGTAATATTCCGGCCAACTGTCCGCACCGGTGATGTGACCGGTCAGTTTGGCCGTAAAACCGGTATGCGTAGCCATGTGTTCCTTCCGTGGGATGGAGCCGTCGTCGCAGGCGGTGAGTCCCATTGCTACAGACAGGAGAACAAATATACCATAGTTTTTTTTCATTGTAAATTCTTTATCGGCTGAATTAACGAATATTAGAAAGAGTATTGCAACTGTATGGTGCCTGAGTGCTTGGCCAACCCAAGGTCGTCGTTGTCACGGTCGAGTTGCGTGTCGTGTCCGGTGCGTCCGATGAACTGATACATAGCTTGCAGCTTCAGGTTACAGTTCTTGAAGAAATAGTTGCATCCTACGGCCGGCATGTTGAGGAAACCATTCGTGTCTACGCCGTTGCGGTTAAAGAAGTCGTAACGTGCGGCAACCTGTACGCGGGGAGCCACGAAATAACCGCCTTGGACGTAGCCGCCCAAGAAATCGTAAGTTTTGTCTATCTTTTGCCGGTCGGTGAATCCCACGTGCATGTAGTAGGCTTCGGCTCCGATGTAAAGCTTGTTCTTCAGCATGGCAAACTCCAGTCCGGCGCGGGTGTCGTTGGTACTTTCGCTCTCGCTTTCCACATTCAGGTTGGCACTTGCGCCTAACATCCATTTGTCTTCGTGCAGACGGTCGGGGTTACCCTGCGTGGCGGGCATGATACCCTTCGGCATGAAAGTGAAACGTCCGGCATAGAGTAGGGACGGGATGTGCCAGTCATCGCTGATGGTTTTCGTAGCCGTGTTGACCGATGCGCCGGTACCGTTGAAGATTCCTATTTCATATCCGAACTTATTGGCCGCAAAACCGTGGATTTCCACGCCGAGGTCGAATCCCGTCCCGATGTTCGGTGTGACGGCGTTCAACGAATAAGGCATGATGACAGCCGCAGTCAACGAAGTCGGGAGTGTAGGCATCATGGTTTCGCCCAACGTCGTCAGGTAACCGTGGGAAAAGGGTGTCTTGAATTTACCGATACGTACGGCAAAAGCTTCTTTCATAGCCACGTCGATCCATGCCTGCTGAAGGATGGCTCCTCCACTGGCAGCCGCATTGATGGAAAGGTTAAACGAAACCTTGCCCCACGCCTTTCCTGTGAATCCGAGTACGGCGTACGGCACGGCAAACCCCGAATTGGCCAAGTTGTCTTGGTTGTAAGCCTTGTCCAACCCTTCGTCGTCGTACCAGTTGATGTGTGCGGCAGTCTGTACCAACAGGTAAGGTTTGAACACAAAGTCGGCTTTTTTCGTCTGGATGGAGAACCCTTCGCGTCCGGCCAGGGACACCACGCCGTTTTCGCTGCCCTCTTCATATTGTGCCATGGCGGCCAGAGGGAGAGCCGCCAATAGGGTCATCGCAAATATTTTTTTCATTGTTTTCTGTTTTTTTCTTTGTTTGATGCTTGTTCTGTCAAGAGGCTTTCGTCGTCTTGTTATAAGGATTGCAGGAATCGGATGAGTGCCGCACGGTCTTCTTTCTTCATCTGTTTGAACAGGTTTTTCGAGGCTTCCCCTTCTCCGCCGTGCCACAAAATGGCTTCGGTAAAGTTACGGGCGCGTCCGTCGTGCAAGAAGTAAGTGTGACCGTTGACCTTTTCCTGTAGCCCGATACCCCAAAGCGGGGTGGTGCGCCACTCATTGCCGCGAGCCAGCCCGCTTACGTAATTGTCGTTCAATCCTACACCCATGATTTCGCTTCCCATGTCGTGAAGCAGGAAATCGGAGTAAGGGTGGATGGTCTGGCTGCCCAACCATGTCAGTTGCGTACCTAACAGCAAGGTGGAACCACGGGGTTGGGTATGCAGCGTGACGGTATGGCATAAGTGGCATTTGGCTTGGTAGAACATCTCTTCCCCGCGTTTTACCGTCGGGTCATCTACGTCGCGACGGGCCGGTACGCCAAGCCCCTGCATGTATAAGTCCACATCCTCCATTTCTTCCGCGCTGATGTCCAACTGGTCGTATGTCAGTCCCATCATGCTTCCGTCCTGCATCTGGAGCTGTCCTTCGCAGATTTCTTCCGGATAGCGGCTGTTCGTGACGCCCAAGTCACTGCTGAAGCCAAGCTCCACGGTCAGGTCGGCATGCTGTGCTTTGTTGCCGCTCAGCCCTAATTGCAGTTTCCCTTTTTCCGTGATATAGTTGGCGCGTCCGCTGATACCGTATTCCGGGTAGTTGCTCTTCGCAGCCAGTTGTTCTATTTCGTGGCGGTCGATGGCCATCATCGGCCCCATGCCGACATGGCGCAACGGGATTCTGACAGTGCAGAACAAGTCTTCGGGCGCGATGCTGTCGGCATACCATTCGCTGATGCTGTATTCGGGATAGCATAGTTCGTAGTATTCCCCGTCGGGGAATGCCCCTTTTTCGTAATGCCATTTGACGTTCAGCTTGCCTTCCGGTTTAACACCGTAAATGGCTTGGTCATGAAGTACGCGTCCGTAGTTCTGGAAAAATGCGCCGTTCTTGCGGCTGATGTACACCAACATGGAAGAGAAACCGTAAGAGCCGCTTCCCCCTTCGCCGAAGCTGCCTCCACCGTTCCATAACTCCGGTTTCGTGCGCCCGGCATTGCGGTGGCAGCTTCCGCAGGAATATCCTGCATAGACCGGACCAAGACCTCCCGAGATGGTACGCGTGTCGTCGTACAGCCCGTCGCCGTCGCGGAAGCGCATGGCATAATCGGGGTCGGCATCAATCCAGTCGGCCTGCGTGTCATAGGCCACGGAACTGTTGAGGAAAATGGTAGAGATTCCGGCCGAAAGGGCGTAATCTTGCGGGATTTCCACGTCCCTCACGTCCAATCCGTCGTCGTCGCAAGCGGCGAGGCTAAAGGCTAAGGAGAACAGGGCTAAATATTTTACAGTATGGTTCATTGTGATATGTCTGTTTTTTATAAGTCTTTTTTATACCACATAAGTGAAGACAACCGTTGTGAGGACTGTCTCCACTTTTACACTTATACAGTGCGGTTATGAGTTGGGTTTACTGTGCGGTAACGGTACGCGGGTTACCATCCTTGAACAGCAGGAACTCCAAGGTGTGGAAGCCTCTTACCTCTTGTGAGGCTGTGATTTCTTCTTCCGTGTCACCGTCTTCCCAGTTCAGGTCGTCGAAATTGCCAGACTCCAATATGTTGACGATGGCAACCTGGTCCAAAGGCCAACTGTCCATGTTCGGGTCAAGACCGAGGATGTCTACTGGACCGAACAAGAAAGCTTCGCTCTGTTCCCACGGAGTACGTGCGACTAACCAAGCATCGCAGGCTGTCTCGAAAGTGGCATCACTCGGATTGTTGTAGAAGTTCTGGACGGCAGCGCAGAGGGCGGTGTTCTTTTCTTTCAAGTCCTTATAAGTAGGCAACACCACCTTGTTCACAAAGCCGTTGACTACGCTGTCCATTTCCGCGTCGGTAATGGTTCCGTTTGCGTATGCTGCCTGAATGGCACCTTTTAATTCTTGGGTGAGCGTTATCCCTAAGGCGACACAAGCCGATTGTGCCACAGGTACCTTTGCGTCACCGATATTGTTACGGAACGGTTGCGGGATGGCAAGGATAGCATTCTTAGTACTTTCGATTTCGTTGGCAATCTTCGTGTTCAACGCAGGATTGATTTTTTGTACCAAGTTATACAATGAGTACTGGCTAACCGTGCTGTCCATGCTGTTGAAGTAAGAGTTACGGATGGAACGGATGTTATTGGAGTAGTCGTCGCGTGAATGGAAGCTATACCAAGATTCCACGGCGTAAAGGGCCTCGGTCTGCTGTCCGGCCGTCCATTTGTTGTAGGGGTCGCCGATTTTGGAGTTGCCCACCTCGTCCGTGATTTCCACGCACTTGTCGATAATCTGTTCGATACAGCTCAATGCGGAAGTGTAAGTACCGCCGTTGTGTTCTATGAAAGTCTTTTTGAAAGCTTCTCCGCCTTGGAACGAAGTCTCCCAACTGTCATAGAGGGTCGTGGCATCCTTCTGCAACAGCTTGGCTACTTGGAGTGAGTAGTTGCGCCAACTGGCGGCGTTTTCCGGAGTATAGTTCAAATTTGCGGCAGCGTCGAACTTTTCGTCAGGCTTCGGACCGCCATTGTTGCCATCGTCGTCGCTGCAAGAAGCGGTTGTGAGACTTGTAAAGGCCATTCCCATCAGGAATAAGGCTGAATAGAAAAATTTCTTTTTCATGACTTTGATTTTTTTTGATATGATTTGAAATGATATAGTCTCTTGTTATTTGCTCCAGAACCAACCTACATAGGCCACGCCAATGGCAAATTCATTTTCGCTGTTGTATTTGCCGCTGCCGATTTTACGGGTCGTGTAGTCTGCTTTGAACACCAGGTTCGGCAGGGCCTTCCAGTTCAGGCCGGCTGTCCACATGCTTACTTTTTCTCGGTCATCGGCTCCTTGACGGGCGATTACTTCTTCCTGTGGGTTGTAGTATTCATATCGGGCGAACGGGTAGAGGGCAGGGCATTTGGGAGTGCCTGCTATGCCCTGTAAGTTCAAGCCTAACTCTGTGCCGTAGCTCACTGCCTTCTTGGCGATAGGGACGGCACGGGTATAAGGGCTGTTGTTTCCTAAATTCAGGTTGGCTTGGCTCAGCTTGTCGCTCTTGCCGAGATTGCCGAAGATACAATTTCCACGGAATGTCAGGAAGCGGTTGATGTACTGTGCATCCACCGTATATATCCTTACCGGGATATCGCCGTAACTCGTGTAAGTCGTGGGCTTGTCTGCATTGGCACCTATATTGTTGCAGAAATACCATGAACCTCCCACGCGCAGGCCCGGTACTCCACGGTAATCTACACGTGCCACGTAGGCCGGTGAGGTGAAGTTGTCGTACTCGAAGATGCTGGTCTTGCCGCTTCCGGCCCACGTCTTCCGGTCGAAACCATTGGCGTTGAGGCCGGTCACTACCATAGCCTGGTAGTCGAACGTAGCCCATCCCTTACCTAGCGTACCGAACAATTCAAGACCCGTTTCATGCCAAGTGGAGGGGATGATTTTCGTTTCCCCTTCCGGGCGGCTCGTTCCGAAGAAATTGACGGGTTCGTGGTGGGAATTGGTCAAGCCGACTGGCACAATCAAGTGGCCTACCCGCACGTTGATTTCCGGAAGGATGAGGCGCGTGATGTGGAATTGTTCCAAAGCCACTTCGCCGCCTTTTTCTATTTCCGTTTCGTAATCGCCGTTTTCGCTGTTTTCCAGTTCGTAGGCTGCTCCCGTTCCTCCGCTTTCAAATTCGATTTCAGCTCCTAACACCCATTGGGGAGCGAACTTATAATCGAAAGCGACCACGAAGCGAGGAATGGAAATGGTGTTACGGTTCGTTTTGGTATTTCCTATCTTGTTGCCCCAATAACGGTTGATGCCGTAATCTTTGAAGTTGGCTACCATTTCTCCATATCCGCCCACGCGGAATTTCTCGTAAGTGCTGCTGCCGTCTTCGTCTCCTTGAGCCGAAACACTACTAAAGGCTGTCAGGACGGCCAATGCGGCGGTCAGCAGATTCTTCTGTTGGTTCATCTTGTTGTTGTTTTTTTTGTCTTTTTACACTTTTATTTGTTTTGACGCTGCAAAGTTACCGGGTTGGTTAAAAAACAACAATACACAAAAATGGGCAATCTCATTTGAGGGGGGATTAGGGCGGCATACCTACATGAGGTGTTTTTTACCTAATATTTTTTGATAATACTCAACTATAGCGATTGTCAGGGTCGTTTTTTTTTCCGTTCTTTGCAAGAAGTTTAACGATTTAAGGTATCATGTCTGAAAAATATAAAGAGACCGACCGTATGGGAGATATCATTTGCGATGATTACCGCATCTTGCAGGTGATTAGTCGGTTCGGGCTTACGTTAGGGTTTGGCGACCATACGGTGAGCGAAACCTGTTTGGCGGCGGGAGTAGATGCCCCCACTTTTTTGGCAGTGGTGAATTTCATACGTTCCAACGGGCGGACGTCGAATCTGTCCGATATTGTGGAGTCTTTGTCGCTCACGGCGTTAATGAACTACCTTCGCCGTTCCCATGATTACTTTGTGAAGTTCCGTTTGCCGGCCATCCGGCGCAAATTGATAGAAGCGATAGACTGTTCGGCACGCAACCAGATTGCATTTCTCATCCTGAAGTTTTACGACGAGTTCGCTTCGGAAGTCGGGCGCCACATGGATTACGAAGACAAGCATATCCATACGTATGTGACCGATTTGATGAAGGGCGTGAAAACCAGTCCGGACGTGAACATCCACAAGCTGTCCCATCAGCATCACGACAACCACGCGCAGCTCGAAAAAAGCCTGTCCGAACTGAAAAGCATCATCATCAAGTACTATCCCACGGATAGCAACGCGCAGTTGCTCAACGACGTGTTGATAGACCTTTTCATGACGGAAGAAGACCTGTTCAGCCATTGCCATTTGGAGGACACCTTGTTTCTGGAAGCCGTGGTGCGGTTGGAAGACGAACGCCAGGAACAGGCCCGCGAGGAAAATCCCCAGACAGAGGAACAGGACGGGGAGGATAGCGCGAATGATGCGTTGAGCGACCGGGAGAAAGAAGTTATCGTTTGCGTGGTGAAAGGCATGTCGAACAAAGAAATTGCCGAGCAGTTGTATATATCGGTCAACACCGTGATGACGCATCGCCGCAACATTAGCCGTAAACTCCAGATTCATTCTCCCGCAGGGTTGACCATTTATGCGATTGTAAACGGGCTGATTAACTTGGAAGATGTGAAACTGTAAGGGTGAATGCCTTTTCTTTAAATTAGGTAGATATGGAATCTATCGGTCTTTTTTGTGCCGCTTCGGACCGGCTTGAGGCAAGCTATTATGACTTGGCCGGGGCTTTTGGCCGCTTCGTGGGAGAGTGCGGCCTGACATTGGTGTATGGCGGAGCCGATTCCGGTCTGATGGAGAGCGCCGCACGCGGAGTGAAAGATGCCGGTGGGCATGTGGTGGGCATTGTACCGTCTGTCTTGGAAACGCGCCGGCGCGTGAGCCGTTATGTGGACGAGGTGGTGCCGTGTCATGATTTGAGCGACCGTAAGGCCATCATGGTGGAACGTAGCGACGTGTTGGTGGCCTTGCCGGGCGGTATCGGGACGTTGGACGAGGTGTTCACCGTGATGGCTGCGAATAGTATCGGTTATCACCGGAAGAAAGTGGTTTTGTTTGCTTTAGACGGATTTTGGGATGGGTTGGTTGCGGTGTTGCAGGAGATGGACCGGCGAGGCTTCGTCAATGTTCCCTTGAGGCAATACCTTGTCGTGGCACGTTCGTGGGGAGAGCTCCAGGCCGTCTTGGCGTAGTTTTTTTGAAGCCCATGGTAAGGATGTAAAAGGCCGGACTGGCTTTTTGCCAAAGTGTCAAATCCGGCTTTCTGAGAATGGCTCATATCGTTCCGGCCAAGGCTTTGCCCGCAAATACGCCAACCATGGCGGTTTCCCTTTTGACGTAATGTCACCCGTTCCCTTTTTTTGCTTTCTTTCCGGAGGACAGGGAAAGCCGTGGTATGGCATACCGTGAGGATATGGGTAAGCATCATGCGGATTTTCATGGAGATGTGGCAGGGATTTTATGTAGGCTGAGGCAGGGCAAATAGATGAAAAATCCGCTTTTCCGAGACCTCTTTTTTCCGTTCACGCGGGTTCTTTCCCCTTTTCTGCGGTGAGGTTCGGAAAGTTATGCGGAGAACGATTTTTCGCTTTCAGCCAAACGAAAAATCGTTCGCCTGTGATTGATTTGCATATATGCAGTCTTTTAGGTGGAAATCGGTGGACTATGCGCATAAATATGCAAAAAGTCTTTCCGGTTGCTTCCGGAATTCATTTTTTTCATTCCCTTTTTACAAAGAAAGGCTGACATTTTGTTACCGTTTGGCCTAAAAGTGCGGTATGATGTTGTTTCTTAAAAATAAAAATAATAAATTTGGGCATTGGCTTTCGGCCTTTGGGGAGATTTATAGGGAATCGTTTCTGTCCGTTTCTTCCAAGGGGAGAATCATGCTAATGTATAACGGTTAAACAAAATGCAATGAAGAATACGTTTTTTGTCTTTGGGTGTGTGTCTTTTTTCATCGCGGGATGTAGTCCGAAAGTGATGACGGAAGTGGTGAAGTCTTATCCCGTCACGCGGGCATACGACGTACGGCTTTTCGAGGCAAAGGATACCTTGCCTTCCGTGGCCGAGGTGTTGGGGTGTGCCTCTGTGGAGAAGGGTACGGAAAGCGATGTTGAGACCATGGTCAAGGTGGAGACGGCCAAGGTGGGTGGCAACGCCTTTGCCGTGAAGGAAAAATCTTCGTCTTTCATGGGACGGTCGTGCAGGATGGATGGTTACATGTTACGTTTCCCGGGTACGCGTCTGGAAGTGGACCTGGCGTTGGGCGGGCTTGCCGCGAATCGTTTTTGGACGGATACGGGCCATGAGGTCGTGAAGGATGAAGAGAAAGACGGCACGAGCACGCTTTACCTGAATGCAGGGGGAGGTTTCCTTACCAGTGAGTTGCGCACGCCCGGAGGGGTGGGCGTATGGGGACATCCGCGCCGGGGCACGGAGGTGCAGGCCGGATGGGACTGGGTGGGGCAGAGGGGGCTTGGCGGTGGCCTGTTCTTCTCCGCCTACCATTCCCGGGCTTATGGAATCGAGTCGCCGTTGGAGTTGGCCGACGAACGGTTCCACATGAACTTCTTCTATATCGGGCCGGAATTTGTAGCCCGGCTGTTTTTCAGTGATTATTGGTCTGTGAAGACCGGTTTGGGCTTGGGGGCATTCTTTTCGCGCGAAAAGGTGCGCGGGAACTCGCGGTTGGATTACGGTCTGGACGGTTGGGGCGGGCACTTCCAGTTGGGACTGGAATACCGTCTGGCCGAGCACGTCGGTGTTGGGGTGAACGGAGGGTACGTACTGGGTTGGTTTCCCGGTAAAGACTTTGCAAGGGAGTTCTTCTCCGATGACGGCTTGGGCGAACTAGGCGATTCTGGGAAACACGAAGGGCTGGACGGTTGTTTCCATTTCTTCGTGACAGGTGGACTGCGATTTTATTTTTAGGTCTTTATGTCTTTTTTGCGGGAGGACATAAAGAATCTCCCGGTCACGTATGTTGCGTAACCGGGAGATTTTTATGCCTGCATCTTTTGGCCTTACTACCTTACAACGAGTTTGTATCCGTTTACGATGTAGATGCCTTGTGGCAGTCCGTCAAGCGAAGTGGCCTGTTGGCGTACGCGGATTCCGCTGAGGCTGTACACGTCTGCTGGAGTGGCGAAAGGTCCGTCCAACTGTGCCTTGTCGGCCACGGTCTGCCGAATGCTAGTCACCTGGTCGGGCGACATGGTGCCGTAATAGTACAGGCGGAAGTTGTCGAAAATGGTCCAGTAAGCGGCCTGCACTTCCTCGCACCGCATGCCGACTTTCATTTTGGAATCATCCTCATCCAATTGCGTCACGACTCCGTTATCGTAAAGTTCGGCTGCGAAATAAAAGCTGGCGGCTTGCATGTTGTTCGGCACGTAACGGGTGGGGTTGGAGCCTACGGCCGTTTCGCTTCCGCCCAGTTTTTTGGTTTGTGCCTCAGCGGCGATGTTTTGTATTTTGGCTTCTTCGTCGCCTGCATAGATGACTACGTTGACATTGTCCTGTCCTGCGGTGAAAGCTTTGTACACGTCTTCTGTATTTCCCGGGCGTTGGAACGCTTGTCCCTTAAACTGGTAAGTTCCTGCCGGTAGTGCCGTGAGGGTCTGATTGAAGTCGAATGCTTTCTCGAAGAATTCCCCACAGGAGAAAGAGATGGCCGGTTTGGTGGACCATCCTTCCCCGTCCTTGAGGCTGGCATCAGACATGAGGAATGTGATGTCGAAGGGGTGCTCCACACTTTTGGGGGTGGCTTCGGCCAGAAATGCCATACCGGCAGCCAAGGCTTCTTCGGTCAGTGTGGCGATGGCTTCGGTGGTGGTTTCAGCCTGGTTGGCTTTTTCCTCTATTTCCGAGAGTTTGGTTTGTAGCGCGGCATCCGTTCCGCTTGCGTCTTCCGTGTGTGGGGTTTCTGCCAATGCCTTGATATGTGCCAACATTTCCTCGAGTTCGGCCTTGCGTTCGTCCTTGATTGCCTGGTCGAATGCCTGAAGCCCTTCGCCGGAGAGTATGACCCAGCGTTGCCCCTTGGACGAATTGCTGATATTGAATGCTTCCGTGACGATTCTTCCTCCGGCATTGGAACCCATGCAATTCGGGTTGAGCACCTTTTCCGGATGTATGATCCAATATCCCCGTGTCGTGAGGGCATGGCCTTCGGTGCCGATGTTGACGTCGATGCGCCCTTTCATGAAATGGAATTTCTCGTCTACGGCGGGAAGGTCTTTTTCCTTGGTGAGGAATTTCTTTCTTGAAGCGTTATAGGTCAGATACTTGCCTGTCCCCACGTTTTGGAGCGAGTAATAAGAGGTTTTCGGGTCGAAAGTGATATACCATGCCGCGTTGTCATCGGCTTCGGCTTCGGCAGCTGTCATTTCCTCGCACTTGACGGTCGTCGTGTTAGGGTTGGCCACCAGATAGGAGGAATATAGGCCGGCATCCTCGTCCTCGTTCTTGAGGTAGTACTTTACGTTGTCCTCCTGTTCGAACACGTAAGCGGGGGTAGAGAATCCTCCGGTGGGTGGCAATCCGTCTTCTCCGAGTCCTTGCGTAATCAGGCCGTTTGCGATATAAAGTGCTTCGCTGCCTGTATCCTCGTGTGCACCGTTGATGCCGTAAGGCCACATGTGGGTGTTGTCTCCCGTCATGACAGCTGAGGGGTTGTTGTCCCAGAAGCGCAGTACTTCATTGGCGCGGTCTCCCAACCAGTCGCCCCGGTCACCGTTGGCTCTCATGTTGCCGTCCCACCAAATGGCGTGTTGCCCTACACCGATGGCATGTCCCATTTCGTGCATGATGGTACCTGTGCGTTGGTAACTGGCGTTGGGGCCTACGCGCATCCATCCTCCATAGCTGCAGTCTGCCGTGGGAGTGCCCGACCCGAAATTGACGCTTAAATGCAATCCTTGTATGCTGGTCAGGTTGTTCCAGTACTCTACGGCGGAACCTACGGCTGCGTTGATGCGTGCATTGGATTCGGCATCTCCCCCGTTGTTGTAGGACCACGTAATGGTTCCTTTTGGTATGGTGATGACTTTGATGGCATCGCCGTAACCCACGGCGTACCCTTTGGTCAAGGCATACGCCCGTATGTAATAAATGGTAGAAGGGGTCAGGTTCCTCAATACGTAGATGTGTCCGTTGTTCTCTATATATTCGGTGGTCCGGTTGTCCAATATGGTAGGCTCAGGTTCCGTACTCCAACAGAAACCATGTTCTACAAGTTCTGTTTCAGGCACCCCTGTGATGGTACTCCGTCCGAATGCCATGGTGGAACCGCGTGCATACCGCGTGTCGGTCACGACGGCAGGCGTGTCACCGGTTGGGTTAGCTATTCGGAAAGCCAAAAGGGCTGTCCCTAATTTTTCAACGGCTGTTGCTAAATCTTCCGCGTTTGCATCCAAGTTTTCAGCTAAGGCTTGCGCTTCTTGGATAACGGCGTGGAATTCAGCCGCCCCGTTCAGGGTTCCGTCACCGTAAGCCTCAAGTGACTTGTCTATAGCGGCTTGCAATTCCTGATAGGCGTGGATGGAGGTTTGCGCGGCTTCGGTGGCTTGGCGCAGGCGAATGGCTACGGGAGCCATATTGTCGTCCGTAGTGCTGTTTAGTTCCTGACGTGCGGCTTCGAGTGCCGCGTTCAATTCCTTGAGCACGTCTTTTTGCATCTTTTCGGATACCAGTGCCTGGCCTTTTTCAATGCGGCGTTGCAATTCCTCTTGGATTTCAGCCAAATCGTTATTGAGTGCGTAAAGCCGGAAATTGTCACAGGCAACCCAGTTGCCTGTGGCGTTCTCGGTCTTGAAACCTATGGTGGCTTGTCCTTCGATGACCGTGAATTCAAGGGAGTAATCGTTAGCGGCTCCGACGGCTACTTGTGCGTTGCCGGCAAAGACATACGCTCCACTTTGTGTGGCAGGGCTGTTTTGTTGGATGTTTTGCGCAGCCGCAGTCAACTTGTAGACTCCGTTCTTCAGCGTAGTCAGAGTTTGGCTGACATGGCAGTCGGCCACTTGGCCGCCTTGTCCTGTCCATCGTTCCACGTACGTGTTACCCTCTTTTAACTGGAAAGAGGTGTTGGTCTGGCTTTGCATGCCGCTGTTTTCCCAATCCGTGAACTGGTTTTCAAAACTTGGGTTTTTCAAATAGGTTTCCGTCACATCCGTTTGTGCGAAAATCGGTTGGGGGCTCCAACAAGCCAAAGTCCCAATCATCAAGAGATGGAAGAATCTGTTTTTCATTCCACAGAAATTTAAGTTAATAATAATGTCCTGTTTCCTGGTGTGATTGTTGGAACAGGTTTGAATAAAGTCTCAATATTGTACGCAAAATTAGCTTTTAAAGTGTCTAAGGCATGTCAATTATGTTGAAAATGATGGTAACTATGTTGATTTATCTTGTTCCGGAGACCTCTTTTTGCCGTTATGGCATCTTTCGGGACATTTGCCGTCCGAAGTCTTCGTCAATGGAATTATGTATGCTGGCACAGGCGTTGGCTGCAAACCGGATGCCGCATGTCACGGCGTGTTCCCACTGTGCTTCGGAAAGGTCTGGCAAACCGGTACGGCGGATGCCATAGCGTATCAATCCGTAAATGAATCCGGCATTGAAGTTGTCACCGGCTCCGATGGTGCTTACCGTGCGCACGGGTGGTACCGGAAAACGGGAACTCCCTTTTGGGGTGCACAGCATGATGTTTTCCGCACCGCAGGTACAGAGGAACAACGGGCAGTAGGGTGCGATATGGCGGTGGTAAATTTCTTCCGCGTCGCGTAGGCCGTACATAACCTCAAAGTCGTCGGCCGAACCGCGTACCACAGTGGCTAACCGGAAATTTTCATGGATGGCCGGAAGCAGTTCCTTTATGCGGTCTTGGTATGTGCGTCGGAAATTCAGGTCGTAATACAAGATGGCACCTTGTCCGTGCGCGTATTCCAAAAAAGCCTTGACCTGCGGGCGGATGTGCGGATTGAGTGCATAGTAGGAACCGAACTGCACGATGTCATCGGCCTCCACCGTGGGGTGGATGAAGCCCTTCAACGTATGTGGCGATTGTTTGTAGAACATGTAATGAGCATCGTTCCGTTCATCGAGGAAAGCCAACGACACGGCAGACTGGATATCGTCGCGCATCCGCAGGAAACTGGCATCCACATGGTTGGCGTTCAAGAAATCCGCGATGCGCCGTCCCACTTCATCGTGTCCAGTTTCGCCGACGAAAACAGCCGGGATGCCTGCCCGTCCGATGGAGATAATACTGTTGAACGACGAGCCTCCCGGTACAGCTGCCGTGGGTTGTTCCCCGTGGAAAATGATGTCCATGATGGTTTCGCCCATCCCAATGACTTTGCGCATGAATGTCTAGTTTAGAAACAAGTGAATGCAAACATACGATAAAAAAGTGGAATAAGTCGTAGAAAAAAGTGAAAAAAACGAAGATTTGTCGTATCTTTGCGCACCTAATTTTTAGGGAAGGCGGTTTTCAGGCGTGATGATACACTGAAGGGTTGTTTTTGTATGTAGTATGCGCCGTGCGCTGCCTTTGGTGTATTAATTTAATAATTAACGTATTGAAAACTTTTGAGGAGCTTGGTGTTTCTGCGGAAATCAGACAAGCTATTGAGGAAATGGGGTATGAACACCCGATGCCGGTACAGGAGGAAGTGATTCCTTATTTACTGGGAGTGAATAACGATGTTGTGGCACTGGCGCAGACCGGTACAGGGAAGACGGCGGCTTACGGCCTTCCTGTTTTGCAGAAAGTGGATGCTAGCCGGAACGAAACGCAGGCTTTGATCTTAAGTCCCACCCGAGAACTTTGTTTGCAGATAGCGGATGATCTGGAGAACTACTCTAAGTACTTGCCCGGTGTGCGCGTGTTGCCGGTGTACGGCGGTGCGAACATCGAACCGCAAATCCGTACGCTGAGGAAGGGCGTACAGGTCATTGTGGCTACGCCGGGCCGTCTGATCGACCTGATGGAGCGCAAGGCAGCTTCGTTGGAGCATGTGGAAAACGTGGTGTTGGACGAGGCTGACGAGATGCTTTCCATGGGGTTCACGGAGAGTATCGACAAGATTCTGGCCGGAGTGCCCGAAAATCACAACACATTACTCTTCTCTGCCACGATGAGCCGTGAGATAGAGCGTATCTCGAAGAAATACTTGCGCGATGCCAAGGAAATCGTGGTAGGTTCGCGTAATGAAGGAGCAGAAACGGTGAACCATGTGTATTACATGGTGCATGCCAAGGACAAATATCTGGCATTGAAACGCATCGTGGACTATTATCCCAAGATTTATGCCATTATTTTCTGCCGCACGCGTTTGGAAACGCAGGAAGTGGCAGATAAATTGATACAGGATGGGTACAATGCCGACTCGTTGCACGGGGATCTTTCGCAGCAACAACGTGACCTGACGATGCAGAAATTCCGCCAACACCGCGTACAGTTCCTCGTGGCTACCGACGTGGCGGCGCGAGGACTCGACGTGGAAGACTTGACGCACGTCATCAATTACGGTATGCCGGACGACATCGAGAATTACACGCACCGCAGCGGGCGTACGGGGCGTGCAGGCAAGAAAGGGACGAGCATTTGTATCGTTCACACGCGCGAACGTTCCAAAATCCGCGAGATAGAAAAGGTTATCGGCAAGGAGTTTGTGAAGGGAGAGATGCCCAGTGGCAAGGAAATCTGCGCCAAACAATTATATAAGGTAATAGACGACATCGAGCGCGTGGAAGTGGATGAGGAGGAAATCGAACAGTTCCTGCCCGAAGTGTACCGCAAGTTGGAATGGCTCGACAAGGAAGACCTCATCAAGCGTGTGGTGAGCCGGGAGTTCGGACGTTTCCTGCAATACTATGCCAACGCGCCTGAAATCAGCGAACCGACGGGACGTGGGGAGAAAGGCGGCAAGAAAGGCCAACGCGGCGGGCGCAAGCCCGAAGAGGGATACACCCGGTTGTTCCTTAACGTGGGTAAGGTGGACGGTTTCTATGCCAAAGAGGTGATGAAACTGGTGAACGACCATGTGCAAGGCAAGGTAGAAGTCGGGCGTATCGACCTGATGAAGAGCTTTTCTTTCTTTGAGGTGCCCGACGGTGAGGCCGACCGCGTGTTGCACGGGCTTTCCGGTGTGCAGGTGAAGGGACGTAAAGTCAACGTGGAAGTGGCTACCGGAGAGGCTCACGAGGCCGGAGATGGTAAGTCGAACCGTCGGTCCGGCCGTGGCGGTCGGGGCGGTGGGGACGCAAAGGGTGGTCGCGACCGCAAGAGACGCGGTGGAGGAAAAACCTATGAGGAGGCCATGTCCGGCAAAAGGAAAGGCAAGAAGGACAAGGATGTTGCCAATAAGGATAATGCACGGAAAGCAGCCAAGCCGTCTCGTGAGGAACGGGGTTACACCGAACCACGTGGTAAGAAATATACGAAAGATGATTGGAAACAGTTCTTTCAACCACAAGGCGGAAAAGATTTGCCGCAAGGAGGAAAGGACTTGGTAGGTGATGAGCCGGACTTCTCGGAAGAAGGATGGGCACGCCGCTTCCCGAAAAAATAAGCAATAATGCAAGACTCCCGGTTTGCTACAGATATGCAAACCGGGAGTCTTGCATTATTGCTTGCCGTTTCTTTGTTTTTTATCGTGCACCTATTTCTTGGATGAGACGTTCGGCTCCTCCCCATCGGTCGATGATGTAGAGTACATAACGGATGTCCACACCGATGCAACGGGTCAAATCCTGTGTGAAAGTAATGTCGCTACTCAAGGCATCCCAGTTGCCGTCGAAAGCCAGTCCGATAAGTTCGCCTTTGCCGTTGAACATCGGGCTACCGGAATTTCCGCCGGTGATGTCATTGTTCGTCAGGAAACAGAGCTGCATTTCGCCGCTTTCCTTGTCTTTGTAAGGGCCGAAGTCGCCTTTTTCAAACAGGACCTTTACTTCCGGTTCCACCTTATATTCGTCGATTTTGTCGCTTTGTGCGACTTTATCCAACAGGCTCGGCATGGTAGTAAAGTAGTTCTGGTGTCCGGCAGCACTGGTGTAGTCGTCTACGAAGCCGTAACTCAGGCGCATGGTCGAGTTCGCATCCGAATAATGCGGTTGGTCCATTTCCATTTCAAGTATGGCTTCGCAAAGCAGTCTTTCCTTTTCTGCCACATCCATGTTGTACTGGCTGATTCCGTCAGATACCTTTCCGCCAAGTTCCATCACGCTCTTCAGGCATTTCAGTGCCATGTCATTATCTTTTTGTTCTTGGGTCAGCGTCAGGTTGACACAGTTTGTGTCGGTCAGGACCGACTGTTTGAACATGGCATCCACGTAGGCGCGGATGTCGTTATCGTATTCCTTTTCTATCGTCTGATAGAAGTCCGGCAGATATTCGGGTTTTACTTGTTTGGCGTAGTTGTCCATCAAGGCCGTCATCGTTTCCTTGTCGACCTCTTTGTTCCAGTCCTTGTATTGTTGACGCAGACGGTTTTTCCACGTTTCCTTTCCCGTTTCTTCTCCTGCGCTTTGCAGGTTGTTGAAGTACATGGCGATACGCAGCAAGTCGGGACCTCCAAGGAAAGACTCGTTGAGGAACGCGATGGCACGGTTACCGTCTTTGCGGGCTGCGTACGCTTTTTCGAGTTCGGGAGCCAAGTTACCAAAGTTTTCCTGTCTTTTTTTGCTTTTTTGTGCCCATTCGTTGATTTGTTGTTCTTGTTTTTTCTTCTGTTCTACGACTTTCAACTCTTTAAGGGCCTTGTTCATGCCGATGCTGTTTTTCCAATAGTTGGAACTGTTGGCATATTTGGAAGCGTACTGCAAACGGATTTTCGGATCACTGTCCATCCATTTCTTCCATATACTTTGCTTTAAGCCGCGTACATTGATTCGGGATTCGTTGGTATTCTCCATGCGTTCCACGATTCCGTAAGAAGAGAGATAACGGTTAGTACGTCCGGGATAGCCGATGGTCATACAGTAGTCTCCTTTTTTGAAACCATCCAAAGATACTTTAGCATAACGTTCGGCTTTCAACGGGCGGTTGTCCGCATTGTATCCGGCAGGTTGGTTATCCTTATCGGCATAAATGCGGAAGACACTGAAGTCACAGGTTTGGCGCGGCCACATCCAATTGTCCGTTTCACCGCCGAACTTGCCTAAGCTTTGAGGCGGCGCGAACACAAGGCGGATGTCATCGTATTGTTTATATACGTTGACGTAGAAAGCGTTTCCCGTGTAATAAGGACTGACTTCGCAAACCAACTCCGGGTATTTTTTCGCATATTCGTTTTCTATGGCCAGGCAGATGGAATCCACACCGTTCCAACGCATTTTTTCCTTGGCATTTTCACCCAATGTGGCCATCTCGGCGGCATGTTCCTTGTAGTATTTGTCCAAAGCTTTGTTTACCCGTTTAGTGATGTCTTCCGTCCTTTGCAGTATCTGTACATAGAGACCTTTTGCCGGAAGTTCTTCCGCTTGGGTGCGGGCCACGAATCCATTCTTCAGGATGTCGTTTTCAGGTGTGGCCAAAGCCTGTATGTTGCCGAAGCCACAGTGGTGGTTTGTAAAGACCAAACCATCCGGTGAGACAACGACACCGGAACAGAAACCGCCAAAACTTACCACAGCGTCTTTCAGCGAGGTCCCTTTCGTATTATACAATTCCTTTTCGCTCATTTGCAGTCCCAAATCTTTCATGACCTTCATGCTTTTGGGTGAAATGTGGCTGAGCATCCACATGCCCTCGTCGGCCTTCATACCGTTGAGGCCACAAACGAAAGCGAGTAACGTTAAAAACTTTTTCTTCATGTTTATTTGTTAATAGGGTTATTTGTCGTTATTTTCTATTTTAGTCCCGACGATGAGTTTCATGTCGGGTGTTTTAAGTCTGGTTTTCAGCCATTCTTCCATCTTCTCGCGCGTCTCGGTATTCAGTTTCTTTTTTAGGGTGAGGCTGACTAAGGTCAGTGAATCCTTTTGCAGGCTGTCACTAACAGCATAGGAGAAAGTGCGGGCAATGCTGACACGAGCCGCTTCTGGAAAGAGCGTAGCCATTTCCGCGCTGATGGACTGAGCCTGTAGTTCGGTCTTTTTGTAAACGTCCAGTTCTTTTTGCAGTTTGTCCGCACGTTGTTGTTCGTTGGCTAAGAGTTGCGCGTTTTTGTCGGCTTGCCTGCTTGCCGGATCATTCAGCATGGTCTTCAGTTCGCTGGCACTAAGATTTTTTGTTCCTTGTACAATGGATAGTTTGGCATCTTCCAGTCCGAAATTTTCCATTTGGCTTTTCATTCGGGTTAATTCTTTTTCGGGGATTTCTTCACCGATGGTCACGAGGCGGATTTCTTTGGTATGATAGTCCACTTCTTTGGCTATTACCTGAGTTTGTTCCGATGTGACGACTTGTGCCACGAAGTTGTTGGCTTTGCTGGTGAAAAAGTTTTCACGTACCAACATGTAAGTCAGCAAGGTTGAGGGTAACATCGTCAATACAGCGATGGTGACGATGATGTGTTTCACTCTTTTTTCCCGTTGTTTGTCCACGAACACCTTCTTCTTGAAGTCGAAGATGTTGACTCCGATGAAAGTGGCAAGGCTTATGAATATGGAGTTAATCAGATAGAGATAGAAAGCTCCGGCGGCATAAATCCAGTTTCCGGTGGCTATGCCGAAGCCTGTGGTACAAAGGGGAGGCATGATGGCTGTGGCTATGGCTACGCCTGGGATTACGTTACCGCCTCGTTGTCCGGTGCTGCACAAGGCCACGATGCCGGCCAATCCGCCGAATAAGGCGATGAGCACATCGTAAATGGTGGGCGAGGTGCGGGCCAAAAGTTCCGACTGGGCTTCATCTATCGGGGTGATGGCAAAATAGAACGTGGCAGTGAGTACGCTGAAAATGGTGGCCGTGGCGAAACTTCGGAACGCCCTTTTGAGCAATTCGAAATCATTGATACCTACGCCTAATCCCATGCCCATGATAGGTCCCATGAGAGGTGAAATCAACATGGCACCGATGATGACGGCGGCCGAGTTGGTGTTCAGCCCTAAAGAAGCCACGAAGATGGCAAAAATCAGAATCCATAGATTGGCACCCCGGAATTCCACGCTGGCCTTGATGGAAGCTATCGTTTCTTCTTCGGGAGCTTTGTCGTTACGTAAGCTCAGCAACCTACGAATGAACAGGTTGAGGTAACCTCGTTCCTTTTTTGTCTTGTTTTCCATTGCTTTTATTTTTGAGGTTTACGAAAATATTTGCCGATGACCGGTAGGCTTCGTACCGGCAGGTCGTGTTTCAGGATATGTCCGACGAAGAGCAGGATGAGCACCGTGTTGATGCCCAACCGTGTCCATACGGGCCATTCTTCGGGCGTACCGGCCATGATGGCGTAGAAGCCCCCGGCAATCAGTACGTAGATGCCGATGGATTTCAACGGATAGCGGACGGGGTTTTTCTTCTGTCCCACAATGTAGGACAGGAGCATGGCTGTGGCGTATCCGGCGAAACCGCCCCAGGCACAAGCCATGTAGCTGTATGTCGGGATAAAGACGATGTTGACTGCAAAGAGGACCAAACAACCGGCAGTCGAGAACCAGGCCCCCCAAATCGTCTTGTCGATGAGCTTATACCAAAACGAAAGGTTGAAGTATATCCCCATCATGATTTCGGCAGCCATGACAATGGGGACAACACGTAAGCCAGGCCAATAATCGGGTGCTATGATGCGTTTCAGGATGTCCATGTAGCCGATGACGCAGAGGTATGCCAGAAGGGTGAAGATGATGAAGAATTTCATGGCTGAGGCATAGGTCTCCCCACTGTTCTTGTCCTTAGCCTTGCCGAACACGAACGGCTCGTAAGCATAGCGGAAGGCTTGGGTAATCATGGCCATTATCATGGCAATCTTCACGCAGGCACCGTAGATGCCCAGTTCGGACTTGGCCGTTTCTGCGTCACCGTACACCAACGGGAAGATGATTTTGTCGGCCGTCTGGTTCAGGATGCCTGCAATGCCAAGAATCAGGATGGGCCAACTGTAGCCCAACATGCGTTTCATTAGCCGGGTGTCGAACCGATATTTGAATCCTGTCAGTTCGGGAATGAAGAAGAAGGTGATGAACGATGTACAGGCAAGGTTCAGGATGAAGGCATATCCCGGTCCGACAGACGGGTCATAGATTGCGCCCACCCATGCGTGGCGGACGTACAATGCCGGAAGCACGACGAAATAAAGGATGTTCAACGTGATGTTGAGCACGATGAACAGCATCTTCAACGCAAAAAACTTGATGGGACGGTGTTGGTAGCGCAGCCATGCGAAAGGAATAGATTGAAAGGCATCCAAGGCTACCGTGACCGCCATGACACCCACGTATTCCGGGTGTTCGGCATACCCCATGGCAGAAGCTATCGGATTAAGGAAAGAGAGTACGAGCAAGGCAAACAACAGAGACAGGCCACCTACCATGGTGAGTGTCGTGCTATAGACGGTTTGCGGGTTTTCCCCCTCTTTGTTGGCAAAACGGAACAGCGTGGTTTCCATGCCGAACGTGAGGATGACCATCAAAAGCGCCACGTAGGCATAAATGTTGGTCACGATGCCATAGCCTCCGCTTTCTACGGTCATCTTGGCCGTATAGAGCGGAACCAGCAAATAGTTCAGGAATCTTCCGATGATGCTGCTTAGTCCGTAGATGGCGGTGTCTTTGGCCACCGATTTCAATTCTGCCATATTTCGTCCGTTTTGTTTCTATTATGCCCCGAAAAAGAGATAAGCCACACCGATGGCGGCCACTATACCTGCCAAATCGGCCAACAGGCCGCAAGCCACGGCATGCCGCGTGCGGGTGATGCCCACGCTGCCGAAGTAAACGGCCAATATATAAAAGGTGGTGTCTGTCGCGCCTTGGAAAATACAGCTCAACCGCCCCACGAAGGAGTCTGCACCGTAGGTCTCCATGGCATCCACCATCATGCCGCGCGCCCCGCTGCCGCTCAGCGGTTTCATCAGTGCGGTAGGCAAGGCACCGACAAAGCCTGCATCGCCGCCGCAGGCTTTGACGACAGCGGCGATGCCGTCTGTCAACAAGTCCATGGCACCCGAAGCACGGAATACCCCGATGCCCACTAAGATGGCGACTAAATAGGGAATGATGCGTACGGCTGTGGTAAAACCGTCTTTTGCTCCTTCGATAAAAGCGTCGTACACGTTAACGCGTTTTCTGACACCGGCAGCCATGAAAGCAATGATGATGCAGAACAGCAACACGTTGGCGATAGTCGTGCTCCACAAGTTCATTTCTTCTTTGTCCAACCGGCTGAAGCCATACACGATGCCGGCCACGGCCAGGCAGGCCCCCCCCAATGCCAGTACGACCACCCTGTCCAACAGGTTGATGCGTTGATAAAGGCTGGTGACGATGATACCCGTCAGCGTGGAGGCAAAGGTCGCCAACAGAATCGGGATGAACACGTCCGTGGGCTGTGCCGCTCCCATTTGGGTCCGGTAAACCATGATGCTGACAGGGATGATGGTCAGTCCCGAAGTGTTCAGCACGAGGAACATGATCATCGGGTTGCTAGCTGTGTCTTTTTTCGGGTTCAGTTCCTGAAGGCTTTCCATGGCTTTCAGTCCCAAGGGCGTGGCCGCATTGTCCAGTCCCAACATATTGGCAGAGATGTTCATGAAAATGTTTCCGATGACGGGATGGTTCTTGGGAATGTCCGGGAAGAGCTTGCAGAAGAGCGGGCTGAGGCCGCGTGCCAATATATTGACCACTCCGCCCCGTTCCCCGATTTTCATGATGCCCATCCAAAGCGAGAGCACGCCGGTCAGGCCGAGGGAAATCTCGAAAGCCGTCTTGGCGGAACTGAACGTGGAGTCCATGATGGCCGGAAACACGCCGGCATCGCCTGCGAATACCAACTTCCCTGCCGCGATGAGGAATGCGATGCCGAAGAATGCCACCCAAATGTAATTCAGAACCATAGAAATCTCTCGTTACATGATTGAAAGGCAAAGTTACATAAAAAATGGGACGCATGCCCGTTTTGTGCGGAAAAGATGCTATCTTTGCCGCACAATGGAAGAAGATTTCGACATACGCCGTTCCTCAAACTCGTCTGCCGAGCGCGAGTTCGAGAATGCCTTGCGTCCGCTCCAGTTCGGGGATTTCAGCGGACAGTTGAAGGTGGTGGAAAACCTGAAAGTTTTCGTCGAGGCTGCCAAGTACAGGGGCGAGCCCCTCGACCATACTTTGTTGCACGGTCCTCCGGGATTGGGGAAGACCACGTTGAGCAACATCATAGCCAACGAACTGGGCGTGGGTTTCAAGGTCACGTCCGGCCCTGTACTGGACAAGCCGGGCGATTTGGCCGGTATCCTGACTTCGCTGGAGCCGAACGACGTGCTCTTTATCGACGAAATCCATCGGCTTAGTCCCGTAGTGGAGGAATATCTTTATTCCGCCATGGAGGACTACCGGATAGACATCATGATAGACAAAGGCCCGTCGGCGCGCAGCATACAACTCGATTTGAATCCCTTCACGTTGGTGGGTGCCACTACGCGCAGCGGCCTGCTTACCGCTCCCCTCCGTGCCCGTTTCGGCATCAACCTGCATCTGGAGTATTATGACGCTGAGGTGCTTTCGCGCATCGTGGAACGTTCGGCGCACATTCTTTCCGTACCCATCGAGCACGATGCTGCCATGGAGATTGCCGGACGCAGCCGTGGAACCCCCCGTATCGCCAATGCGCTTTTGCGGCGCGTGCGCGATTTTGCCCAGGTGCGCGGCACGGGACGGGTGGACATGGCCATTGCACGTTATGCATTGGAAGCTCTGAATATCGACCGCTACGGACTGGACGAGATAGACAACAAGATTCTGCTTACCATTATTGATAAGTTCAAGGGCGGGCCGGTTGGCATTACGACCATCGCCACGGCCATCGGGGAAGATGCGGGGACGGTGGAAGAGGTGTATGAGCCTTTCCTGATCAAAGAAGGGTTCATCAAGCGCACGCCGCGCGGACGGGAGGTGACGGACATGGCTTACAAGCATTTGGGGCGCAGCCGTTTCACGACGGAGTTGCAAGGCAGTTTGTTTGACGATTAAAACATAGGAAAGAGATGGTTACTTACAATACGGACGGCGTGAAGATGCCCTCCATCAAGAAACGCGAAAACACGGCCTGGGTGAAAGCCGTGGCTGCGAGTTACGGCAAAAGGGTAGGCGAGATTGCCTACATCTTCGTGGACGACGAGAAGATTCTGGAGGTGAACCGCCAGTATCTCGGGCACGATTATTACACGGACATCATCACGTTCGATTACTGCGAAGGTGACTTGATTTCGGGCGACCTCTTCATCAGCCTCGACACGGTACGAACCAACGCCGAGCAGGTGGGGGCAACCTACGAAGAGGAACTGCACCGTGTCATCATACACGGTATCCTGCACCTTTGCGGCATCAACGACAAGGGGCCGGGCGAACGTGAAATCATGGAGGCGGCCGAAGACAAGGCTTTGGCTTTGCGTTCTTCATTGGCCCAATGACAGGAGGACGGCAAATGTGGAAGACCTTGTTGTGCGTCGGGGCCGGTAGTTTCGTGGGCGGCATGGCCCGCTACGGGCTGACCCGGTGGGTCTCGGCAGGCAATTTTACTCACCTCCCGTTAGGGACGATGGTCGTCAATGTGGCGGGTTGCCTGTTCATCGGCTTGTTGTACGGTTGGTTTGAGCGGGCGGATGTCTTGTCCCCCGAGTGGCGTTTGTTCCTCACGGTGGGCTTTTGCGGAGGGTTTACCACCTTTTCCACGTTCGTACACGAGAACTACATCCTTATCCTTTCAGACAAGTTCTGGTCGTTTGCCGCATACGCGGTGTTGAGCTTTGCCTTGGGGCTGTTGGCCGTGTGGTTCGGCCATTTTCTGGTACGTGTTTTCTGATTTGCGTCCCGAAGACACAAGATTGTCAATCTTAGACGTAAATCTTTTCCGGCGTTTCCCACGGAAAGGACTACTTTTACTCCGGTTAAACATGAAAGGGAAATGAAAAAGATTCTTTTTACGGTTGGGCTGTGGTGTCTGGCACTGTGCGTACAGGCTGACGGGCATATCAGCCGGTTGAGGGCGGAACTGCAAGACAGCCGCTCCGATTATGTATTCGTCGTGGCCCACAGGGGCGACTGGCGGCATGCGCCCGAGAACTCCGTGGCGGCCATCAAAGGGGCGGCAGACATGGGGGTGGACATGGTGGAGATTGACATCCAACGGACGAAGGACGGCGGTTTCGTGCTGATGCACGACGGGAACATCGACCGCATGACGGATGGTAAAGGCAACGTGGCAGACTACACGGTGGAGGAACTGAAGCGTTTCCGCCTGCGCCGGGCGGACGGAAGTCTTTCGGACGAGACCATACCCACGCTGGAGGAAGCCCTGACGGCTTGCAAGGGGACGGTGCTGGTGAACATCGACAAGGGCGGAGATTACCTGTCCGAGATTGCACCGATTATCCGCAAGACGGGTACGGAAGACCATGTGGTGCTGAAGGGGCGCGGCACGGTAGAGGAGGTGGAACGGCAGCTTTCCGGCTACAAGGACATTCTTTATATGCCCGTGGTGGATCTCGATGGTGAGGGCGCGATACCCTACGTCGCTTCGTTCCTTTCCGCATTCCGCCCACAGGCCGTGGAGGTTATTTTCAAGACAGACCGTTTTGCCAAGTTGTCCTACTTGCCGGTGATAGCCGCATCGGATTGCCGTGTCTGGATCAATACGTTGTGGGCGAGCCTGTGCGGCGGCCATGAAGACGGGAAAGCCCTGTCCGACCCCGATGCCCACTGGGGCTGGGTGCTCGACCGTGGGGCCTCTGTCATACAGACCGACCGTCCGGAAGAGTTGATTGAATATTTGAAGAAGAAAGGGAGAAGGAACCTTTGAACCAGTCCGGTTCCCGCCGTGGAGCCTGAACGGTAAGATGGAAAAAGAGGTTGCCTGGAAGATTTTATCCGGACAGCCTCTTTAATATAATAGTTTTTTATTAACTTTGGCGAAAATAAAATGAGAATTTAACATGCAAGAGCGCCATTCCGACCGCGAACGTTATTTTGACGAGCAGGCCCGTACGACAGAGAAATATTATATTCCTTATATCCGTAAATGCTTCCCTGAACTTCCGCAAGAGGTGTTGGAAGTGGGTTGTGGCGAAGGGGGTAACCTGTTCTCGTTCGCGAAGTTGGGTTGTTCGGTGACAGGAGTGGACATTGCTGCCGGACGTGTTGCCGAGGCCCGTAAGTTTTTTGCCGAGAGAGGGGCGGAAGGTACTTTTGTCGCGTCCGACATTTTCAAATTGACGGAACTGGAGCATAAATTCTCCCTGATATTGGTGCACGATGTGATAGAGCATATCAACGACAAGGCCGGTTTCCTGAAAGGCCTGAAACGCTATCTTGCGCCGGGCGGCGTGGTGTTTATGGCCTTTCCGGCATGGCAAATGCCTTTCGGCGGCCACCAGCAAATAGCGCACAGCAAAGTGGTGTCCCATTTCCCGTTCCTCCATCTTCTGCCTTCTCCGCTCTATAAGGGCGTGTTGGCCGCAGCCGGTGAAGACGGGCCGACCATCCGCGAACTGATGAACATCAAGCGCACACGTTGCCCCATAGAGAAGTTTCAGGCGGCATTGTATGCCACCGGCTATCGGGTCGTAGACCGGCAACTCTATTTCATCAATCCGCATTACGAGACGAAATTCGGCCTGAAGCCCCGTAAGCTCCATGGTGCGCTTTCCGTCCTGCCATACGTGCGTAATTTTTTCAGTACAAGTTGTTTCTATCTCGTGCAGCCCGAAAGAGGGTGAATGCCGTTTGTCAAAATGTCATTCCGGCCTGTGCGTGGCTCGCGTATTTGGCGTAGGGTCGGGGAGTGACTTGAAATATCGCAATCTCGGGCTTCGGCGGGCATGCACGAAGATAGCTGAAAAGGCGTTGGACTGTCATAAAAGAACGGCATGCCCGGATTTGTCCGTATGGTTCGGGACGGCTTGTCAGCGTCGGTGGGTTTGGCCTTACTTTTTGACAGTCTGTTTAGACAAGCCGGAGAGGTTCAAATAGAGGAAAAAATACGTTTTGTGGTGTTTGGAAAACGGATTGGGAGAGGTTTTTTCCCGTTTTTCGTCATTTCATTTTTTCAATCTGCTGAGAATGATTTTTTTCTTTCAGCCGAATGATTTTTTATTCTCATGAGAAAAAACGGCATATATGCGATATTTTTCCGCATATATGCCGTTTGAAGTGAATATTTATGCAGCCATGCGTTCCTATCCTGCCCGTTTCCGCTTTGGGAAGATTCCGTAAGAAGCTGTTTGGGCTGACTTTTTGCCATGTCGGTCACGGCGAACGGTGACAGAATGAAAACGGTTGCCTTGTCATTCTCCCATACGGAAGTCGCTCACGGCAGTCTGTTGCAGCGAGACTTCCTCGAAAAGGCTTGTACATTCGCCCTTCTGGGGGCATTGGCTGGCGATGCCTACCCATATCTTGCCGGGATAGTAGTTTTTATAGAGCCGCACCATCTGCCATTCTTTTTGGTCAAGGGAATAATAACTGGCTATTGTGCGCGTGTCCGACGAAATCTTCAGATAGACGGAAGGTACGGTGAGCCGTTCATGGTTGTTGTCGTCGGAAGTCCCCTGGGTGCGCACCGTGACGATACGGTGGTTTCCGCGCTCGTCCTGTTCAAAAGCGAACTTCTGCCACAACGTGTCGTTGGCATACACGAAAAGGTCGGCCGCGTTGTACGTCCCCTCCGTGGTGAATCCCGGCGTCACTTTGGCCGTGAGCGTGAAAGATTGGCTGTTGTCCACTTCCGTGAGCAGGATAGGCAGGGTGGTGTTGCTCAACTGTCCGCCGTTGGGGTCGCAAAAGAAGTCGAGTTTCTCCGTACAACGGAATTCTATTGCACGTCCGTCTTTCACGGTGACGCAAGTGTCTGCCCCGTTGAGTGCACCCGTGAAAGTGATGCCATCCATGCGGACGTTGCAGGAAGCTACTTTGGCGGAAATCGCCGTAGTGTCGGCCGTGACCTCTTCCTCCATGTTTTTTTCCTGATTCTTTTGTTGGCAGCTTTGCGCAGCCAGTCCGGCAGCGATAAGTGCCGGGAGGATAAATGCTTTTCTCATAAATGGTATGATTATATTGGGGTTGTTTTGAATGCCTTTTGAAGGTTTCCGGTTCAAAAATACGTCGTTTTTACTTTCCGGCAAAATGAAAACAGGATGTTTTTGGGGGAATTCTCCTGAAAAAACGAAAAAAGTCAAACGATAATAAAAATCGTTTGACTTTTTCTTTGTACCCAGACCCGGGATCGAACCGGGATGGGTTGCCCCACTGGTGTTTGAGACCAGCGCGTCTACCTATTCCGCCATCTGGGCGCATCTCTCTTGATTGCGAGTGCAAAGGTAGGCGTTTTTTTTATATTTGCAAAACTTTAGCCGGATTTTTTTCTTATTCCGGCATTATTTTATGAAAATTGTTTGATGGAAACGGGTAGAGCGGCTTATGCCACTGACGATGTAGATGCCCGGATGGAGCGGGACTCGTAGGGTCTCGTCCTGAAGTAAGGTCTGGTAAATGCAGCCTCCTGAAGGGGCATAGATGCCGAGCCTGCAAGGGGTATCCGAAAGTTTGTCTGCCCGGAGTATGTTTCCCGGTTCGCAAGTGAGACGGAAAAGGGTCCGGGATGTATCATCGGGAAAGGAGATACCCGGAACGGCATCCGAGTTTCCGCTGTCCGGTTGGCGCATAAAGAACCATTGGCGGTGGCAGGCAGTCGGAGCGGAACCGTATTCCCACAGACCGACTGTTGTGCCGGCCGTATGATGTTCGCCTTCCAAGTCGAAAGCCTTCGACCCGTCTTCTGTCATGATTTTATAAAAGAGCCGGTCGATGGGAGTGAGGGTAAAGCTTTGTCCGGCTTGGGGAGAAGTTTCATATCCTAACGCATAGTCCGGCGAGTGGTCGGTCAGGATATCACCGTTGCCGTTGGTAAAGGTATATCCGTTTCCGTCCGGTTGCAGTTTCCAAGTTTGTTCCGGAGTGTATGACAGAGGTTGTAAAGTCACCTTGCCGCCGGATGCCTGCAGGGCTTGGTCGGCTGCGTTACGGGGGCATATCCAGTAAGGAAGGCCGGGGCGTATGGCGTTGTCGGCATCCGCGCTTTCTTCCACGGGGATGACGAACGTGATGATGCTGTAGGCTGGGAGCTTGTAGGTCAGTATGCGGTCTTCGAGTGTGTAATCGGCCGTTGGGGACAAATCCTCGGTCTCCGAGCTACGGAGTGCCGTCAGCCCGTTGCTTATGGATTCGTAAAAACTTAAATCGGCACGATGCACGACGGGTAAGGCGTTCGGATTGATGGCCACTATGATGAGGCTGTCGCCTTCCGGGTTGCGGGCTGCCAGTGTCTGTCCGTTCAACGACGTGAGGAATGTGTAGCCCGGACGGATGAATTTACTGAAGTGTTGGCGGATGGAATAGTTCTTCACCTTGTGGTAGGTCTGTTTCGTGAAGTCGCCTTGCACCAGGCACCATTGGTCGTTGCCCTCCTCCACGTATTGCCAGTCCACCCACGCCACAGGCATAATGTAACGTATGTCGTCCATCAGTTTCTGTGCCAGGTTCAGGTTTCCGGCAATACCGCTTCCGCCGCTGCCTACTTCGCTCATCCATAGACGGATGCCCTGTTCCTTGCAGAGCGCGCTGATTTGGCTGCGTGCCTGCGTGGTGGCCGAGTAGGTGTGCGTGTTCCATTGTCCGACGAGGGGCAGCACTCCGGCGGCCTGATAACCTTCAAAGTCCCTGACCGACTGTGCGGCATCGGTTTCCTCCGAGGCCGAGATGACGGTGTTCAGGCCGGAGGCTTCCAGGATGGGGTGCAACACTTTGAGGAAAGCCACTTGCGAGGCTATGTCGAAATGGCATCCTTCTTGTCCTCCGTTGGCCCCCCAATAACTCGTCATCGGTTCGTTGAAAGGCGAAAGCGTACGGAACTCTATGCCGTATTCCTCTTTATAATGTCGGCACACGTCTACCAGATAATGGGCGAATGCTTCATAGTATTCCGGTTTCAGGTTGTCGGCCGACGCATTGGTATTACCCGCACAACATCCGCTGTAAGTCATGTAGTAGGGACAGGAATTGCTGAAGGCCTCGAATATGGCATCCGGACGCTTCTCTTTGATTTTCAGCATGATTTTACGTTGTGCGGCATCACGGTTCCAAATGTATTCACCGTCCGGGCTGTCTTTGAAGCCTTCCATTTCCGCACGCAGGCCTTTTCCGCTTCCCATGTGGTGCGGCGTGCAGTTCCGGTTTTGCGGGTCGTCTCCCCCACCGATGTTGTAGCGGAAAATACGGTAGTCCAGTCCGTCCGGGCTGACCAGCCAATCCACAAGTTCGTCTATCTTCTCGTCGCTCCACTTCCCGCACATGTTAGCCCACCAGCAGAGCGAGATGCCCCATCCCTCGAACTGTTGGCGGGTAACGGCCGGGTTGATGACGTAGACTGAGGTGTCGGCAGGCGGAGCCTGATGCACGTCGGTCGTAAGGTACCACAGGTGCCGGGTGTCCGTCCCGTCTTTGTCCGAATACACGGCTGACGACGCTGTTGTCCCGTCCGTTCCTAAATATTTGTTGTTGTATTTGCAGCGCAGCTTGATGAAGAACTTTCCGGAGTTCTCTATGGCATACAAGGCTTTTGCCGATGAGGGGTCGGTTGTGAAGGACGTGTTCCATTGTCCGATCAGTGACAGATAACCTTGTCCGTCGTCCGATTGCAAGGCATAATATCCGTTGCCGTCGGGGATGAATGTAAGTTTTTGGGGCGACGGGGCATCTGCGGCTTCCAATACCGCTCCTCCTTGGGCATCTTTGGCCACATGGTTTCCACTGGAGTGCATGAGGAAAAATGCCGTGGGACTGTTGATGGTTTGTGCCAAAAGCAGGGCCGGCAACCACAGAAATATCCAACCGGCCAGATAAGTGTAAAGTCTGTTCTTCATCTGTTTTGAATTTGAAATCAGGTTGATGGGGTAAAAGTACGACGATTCTGTAAGAATAACAAGCAAATGGGGGATAAAAGTTTATAGCTGAAAGTATTTATGGCTTCTTGCCGGAAGATTATGAGGAAAAAGTTGGCTTTGAAGACGTTTTTTATTAGTTTTGCGAAGACTACTTATTTATTATTTATCAAAAGAAGAAGCGTATGAATACATTGAAGAATTTTGCTTTCGGTGTGTGCTTGTGCGGCACATTCGGGTTAGGCCTGGCCCTGTTGGGGGCTTGTACATCTTCGGGTGGAAAGACGGAGACGGTTATGTCCGATAGTGTGGATACAGAGCAAGGAAATGCGGTGGTCGAGGCCATAATGTCCCGGCGCAGTATCCGTAAGTACAAAGACCAACCGGTGGAACGCGAGAAGTTGGAGACCATTGTGAATTGCGGTATCAATGCGCCTAGCGGGATGAACCGTCAGCCTTGGCAGGTGCGTGTGGTGGACAATGCCGATTATATCGATGGAATCACAGAGGTTTTCAAAAAAGCCAATCCGAAGGCGGCCGAAGAACCCGGTTTTAAGAATATGTTCCGGAATGCTCCCGCCGTGATATTCATCGCATCCCCGAAGGACGGAAGCGGCCAGTTGGACTGCGGGCTTTTAGGTGAAAACATGGTGTTGGCAGCACAGTCTTTAGGACTCGGAACTTGTTGCCTTGGCGGTCCGATTGCTTTCATGACAGGCAATCAGGAGGCCGCTTCTTATCTGGAACGTTTGCAACTCCCGGAAGATTATGTTCTGCTGTATGCCATTGCTGTGGGTTATCCAGACGAGTCTCCCGCTGCCAAACCGAGAGATGCGGAGAAGGTTAAGTTTGTGGAATAAACTGTGTATTTAAGTGATTTTAAAATTCCTTTTTCGAGTTTGTTCGTGAAAAGGGTTAACTTAGCGACAGTTTACACTAGCCTTTGAATTATGGAAGCAAAAGACCAGAATTATTGTGTGATATTGGCCGGCGGCATCGGCAGTCGTTTGTGGCCTGTAAGTCGTAAAGAGTTGCCCAAACAGTTTCTCGACTGGTTCGGAACGGGGCGTACTTTATTGCAACAGACCTACGACCGTTTTCGCAAGATTATCGATACCAAGCATATTTTTATCGTGACTAACGAGCATTATGCGGATTTGGTAAGGGAACAGTTGCCGGATGTGGCACAAGACAGAATATTGAAAGAACCTATCCGGCGGAACACCTTGCCGAGCGTGGCGTGGGCTACGACGTGTATCAGCCACCTTTGTCCGCACGCCAATGTGATAGTTTCTCCCGCCGACCAGTTGATTCTGGAGGAGAAAAACTTCGATGATGACGTGCTGAAAGGATTGGACTTCGTGGGGCATTCGGATTGTCTGCTGACCATGGGAGTAAATCCGACCCGTCCCGATACCGGGTACGGGTATATCCAAGCCCATGAGAATATGGAGGAAGGGGCGTTTGCCCGTGTGAAGTCCTTTACGGAGAAGCCCGCGTTGGATTTTGCCCGTGTATTCATGGAAAGCGGGGAGTTTTACTGGAATACAGGGTTATATCTGTACAACGTCCGTACCATGATGAAGGCGATTCATGATTTGGTGCCAGACTATCGGGACAGCCTGACGGAGGCCATCGATGCCATTGACGAAGATGATTTCTGTCGCGTGCCGGCCCATTTCGATACCTTGCCGAACCTTTCATTGGATTATAGTATTTTGGAAAAGAGCGAGAATGTCTATGTACAGGTGTGCGACTTCGGATGGGCGGATTTGGGCTCATGGTGCTCCCTGCACAATGATACGCAGCACGACCGGCAGGACAACGTGTTGCTTAATACCGAAGCCTTGCTGTACAACAGTGAAGGGAATGTCATTTGTTTGCCTAAGGGAAGGATAGCCGTTATTGATGGATTGAAGGGCTTTGTCGTGGCAGAAAAAGGCGATGTGCTGATGATTTGCCCCAAGGATGACAGTGCGGCATTAAGGCGTATGATGACAGATGCCCAGATGAAGTTGGGAGAAGAGTTTATTTAGCTTTCTTATTATATATAAGGTATAATAAAAGCGCGGTTTCTCACGAAGCCGCGCCTTTATTTTGTCGTGTGTTTTGTGTTATCGAATACCTGCCATGTAGTTATCCGAGATAGCTTTGGCAATGGCCTTGAACTCCTCATCCGTGAACGTCAGTTTAGGGTTACTGAAAAGCATGTCCTTTTCGTTCTGCATGGGAATCAAGTGGATGTGCGCATGGGGTACTTCCAGTCCCAAAACGGCTTGTCCTACTTTGATGCAAGGAAAAGCCTTTTTGATGGCCTCTGCTACGTGCTTGGCAAAGACTTGCATCGCACCGATTTCTTCGTCTGACAAGTCGAAGATGTAATCCACTTCGCGTTTGGGAATGACCAACGTATGGCCCTTCACCAAAGGATTGATGTCGAGGAAAGCATAGAAACGGTCGTTCTCTGCGCATTTATAGCTCGGAATCTCTCCGGCTACGATTTTACTGAATATGGTAGCCATGGCGGTTATTCAAATGAAATGTTCGTGATTTCCAGTTGTACGGTGCCGTGCGGGATTTTGATTTCTGCCACGTCGCCTACTTTCTTGCCTAACAAGCCTTGCGCGATGGGGGTCTGCACAGAGATTTTGCCTTCTTTCAGGTTGGCTTCCGTTTCAGACACGATGGTGTATGTCATCTTCATGTTGTTCTTCACATTGCGCATTTCTACCTTGGACAGGATTTGTACTGTGTCGGCTTTCAGTTTCGAGGTGTCGATGATTTTGGCATCCCCGATGACTGCTTTCAGTTGGTTGATTTTCATTTCCAACATAGCCTGATGCTCTTTGGCGGCATCGTATTCCGAGTTTTCACTCAGGTCACCCTTGTCGCGTGCCTCTGCGATGGCTGCCGAAGCTGCCGGACGTTCGATGGTTTCCATTTCTTTGAGTTGGGCCACCAGTTTGTCGTAGCCCTCTTGTGACATATAAGCCATAATTATTCCTCCTTAATTATTATTATGCGTTTTTACTTGAAAAGATAAAAACAAAAGAATTCCGGCCTTAATCAGCCGGAACCCTTTTGCCTTTTCCTTTAATGATTCGATGCAAAGTTAAGCTTTAAAATCTGAATCACAAAGATTTTTGCATTTTTTTCTATTTTGCCGGGGATGGGGATGGGGAAAAAAGTATTAAAAACAGGTTATGAATGATTTTTGGCTCTTTTTTGCACGATTCTGCTCCTTGCTTTCCTTGCTATACCCTTATCTTTGTGGTACAGAACCAAGAATACATTAATCAGTGCAAATGGCTAAGAAAATTAGCATTATGATGTATTGTCGGATGAGAAGTGGAATTGCCGGTAAATGAAAACCACCGAAGAAATTCAATATGGTGGAAAGAAAACATATTAACCATAAAACAATTCATTATTAGAAAATATGAATATGAAAATTTATGCAGTTTTAGTATTAGTCTGTTTGATGACGAAACTTAACGCCAGAAGTCATGACAAAGTCGTGTTATTGGAGAATCCGGTTCCCGTTTCTTCTGTGAAGAATATAACAGGTTTCTATGGAGGACGCATGAAGTTGAACCGTGATATTTATCTGAAGAATTTTCCTATAAACAGATATGTGGATTTTATCGTGGAACGACAGCATATCCAGTGGGACTGGACAAAAGCCGAACAACATGGCAAATGGATTGAATCCGCCTATTTGTCGGCTATTCAGGGTGGTGATGATGAACTGTTATCGAAGGCTCATGCTGTATTGAAACGTATTATTGACTCACAGGAAGATAATGGTTATTTGGGAGCTACGGCCCGGAGTTATCGTTCTGGCAAAAGACCTGTCAGGGGTATGGATGCCTATGAATTATACTTTGTTTTTCATGCCTTTATGACAGTATACGAACAGACTGGAGATGAAGAGGCACTGGTCGCTGTTGAAAAGTTGGCAGATTATTTTTTGAAATATTTTGGTCCCGATAAGTTGGAATTTTGGCCTTCGGATTTGCGGGCACCGGAGAATAAGCGCAAACGGGTGGATGCCTTGTCTGATTTTGCAGGGCATGGAGTACATTATTCATGGGAAGGAACATTGCTTTGTGACCCTGTCGCACGGTTATATGAACTGACCGGAAAGAAGAAATATTTGGATTGGAGCAAATGGGTCGTTGGCAACATTGACAAATGGAGCGGTTGGGATGCTTTTTCCCGATTGGATTCTGTGGCAGACGGCACATTGGGGGTTGACGAACTTCAGCCTTACGTGCATTCACATACGTTCCAAATGAATTTTATGGGTTTTCTTCGCCTATATCGTATTACAGGCGACAAGTCTTTGTTCCGTAAAGTAGAGGGAGCGTGGGAGGATATCCACAAGCGCCAAATGTATATTACCGGTGGAGTCAGCGTGGCTGAACATTATGAACACGGCTATGTAAAACCGGTATCGGGGAATGTGGTTGAGACTTGTGCCACAATGTCATGGATGCAACTTACGCAGATGTTATTGGAACTGACCGGGGAGTCTAAATATGCGGATGCAATGGAACGTTTGATGATGAATCATGTATTTGCCGCTCAAGATTGCGAGACTGGTACTTGCCGTTACCATACAGCCCCGAACGGAACGAAGCCCGCTAGTTATTTTCACGGTCCTGACTGCTGTACGGCAAGCGGGCACCGTATCATTTCCATGTTGCCCACTTTTATGTATGCGGAAAGAGGTAAGGAGTTTTTTGTGAACCAGTATCTGCCGTCCCATTATATAGGAAAGGATTTCGCTTTTCAGATTTCCGGTAATTATCCGGAGGCGGAGAATATGGAGTTGACCGTCCTTTCAGAGAAGGCTGTTGACAGGGTGTTGAATCTGCGTATTCCCAGTTGGTGTAAGGCTCCTCGGGTATCTGTAAATGGGAAAAATGTGATAGGCGTGGAACCGGGGACTTATTTAAAAATATCCCGTAAATGGTCTAAAGGGGACAAGGTTAGTATTGTCTTTCCTATGGAGGAAAGGTGGGTGATGCGTGAACACCATAGCAAATACACTACTTATACACTTCCCAGGGGAGAGATTATGTATAAAGAAGAACCGACGGACAGAATTCCATACGCTTTTCTACGTGGTCCTATGGTTTATTGCTTGGATATGGTGTGGAACAAACAACTTTGTAACGATGATGTGGACTTGGCAAAGGATATACGATTGAATGTAAGCGTTAAGCCATCTGTGGTGGATAAGCCTTATGCCAATATGGTAGGACCTGTTTATCGTACGAAAGCATTGTATAAAGGAAGTGAAGTGGAAGTCTTGCTCACACCGTTTGTTGACATCGGGCAATGGTTCCGTCCGTCCGGACAGAAACCGGAAAAGAATGCAGAGATGTTTACTTACGGTATTTGGTTGTATAAGGAATAGGTGTTTAGTCTCTTATAAAAAGCATGTGGGGTGTAAGAAACAGACTATGTTATCATTTTAATCTTAAAAAATATTACCCATGAACAGAATGAAATTATGTTTGCTGGCTGTATTAACCTTTGGCCAAGGTATGGCCGAGGCTGCATTTCGGGATAATCCTACCGAAATGACGACTTCTATTGTAAACCCGAGTTTTGAAGACGGGGCGACGGGTTGGGCAAATGCCGGCTTTTGGACACAGACGAATGATTCACCGACAGGAGAAGGATGGACGAAGGATGGCAAGATTTATATGGAACGGTGGGTTGCTGATTCCCAAACGTTGCCTGATGCTGATTTGCACCAAGTCGTTTCGGAACTTCCGGTCGGTGTGTTTAAGGTGGTTGTCGATGCGCATGCCGTGAATCAAAAGGGAGAACCGGAAGTTTGTCAAGGAGCTTTCCTGTATGCCGGACGGCATGAAACGTTTGTCCATAAGGGTGGTGAATACCAACTTCGTGCCGTAGCCGTGAATGGCACATTGGAAATCGGGTTCAGGCTGAAAGGTACGGATGCCAATTGGGCAGCGGTCGACCATTTCCGTTTGTTGTATGAAGGACACGATGTGGAGGCTTATAAAGAGGAACTGGACATCCTGTTGGCTGTGGCAGAGGAAGGCGCGGCACAGGAAAACTGCCATAACCTGACGAGTCTTCGCAAGGCGATTGAAACAGCAAAGGAAACAGGGGATTCGGTGGATGAGTTAGTAGCCGCACTGCAAGGATTGGATGCAGCTATCAATGAATACGACCGGTTAGCTGTGCAGTATGGGGCTTTTGAACGGGCGTTGCTCAATGCGAAGAAGTTGTATGACGGCAGCGATTATGCCGGAAAATCATTGTTTGGAAAAGTGATAGAGGAACTTGAACCTTTGGCTGACAATCCGGAATGGCAAGATTTGATGGAGGCGGTTTCCAAATTGGAGAAAGCCACACAGGACTATCTGGACACCCGTCCGTCCAATTGGATGACTATCCGTAACGGGGCTTTATGGGTGGACGACCGAGGTGAGCCGGTACAGGCTCACGGAGCAGGTTTCTTGCAAGTCGGCTACACGTGGTACATGATAGGCGAAGACCGTAATAATACATGGAATCCAGATGTGAACATGTATTCAACCAAAGACTTCGTGCATTGGAAGTTTGAGCGTAAGATCATTAAGAACGGTGTGACGCACCCGTCTTTGGGGAATGGCCGTTTCATCGAGCGTCCCAAACTTATGTATTGCCGTAAGACGGGAAAGTATGTCGTGTGGTGCCATTGGGAACAAGGGAACTACGGGGCTTCCGAAGCTGCTGTTTTCTATTGCGACTCCGTGAACGGGGATTATAAGTTCCATTGGGCAGGACGTCCGTTGGGGGTCAAGTCGCGGGATTGCAATGTCTTTGTGGATAATGACGGTACGGCCTATTTCATATCCACCATCGAGGAGAACCAGCATTTGGGGCTTTTTAGGCTGTCGGACGATTATTTAAGTGCGGTGGAATACACGGAACTGTTTAAGTGGCAGTCGCGCGAGGCACCGGCCATCGTGCGCCATGGCGATACCTATTTCATGATGTTTTCGGCCTGTTCCGGTTGGGATCCGAACCAAGCGACTTATTCTTATTCCAAATCGCTTACTTCCGGATGGTCTTCGCGTGCAAATATCGGTAACTCTGTCGCGTATGACACCCAAGCGGCTTCTGTCCTGACGGTTACCGGTTCCAAAGGCACGTCGTATGTGTATGTCGGCGACCGTTGGCAAGACCCGGGATTGGCTGAATCCAAGACCATCATGTTCCCTATATCTTTTAATGGAAATTCCATCGTATTCGATTATAAGCCCCAGTTTGATTTGGATTTGTCCACGGGGCAATGCCGGGATGTCGCGCAGTCATGCTACGTCCCGAAAGGCAAATGGAAAGTGAGGGCATTCAGCAGCCAGGAGACCGGCTCGGAGAACGGAGCGGCAGCCAATGCCATCGACGGGAACCTACAGACGAAATGGCACACCCGGTATAGCGGAGGCGTGGCATCGGCTCCCCACCACATCGAGGTTGACATGGGAGAAGAACATGAGATTGCCGGTTTCCTTTGTGCTCCGCGCATGGACAATTCTTCCAATGGCTTGGTTCGTGACTATATGTTCTTGGTAAGTACCGACGGAGAACAATGGGAGGCTGTCTCCGGAGGCACGTGGTTGCCTTATTATGCCGGGGTTTATTTTGAGCCTGTCAAGGCTCGTTATTTCCGGCTAGTGGCATTGGCGGGGCAGTATGCCAGCATTTCTGAAATCGATATATTGCAAGAGGCACCGGATTCTTTTGCACCTGCATCGGTGAATGGATCATGGCGTTTGGGAGAAAGCTCTCCTTTTTATAATACAAATCCGACGGTACGTAAAAGGAGTACCGTGACCCTTACGGCCAAGACCGGGAGTTCTGGTGGAAGTTGGGCTTTCTATGGTCCGGACGGGGAAATGGGACATACAAACGAATACCGGATTGATAAAGTGTCGGATGATAACGTGGGCGTTTATACCTTTATATATAGCGACCAGTATTGCCAAAGTGCCAAAGTGGATTTCCAATTATCTATCCGTGGGACGGATGTGGAAAGTGTCGAATCAGGCTTGGCGGTGGTGGATACGAAGTATTACACGTTACAAGGTATGGAAGTGTCCGAGCCTTCCGGAAAAGGCATGTATGTCGTGAAAACCTGTTATGGCGACGGGAGCGTGAAAGTGGAAAAGAAATTGTTGGACTAAAGGTTGGAAAGCGATGAAAATCAGTAGCGTGCTTGCAGGCATGGCCATTCTGGTGGCGGCTTCCGGTAACGGAAGGGCCGAGGTTTTGCCTTACATGCCTTTAAAAGGAGATTTTGGCGGGGCAAACGTGACGGATGTCGAGGGTTTCATTCCGAATATCGGTGATTATACGTTGCAAATGTCTGTTCCGGCCGGATGTCCGGTAGGAATTGCTTTTGGCAATGTGGAACATACGATGGAAGACGGCGGTATGTTGCGTGTAGCCTGCCACGACGGCACAGCCTATGTGTTTGAGAATGGGTTGTACAAGAAGAAAGTGGCGGTAAAGCCACAATACACCCTTTCGGAAACCAACGTCATACGTAATGGCAGTTTCGAGGAAGTGGAAACGGACTTTTCGGGCGGTCGTTGGCAACCGGACGTGTGGGAAACATGGGACGGAGGCAAGCCAACCTGGGGAGGAGAAACCGGCAAGACGAACGTGAGGGAAAACCCGTCCTACCGGAGTGACGGTTTGAAGTCTTTGGTCATGCATAGCGAAAGCCGTTACCTGATGCAGCAGTTGGAACCGGAGGCGTTGAAACCGAACACGGCCTATTTGTTGACTTACGATTACTGGACTTCCGAAGGATATGGCAATGGCAATGCGGCCTACCGTATATTGTTAGGTACCGACCGTTGCAAGGGCGATATTGCGGATTTGCAAGGGCATGTCACACCGGCAGACGGCATGGGCAAGGGCAGCTATGCTTTGCTCATACAGACCCCGGAGGTATTGCCGGAAAATATATGGTTCTCTTTGTATCGGGCTGAGTCGAAAGTCGATTGGATTGACGATATTGAACTGGTGGAAGTGGATACGGAAACGAAAGGCATTGAAGGACAAGTAAGCAATGTGGTTTACTTGGGGGGATATGCCTTTGCGCCAGACAATCTTGTATTGAGTGACAGCCATAGCATGGAGATGACGGATTATTTGGTGAATGCCGGTTTCTCGGACGGGACATTTGCGGGCAACGCCCCTGTGGGCTGGACGCTTTCCTTTTCCGCACAGTCTAAAATCAGTACGGGGGAGAAAGGCGGGGGGATTATTCCTGGCGGACAAAACCATTGGCAATTGTGGACCGGCAGCGGTGGAATGGACGGAAAGGCCAGTCAGGCCGTAAGCGGTCTTCCAAACGGGAAATACAGTGTAAAGGCCGCAGTGTCTTCATCCTTTAATGGCAAAGTGCAACTTTTTGCAAACGAGGGCAGGACTTCCGTCCTGTCTGGCAATCCTAAAATATATGAAACTTCGGGAATCGTGTTCAACGGTACGCTTGAATTGGGATTGGAAGTGGATGCAAGCGGAAGCCCGACAATAGACATGGATAATTTCGAGCTGACCTATTGCGGAAACGACCGGGAAGGATATATGAAGATAATGAAAGGCATGCTCGAGGAAGCGAAAGCCGATACGCTCGTCATGGTTTCCGGTGCGGATGACTTGCCCGGATTTAATAATCTTGGCGCATATCGCCGGGCTATCGATGCGGCCGAGTCGCTTGAAGAAGACGCTTCTGCCGGGAGGTTAATCGAAGTTGTCGGCTTGTTGGACGCTGCGATGAAGGAATATGATGGCATTGTGGCCGAATATAAGGTCTTAAAGGATGCTTTCAATCGTTTGGAACAAATTGTGGAAACATCGGATTATGCCGTCAAAGACCGTTTCTTGCAGACGTTGGCGGAAGCACATGCTTTATATGAAAGCAAGGAAGACCGGCGGGAGGAAATAGCTCCCATGTTGGATCGGATAACGGCAGACCAGAAGGAATTGGTGGCTCATGCCGATTTGAAAGCCGCGATAAAGAAAGCCCAAGCCATGTTGGACAAATCCGACTATCCGGGCAGGCAGGATTTTGCGGATGCCATAGCCGGGGCACAGGCTGCCTACGATTCACCGGTAGGGAAAGACATGTCGGTCGTGATGAAGGAACTCCGCATGGCACAGGCACGGTATTATGATTCCCAGTACACCCGTCCGGCGATGGCACAGACGGTAAGTGAGGTGGACTATGACTTGGGGAATGGAGTGGAGAAATATGTGCTCCGTGTGGACGGGCGTCCTTTCTACATGACCAATGTGCAGGTCCGTTTGGACAAGCTTTACGGTTATGAAGGGTGGAACGACAGTGAGCTTGAAGCCGTGATGGAACAGGCGGCATCGGATGGCTTCAATACGGTGTCCATTCCGGTTTTCTGGCGGGAGGTGGAACCAGAGAAGGACCTTTTCGACTGGCGGATTTTGGACAAGTATATGGGGTGGTGCAAGAAATATGGCATGAAGATGGAGCTTCTGTGGTTCAGCTGGAGCAGTGGCGGCCGTGTGCAATACCTTTGGAACTGCAACGGACGGAAGGAACTGCGTACGCCGGATTATGTATGTTCCATCGATGGCACATCCGAGTTTAATATGCTCCAAAAAACTTTTGAATATTCGTTGGATTGGCGCGACACGGACCTGCGCGACCGTGAACGTTACGTGCTGTCCCAAGTGATGGAGCATGTGGCCCTTTGGGATGCCAATAACGGGGCGCCCCATGTCGTGGTGGGAGTACAGTTGGGCAACGAGGCCCGCGGGCATGGCGGCAATCCGGCCACACCGGATGAAATCATCAATTATTACCATCACGTGGGGGCTGCCGTGAAGGAATCCAAGTACAAAGTCTGGACACGTTTGAATTGCGTGAGTTACGAAACGAGTGGACGGACTTCGGCCAACGAAAGAAAACGCAATAGCGGAGGGACGAACATAGACTTTGTAGGTATTGACATTTATGGCACGAATGCCTCAAAGGTAAAAGGAAACATGGACGGGCAGTTGGGGACGAACGGGAAGAATTTCCGTATGATTATGGAGATAGATGCCAAGGATGCCAACTCGCCTGTTTACCAGATGGCGGCCTTGGCCGGTGACAAGTCGTTCGATTACTATAATTATTGTGTGGTGGACGGTAATGCCCTTTATGGGGCGGATGGCCATAAACTGGTAGAACGCGGGCACATCGGAGAAGTGCGCCAAAGGAACAAAATGCTGAACTTGGCCAACCAGGACATTGCCGTCAAATCGCACGGGAAAGGTTTGTACGTCTATAATTATGCAGGAAACTCAGTGTCTGCGGAAACCGGTCTTGAAGGCATTTCTTTCCTTCCGTCTTCATCGCGGGTCCAGGCTGTGGCTGTGCGGCATAGTGCCCGTGAGATATTGCTCCTTTCCACGGCCCGGGGGACTTTCGTGTTGCCGGCCACCATGAAAGTTACGGATGTCTCTTTCGGCTATATGGATGAAGAAGGACGGTGGGTACGCGAAACCGACGGGGAAGTCGTAAACAGGAAAGTCACGTTGGACGGAACGGCTTGCGTGCGTTTGGAGATAGGTGAAGAAGGCACGGGGGAGGAATCATACGTGGTGAACCCCGAGTTCAACAACAGTTACATGGTGGACGGGGCACCTTATGGTTGGACGAATACGACCCATGCGTCGACCTCTAAGATTAGTGTGGAAGCCAAAGGCGACGGGACTGTGATAAAAGGTAACGAGAATCATTGGCAGTTGTGGCACGGTGGTGGCCTTGAAGGCAAGATAATGCAGGTGGTCACGGGTTTGCCTGAGGGACGCTACCGCTTGTCTGCCGGTCTGGTATGTTCCTTTGGTGGCGGAAGCATCCGGCTTTTTGCCGGGGATGCGGAGGCGCCCGTGCGTAACGGGGCTTCTGCCTTTTATGAAGTGGAAGCTGAGGTGAATGGAGACGGTAGCCTGCCCATAGGGTTGGACATCAAGACAGACGGAGGACAGACCACCATTGAGTTTGACCATGTGAAACTTGTTCCGGTGGGTTCGGGGATTTTCGGCTTGACGGATTCCGGCGCGGCCCCGCAGGACTTTGAGGTGTACACCCTTCAAGGCATCCGTGTGAAATCGGGGAACGGCATGCCGGAAGAAGCTGTTGAAGGGTTGCCGCGAGGTGTCTATATAGTGAAAGGCAAAGCAAGTAATACTAAAATAATGTTTCGTGAATAGGTAATTAGTTTTGTTGAGTGCCAACGTGCTTCTTTCTTTTATGTCGTGGAGCGTTTGAATAGCTTATGGCATCGGGAAACAATGCACGTTGGCTTTTTATAATACATGACAACATATATGGATTTCAGGTTGGGGCATTTGCATGCAATTATGGGAGGTTATAGATGTAAGCTTATTTTTTCATTGGCGTTGGCGATGTGTACGGTTACGGTCTTGCCGCAGAACCCGGCAAGTGTTTTCATCACGGCCGGGCAGTCCAATGCAGAGGGGAGGGCGACAGTGGAAGACCTTCCCGTATACCTTAAGGATTTCTCTTACGGCCATCTCCGTTACGCTTTTGTACGTTCCGCGCAGACGGGCAAGTTCGGTGATTTCAGGTTTGGGGATACTTTCGCCTTTTGCGATGTGACGAACTATTTCATAGACCGGGCCATGGATGCCGATTTCTATGCCATCAAATGTACCTACGGAGGGACATCCATTGCTCCCGGCGCGACTGAGCCTGGCAAACCTGTATGGTATGCCGGCAGGGAATGGCTCAGGAAGAACAAGGCCCACAGTGATGCCCATGGCGGAATGTCGTTGGCTCTTTCGCTTACTGAAGGTTTTGCCAAGTGTGCAGGGACGACCCTGTCGAAATTGCCAGGCGGTTATGATGTGAAGGCCATCATGTGGCATCAGGGGGAGAGCGACCGCACCAAGGCCGGGGATTATTATCGGAATTTCAAGGAAATGATAACGTTCATGCGCGAACGGATATATGCCGTGACCGGTAAGGAAAAGGATAAGACATTGCCGTTCATATTCGGGACTGTACCCCATGCTTCCCGCCAATATGACCCGCTTGTGGAGGCGGCCCAACTTCAGGTGGTCCGGGAGTTGCCCAATGTCCATGTCATTGACTTGAGCGATGCCGGGCTACAGGCCGACGGGTTGCACTTCGACGGGGCATGGACGGAATATGTCGGTAAGCTCATGTTTGACAAGCTAGTCGGGTTAGGGCTTGTAGATGCTCCTCCGGCAGGTGCGTCCCGTCCGCCAGTTGCCAATGGGGTGGACAGTCTTTTGACATGGCACTATCCCCAAATCCCAAATGGCAAGGCGGTTGTAATATGTCCCGGGGGTGGATATGGGCATCATGCCATGGGGCATGAAGGGAACGAAGTGGCCGAATGGCTTGCCGGAAAAGGTTACTTGTGTGTTGTCCTCAAATACCGTTTGCCCGGCGGGCAAAGCAACATTCCCCTTGACGATGCCTGGGATGCCATACGCTTGTTACGCGGCAAGTCCGATGAGTTGTGTATAAGTCCTGACCGTATCGGTATCATGGGATTTTCTGCCGGGGGACATTTGGCCGCAAGCGTGGCCACGTTGGGCGATAGCTTGGGCAGGCCGGATTTTCAAATCCTGATGTATCCGGTCATATCGATGTCGCCGGAAATAACGCATTGGGGCACACGCAACCATTTGATAGGCATGGATGCCCCGTCTTTATTGGCAGAACGCTATTCGCTTGAAAGGCAAGTGGACGGGAAGACGCCTCCCGCCATCATCATACTTTCGGCAGATGACCCTGCCGTCAGTCCCGAGAACAGTTTGCGCTATTTCAATGCCCTTAGGGAAAATCATGTCCCCGTGTCCATGTTCATATACCCCGATGGCGGCCATGGATGGGGGATGAAGGACTCTTTTGCTTATAAGGGCCGGTGGATGTACGAACTGGAAAATTGGCTTGAGGGTTTAGACGTGAATAAATGATATGGCATAGCGGGGCGGAGTATGGATGTATGGTAAATCAATTAAGGATATGAAGAAGTTTATAGTGAGTTTTTGTGGACTGTTGTGTTGTGTGTGGCCCGGCCGGTTGTCGGCGCGTGGCATGGCTTTCGTCTTGCAGGCCGGGAGGGCTGCCGGTGTGGAACTGTCCCCGTCCGAGAAGCCCGTGGTGCATACGGCGTTGTCGATTTTGCAGCGCGACGTACGGGCGGTCTTGGGCGATTCCCTGCGGATTTTGCCGGCAGGGGGAGACATCGTGGCCGGTACGGTCGGCGAGGGTGGTCTTGTCGAGAAAACGGGGGCTGACCTCGATGCCTTGGAGGGGAGGAAACAGGCTTTCCTTTTGTCGGTACTCCCCGACGGGCGGCTGCTTGTGGCCGGAAGCGACAGCCACGGCACGGCATACGGCCTGATGGAAGTGTCGCGGCTATTGGGTGTCTCCCCGTGGGAATGGTGGGCGGATGCCACTCCCGAGACTCGTACGCACTTTGAATTGCCTGCAGGCTACCGTGATTTGCAATTCCCTTCCGTGGAATATCGGGGCATCTTCATCAATGACGAGGATTGGGGACTGATGCCGTGGAGCAGCACCTGTTACGAACCTTGGCATAAGAAAGGGCGCATCGGGCCGCGCACGAACGAGCGCATTTTTGAGTTGCTCCTGCGCTTGCGGGCCAACCTCTATTGGCCTGCCATGCACGAATGCACCGAGCCATTCTTCCTGACGGACGGGAACCGTGAGGTGGCCCGGCGGTTCGGAATTTATATCGGTGGTTCGCACTGTGAACCGATGGCATCCAGTACGGCCGGGGAATGGCGTAGGCGAGGGAAAGGAGATTATGACTATGTACGCAACCATGCGGCAGTGCGCGATTTCTGGGAAGAGCGTGTGAAAGAAGTGGCCGGGCAGGAAATCTTCTATACTATCGGGATGCGTGGCGTGCACGACGGGCAGATGCAGGGAGCCAAGACCGTGGACGAACAGAAAGCCGTGTTGGAGCGGGTCATCCGCGACCAGAGGGATTTGCTGCGGCAGCACGTGGATTCCGACGTGACGGCGGTGCCGCAAGTGTTCATTCCCTACAAAGAGGTGTTGGAGGTCTACCGTGCAGGGCTTCAGGTGCCGGAGGATGTCACCCTGATGTGGTGCGATGACAATTACGGTTATATCCGGCACTTCCCCACGCCTGAGGAACGTGCCCGGAAGGGCGGCAACGGGATTTATTACCATGTGTCGTATTGGGGGCGTCCGCACGACTACCTTTGGTTAGGCACTTTCAGCCCGGCCTTGCTTTACCAACAGATGAAACTGGCGTACGACCGTGGCATCCGGAAAGTGTGGGTGCTCAACGTGGGCGACATCAAACCGGCTGAATACCAGACGGAATTGTTCCTCGATATGGCGTGGGACATGGACAAGGTGGCCGCAGAAGGCGTGTCTGCCCATTTGGAGGGATTCCTGTGCCGGGAGTTTGGCCGGAAGGCCGGGAAAGCCCTGCGTCCGGTCATGGAGGAGCATTACCGTCTGGCATACGTCCGCAAACCGGAGTTTATGGGCAATACGCGTGAGGAAGAGCGCGACAGGGCTTATCGCGTGGTGAAGGATTTGCCTTGGAGCCGTCAGGAGATACAGGAACGCTTGACGGACTACCGGGAGATTTCCGACGAGGCCGGGCGGTGGGCTTCACGTGTGGATGCCGGTCGCCGGGATGCTTACTACCAGTTGGTGCAGTACCCTGTGCAGGCGGCTGCGGAGATGAACAAAAAAATGCTTTACGCCCAACTGGCACGCCACGGTGAGGCCTGTTGGAATTTGAGCGACATGGCCTACGACAGTATTGTGGCCTTGACGCGGCGGTACAATGAAGGCATAGCCAATGGCGGGAAGTGGAACGGGATGATGGACTATCGTCCGCGCCGTTTGCCGGTGTTCGAGCCTGTGAAGCGTGAGGCTGTGCAGGATGCTTTGCCGGAAGGACGTGAGGTCCTGTTCCGTTGGAACGGGAATGAGTGTAGCCGTGGTTGTTACGTGGCATGCGAGGGCCTGGGCTATGAAGGGAAGGCCGTCCATGTGAAGAAAGGCACTGAGCTGTCGTTCGATTTCAACCTTTCCGGACAGGATTCCATGGAGGTGGAAGTCCGTCTGTTGCCCAACCATCCGGTGGAGGGGAACCGCCTGCGTTTCCTCTTGTCGTTGGACGGGACGGATTCCACTCCGGTTGGCTATGAGACCCTGGGGCGTAGCGAGGAGTGGAAAGAGAATGTGCTGCGGAACCAGGCCGTCCGCTGCGTCGTGTTGCCGCTCGGGGGGAAGCGGAAGCACCGGCTTGCTGTCCGTGCATTGGACGAAGGCGTAGTCTTGGACCAGGTGATGCTGTACCTTCCGTAAGGAGCAGCAGGCAAGCTGTGGCATGAAACAGCGTGGGGCCGTCCGGCGGTATTGCCGCAGGCGGCCCCTTTCCGTTTGCCTTTCAGGATGGATTCTTCTGCCGTTTTTGCCGTTTTGCTATCAAAATGACAGTAAAATCCCGGTTGGGCAGGCCGGAATCTTCGTGTTCTACATCTGTTTTAGGGAGGTCGGGAAGGCTTTTTGGATACATCCTTTTACCATTCAGCCCTGTTTTTTACTTATTTTAAGCAAAAAGGCGAACCGTTTTCAGCCAAGCGATTTTTCGTTTGGAGCAAGAAACATTTTTTTTCTCCGGATGTCGTGCGGATTTTCTCTGCATGTCGGTCCGAAACCGGACTGAAAGCGAGTCATGACCTCCCTGAATCGTTGATTTTTTCTTCTGTATGAAGAGTTTCCGCTTGTCCCGGACGGATGCCAATTTGTCGTGTCATTCTGCCTGTTTGCTTACGTGCCCGAGGGGCATGGGCGCAGGTTGCGGTTTTTCGGGTCGCTTTATGGCAGCCGGGACACCCTTATGGCTCGCAAACAGTTTCCTTCACACTGCGCGAGAATCGCATATTTCCGTTCTTGCCCCGTGCAGGGTATGAATAAAGGATTCTCGTGAGGTCATGGGTGACAGATTGTCAAAATGAAAGCATCCTCGAAAAGGATGCTTTCAAGTTACTTCCCGCCTGCATGGACGATTGGTAGGCTGTTTTGTTTATTCTTCAAAGATGCAGGCTTGCCTGATGCCGATGCGGCATC